>Ga0182027_10000118_pt1 | contig 123045 bp, 105 predicted proteins | sample 712E1DmetaG_FD_121300 | JGI IMG/M metagenome (GOLD analysis project Ga0182027, IMG submission 121300) | Permafrost microbial communities from Stordalen Mire, Sweden - 712E1D metaG (Illumina Assembly) | ecosystem: Environmental > Terrestrial > Soil > Wetlands > Permafrost | place: Sweden...
GTAATTCTTTGCTTATTGTGTCACTCAACCTCAACCAGCGTGCCTGCCGGCGTCTCGCATCGATGCATTTATTGATGACTATCCTGTAAAGGTACGTTTTAAGTGAAGAGAAGCCATTGAATGTCCCGTTGGTTTGCAAAACAGTTACATACGTGTCTTGTACAATATCCCTGGCGCATTCAATATCATTTGTGATGCGATAGGCGACGTTTACCAGAGATTGCTGATATTTACCGATATCGAACCGCAGATCCACGGTGCTAGAATTTGCCGTTGAATATGTTTCCAGAAATCCTGCCTTTTCAACTATTTCTGTGACGGCGCTTTTTTGTCAAATTGATTAGGAGGAAATTTGCCCATTACTTCCGGCATCATCTGCCTCATTTTTTGCATCATGGCGCTTTTCCAGCGGTCATATTCATCCTGCGTCAGGAGCGATTTAATATCCAGGTCCCGTTTAATTTGTGCATACTCGATTTCGCCAAAAATCTGAGACTTTTTGTTAATAACACTTTGAATCGCCTGCATATCAGGTTTCTCTTTAAGTAATTCCTCTTTGATGTTAAGCTCCTCCCTCTGAACTTTAATAATATGTTCGTTGAGAAAATTCACGAAGGTTCTGGAAATAGCCATAATTTTGGTGGATATGGATTTATCGATACTAATCTCTGCCATTAATTTTTGAAGCTCGGCCGGATTCATCATCATAGGTGGAGGGTTTTCAATCGAGCTGTGCATCCCCGGAGGGCCGCCAAAGGGAGTCATCATGGGCATTTTCCCGGGATTTGGTTCGTCACTCGTTAAAGGAGATGGCTGGGATATGCAGATAGCCGCCCCTGCAAAAATAAAAAGCGCCGTAGAAAGCATACTCTTCTTCATTGTATACCGTCCTTCCCTATAATTTGTTGATATTTAGTATGATACAAAAATATTAGATCGGCTTATGATCCTGTTGTTTCTAAATTAGACGAATAAAGGTTATCAATAGTTCCCGATGATATTTAAAAAATAATTAGGGCTGGCGTAGAAGCATTCCGGGTTCAACGTTGACAACTCTGTCCGGATCGAGGCGGAAGACCATGCGGGAATGCAGCGACTGGTGGAGTATATTTTCCGTTGTCCGTTCAGCCTCGCCCGAATGATCACGCTCACGGATGACGGCCGACGCCCAATTGATTCCCTAAATTGACAAAAACACCCCGGAACCGTATAATCTCAGGCGAGGTCGCGCGCTGGAAATCGGACCCCTCCCACGAAACCGTAGGGGCGAATGATTATTCGCCCCTTAATGATTATTCGTCCTCTATCGGAGAATACCATGAAATGCGTTTGGCTTGCATCCCTGGCCATCTGTGTATGCCTTTGCGTCACCTGTTCCAAGAATGCCGGAGTGAACAACGCTCATACCGAAACCCGGACAATCCCGGCACTGCTCTGCAACTCCGGCGGGTCGCCGGCCGTTCATGCCAAAGTCTTTTTCTATCCTATCAATTACAATCCGCGTTCAGGCGGCCTGGCAAAGAAGACGGCATCCGCGGACTCCGCCACCACGGACTCCACCGGTAATTATTCGGTAAAGCTGGATACCGGAACCTACAATGTACTTGCCTCAGGTGACAGCGGCGTGGTGTATCAGGACTCCATAACCGTGACTAAAGACTCCGCCATTCGCCCGCCCGCAGACACACTCAAGACTCCGGGAGGGCTTCGGGGAAGGGTACGTTTGCAGCCGGGAGACGATGCGAGGACCGTGTTTATTCTTTTCATGGGAACAAACACGTGGGGCACGCCGGATGACACAACTGGAAAGTTCAGTGTAACGAATATGGCGCAAGGAACCTACAAAGTGAGGGTCCTCACAACGCTGGATGCATATGTGCCTAAGGATACAACGTTGAGTGTTACGTCAGGAACGGTCGATTCCTTGACGCATGATATTGTTCTGCGATACACGGGAATTCCCGGGCCCACGGGCTTGGCGGTTTCATACGACACGCTCAGGCAGACGGTGATCCTGGCCTGGACCGGCGCGGACAGGTCGCTCATTGCCGGATACAATGTGTACCGGGCAATCATCGGGCAGAATTTCAGTCTCATAACGCAAACGCCGTTGCCGGACTCAGTGACCGCGTACCGTGATTCAACCGTCCCTGTCGGCGCAGCCTACGAATACGAGGTCGTCTCGCGCAACGCGTCCGGCCAGGAAAGCCCGAAGGTAGCCACTCCGGGAAACACGGTGAATGTGGTTCCTTCATCCCTCGTGACGACCACATTCACCGGGGGCTTGAATAATGCGATTGGTGATACGGCCAGTATCAACGATACCATAAAAGTCTGTCTCACGTACTCCAATCCAACAAGAAAAATGGTAAAGGTCGTTTGGTATGCCGACAGCGTGACGTCGCCCGCAGTCAGGCAAAAGCCCGATTCTTCGCTTGCGGGAAAGGACACGCTGGCCTACTCGTGGAAGCAGGCGGGTAGTAAGAAAATATTCGCACGTGTGACTGACGGTGCAGGAACAGTGTGGACGGACACCGTGGCCGTGATCGTTATTCAGGATATGCCGACAGTCAGGATCTCGGGCAAAGACACGGCAGCCATTAATGCTCCCGTCACCTTTACAGTTCAGACAACGCAGGAATTCGGGCGTATCACAAAACACCTCTGGGACAACGGCGTTGCCCCCGGCTACGACGATTCAACCGGTTCTGCGTATACCTTCAAATATCCGGCCGAAGGCGCATTTACCGTTAAAGTGCTGGTAACGGATAATCACGGCAACACCAATACGGCAACAAAGACAATTCTCATAACAAATGACAAGCCGGTGATAACGGGGCTTCGGGACACAACCATCAGCATCAACGACAGCGTCGTGTTTACCGTGAACGCCACCGACAGCAATGGGATACTGGAGAAATACTATTGGAATTTCGGGGATGGAAGCGGCTTGCGGCAGGATACGACAACATCGAATACCATTGGCCACAAGTTTCCCTCTGCTGAGATGCGATGTTCGGTGAGTGTGGCTGTGGCGGACAGTTTTGGGAAACAAGGGGTGGCAAAAGCAGTGGTTACGGTGTCGCAGGATGTGCCGGTGATCACATTCGTTTCGCCGGACACCGTGGTTGATCACGGCGGCACGGTGCGCTGCTCGCTTTACGTGCAGCAGCAATTCGGGACAATGACCGTTGGTATAGATACCGCGAATACCGGCACGTATAAGGGTCTCGGCAGCCTCGGGTTGTCGGGCGGCAAGGAATACTCGTTCTCAACCGGCAACGCCTGTTCATGGGACAGCGTAAAAATTCGGGTTGCGGATGATGACGCGAATGTTGCGGTAAAGGGGTTCAGGGTCCGTGTAAGGCCCAGGCCGTTGACAATTACGTCTATCGACAGCACGGTAAGCGCAATCACCGTCCGCTACGGCCAATCACAGGAAACGGATTTTGCGCAGTATCGGATTTACAGAAATACAACGAATGCCGTTGACGCGACCGGCGAACTATGGGCGACAATCACGGCTGTCGGCACGGTGAGCTATGCAACCCCATCGCCAAGCTATGCCTGGCAACCGCGATACTACAGGGTTTTCCAGACAGACAGCGAAGGAGTGTGCAGCGCGGGGAGCAACGTGGTATACGGAAATATCATGAATAGCCCGCCCTCAACACCGGACATAACCTATCCGGCCATTATTGGGGATTCGATATGGCCAAATGATAACCTGCGATGGAGCGTGGGTGTTGATCCGAATAGAAACGGAGTGCGGTACCGGGTGCTTGTCAACTATAACAATACCGGGTACGTGCAGTTCGCGACCGGGCTCACGGATACGTTCGTTCATTTGGCGGGTTGCGATTCGGTGTTGTCGCTTACGTTAAAGGTTATAGCGTATGATACGCTTGGCGACAGCAGTGCGTGGTCTGCGGAGAAGACCGCCTTCATCAGGCACACCATAACCGATATTGACGGGAATTCATATCATATTGTCACAATAGGAACCCAACTCTGGATGGCGCAGAACCTGAAAACAACCCAGTGCAACGATGGCTCCTCCATACCCTTGGATACGAGTAGCAGTGCATGGTCTGATCTAACAACACCCGGATATTGCTGGTTTAACAACGACCCTGCGGCCAATAAGGATATCTACGGGGCGCTTTACAATGGGTATGCAGTGTCCAGCGGCGCCCTTGCCCCGTCAGGCTGGCATGTTCCAACAGACTCCGAATGGACTGTGCTCATGGCGTACCTTGGCGGCGATAATATGGCAGCAGGTAAGCTGAAAGAGGCCGGCACGGCACATTGGTGGCCTCCCAACACCGGCGCCACAAACGCAGCCGGTTTTTCCGCGCTTCCGGGTGGTTGGCGTACCAACACCGGTTCGTTCCAGGTCGATGGTCGCTACGGTTACTGGTGGTCGTCTACGGCGTTCGATTCTACGGATTCATGGACCCGTATCCTGTCCTACAGTGGCGCTATGGTGGTTCGTAACTTCATCAGCAATGCGAGCGGGTCCAGCGTCCGGTGCGTCCGGAACCCTTGATGTATTTGCCGATGACTTCACACGCGCGGTACACCGGCATAAGACCGGTTGTCAGCGTGGAATGTATCTCTCGCGCAGCGTCTTGTTGAGGATTGTCCTGAGCTGGTCAACGGTTTCCTTGACCAATGCAAGTTCCCGTCTCAAAGTACCGACATCGGCCCCTTCGGACGTGCAGCCGGCGGCATTTCTGACCGTGTCCGCGACTTGGGGCCCGAAGATCTTTTTCCACTTGTGTAAATTGCTTTGGTCGATGCCCATTGCCCCGGCAATGGTTGTCACCGGCTTGCCGCTTTCCATCAGGGCCTTGACGGCCTCGCGCTTGAATTCATCATTGTAACGACGGCGTCTTAGTGCAGGTGCCATGGCACCATATCCTCCACAAGAGACTAAGCGAACATGTCGAAGAATCTGTTGATCGCCTTTTGAACAAAATCACTATCCACCCCCGGTTTTTCGGAAGTGGATAGTGAAGCCTTAACCTGATTTCCTTTTCACCACACTACGTTAGACTAGACGGTGGCTTCCGAGGTTACAACATTTTGTTAGTCCTGGTTTTTGTCGCCATGATTCCATTTCTTCTGGAATCCTTTTTTTCCCCATTGCTGCTGCTGAAGGTCCAGGAATTTTTTGAACTGGTCCTGGGTCAGGATCTGTTTGGCCTTGAAGAGATTGGCAAAACGGTTCTTGACCATCTGCTTATGAAATTGCGCCATTTGGTCTGCATAGCCGTCAAGTGCTGCCGGATCAGGCGTGGCCTTGAGAAACTCATCCTTGATCTTCTGCCGCAGCGCCTTCATGGACTCGAAATCCGCTTTCATTTTATCCTGGCCGTCCTTACGCAGCGCCTTCATCTGGTCCTTTTGATTTGGAGTAAGTCCCAGGTCAGCCAAGCCGTGGTACCGTTGACCGGTATCGGTCTTTGCCACCGCCGAAGGTGCAGTCGAAGGTTCATTCTGGGTTGCACCGGCCGGCAAAGCCAGGGCTCCTGCCAGGCAAGCCGTCAACAAGACATCTCGCATCTTCATAAAACACTCCTTTGTTAAATTGGATTGATTTTCTTTATCGTGAATTCACTGTTTCGAAAATTAGACTGTGAAAAAGTATTGGTTGTTACATGGCTGTCCGACGAGTGTGAGACTTACTTATAACCCTCACCCCTTTTCCCCTCTTAATGGGAGACGGGAAAAGGGGACGGGGGTTAAGGAGTGAGGGTTGAGAAGGCAACCAAAGTGACCATATTTAGGAACTGATTATTAAGAAAAAGTAAAGCAAAATTTTTCTTATTTAGAAGCACAATCCTTTTTTTTCAAGGGTTTCGAGGGATATTTGCCATGCGGACAGAATTAACTTCAGAATCTTAAGAAAACTGACGATACAAGTAATGAGGCAAGTTCCACAACAAGGAGTTCACATGGATATTTCCCAGGTTTCCAGCACATCACTCCAGGATTCACAGTGGCTGCAATCATTCCTGGATTCGATGAATTCTTCGAATAGTTCAACGAGTACTGCAGACAGCACCAGCGCACCGGCCACCGGGACAACTGCCGCTGCGACGGGCGCAACGCAAACCTCCCAGGCGACGGCGGCAAGCAAAACTCCCACTCCTTCGGCATCGGCGATTTTCCAGGCATTGCTTGCCACCAATACGGCCAATAACGACATGGCGATACTCAACGCATTGCCCGGCGCCACAACGAATTCTTCTTCGGTCAGCAACGCGGGCATGCTCCAGGCTCTGATGTCGGCTGCGTCCGGCTCCAGTGGTCTGGCTGCTTCACCGACGTCACAAGACGCCTCATCGGCAAGTGATTCCGGCAGTCAGTCCGTTCTCCAGGCTTTACAGAGCGCGACTTCGGGAAATAATGATTTGTCAATGTTGCAGGCATTGCAGGGAGCCTTGACCGGTAACACCAGCGGCACCGGCTCGACGGCGGACATTTTGGATTCCCTCTTGCAGCCGACCTCCGACACTAGCGATTCTTCGGATTTGTTTGCGCCCCAGAATACCGACCCTTCGGGCGATCTGGCCGCGCTTGAAGGCTTTGCCGGGGCCACCGATTCCGCCAATAGCCTGCAAAGTTCGGTCATGGACGCGTTGTCGAACAGCGACATGAGCGGTACGGACCTGGCTGCGGTACTCAAGGCCCTGGATCAGATGAACAGCTCCAGCGGGACCAGCGGAAGCGTCTCCTCCTAGAAATAGCCACCTGCGGCCCCGGTACAGCACGTGCCGGGGCCTCATTTCATCGTTGTTACCCACTACGCAGACGGCCCCCCGATTTTGTCGGGGGGCGTCTGCTACGGGATGTCGCCGTAGTTCCTTCTGCTCCCGGAGCAGAAGGAAATTTTTGGAGCCGCCGACCCCTGTCGGCGGGGCTCCACCACAACCCGCCGTAACAATACAGCCACCCCGGCCGTCTAATTGTTTTCTCACAGGTGAGCCCTGTCATTTCACGGCCGAAAGGATTTTCCATGAAGGTTTGTTGTCCGCTCGGTTTTCTCCTGGTTTGTGCACTTCTGTCAACATGTGACCGGCCGTATGTAATCAAAAGCGTGTGGACGAACTCTGAAATCGCCTGCGATGGCGACACCGCTCAGTGGAGCGACATCATGCAGTTTCCCCAAGACCCGCAATTCGGCATCGGTATACGAAATGACGGCACGTATCTGTATGTTCGCATGCTGTCGTGGAAACGGTCGATCAACAAGCAGATTCTGCACTCCGGATCAACAACATGGTTTACAAGCCCGTCAAAGAAGGGAAAAAGGTTTGGCATACATTTTCCGCTTGGCATAAGAAGAACCGCAACTTCATGGCATGCGGAAAAGGAGGCTGGCGACCAGGAAGAAATGAGAGTCAGAATGGAGGAATCGCTTCAGGAATTGGAAATGCTCGGCCCGGGAAAAGACGACAGTTTGCCGGTCAAGACCAAAATCGCCGAAACGTTCGGCATTGTCGTCCGCATGTTCCCGACGGAAGAAAACCTGGTTTACGAAATCAAAATGCCGTTGCGTGAAGATTCCATTTGCAAATATGCCGTGGATATCGGAAAGGACACGGTGATGAGCGTCACGTTCGAATCCGATGTGCCTGACATGAGCGGCCGCGGCCAGGGAGAAAGGCACGACGATATGGCCGGCATGGGCGGCGGCGGAGGCATGGGTGGTGGTGGCGGAGGAGGCAGGGGCATGCGGGGTGCGGGAAAGGGCATGCATGGCAGCGGCGCAGGGGAAGGGCAGCAGCGATCTTTTGCAGAGGAGGCGGGTGAGCAATTCAAGGCATCATTTTCGGTGAAGCTGGCGGGAAAATCTGCGAAATAGATTTTCGGCTCCGTGCAAAATGACAAAGGGAAGCGAAATGCTTCCCTTTGTCATTCAACGCCAAACCTGAGTCTCATGCAGTTACGGAAAACGAACTCTGCATTTGAATCATGGTCATGGTCGCCTGGCCGCTATAGGTGTAGTTGCTCGCAGCCGCATCACCGGCGCCTGACGTACCTGAAGTCAGGCTGGTGAAGAAGGACGACAGTTCATCCTTGCTGATGTTGCCGTCGCCGTTTGTGTCCAATGCCTTGAACACGGCATCGACGCCGCTACTCTGTTGCGTGGATGACGCGGCGCTTTGCGGATTGAGCGCCTGAAAAAGCTGTTTGCCCACGTCATGCATTTCTTTCCTGACCTTGTCCCGATCGCTGGCCGACAGCTGTGTCGCACCCCCCGTCGGGGACGTCGAAGCGCCGCCTGCGGTCGCCGACGTCGGATCGGTGCTGCCTGTCTGTGAGGACTGCGCCTGGCTCAGCGTGGCCTTGACATCGTCAAGCTCCTTTGTCATTGCGGAAGCCTGATCGCTGGTCAGTTGTCCGGCTTTCACCGCATTGTCAATTGCGGATTGCATGTCCTTGAGCTGGTCAGTCATGCTTTTCCGGTGGTGATGATGACCCTGAACTCCCTGGACTGTCGGATTCGACAGGGAAGCACTCGTCACCTGCGAAACGTCCATAAAAGACTCCTTTGAAATGATGAGGTCTTTTCAGTCCCTTGAAGTTCCCGCATCCTGCTCGGGCCATGGGGTTTCGAAGGTATTTGCATACCTCGAGCCCCCGATCCGTATCTATTTCAATCGGTTTCGGCAGGACAGGCTTTAGTTTTCTTATTTCTGGCTTATTTTGGAAGGCGCCTGAAGGTTTGAAAGATTCCTACGATTTGTTCTTGATTGCCACGCACTCGCGCACGACCCTGTTGCCCGCATAGTACAGTGATGAAATCACGGATATGCAATACCCCTCGGCTTCAAGCAATTCAGGTGTGGTGAGGAGCTTGCTGAAACTTTTTGTGGGTTCGAACCGGTCCACGAAATCCTTGTCCTGGGCAAGAATTTTATAGTCTCCGGATTCAAGACCGATAAAGGTGAACGGGATTATGGTGACTGTTTTCTTTCCCGGCTCCACGCGCGGCGGCGCGACTTCCGTGGCCTGCTGCTTTTGCTCGAGCCGAATCATGCGCGCGGTCGCGTCCGGAAGCGCGTCGCTGACCGACATTTCTACCCAGTCAAGAAGCTTATTGCGAACGGTCTGAATGTCGGCGATGCTTTCGAACATGACCTCGTTCTTGTCCTTGGACACCGCCTTGGCAAGGCTCGACAGTTCCTTGAGATAGGCCACCCGCTGCGTGTCCGGAATGTAATACATGATGACGATGTGGACTTTTTTGGCGTCATGCGCCCCGTAATCGATGCCTTCCGGAGACCATCCGACTGCGCAGAGAAGTTCGCCTTCGCGCTTGATTCGCACGTGGGGGCAGGCGATGCCTTTGCCCAAACCCGTGTTGCCTTCCGCTTCGCGATCCTCGATCTCCTTCACAATATCGACACTCGACTGGATGTCCGGCACCGCTTCGAGCAACAAAGCGAGATATTTCAAAACCTTGTTTTTATCGTTCGTCGGCAGCTCAACCAGCCGGCCTTCCTGTAATGCATCGAGTAAACTTTTCATTTATACCCCCAGCTTCCGGTGGACATACGTCTTGATAAAATGCGTAATCACGCTATAGGTGACAAGAAATCCCGAAATCCACAGCCAATAAATCGGCGGCAGCGGTACAAGCCCAAGGTAATGGGCGAGCGGTGAATAGGGAAGCAGAACGCCCGCGGCCATGACCGTGACCGTCGAAATAATCAACCCGAGGCTCGGCATGCTCTGGAAGAACGGGATCTTGTTTGTCCGGATGATATGAACGATGAGCGTTTGGGTGAGAAGCGATTCCACGAACCAGCCCGTGTGGAACAGCTGCTCGAAATGGGCTTTCATTGCAACAGAGGTCCCGGCATGCGAGTAGCCGATGCATCCGAAGAAGAAGAGCATAAGCAAATATGTGGCGTAATCGAACACCGAGCTGATCGGGCCGATGTACATCATGAATCGCCGGATGAAACCGATGTCCCAGCGCTGCGGCTTCTTGATGGCTTCGAGATCGACATCGTCGGTTGGAATTCCGGTTTGTGAAATGTCGTACAGTAAATTGTTCGCCAGAACCTGTATCGGCGCCATGGGCAGAAAGGGCAAAAAGTAACTGCCGCCCACGACGCTGAACATGTTGCCGAAGTTCGAGCTGGCGCCCATCTTGATGTACTTGATGATGTTGGCAAAGACTTTTCTTCCCTCGATGATGCCTTCTTCGAGCACCATGAGGCTTCGTTCCAAAAGGATGATGTCCGCGGACTCCTTGGCAACGTCCACGGCCGTGTCCACCGAAATCCCCACGTCCGCAGCTTTCATGGCCGGCGCGTCGTTGATGCCGTCGCCCAGGAACCCGACGATTGCGCCGTGGGAACGAAGCCCGGTGATGATCTGTTCCTTTTGCTGGGGGGAAAGCCGGGCGAAAACGGAAGCCTCGTGGATCGCGGCGGTGAAAGCGGTCGCATCCATGCCTTCCAGTTGCGGGCCGGTGTAGACGCGCGTCGCCGACAATCCGACGTCCTTGCACACCTTTGCGGTCACCAGTTCATTGTCTCCTGTCAATATTTTGACCGTGACGCCCGATTTCTGCAGCGCGGCAATGGCGGCAGCCGAAGAATCCTTGGGCGGGTCGAAAAAGGCGACGTATCCCAGCAGGATGAGATGCTTTTCGTCGACGACCGAGAAAACGTCCTGCGCGACCGGGAATTCCCGGTACGCAACCGCCAGCACACGGTACCCGTCCGCGCTCAGCTCCCGGTAGTCCTCGAATAAATCTCTCTTGACAACGTCGGCGAGCGGGTAAATCTCGTCGTCGATCTGATAGCTGTCGCACGCCGAATAGACGTCTTCCACGGATCCCTTGCAGATCAGGACGTGGGTGTTTTCATAGTCGATCACGACCGACATGCGTTTGCGCTTGAAGTCGAACGGTATTTCATCGACCTTGCGGCAGTTCTTCTCGACATCCAGGTCCTCGTGGTTGAGAATGGCCTTGTCAAGGAGGTTTCGCAAACCGGTCTGGTAAAAGCTGTTCATGTAGGCGTACCGAAGCACGTCGAGACTTTCGCGGTTGCTGACGTCGACGTATTTTTCCAGCACTACTCTATCTTGTGTCAAGGTTCCGGTCTTGTCCGTGCAGAGGATGTCCATGGACCCGAGGTTCTGGATCGCCTTGAGCTTCTTGACAATCACCTTTTTGCGCGACATGGCGATGGCGCCCTTGGACAGGCACACCGACATGATCATGGGCAGCATTTCCGGGGTGAGCCCCACGGCGACCGACAGGCCGAAGAGCAGCGCCTCGGCCCAATCGTGCTTTGTGAGTCCCACGATGAAGAAGGTGAGCGATACCATGATTATCATGAACCGGACCATGAGCCAGACAAAGGACGAAACGCCCTTGTCGAATGCCGTTGATTCCTTCTTGGCCGTCAGGTTCTTTGAAATGCTTCCGAGAAAGGTTTCTCCACCGGTGCGCACGACCAGCGCCCTGGCCGTACCGCTGACCACCGTGCTTCCCTGAAAGCAGGCGTTTTCCAGGGCGAGAAGCTCCACATGAGCGTCGCCGGAAACGGCGGCCGAATGCTTTTCGATGGGCATGGATTCGCCGGTCAGCGCCGATTGACTGACGAAAAAGTCCTTGGTGGAGAGGAGGCGGACGTCAGCAGGAATGATCGACCCCGCCGCCAGCGACAGGATGTCGCCCGGCACCAGAACGTCGACCGTAACCTGTTCCTCTTTTCCCTGGCGCAGGACGATCGCTGAGGTCTGGACCAGTTTCTGCAGCGCGCGCGCAGCGCTGTTCGACCGGCGCTCCTGGAAAAATGCCAGGAAGACGCTTAAAAGGAGCATGGCGCCGACCACGGTCACGGAGCGCAAATCATTCATCAGGAAACAAACGATGCAGATAACGAGTAGTTGAATGACAAGAGGGTTCTTGAACCGGTCGAAGAGATCCGCGAACACGCTCGGTTCCGAGGTGGCGGTGAATGCATTGGGGCCGTGCTCAGCCGTGCGCGCGGCGGCTTCCTGGGACGCAAGGCCGCTTGCGTCTGTTTTCATGGCAATCAAAGCGTCGGATTCCGATGACCTGCAAACAGAGTTGAACAACTGCTCGCTTGCGTGCTGGGCGACGCCGTTTGCTTTACTTTTCTTATGCAGGAACGGAAGGCGGCCCAATACTATCTTGACAGGTGAGATTATGCTTTCCATACAGCAACGCCGATAGTTTTCACCAAGGAGATCATAAACGAGAATCCCAACTCGCGTCTAAAAATGTATCTTTTTCAACATCAGAATGTGATAAAAAAGGCCAAGTTGGAAAAAAAATCTGACGATCGGGCAGACAAGGGGTGGTTGTCGAAACCGGATGGAATTTCAGGGGTGCCAACGCCCCCTGGAAAGGGGGCGCCTGCTGCGCGGCTAGTTTGGTACAAACACCTGCAGCGGCGTCCGACGTCGCAGGTCATGCCACACGCCTTTGGCGAGACCGCTTTTGTCCAGGAACGGGTGGCGCACGATCCCTTCGGCGCCTTTCGCCAGCGACCGCAGGTATGGCTTGATGGCGCGCATCTGTGACACGAGACCGGAGAATTTGGAGCCAGGATAATTCTCCAGGACAAACACCGAGGCGCCGTTTTGTTCGAGGTAGACTCGGTCGACGCTGTCGGCAATGACAGTGCCGGCGGCCACGGGCAGCGTTATTCCTTTTTGCCTGTTGACAAGAGCCGCATAATTTGCCATGAAGTTCGCCCCTGTCAACGAGTCCTGCCAGACCGTATACCAGCCCAGGCGCAGGGTGTCGCTCGCCGGGTCATGATAGACGAAGATCTGGTCCGCAAGCAGTCCCTGCGCTATTTGTTTGTACGAGGAAAAGTCCCATTCCCGGAACATGACGCAGGTCAGCATTTCTCCCAATTCGTCCTGGTCGAGGATGTTGGACGTGCCGATATAATTTGCCAATTGAGTCACGTCGAGTAGATATTCCTGCCTGTTGGTCGAATAGGTGGACGGGTGCATGACCTCGGCGGTTTTTATCGGCAGCGATGCGAATATTGTATGGTCGATAATCGTCCAGTCGGGCCCTGCGACCGAATCGATGAACCTCGGACCGTAGGAATAATACGCCCACATCAGCGGCTGCTGCACATATAACGGATGCCCGGCCAGATGAATTGAGTCGAGAAACGATTCGGCGGATGATGCATAAAAGGTAAATGCGTCCATAATGGGCGCCGGTGAGGAAGGATACGATCCGGCCTCCAGTTTGTAAGCATAGTACGTTCCAAGCAGTTCGGCTTCGCCTTCCACCACGTATCTCAAGGCCCAATAACTGTCGGACGAGTTTACCGCATTCTCCAATGCCGTCAGGTTGAAGTATTGGTCCTGCAATGCATGGACCAATTCATGGAAGATTGTGATGGAATCCTCAGCCGTGGGACCGGAAACGTTGTCCTGAAGCACGACGTTGATCGAATCCGTGCCGTCCACATAGAACCCGCCGACGACGTCGGAGAGGAGGGAATCGTAGCTGCCAAAATAGTCCGTATTCGGACGCATCAGCCCTTCGCACTGCAAAACTTTGTTGAACATCAGCCGGTCTGCCGCAGATCGGGAGCTTCCCTGCCCTGCGACTATGGCACTGTACTCTTCTTTTGTGTAAACTGCCGTGGCAATGGCACGTTTGAACTGCTTGCCCCGAAACGATGCAACCTGATTCTCCAGTGACGCGGTCAGGGCCGTGAAGTTGCTTCTTGCCGCGGCCGTGCGGTCGGGCTGGGCCGGGTTTGAGCAGCCGGACAGGACCAAAAACACGGCAACGGCGACACAGCCGGGAAAGATCGGCAATTTCATTGATAAAGTCCTATCTAGAACATGAGGTCTGTAACAGTGTTAAGAAACGATACGCCGAGATTTTTGCCGATGCCGCAGACGCCGACCGAAATGACAAATGCGCTCATGTCGGAATTCTGGTTGCTGGTGTAGTCCCTGACGTGGTTATAGATAAACCCTGTTTCCACTTGAATTCCCAGACCGTTCACCAGCGGCGCCATGATGCCGAGCCCGATAGGGATGCGATAACCGTCTGAGCCGCTTTTGGTAGTCTGCGTTGTGCCAAGTGACGTAAAGGAATTGGACGAATAGTCATGCACGTACCGCACGCCGGTGAGCACGTACGGGATAACGGGAATATTCTTTCCGTAGGCAAATCCCAATTCCGGCCCAATCGTGAACATTCCAGACGTGGACTTGAAACCACTGCCCGATGTGGACATGAGTTCCCATGAAACCGCCGGTGCAACGATGAAATAGGGGATAGGAAAGAACCGCACATCCGGTGACAGCAGGAACATGTTCATGGGATTCGATTCCCCGCGAACATTTTCATTTATGTAGGCTATCGAACCGCCCGTCCACAGACTGCCCTGATCCGTGAAGAATTCACCACTCTTGACATTTGAACTAAATGCCGCTAACAGCACGAAACCAAGCACGACAGAGTTTCTTAGAGGGCTCACGATACATCCTCCTTCTGCAAAAGATTAACGGATAATGATCTACGGTCGATCTGTAAGTATATAATAATTTGTCGCTATAATCAAGATGTTTTTTTGTAAATTGCAATATGAAAAGAAAACGAAGAAAGGCCGGAGTCCGGAACGGTCTTATTTCTGAGCGATGATGTCCTTGACACTGACGAAGAGGTTTTTGTAGCGTTTCTTGCCCGCCGTCCTTTTTCCGAACTGGATCGCCTCTTTGGGGCACCACTGCAGGCAGGCGAGGCAATGCTCGCAGCCGACCGACCATTGCGGTCTGTTACTTTTCAGCGTGACCGCGCCGCTCGGACAGACGCGTGCGCAGATTCCGCATCCGTCGCAGGATTCCTGCACGCGATAATACCTCGCGAGCTTTGGAATGACGATGTAGGCGTACCAGAACCAGACGCCGGGCCAGACATACGTCTGAAAAAACGACGTGTCTTTTTCAAAGGTCCGGTCGTTCTTGCCGATGCTGACTGCTATTTTGTCTATTTTTTCTCCGGCTTCCTTAAGCCTTATGTTGAGCTCGTCCCCGGCCATGGCGTCGCCAAACGGCGTGTAATTGTCCGGCATGGCAACAGCGTATCCTGCGTCAAGGTCGAGGCCGTTTTTGCGCAGCAGCGAGCGTAGCTGCAGAAATGTTTTTCCCGAACCGCCGCCCATGGTTGCGATCGCGATAACCGACTTCGCCGCACTGATCTTCCTGACAAACCGGCACACGATATGCGGCGCCCGGTACATGTACACGGGAAAAACGATGATGATCCGCTCGCCCGTGACGGGCTGGCCGCCTGCCAGGGTCCTGACAATCGGCACGAGGGTGCAATCGCCGAGCCGCTTTGCGATCATGCGGCCGGCGTGAAGCGAGTTTCCGGTGCCGGTGAAGTAATAGATGTCGGAGTGCATAGGGGGTAAAATACTTTATCCGGTTATGATGAGTGAGGGGCCGTCAAGCCGGTTCACCGCACGATAACCAGTCGCGTCTGCATCGTCGACAAACCCGCGACTTCAGAAGAAACCGAAGCACACAGGGCAGCAAGGAAAACGGAAAGAAGGGTTTTTGTCATGTCATGGTCCTTTGACAGGCGAATCGGGGCGAGAGAAGTCAAGTGCGTAACGCATCTTGATTATAGCTTATTTCAAGTAGTTTAACAAGTATTTATGCATCCCGCAAGTAACGACAAGAAATCCCAAGAACCATCCCAGCCCTTGCCAATGCAACGCAGCTGTTGACCGGCGAGGATCGGTCTTTCGGAATTCTTTTGCACTCAAATAGGCCTCGTGACGAAATTTCTTCGATAGTTCTTTTCTGGAAAGGTGATGCCCACCAGCTGCGATTTGACCTATGCAGGATGCATTTTCTAAAATCCAGGCCATGTTGGGTACTATGCTTTTGTCAAACGGTTACCACTCAGCCACTGGACGCAGCTCTTCGCGTCCGTATCTGGGCGGTACGTTCGCATTGACAAAGGAGTTTGACCTCGACGGCAAGTTCAACATCAAGGCCGGGTCCACAAGCGGAGACTTCGGCGGATCGACAGCAACGCTTACCTGGGGCGCCGCCAATGCCCAGAACGGCCTGGTGCCGGAATGGCCGCATTGATTGTGAAGATGTCGCTGGGCAATTATGAGTGCTCGTCGTAGAAAAGTATTTGGAGAAGAACAATGATTCCGCCCGCCGCGGCAATCAGGAACAGGATCATTGCAATTCCGGGATAACCGAAGATTTTCAGCGGCGTTTCAACACGCATCATAAGAGCCGCGCCAATGATCAGCGCCGCCATCACAAGCCCCACGGTGATGCGGTTGGCCACTTTCTGAAAACCGCTCATGAGTTTTGTTTCATCCAATGCGTCAACAGTGACCTTGAACTCATTGTTCGCTACTGCGTCCAGAATCTTCGAGACCTTGCCGGGCATATGCTGGAAAAGTTCCTTGGCTTCCATGAAGCCGGCATAAAGACTGCCTGTCGTGAAGCCGCTGGTCATCCGCCGGCGCATCACCGATATTGCGTTGGACCGAATCGCCTCATTAGGGTTGAACTTCGGGTCCAGCGTGCGGCCCACTTCATCGAGATTCAAAAGCGTTTTGGCCAGGGTCGCCATTTCCACAGGTACGCGGATACCTGAATCCACCGCCATCTTGTTTATCTCCAGAACAATCTTGCCCATGGAAATCTGCTGGAGCATTTTTTCATGGTTCTGGTCGACCAGCTCCACAACCTTCCGCGTGAATGGCTTCCCATCAAAATCCTCTTTCTTTTCGCTGATCGCAATCATCTGGTCCGCGGTATCCTCGCCGCGGCCTTCGCTGACGGCAAGCAGTATCAGCAACAGGCCTTCCCGCAGCTTCGGAGAAAGGCGGCCCACCATCCCCAGGTCAATAAGCGCGATTGACGAATCATCAGTCAACAGGATATTCCCGGGATGCGGGTCCGCATGATAAAACCCATCCACAAGAATCTGTTTCATATACGCCTTGAACAGTTGGGCCGCCAGATCGATGCCGTCCATTTCCATTTTAGCCAACTGGCTTAAGGTGGTGATTTTATGACCGCCGATGTATTCCATTGTCAACACGCGCGACGTTGTAAAGTCCTCAATCGGTTGCGGCACGATGATACGCTTGAATTCGGCAAGGTTTGCGCCCAGCGTACGGAGATTCTGCGATTCCAGCCGGTAGTCCAGCTCATGCAACAGCGTTTTGCGAAACTCGGCGAGCATTTTTTCAAATTCGTACTGTTTTCCCATATGCGTGTGATGGTCCAGAAACTCCGCGACTTCCTGCAGACAATCAAGGTCATCCGCCATTTTTTCCCTTATTCCCGGCCGCTGCACCTTCACCGCCACAGGCCGTCCATCACGCATTGCCGCCCGATGCACCTGCCCCAGGGAAGCCGCGGAGACCGGTACCGGATCAAATGACGAAAAGGCCCGGGACAAGCGCATTCCGAGCTCGCTAGACACGATCTTTTCGACCTCTTCAAATGGAAATGGAGCAACCTTGTCCTGAAGCCGCGCCAGGGCCTCTGTAAACGGCACCGGCAGCAGGTCCGGCCGTGTCGAAAGCAATTGGCCTATCTTGATGAAGACCGGGCCCATTTTCTCAAGATCGATCGCCAATTCCTTGGCTTCGGGACTGATGGCCGGGTTGGGCGCTGTATGGCCATGGGGATTTCCTGTCTCGTCCAGGCTGGCGGCATCCACGAGTTCGGAGCGTCCATATTTGAAAAGAAGCCAGGCAATATCCTTGTATCGCGAAAGATGCGACGGCTTGAAGGAGATGTTCATGATAGGTTCCTACTGATAATGATTTTGTTTTTCGCGAGCGGGTGGGCGTATAAAGAAAGTTTCTTTACCCTCTTCGCCGCGGGCTACGGGATGTCGCTCGCGCCGCTTCGGCGTACTCGCAGGGGTAAAGCTCCACAGACGCTCATTTATTCCCCCGTTTTCCCACCCTTGCCGTCTGACATCAGACCTTCTTCGAGGAAAAATATAGATATTCCGCCCACCTTAGGCAAATCTGAGAACTTGTGGTGAGCTTGTCGAACCATACAGGTCTCGTGGCTTTACCCCTTCGGGCGAAGCAATCGAAAGAGTGTACTTCACCCTATCGAGTACTTCGCCAAGGGTCGCGGCTCAAAGCTTAAGAGTGATGCGTAGGTTTTCTCGACAAACTGAAAATGACATAATAAATTGATACCGGCATCCCTATGTCATAATCCAGAACGACGTTTTCAATTTGAGCAGGCTGAACACGACGATCGGTGTAGCCTTGACCTCAAACATTGCCCGCGCGGGCATTCCCGGCAACGTACTGCTCAAGAAAGGCGAGGCCAACCTGCCGAAAACGAGCGTTGCCAATGCCACGCAGGTTCTGACTATTGACAAAGCAGACCTGTCGGAGAAAATCGGCAGGCTCTCATCGGCCCGGGTCCGTGAGATATTGGATGGCCTTCGGCTGGTTACGGAACCAAGGGAATTGTAGCGCCACGCCCGCCGCCCACTACACCGCCGCCCCAGCCCGCAGAAAAGGTCCTTGACTACGCCTTTTTCGACAAGGCCTGGCCTAACGAACCTCACCCTGTGTTGCTTGCTTGACCCGAAGCCACGCCGTTCGTTTTGTACAGGTTTCCTGAAATTGCAAAAATTGGCGAGGATTTTTCAGTAGTTTGCTCATTGCGCAATCAATTTGAACGGCATTATTATTGCTTCTTTATAGAGTGGGGGACAAAGAGCAAAAAAGCGGATACTGGCTTCGTATTCTTATTAAGTAGCGAAATGAGGGGCGTATGAGTATTTCTCCTGTTTCAAGCTCAGCAAACAGTCCTGTTTCTTCAACTGTTCCCGATGATACTGTTACGACTACCCCCGATACTACTCAAAATATTATACCCCCGCTCGCTGCATTTAACATCACGGGTGGGGCATCCATGGACATCAAAACGGCGCCAAAGGAAGACATGAGTGGAATGGGTGATCATGGAGAAGTGGCAGAGGTTTTGCCTCCGCAGCCGGCTCTTAACAATGTTCCCGGAAAACCGGCTCAAGCCAAAATTATAAATAGTGAAAAGCCATATCGAGGACCTTCGACCGGCAAACGCGCCCAGGACTACCTTCGCACAATTAGAACAAGAGCGCAGGCCACGGACCGTGAATTCCAACGGCAACATCTGCCTTATCGATTCAAGGTGCTTACCGACAACAATGAAAACGTCCTGATCGACCTTTCAATTTTGGATGGACAGGGCAAGGTCATAAAGCATGAAACACGTAACGTAACAAATGATAATTTTGGCGCGCTTATGGACAATATATCTACCGGGAAGGGTCTGCTCATTGACGACCTTCCGCAAAGGTAACATAAATACAGTGCGAGGAGGCGCAGCGTGCGTCATCCCTGGCGCCTTCGTCAGCCGACAGGGATTTTACAGAAAAGCTCAAGACCGTGGGGACTTTGCTTGAAATAACCATGCTGGATCACATAATCGTCAACTGCGATACGAGCGGATTCTATTCGTTCAAGACGCACGGGGCAATGTAGATTAGGCTGGGACCGCTAGGATGAATACTTCTTATGCTTCAAAGGAGGCTTTATAAAGACACAGAATAGCGGGGAAAGTTTTGGTTCTGAAATGTTGCAATATCGCTTATTGATTGAATCAACAATCTCCGTTATCGCATCCTCAAATTCAGTCCGGACCCTTATGGTCTTCTTCTGTTGCGAAACATCAGACACATTCGATAGAGCCTTGATCCATTTCAAATCTTCATCAGCAAAATTGCCGTTGTTCACTATCTTGAACGTTCTTGTATCTGAATAATTATTGTAAGACATCACGTCCTCCGGGAATGTTAAAGGACTTGAACGTCAAAGCTTCACTAGATAAGATACATCGTTCACATTAACATAAAGGAAATATCGATATGAAAAAGAATCCGATCTATTCCGCACTGAGTATCATTCTTCGGAACACAGGACGGACATTGCAAATTCTAAAGTACGGCCTGATGGAAAACGGCAGGCTTCGAATGACTGACCTGGATCATGAAATCAAGGTATTCGTCGGCGATCATGGATCCGAACCACTCCTGGTTGACGTTGGCCACTCAAAAACGAAGTCGGAACGCATGCTGCCATTGACAAAATGTGTTGACGACGATATACTCTCAAGTGGTCCCGCTCTATCAGAAAAGGCCTTCTTTTCGGTTTAATGGTTTAAGCATGAACGATCCGGGCAAGAAACAAAAACGACTGTCTGCCGAGTTATCCTCAATGGGTAAGGGCGCAGAAGAATCACCGGCACATGACCTAGACCGAAATGTAGAACGAAACCTGCTGCGTACTCTCATAGATGCCTTGCCGGATCATATCTATTTCAAGGATTCCAAGAGCCGGTTTGTCCTCGGCAATAACGAAATCGCGCGCTATATGAGAGTGTCAAATCCGGATGAACTTGTAGGAAAGACGGATTTTGATTTCTATCCTAAAGAAATGGCAGCTCCTTTTTTTTCCGATGAACAAGAAATAATTAAGTCCGGTAAGCCCTTGGTGAACAAAGAAGAAACTTCCATAGACCCATCAGGAAAAATAAGATGGAAGTTGACCACAAAAGTTCCCCTAAAAGACGGTAAGGGGAAAGTTGTTGGGTTGGTCGGGATGAATCGGGACATCACCGACCGCAAGCATACGGAAGAAGAATTGAAAAGAGCGAAAGTTGCCATTGAAACCTCCAATAAATGTTTGAAATATCAGAATGAAATACTTGAACAAATGGTACAAGAACGCACAAAAGAATTATCGTTGACAAATCTGGCATTGAAACAGAATCTTGCGCTCCGGGAAAGCGAAAACAAGGACATACGCATTATGCTCGATTCGATCGGTGACGCAGTTATCGCCACCGATGCTGCGGGACACGTCACACGAATGAACACAGTAGCGGAGAAAATGACCGGCTGGTCCGTGAGTGAGGCGACTACTGTTTCGGTATTCAAAGTCCTTGGTATCGATAACGCGGCCGAACTGCAGAAAATAGAAAGCTCGTTTAAGAGCATTTTGCACCATGGCCAAGCAAGCAATGCGTTCAAGCAAATCAGTTTTAGCGCAAAAGACGGTAGCAACCATCAGGTAAACTACAGCGGCGTACCCATACGTAATCTCGATTCGTCGATCGTCGGCGTGGTGCTCGTGATCCGGGACGTGACGGAGCAGCTCAGGATGGAGGAGCAGCTCAGGCAAACGCAGAAAATGGAATCCCTTGGTCACCTGGCAAGCGGCATTGCCCACGATCTGAACAATATGCTGACCGGCATTTCAGGAAACGCGCAAATAATGCAGCAGAAATGTGGCGATCCGGAGTACATTACGAGATCCTCAAAGACTATTCTTGCCATTACCGATTCGGCAACTGAATTGATGCGAAACCTGCTGGCATTTGCGCACAAGACGAAAATAAAGGCCGCACCTATTGACATACACGCATGCATCAGCGACGCCAAGAACATCCTGGACCACAGCATTGGAAAGAATATCCAGGTCGTTTTGAACCTGAACGCGTCGGCTGCGGTCGTCCACGGCGAATCCGCGTTGCTGCAGAATGTCATTATTAACCTCAGCCTTAATGCGCGCGATGCGATGCCTGATGGCGGTACATTGACAATTGCGACCGACAACGTTATCGTGGACCAAACATTCTGCGGTACCTCACCGTTCGAACTGTTGCCTGGACAGTATATCGCTGTGATCGTCATTGACACGGGCCAAGGAATGAGCCCGGAGGTGCAAAAACGGATATTCGAGCCGTTTTTTACCACAAAGGAAATGGGAAAAGGGACCGGCCTTGGCTTGTCTGCGGTATATGGCATCGTGAAAAGCCACAAGGGCAGCGTTACGGTCCGCAGCAAGCTAGGGCAGGGGACGACATTCGTGGTGTATTTGCCGTTAGTGGAGGCACGGCAGCAGGCATGATTTTTCTACAAGCCGTCAAGCAACCAGGCCTGTCCTAGCAACCAGATGATGACCTCTGGCCCCTCAATCCTTCACGCACCGGACGCCGAGCCCGCTTGGATAGCCGTCGGAGAGATGGTTCACGTACGTGTTATTGAAGAGCATGGAACGGTACCACGAACCCGGGGCATAACCCGTAGTATCATCGTAGACCGTAGACGACCACCACGTACCGAAGTTGCCAATACCGGTGAAAGTACCATTGCCGATACGGTAACCACCCGGAAGCGCCGAAAAGCCGGATGAATTTGTAGCACCGGCATTGGGTGAAAGCCAATGCGTCGTACCGGTTTCTTTAAGCGGACCTCCAGCCGTTGCATACCCGCCGATGTAGTTGACAAGCACGTCCCATTCCGAATCCGTTGGTACATGCCAACCTTTTGGCGCAAGCTTCCCCGCATTTACCGCGTACCAATTGTACAATGCTCCGTATGTATTTCCATAGGAGATGGAATCGTTATACCAGCAATATCCTGGAGCCGATTGTACCATAAGATCGCTCCACGCCATTCCGTCCGTTACCAACGGTATCGCTCTCCCATCGTTATATCGTGTGGTCTTTAGGTTGGTTGTCATCCACACCTGCGTCCCGATCGTTACCGTCTGGTAAACATTCCCATCAGTATCCGTAACGGTACTCGAAGAGGCAGCGGCGTTTACCGTAAGCATCGCCGGATTGCTGGTTGCAATCCCTGTACCATTCGTAACCACCACGGTATAACTCCCGCTATCCGTTACCGCAGCCGTACTAATCGTAAAAGAAGAAACCGTAGCGCCCGAAATATTATTTCCGTTCTTTTTCCACTGATACGATAACGGTGCGGCCCCGGTCGCCGTCATGGAAAATGTCACGCTCTGGCCGACCGTTACGGTCTGCGATTGCGGCTGGGTTGTGATACTCGGGAAAGTCGGCGCGGCGGTTACGGTTAATATCGCGCCATTGCTCACTGCATTTCCCGCCGAATTGGAAACAACAACCGTATATGTTCCTGCATTGGCCGCCTGGACAGAAGAAAGAAATAAACTGCTTGACGTTGCACCGGAAATCGAAACACCATCTTTTTTCCATTGATAGGTGAATGGCGCTGTGCCACTCGCAACAACAGAAAAAGTCACATTCTGCCCGGCTGTCGCGGAGTCCGATTGGGGCTGGGTGGTAATACTCGGCGCTACTGTCGCGGCGGTCACCGTGAGCATTGCGCTGTCGCTTGATACTCTTCCGGCGCTGTTGGTTACTATTACGAAATATTTTCCGGCATTACCGGTCTGAATATTGGTTATCGAATAACTGCTCGCCATAGCATTGGCAATTACAGCAATATCTTTTTTCCATTGATAAGTAAGCGGCGCAGTGCCGTTTGCGGCAACGGAAAATGTTACTGTCTGTCCGGCTGTAATAGTTTGCGATTGAGGTTGCGCCGTTATGCTCGGTGCCACAGGAACCGCCGTTACGGTTAATACGGCGTTAAGGCTGGTAACGCTGTCCACGCTGTTCCGCACGACCACGGAATAAGTTCCTGCATCGGAATTGGTAACATTTGCAATTGTGTAACGGTTCAAAGTCGTATCCGCGACAGTTACGCCGTTCTTTTCCCATTTATAGATTAATGGCCCCGTGCCCGTGGCGGAAACGGTAAAAGTCACGCTCGAACCGGCCATGATCGTTTGCGATTGGGGCTGGGTCGCAATGCTTGGCGCAACAGGCGCGGCCGTAACCGTGAGCGTGGCCGCGTCGCTCACCACGCTGCTGGTGTTGTTGCTCACCACAACGGTATATGCGCCCGCATTAGCATTCTGAACATTTGTAATAGTTAAGCTGTCCGAGGTTGCGCCGGTAATAGTACTGCTATTCTTTTTCCATTGGTACGTGAGCGGCGCCGTGCCGCCGGCAACGACCGAAATCGTCACGCTCTGCCCGGCGGTTACTGTCTGTGATTGTGGCTGTGTTGTGATACTCGGCGCTACTGCTGTCGTTGCTGCACTTGGCACCGACGGCGATACTGCGCTCAATGCCGATTCGCCGCCCGTACCTACCGCGCTAACAGCGAATGCGTATTGCGTTCCATTTGTCAAGCCAGACACTTGTTTCGGAGAAGTCGCTCCAGTCAACATTGTCCCGCTTGCTTTGTCAACCGAAGTTCCGATTTTGTAGTACAAGTTATACGATGTAGCCCCGCTTACAGTATTCCAGTATACGGTCAGGCTGCCATCGCCTGGGACAATAGAGGAAATCACCGGCGCAAGAGGCGGATTGCCGGGGTTAGTTCCAAAATTGATCATCTGCAAATCATGGGGCGGAAGTTTGGTGCATAGGCACAACGCCGCTACCGTCAACAACAGGCAATAAAAACGTCCGTTAATTTTTATCATCGCCAGCCGCTCCTTTTATCGTTTTCAAAACAAAAACGAAATCACAAATCCCGCAGTCAATACCCCCGCCGCGCCGTATAAGATGTTTCTATAAGAAGTGTAGCTTTTCGCATTATTATAATGGCCAATATAATCCTGATGGTAAGTCGCGTAACCGGAATTGGAACCGGAATTGGCATACTGCGCCGCAATATCCGTGCATTTGTTTATTTCGTTCTTTGCAAGCACATCAAGCAAGTACCCCGCACCTGCCGCGACAATCGTCCCGGTACCCAGCGTGATTTTCGGCCACGCCGGGGAATGTTTCTTTTCGTTTCCAACCTGTGAAGACGGGACCGGGAGTGTTTTTGGGATATTTGTTTTATCCTCAACGGATTCAATAGGTTTTTCTGTCACTGCGGGTTTCGGAGGTTCATTATTCTGCACAGGTGAAAAGTACTGCACCAGTTTGCTTGCGATTTTGACCGTGGATTGGGAAAGGATATCGTCGATCTCGCATTTGCAATCGACATTCGCGGTCGCCGCCATTTTACCCGTGGACACGTCAATGAGCCTGCTTGCAATCGTGTAGGTGTGCCCGACAAGCCCGATTGATCCGACAACCATGTATTTGACTCCCAACAATTGCCCTGTTTCAACTGCGCACTGGTCGGAGGTACAGCCGGTCTGCTGGAATCCTTGTTCTTTGAGAATTTCCTGCATCTGTGAACGCTCAAGCACAGAAACCATACCGGTGTTGAAGAGTTCACTGCGCAGTCTGTCGGAGATCACCGCGGCGGTTGAAGCATCGATTCCCTGCCCCGCAAGATCGGAAACAGCGATGTTTGTTTTGGTTTGCGTTGAATCTCCCACGGCAAAAATATTAAGGGAAAACAGGCCGCAGAAGAGGAGTGCCGGTCTCAAGCGCATAAATGCTCCGGAAAAATGAGGTAGTTGCGTATCATTTTAAAAACATGATGAAAACAAAGCAAAAGCTGTGATCTACGTCACATACGACGAAATAAAATGCTAAGCAAGCGCGACAATGCAGACAGGCTCAAAGATGAGAGCATCCTTTACAGATTAATATTGTGCCATGATTTTCTTGTTTTATCAAGTTAAATTCCTTTTATCGCATTTCTTATTTCCCCATAGCGTAATCGAGGCTTCCGGGACCTTTTGCGCAGACCGGCCGAGCATTATGAACAAAAATTAAAGTATAAAAAATTATTAATCTCATAGTATAATAGCTCTACAGCCATTGATAAGCACCAGGAGGTAGAGATATGAACTGCACCAAACCAAAAACCTGCGTTTTTTCGTCAACTTGTCAAATGAAGGATATGGTAAAGCGAAGACCGCTCCCCGCCACCGGCAAGGCCTCCGCCTCTACCGAGGCTGGAAGAACCCAGGCTTGATTATGGGTTCTTCGAAAGTATGGTGTGCTGAACATACCGAAATAGTCGTATCCGAAAAAAGCCTTTAAGCGCATCGCGCAAGCTGCATTTTTTCTTGCCTATTGTCCGCAAATGTCCCTATATTATGCTTAAGCTTGTCGGTGAATAAGACAGGCGAAGCAGTTGAAAGGTCGGGAATGTCATCAGTTGTCAAGTTAAAATCTTTGCCGCACCCTCTCCTTTCGAAAAATCGAAACCTATCAGCTCGATAGCGCCAACACAATATCATCGGCAGGTATATCAATTATGGGTTACTGTCATTCTGCACTCAAACTGGTCCTTTTCATGTTGTTCCCGGCGCTGTGTTTGGCCGCATGGGTTCCCCCGGATCAAAGTGCCTGGAAACCGGCGGATTCCTTTTTGCCGAAGCCGTCCCCGATAGTCAGCACCTATTTCACCCAGGGTGAGCAGATTACCACGGACTGGCAGACCGGCTGGGTTTTCGCCAACCCCTATGGAAAAGGGATCTGGCGAAGCAAAGACACCTGTAAAACCTGGCAGCAGGTTTGGAAGCAGGTTGCCGACAGCCTTGCCGCGAGCAATTCCAGCGGAGCTGTTTTTATCCCGAGTTTTTATTCTACGCAGGAAGGATATATCGGATATTTTCCGGACAGCTGGCCCACGCCGGTAATCGGCGATCCCGGCTATTCCCTTGACCGAGGCGAGACCTGGCACTCATTCACCAGCATCATGCGCAATTGGAACTTCGGTGTTCTTGATATTGCAAGCAAAGGAAAATTGGCCCTCGGCCAGATTCATGAAGAGAGCGGGGGGGTATATAAGACGGTCGATGGAGGGGTGCATTGGACCAAGCTGCACGATAATAGTGGAAATCCCGGATCGACTTCGCTTGGTATTTTCAGTCCTAAAATTTTTATTGAATCCAACGAGGCCCAGCAGTTAATCCGCAGCGAGGACAGCGGCAAGACATGGAACCCCATTGTTTCCGCACCGTCTGGTCCGGCATACGGGCCGCTTCAGTTTTTTAATAATAAACCTTACTGGCTGGTTGCAACGGGAGTATATACAACCGCTGACAGCGGAAAGCAATGGACCAGAGTGGGCAGTCAGTTTCCCGAAAAATGTTGGGCCGGACCGTTTTTCGGCAAAGACGAAGGCCGGATGGTATGCGTCACGGCATCCAAATTCATTGAATCGAGCGATACCGGCAAAACCTGGTACACCCTTGCGCCGCTTCCTGCAGGGTTCAATACCGCATTTAAATTTTTCTGTTTTTCCTATGATCATGTGTATGACATCCTCTACGCTGATTGCATGATTTGCGGCGCGACATCCGGGGCGTATAAACTTCCTTTATGCCGCTGGCCGGCCCAGCCGGTCACGCCGGTAATTTCAAAAAATAGTGGACCGATGATTGAAAAAATGCCTGTTTCCATATCAATGAGGAGCGAAAATATAACCTTAAGCAACCGGACATCTCGCGAAGTACCGGTGTATTTTTACGCTGCCCGTGGCAACCTTATTAAAAAGGTCGATGTATCCGGCGGCGGTGCCATCTTAATTGACATGATGCATGATTTTGCGCCAGGTTTGTACGTTCTCCAATTCAGGCTGAACACTGGAGTTTATCGGGAATCCGTTGTCATGTCGCGATAAACTGTTCAAATTTTGAAAGGTGTTCTGCAGCCGACTATTTAATTAGGAGATTTAAGAGTGTCTATTTTCCCGCATCGGTACTCATTCGAGGCTGTTGACCGGTCGCCTCTATTATTACTTTCCCCGGGCACCGGTTCACCTTTTGAATATTCTGGGCCCTTCCTAATAGATCAATCACCGTAAATCGTGCGAAACGTTGCTGTGCAGATAACCCGATACGGTTCATCTCGAATAATCGTTCTTTACTTACGGGTATAAGGGTTGCGGTGAGGTTGTCAAGGATCTGGATCGACTCCACGCTTTTGTTGAAATCCGATACGCTGTGCCAGACCAACTGCTTATTATGATTGACCTCAAGGATCGCGGGCCCGGACTGGCCGCCGCTTTCATCGTAATTGCAGAACACCAGATTGCCATTGGACAAACTGGTTACGCCTGTTGTAATTCCGAATGAAATGGTCATTCCTGCCGGTACATTAGTGATCTGGGACCCCGTGGATAGCTGCCAGACAATTGCGGGGGTCTTGCTCGTGTCAAATTCAATGATACCGTTACTTACCGAGGAGACAACCGTGTTGCCATTGGCAAGTCGGACCACGGAAAAACCGGCGGATGGAAATGTCCGGAGAAGTTTCCCGGTCGTGTCGTATTCAAAGGTGCTTCCCGCAAACGTTGGGACCAGATAGGTCCTCTGCGCTGTTTTGCGCATCTGCCGCAACTGGCCATGCGCGCTGCCGCCGAGTCGCAGGCCGAGTCTGCTTGACACTTTATTGGCAGTATCGACTTCGAGGATATACGTGGAATCCTGGATGCTTTCCGAAATCAGGAACTTGCTGCTGCCGCCATCGAGCGGTTGACACGAATGAATCTCACCGCCGGTCCTGGCCAGCCGGTTCCAGACGGTTGCGGTGTTCGTCCATGTCGTATAATCGGGTTTAACGACTTTTACGCCGGTCTCGTATGCAAACACAACATTTCCATTGGGCAAGAGCCAGGCGTCCGATATTTCGCCTGCAGTAGAAAACTTCCATGCTGTGGCGCCATCTTCATTGACAATGGCCACAAAGCCAAAGTAATCGCCGATGAGATACCGGTGTTTTGTTTGAGCCGATGCATTTGAGAAAAAAGCCACCGCAATAAAAATAATGGTCAGCCGAAAAAGGTTTCCACAATGTCGCGTGGATCTTTTACACAAGATCGTCAGTCCATCCCTTTTTGGGAAAAAGTGTGAGTCCCTTTGAATGGTAATTTAGGCCGGTGATGTTCGCGGTCTATCCTTTCGAAAAATCGAATGGCCCTCAGTCAATCAAAAAATGAAATTCATCAGCGCATAAGCCGGTATAGTCGGTTTGATGATCTGGCTGCCCTGTTTGATCTTGAAGCTGACCACCGCGTTACTCATGTTCAGCACCGTGACCACGATAATGCCGTCGGTATTGCGGAATGCGCACATCTCCAAACTTGAACCTCCGCTCAAAGCGCAGCCGATGCGCACCGCGCCCGGCCGCAGATACCGGCTGAAGTGGGTCATGTAGTAGTACTGCCGTAAATATTTGGCGCCGTTGGTTGCCTGGTCGACCACAATCGGGCCCGGACACCCGCCGGTGCGGTCGTGATAGGGCCCGCCGTTATAGTCGGTGCTCAGGTTCCAGGTAAGATACCCGGTCGACCAGTGGTTCAGGTCCCCGATGACTTCGTGCGCCATTCTCTCAGCGTCGGTCCCGGTATCGCGTATGCTACATTCCGTTCCCACCATCCAGGTCGTGGGAAATTCGTTGTGTACGATATCCATGTTGGGGTAATTATCTCCGGCATACTTGTGATAGGCCACTCCCCATACGTACTTTGCGGCATTGGCATCATTCATAACGGTGCGTGCCCGGTCCACGATGACGTCTTTATTATGGTCCCAGATCATGACCTTGACGCCGATATTGTTCTTGGCAAGCGTGGGTCCCAGGAAGTTCTTGAGAAAATCGCGCTCCTGGGCGGCAGTGTAGGTGCAGCTCTCCCATGTCTGGGTCGCCGCGGGTTCGTTCTGGACCGTGAGTCCCCATATCGGAATACCGTTGCTCTTCATCGCCTGGATGTACTTGACATAGTAGATCGCCCAGGCGGTATTGCAGTCGGCCTTGAGCGTGCCGCCGTTGAGCATGCTGTTGTTGCTCTTCATCCAGGCCGGCGGCGACCAGGGCGATCCAAAGAGTTTGATATCCGCCCCGGGAATGCGAAGGGCCTCCCTGATCACCGGCACGGTCCACTGCAGCTCGTGGCTGAAGTCGAATTTGGTCAGCGTAGAATCGCCGGGCGTGTCGTCATAGGAGTACGAGGATACGCTGAAATCGCAGCTATTGATGGCGGTACGGCACAGCGTATAGCCCGAGCCGGCGTAGGGATTGAAAAATGCATTGAGGACTTCGGCCCGTTTTGCGGCTGAGATACGCGCCAGCACAGAGGTCGCGGTTTCGGTGAATGCGGCGCCGAAGCCCGTTATGCTCTGATAGGTCGTTGCCGGCGTCACCGTGATTGTCGGCAGAGCGGAGCCGTCGTCCGGGGCGAAGGTAAGGTTCGCATTCCGCAACAGTTTGTCGCCGGCCTGCGAAGATTGGATCGCCTGGACCTGGCCCGCGGGGACCGTGCGCTGAAGCGCGATATCATACGTACCGGATGAATTCTGGACATTCGCCCGGGCAATATCGTACCCGACGGCCCATGTGGTGATTGTATCGGTCACTGCGGCTTTTTTCGCCAACGTTGCGATTCCCGCCGGACGGTTTGCGCGCGAGCGGACCTCCGCGACGATCCGCTCGCCTGCAATCAGGGTTGCTTTGAGATACGTCACTTCGGGGCCGGCCTGCACCCTTGCCAGATATGACTGTGACGAACGACCGACGCCCAAGGGGTCGAGCCGGTGGATGCCTTTTGTCAAGTTCTGGTCCACAATGCAAAGCGCGCGCCTGCCTGTCATGGTGTAAAGATCAACCCGCACCGGCGCGCCGTCTTCAGGAATGTCAAGAACGAGACGGTTGTTGGCAAAAACCGGCCGGCAGGGAGACACGGCCGGAGAGGGAATATCCCGCGACAGATTCGCTACCGGGTCGCCGAACGAATACCTGCCGTTCTGGTCGGTAATGCAGGTAAGAGCGGTATCGCCGAGGCTCACGATAGCACCCTGTATAGGTGCTAGGGTGGTCTTGTCACTGACGGTACCGTTTATCGAAATCGCGGCGGCATTGACGGTAAAAAACATTCCGGCCATGGAAACGAATGTGCAGGCGGATTTAAGAAACATAAGCCTCCGTACGGTTAAAAAGAACGGGTCTCCGTCAAAAATATAGTGTATGAACAAGGGGATGGCATGAAGGTCGTGCATCTTATGGAGATTCAGGCTCAAGGCGCCAGAAAATGGGTTCGCACCATATATTTTAGTACCAAAATTATGGATGAATCCCAAACAATCGCACAACGCCTGTTTTCCCGCACAACGCACGGCATCAAGCTCGGGCTTGAGCGCATGCAGATGGCTGCAGCCCGCCTCGGCGATCCGCAGAAATCGTACGACTCCATCCACGTGGCAGGCACCAACGGCAAGGGCTCGACCTGCGCCTACGTCGAGGCCGTACTGAGAAGTCAAGGACACAGGACCGGGCTTTTCACGTCGCCGCACATCGTGTCGTTCGAGGAACGGTTTATCGTAAGCGGCAAACCCGTTTCAAGCGGCCAATGGGTGGGCGTGTACCGGGACCTGGAATCCACGATCGAAAAACTGGGACTCACGTTCTTCGAGGCTGCGACGCTCATCGCGTTCGAACTTTTCAAACGCGAGAAAGTCGATTTCGCGGTGTTCGAGACAGGCATGGGCGGCAGGCTTGACGCGACAAACATACTTGCGCCCCGCGCCTGCGCCATCACGCGGATCGCCATGGATCACATGAACTTTCTCGGCAACGACCTTGTGTCAATCGCGGGCGAAAAACTCGGCATCGTAAAAACAGGCGTACCCTGCATCATGGCATTGCCCGAAGCGTTGGAAGTTGTCACACTGGCACAAACCGTATGCAGGGAAAAACAGTCGATTCTCTCGTTTGCAAATAGTGCAACAGAGGCCAGTGATATCGAACTTTCTGGAAACGGCGTTTCATGTACCTATCGTGACCAGCGATTCGGCCTGCCGCTTTCCGGAATACATCAGGTGCAAAACGCACTGGTTGCGATCAAGACTTTGAACGCAGTAGGCATCGATGATTTGAAAAAGATTTCAAGTGCGATGGCAAAAACATTTCTCCCCGGGCGCTTTCACATTGAAATGCACAAAGGGAAAACGATCGTTTTTGACGTGGGACACAATCCTGACGCGGCGCAATCGTTCATCGAAACTTGTGGCAGGCGTTTTGGCGAAACATCCATGGCTATGGTCATCGGAGTCATGAAGGACAAAGACCTGGAAGGCATGTTGACGCACTTTTGCAAGAAGGCCAAAAGGATTATTCTGACCAGGCCTGACGTGGAACGAAGCGCTGACACCGAAATCCTGAAATCAAATATTCCGGCCTGGTTCAAGGGACCGGTCTATGAAATTCCTTCCGTTCCAGATGCCGTCGTTGCAGTTCTGACATCGCCCGAGGAACTGGTTGGGATCGTAGGATCATTTTTCACTGTCGGTGAAGCGATGGTCAGCCTCGGCATATGGCCCTATCCGCCGGAGTGAAATTAGTGTCGGCATTTTGCCCGATTTGAGCATGTTTTTCCACTCAAGGTTGCCTTCGTATTGTATTTTTCCCGGATGAAAGTTTCCTTTAAGAAGGTCAACAAGGCGTTTCTGGTTGTCCAGGTGTCGGCGCTCATCATCGCACTGTTCATGATCATAAGGGCACTCAAGCTGCTGTTCACAATATTACCCGGAGCAAATGCTCATTGATTTACTGTACCCTGCTCAATCCCGCTCTTGACGTAATTTACGACGTCGCAGAGCTCAAACCCGGAGCCACGGTGACCGATGCGGTGTCGCGCATGTGCCCGGCGGGCAAGGGGCTGAATATCGCGGGCATTGTCAAGCTCCTCGGTGAAGAGGTGGTTGTCGCGGGACAGGTCCCGGCCGCAAGCCGGCAGCAGTTCTCCGAATATTGTGACTCCCTGAAAATCAAATCCCACCTGGTTCCGACCGAGGGTAGCGTCCGTGTCAATACGACGATCCTCGAAACCGCAAACGGCCAGGTCTCCCATGTCAACGCCGAGGGTCCGACGCTGCCCGGCCGCGTGCAGGACGAGCTGATCGCGCTCCTCGGCTCGCTCATGCAAAGCGGCGATCTGTGGGCCTTTTCCGGCAGCCTGCCGCGAGGATTTGAGGAGGACGCGTACCAGAAGCTCGTTTCCCTGTGCCGGACAAAATCCTGCGAGGCCATGCTTGACACCAGAGGAGAGGCGCTGCAGCGCGGCGTGCGCGCAAAGCCGCGCATGATCAAGCCGAATCTCTCCGAGCTCGAACAGTTTTTCAACGAGCAGATCCAGGGCGTGCACCATATTGCGCTCAAGGGAAAGCGCCTGGTTGACATGGGCGTTGATTTCGTGTTCATCACACTCGGCTCCGACGGCATGATCGCGATCCACGAAAACGACTGCCTGCTATGCAGTGCGCCGGCTGTCCGCGCAGTAGATACGGTGGGCTGCGGCGACGCATTGGCGGCCGGGATCATGGTGGGCTATGCGAGAAAGTTTTCTTTTTCCGAGATGTGCCGCATGGCGGTCGCCTGCGGTTCATCTAAAGCAATGCATCGCGGGCCTTCCGGGGGCGGCGGGGTCACGCGCGATGAAATCTGGCAACTCATGGAGGACGTGAAAGTGAGATCAATATGAGAAAGTATTCAACGACGAAACGGGTCCTGGTCACGGGCGGGGCGGGGTTTCTGGGGTCGCATCTGTGCGAACGGCTCGTGTCGCAGGGGCACGATGTGATCTGCCTGGACAATTATTTCACGGGCCGGAAAAAAAACATCGACCACCTGCTCGACTGCCACAATTTCGAACTCCTGCGGCATGACATCACCATGCCCGTGTTTCTGGAGGTCGACCAGATCTATAACCTTGCGTGCCCGGCATCGCCGGTGCATTACCAGTATAACGCAGTCAAGACGATCAAGACGAGTGTGCTGGGCGCGATCAACGTGCTCGGACTTGCCAAGCGCGTAAAGGCCCGCGTGCTGCAGGCCTCGACATCGGAAGTATACGGCGACCCCAACGTTCATCCGCAGCGCGAGGACTACTGGGGGCATGTCAACCCGATCGGCATCCGGTCGTGCTATGACGAGGGTAAGCGCGTTGCCGAGACCCTGTTCTTCGACTATTACCGCCAGAACAAGGTTGACATACGCGTCATGCGCATTTTTAACACCTACGGGCCGCGCATGCATCCCAACGACGGCCGCGTGGTGTCGAACTTCATCGTGCAGGCGCTTTTGGGCCAGAACCTGACGCTCTACGGCAAAGGCCAGCAGACGAGGTCGTTCTGCTATGTCGATGACCTCATCGACGGCATGATGCGGCTGATGAACCAGGACAAAATCGTCGGGCCCGTCAACATCGGCAATCCGGGCGAATTCACGATCAAGCAGCTCGCCGAGCAGGTGATAAAATTGACAGGAAGCAAATCCGGCATCGTGTACAAACCGTTGCCGTCGGACGACCCCCGGCAACGGTGCCCGGACATCCGGCTCGCGCGCGACAAGCTCGGCTGGAAACCGACGGTCAAACTTGCCGAGGGGCTGACAAAGACGATCGAGTATTTCAGGAATAATATTGACGCATGATAAGGAGCACCGAGTGAGCGAGTATACGCCGCAGGAAATTGAACCGAAATGGCAGGCGCGCTGGCGCGAAGCGAAACTTCACGCAACAGAATTCGATCCGGCGAAGCCGAAATACTACGCCCTGGACATGTTTCCCTATCCGTCGGGCTCGGGTTTGCACGTCGGGCATTGCGAAGGGTATACCGCGACCGATATCATAACCCGGTATAAACGAATGCAGGGCTTTAACGTTCTGCACACGATGGGCTGGGACGCGTTCGGACTTCCTGCGGAAAATTTCGCGATCAAGACCGGAATCCATCCGCGGATTACCACGGAAAAGAGCATCGCGAATTTCCGCCGTCAGATCGATTCGGTCGGGTTTTGCTACGACTGGGATCGCGAGGTCAATACGACCGATCCGGGGTATTACAAATGGACGCAATGGATATTCCTCCAGCTTTTCAAGCAGGGGTTGGCGTATGAAGGCGTGATGCCGATCAACTGGTGCCCCTCGTGCAAGACCGGTCTTGCCAATGAAGAGGTCAAGGGAGGGTTGTGCGACCGGTGCGCCACACAGGTTGAACGTAGGGCATTGCGGCAATGGCTGCTTGCCATCACGAAATACGCGGACCGCCTCCTTGACGACCTGAGCGAGGCAGACTGGCCGGAATCGACGGCATTGATGCAGAAAAACTGGATCGGACGTTCCGAGGGTGCGGAAGTCGTCTTTACGTTGGCTGGAAAGGCTGCAGAGGGCGCAACGGAGATTCGTGTTTTCACCACAAGGCCAGACACGTTGTATGGGGCGACCTATATGGTGCTGTCACCGGAACACGAGATTGTCGCGTCCCTGACAACGCCCGCGTGTAAAGGAGCGGTAGAAGCATATCAGGACCGGGCGCGAAGAAAAAGTGACTTGGAGAGGACAGAATTGTCCAAAGAGAAAACAGGGGCATTTACCGGCGCGTACGCGGTCAACCCGGTGAATGGAAAAGAGATCCCGATTTGGATCGCGGATTACGTGCTTTCCACGTACGGGACGGGCGCGATCATGGCCGTGCCTGCGCACGACGTACGAGACTTCGAGTTCGCAAAGGCCTATGGCCTGCCTATTATCGAAGTCGTGCGGCCCGGTTCAGGCGAGACGACACTGCCGACTGCCGCGTACGTTGGTGACGGCGTGAACGTTAATTCCGGCGACCTTGACGGCCTGGAGACTCCCGCTGCCAAACAGAAGATTACGGCCCGTCTCGAGGCGGCAGGACAGGGCAAAAAAGCGATATCGTATCGGTTGCGCGACTGGCTGTTTTCGCGGCAGCGCTATTGGGGAGAACCGATACCGCTTGTCCATTGTCCAATCTGCGGCGTCGTTCCGGTTCCCGAAGACCAGCTTCCCGTACTGCTGCCTGATGTCGACAGGTACGAACCGTCCGGCACCGGCGAGTCCCCGCTGGCCACGATTTCGTCATGGGTCAACGTCCCGTGCCCGAAATGCGGCTCACCGGCCAAACGCGAAACCAATACCATGCCGCAGTGGGCGGGAAGCTGCTGGTATTATTTGCGATATCTTGATTCGAAAAACACGCTGAAACCATGGACAAGTGAGAATGAAAAGAGCTGGATGAACGTTGACCTATATGTCGGCGGCGCGGAACACGCTGTGCTTCACCTGCTTTACGCAAGGTTCTGGCACAAGGTGCTGTTCGATCTCGGACTCGTGACCACGAAAGAGCCGTTCAAGAAACTGCGTCACCAGGGCACGGTTCTGGCGAGGACCTTTACTGACGCGAGCGGCAAATACCATGAGTTCTCCGAGGTTGAATTCAAAGGCGACGAGTCGTTTCTCAAATCCACGGGAGAGAAGTTATCCTGCGAAATCGAGAAAATGGCAAAGTCCAAGCTCAACGGGATCAATCCCGACGATGTCATCAGGCAGTACGGCGCAGACACGCTTCGCCTGTACGAAATGTTCATGGGGGATTTCGAGCTGCCGAAGCCATGGGACCCGCGCGCGATCGAAGGCTGCAACCGGTTTCTGCGCAGGGTATTCAGGCTCATCAACGAGTTTGACGAAGCCGCAGCTCCTGCAAACGACCCGCACAAGCGGCTTCGCCACCGGACCATCAGACAGGTACAGATCGACCTGGAACGAATGCAGTTCAACACGGCGATCGCGCGGCTCATGGAATTCATCAATGAGCTGACGTCCAAGGGCGCAACTGGCAAGGGCGCGTCTGGTGAAGACCTTCTGGTGCTTGTCAGGCTCATCGCTCCCTTTGCGCCGCACCTCGCGGACGAGGCATGGGAAATGCTGGGCAACAAGGGGTTTGTCCTGAACCAATCCTGGCCCGCCTACGACGAGGCATTGACAAAAGATGACACGGTAACGATCGTTGTCCAGGTCAATGGCAAGCTTCGTGCGGAGTTTGCCGCATCGGCCGACTCGTCGCAAGACGCGCTCACAGAAACCGCTTTGAATCTTGACAAGGTAAAGCCTTTTCTTGCCGGTAAGACCGTGAAAAAGGTCGTGGTGGTGCCGAAGAAGTTGGTGAACATCGTGGTGGGGTGAGGTCCTCAAAAACATATGCACAAAATCATTATTGCAACTGGCAACAAAGGAAAACTGCGCGAAATCACGGAAATCTGCCAGGGACTGCCGTTTGAGCTCACTTCGCTTTCTGACCATTTCGACCCGCCACCAGTGATCCTCGAAGACGGATCCACCTTCCTGGAGAACGCGCGGCAGAAGGCGCGATGGGTGTATGATCGGACCAAGATCTGGTCGCTTGCGGACGATTCCGGGCTCGAAGTCGATTGTCTTGGCGGTCAGCCCGGCGTGCGGAGCGCGCGTTACGCCGGAGATCATGCGACGGACCGGGAGCGGTTGGACAAGCTCCTTGTCGAATGCAAAAACTGCCCGCTTGAAGAACGTACCGCCCGTTTCAAATGCGTTGTGGTTCTCATATGCGGCGACAGCGACGAAATCGTCGGCCAGGGGGTATGTGAAGGCCGTATCGGTTTTGTCCCGCAGGGAACCGACGGATTCGGTTACGATCCGCTGTTCTATCCTGACGGATACGACCGGACTTTTGCGCAGCTCGAACCGTTCGAAAAAAATTCTATTAGTCACCGCGGCAAGGCGCTTACCGCACTACGGAGAATGCTCGATGGCCGATTCACCCGATAACCAGGGAACCGTTTCGCGGATTCTTGTCTGCGATGACGACCGCAACGTCGTCGCGTACTTGCGGGAGCTGTTGGAGCCCGTGCCGTACGAGGTTATTGGCTGTCAAACGGGCGCACAGGCCCTTGCCGCGATCGAAAAGGAGCCTGTTGACCTGGTGCTGCTTGACGTGATCATGCCGCAGCTCGACGGGTTTGCCGTCGCCAAACGCATGAAGGAGCTTTTCGGGACCAATGATTTTGTCCCCATAATCCTGATCTCCGGCCTCACCAGCCCTGAAAAAAAAATCGCCGGGCTTGCGCTTGCGGACGATTTCATCACCAAGCCGTTCAATCAGGACGAGCTGCTTGCCCGTATCAGAGTCATGTTGCGCATTCGACAATTGCAACGCGATCTGGTTGTCTCTAAAAGCAATTACCAGTTTCTTTACGAAAACGCCCCCTCGATGTACCTTACCCTTGCCCAGGACAGGACGGTGACGGATTGCAACACACTGTTCTGCACAAAAACCGGCGCGAAGCGGGACGACATCATCGACTCGGATGTATTCTCCTTTTTCAAGGCAGACGACCGCAAAGCGCTTTCGGAGTTCCTCAATGCGGCCTCGCTGCACACCGACCAGCCTGCACAACCAACCTTCGCGCTGGCGTCGGCAGCCGGGGCCACGGAAGAACTGGTGTACGTCATGTGCAACGCCGTGTCAACCGGCGCCGGCATCATGATGGCCATGCAGGACGTGACGCAGAACATCAAACTCGAAAACGACCAGCGGCTGGCGCGAACACAGCTCTACCGCTCTGCCCGGCTCGCCTCAATCGGCACGTTCGCCTCGGGCGTGGCCCACGAGCTCAACAATCCGCTCACCGCGGTGTTGGGGTTTTCCGGCGCCTTGCTCGAACGGATCCGCCGCAGCGAGGCCATCGATACGGACGAGCTGGAACAATACCTGACGATCATCAACAGCGAAACCGTGCGCTGCAGCGAAATTGTCGAGAACCTGTCGCTGTTCGCCCGCGAGGGCGAGGCCCGGATCACCGATTTCTGCCTTGCCGAATGCGTGGACGGCGCGCTTCGGCTTGTCAATTCGCTTGCGGCAAAGAGGCAGGTGACGATAACCAAAGCGGTGTCCCCGGAGGTGCGGGTCAGGGCGGACATCCGCAAGCTCCAACAGGCCATCGTCCACATTATCACCAATTCACTTGATTTCTGCAATAACGGAAGCACGGTGGTCATCGAGGCGTTCCCCGATGACCTGGTTGTAAAGCTTTGCGTCAGCGATAACGGCCCGGGAATAGCGCCTGACATGCTCACCAAGGTGTTCGATCCGTTTTTCTCGACCAAGGATGTCGGCCAGGGAACGGGCATGGGGCTTGCCATGTGCCACGTGATCATGGAGGAATGTAACGGTGGCATCGACGTGATCAGCGAAAAAGGCAAGGGCACGACCGTGATCCTCGATATTCCCGCGGTTCCCGCCGAAAGGCCGATATCATGACCAGAAAAGGAAAATTGCTCGTTGTGGACGACGAGGCCAGCCTCAGGCTTCTCTTGGGCAATGAGTTGACGCGCGCGGGGTACGCTGTCGATGTCGCCTCGAGCGGGGACGAAGCGCTTGACCGCGTACGCGAGGATTCTTATCACGTTGTCCTGCTGGACATCGTCATGCCGCAGACCGACGGCATCTCGGTGCTGCGAACGATCAAGGCGGAAAACATCGTGTCCGAGGTTATCATTCTCACCGGGAACGCGACGCTGGAAAGCGCCATCGAGTGCATGAAACTCGGGGCGTACGAATACGTGCGCAAACCCTATTCCATTTCCGAGCTCATCATCCAGATCGAGCGCGCCATGGAGCACCAGCGGTCCCAGCTTGACCGAAGGATATTGCGCGAGGAGATGCGCAAGACCGGGTACGGCGGAAAGATCATCGGAAAGAGCAGGGAGATCAAGGAGCTTCGCTCGATCATTTCCCGTATCGCTCCGACACAATCGAACGTTTTGATCCTTGGCGACAGCGGCACGGGCAAGGAACTTGTCGCCCGTTCGATCCATGAGCAGAGCCAGAGCAGCGACAAGCAGTTTATCGCGGTCTCCTGCGCGTCGTTTCCGGAAAACCTGCTCGAAAGCGAACTCTTCGGCCATGAGAAGGGCGCATTTACAGACGCAAAGGTCCAGAAACGGGGTCTGGCCGAGATCGCGGACGGCGGCACGCTGTTTCTTGACGAAATCGGCGAGTTGCCGCTGGCGTTTCAGGCAAAGCTCCTCAGGTTCCTGGAGACCGGCGAGATTCGCCGCGTCGGCGGGACCAAGGATATCAGCCTCAACGTTCGCATACTGTGCGCCACGAACCGGCCGCTCGAACGGCTTGTGGAACAGAAGCTGTTCCGAGACGACCTGTATTACCGTCTCAACGTGTTGTCGATCACGGTGCCGCCGCTTCGGGACCACAAAGAGGACATTCCGGCGCTTGTAGAAAACGTGGTCGCCACCCAGAGTTTTGCGCACAAATTCACCCAGAGCTCGATGGACGTCTTGAAGAACTACGATTGGCCGGGCAACATCAGGGAACTCAAGAACGTGGTGGAGCGCACCTGTATTTTGTGCCCGGACCGGGACATAACCGCAGAGGACGTGTCATTCCTTAAAGTCAAGGCTCTGGCCGGCCCTAAGGCCGAGGCGGCGCCTGGCGAAACCGCGACGTGGGCGCTGTCGGATATGGAGCGCCGGCATATCATCGACGTCTTGAAATTTGTGAACGGCCACAAGGGAAAGGCCGCCAAACTCCTCGAAATCAACGCCAAGACGCTGTACCGAAAAATCAAGGACTACAACATCGTCGCGATGTATGAGTGAGGGGGAAGAAAGTTGAGGGGTCGAGAAGTTGAGAGGTTGAGAAGTTGGAAGCCAGGGAAAGGGCCTTAAATCATCTTCCTTCTAAACTACTCAACTTCTCGACTTCTCAACTTTTTTTACTTCTGTGCCTCAGATACTCAATCACCGCCGGTAAAATTGACACGAAGATAATCGCGAAGATGACGAGCGTGAAATTGTGCCTGACCATGGGAAGGTTGCCGAAAAAATAGCCTGCGGCCGTAAACATTCCTACCCAGGCAATGCCAGCCGTGATATTGTAGAAATTGAACCGTGCGTAGGACATGAACCCGATGCCTGCGACAAACGGCGCAAACGTCCGGATGATCGGTATGAAACGCGCGAACACGATGGTCTTGCCGCCGTATTTTTCGTAGAACTTGTGCGTCCGCTCCAGGTGCGATTTCTTGATAAAGGGAATCTTTTCTTTTGTCAGGATGCCCGGCCCCACCAGATAGCCGATCCAGTAATTCGTGGTATTGCCCAGTATCGCGGCAAACGACAGTAGCCCGAACAAGAGCCACGGGTTCAGGCTGCCGGTGGCGCAGAATGCTCCGGCGGCAAAGATCAGCGAGTCCCCCGGCAGAAACGGCGTCACGACAAGTCCGGTTTCCCCGAATATGATCGCGAACAGTATCGCATATGTCCAGGGACCGTACTGCGCGATGATGCCCGCGAGATGCGCGTCCAGGTGGACGAAGAAGTCGACAAAGTGCATGAAAAAGTGCATGGTGTTTCCTTGGCGCCCCCTCGCAGATCTTCTCCTGGGGGCTCATATGTTAATTACCCCTCCATCTCCCTGGGGGAGCGCTCTTGAGGGTGCCCCCTTAGGGGGCTAGGGGGGCACAGGTTCTATTTCGCCCCGTCTGAGTCCGTCCAGCCCTTTTCCCCGATCAGCGGCACGAACACGACCATGCCCGCCTTGGATTTTTCTATTCCGTCAGGTCGTTTTTCGTACACCTCGAGCTCCTGGCTCGCCCTGTCGCCCGTGGGAATGATCATCCTGCCGCCGACAGCGAGCTGGTCAAGAAGGTCCTGCGGCAGTGCGGGCGCTCCGGCGGTGACGATGATCCTGTTGTAGGGAGCGTGCTGGGTCCACCCGCGCGATCCGTCGCCGGTCTTGAACACGATGTTCTCGTACCCCATGTCCCGCAGCCGTTTGAGCGCCAGGGCGCCAAGGTCGCGCTGGCGTTCGATGGTGTACACGCGGCGCGAGTACTGGGACAATATGGCGGTCTGGAACCCGCTTCCGGTGCCGATCTCCAGTATCTTGTCGTCCCTGTTGATTTTTAGGAGTTGCGTCATGATCGCCACGACGTACGGCTGGGAAATCGTCTGGCCCGACCCGATGGGGAGCGCGTTGTCGTCGTAGGCCTGGGCATAGAGCATTTTGTCAACGAACAGGTGGCGCGGCACCTTGCGGAATGCGTCCAGGACGGTTTCGTCCGTGATGCCTTTTTCCCTGAGTTTCTTGATGAGCCGTTCGCAGGCGATCTCAGGCTTGAGCGTGTACATGGTGATGGTCGTTGTTTCGCAATTCTAGCCAGACACTGATCACGGCTCGAAGCCATCGCAGGGTGTCTGCGACGGCCGAGATGTGACTTTGGGAAGAGAAATATAATGTTTGCACCGGGATGAATGAGACGGAATAACCGGTGGCGCACGCCCGGAGAATGATCTCGGATTCCATTTCGAAGCGGTTGTAGCGGCACGCCACGGCCGACAGCGTGCGGGCGGAATATGCCCGAAACCCGCATTGACTATCGGAAATCCGTGCCTTTGCCATCCGGGAAAGAATGAACGAGGTGACGGTATTTGAGAAGATCCGGGCAAGTGGCATGGTGCCCGGCCTCCTGAACCGCTCTCCGATGACGATGCCCGTGTCCGGGCTCTCCTGCATACGGAGCAGGAATTTCGGGATGTCCGAAACCGCGTGCTGGCCGTCAGCGTCCATGGTGATGACCCATGAAGCGGATTTCGTGTCAAGCAGGAAGCGAAACCCCAAAGACAGCGCCGCGCCCTTGCCCCGGTTGACGTCACTTGACACGTACGAGACGCCGCTGTCCCGGCACACTATAGCCGTGTCGTCCCCGGACCCGTCGTCCGAGACGCACACGTTTTCCGGGGGAACGACCCTGAAAAGTCCGGGCAGAAGGTCGCGAAGCGATCCTGCCGCCTTGTACGCGGGAATCAGGACGAAAACGCCGGCAGGCCAGGAAAATGCGCAGTTCACAGGGCCATTGCCTTTTGAAGGTGTTCCGAGAAGCGCTCGATACGGTTCTCTCCTTTTGCAAACCGGTCGGGAATGATCGGTGCGCCGAAACGCACCGTAATGCGGGCAAAGGGTTTGGGTATCATGAAACGGTCCCAGGAATTCAGGCGCCAGGTGTCGGACGTCAGGGCAAATACCGGATACACAGGCGCATTTGTCATTAGGGCGATCATGGCCGCCCCGGGCTTGACCGTTTCCTTCGGCCCATGCGGTCCGTCGGGGATGATCACGATGCCGCGCTTGTCGTGAAGCACCCGGTTGCATTGACGAATCACGCCCACCTGGTTCTTCGACGACGATCCCCGTATGGTATCGTGCTTCCAGCGCTGCGCGACCGCGGTCGCGCGGTCGCCATCTTTGCTTGCGGAAACCACTGCGGTCACGCCGACGTTACGAAAAATATAGGCAAGCGGAAGAATGTGCGAATGCCAGAAGCAGTAGATGACGGGCTTGTTCCTGTCAACAAAGGGATTGATGTTCTCCGTGCCTTCCAGCGAATAACGCCAGGTTCTGCCGAGGAGCGAGCCGATGCACCAGATTGAGCCTGAAACCAGGTCGAGCGGAACCTTATCGGAACCGGCGATGTTGGGGGAAGGTGGTTGCATAGAGCAAGAAAGAAATATAAATCATGTCTATGCGTTTTCATGATTCAAAAACGCACGACCACGTCCCGTTTGCGCACGACCGTCAATTATTCGGCGCCTGTGCGGTAATCCAGTCGCTGATGGCTTGGATTTGCTCTTGGGAAAGAGTGTTACCGTTCGGAGGCATTTGGCCCGAGCTTACGGAAGAGTATAGAGGACTTGAGGACGGATCGCCCGGTTTCACCTCTCTCATGGTGTTTGCATACGTGTCGAAACCATAACCGATCGCACCCGAATGACAGGACACGCAGTCCGGCTGGAGGATCACGCCAGATATGGATGAGTAGGTGGGTGAGACCTGCGTAACAGAATCCACGCCCGAGCTTTTGCCGCAACTCATCAAGAGAAGAAGAGGTATGGATATGGCACAGAAATAAAGAATTTTATCCGAAAAAGTTTTACGCATGACCGTGTGTGGGCTCAAGGACACATTCAACCTGATTTATTGCGCCGTCGCATTCCATGATTTCCATTACGGAACCAACGTGGCAAAATTGTCCTGATGCGAGAGGTATCGTAAAAACAAAGACTAAAACCGGTCCGTAGGCATCGTCATGAGGAGAATCGCGGGAAAATAGTGATGGTTCGGGTCAAGGAAAAGGAGTATAATTAATACACATGGGAAAGATCGTAAAATGCAGGGTATGGCTCACGCTGCTGGCAGCAGTGGTGATCGTTGTTTCGGCCGGCGCCGCAGGACCCAAGACAAAAACGTTTGTGTTTGAAAAGAGGCAGGGAATTGCAGCTTCTCCGGCACGCATATTCTCTATTGTTTCCGATTTCCAGGCATACCCCCGACTCTTCACCGAGTCTCACAACCAGGTCACGATCGTGTCCGATTCAACGCGCGGCGCGGGCGTGGTTTTCGACAATGTGGCTGTTTTGAAGAGCATAACCTTAAGGAACCGGTGGAACGTCACGGAATTCGTCCGTGACCGGCTTCTCAGGATGGACAACGACACCGCAGGCACGATCATCATTATTCTGCATCAAGTCGATTACGACACAACCGAGGAGACCTTAATAGCATCTGTAAATGTCCCGCCTAAATTCAAAAATGAAGTGTTTGCCGCGTATGACCGGGAGATGAAGGCGCTCAAGGCAGCATGCGAGCAGCATCCTCCGGCGGATTCCGCGAAGCGGTAAGTGCGAAACGACGGTATGGCAGGGGCGTTCAATTCAACGCCCCTACGCATTGAAATCAACCCGAATCATACCTTTATATACGAACAGCAGTAATCGGTCAGTGCTGAAACCTTCAATTTGAATTTCGAATTCGCAGGAACGTCAAATGACTGGCCGCCGGCGATGTGTTTCCACTCGGAAGATCCGGGCAAAAGCACGGTCAAATCGCCCGCAAGAATCTCCATGACTTCCTTGTCCGCGGTCCCGAATTCGTAGTCGCCCGGCATCATGATGCCGAGGGTTTTCTTTTCACCGCTTCCAAAGAGAACGGTGCGGCTGGTCACGGTGCCGCCGAAATAGACGTTTGCTTTCTTGACAACAGTGACGTTTTCAAATCTGTCCATGAGTGCCTCCACATGAATAAGGTTTATCCCAAGTACGCTTTTTTCAAATCCGCGTTTTTCGCGATCTCGCCGCTTGTTCCGTGCGCAACGATCCTGCCGTTTTCCAGGACATAGGCGCGGTCGGAACACGCCAACGCCATGGTCGCGTTCTGTTCCACCAGAAGGATCGTTTTTCCCTGCTTCCTGATTTCACGGATAATGGAGAAGACGTTCTTGACGAACAGCGGTGACAAACCCATGGACGGTTCGTCGAGGATAAAAAGGTCGCCGTCAGCCACGATCGCGCGGCCGATGGCAAGCATCTGCTGTTCGCCGCCGGAAAGCGTTGAGGCGAGCTGCCGTTTCCTCTGGCCCAGTACCGGAAACATCCCGTACACGGTCGCGTACAGTGCGAAAAGATCGCGGCCGGACCGGTTCGCATACGTGGCAAGCCGCAGATTTTCGTACACGGTCAGGTTGCCGAAAATCCCGCGGCCCTCGGGAACGTGCGAGATTCCCAAGGCCGCGACCGAATGCGGCTTGCACGGAACGATGCTTTTTCCTTTGAAAACAATGGAACCGGACATGACCGGCAGCAGGCGCGACACGGCGCGGAGCAGCGTGGATTTCCCGGCCCCGTTTGCCCCCAACACCGACACGATCTCGCCGGTCTCCACCTCAAGAGACACGCCGTGAAGCGCGGCGATGGGGCCGTACCCTGCGCTCAGGTTGTCAATTGAGAGAAGTTTCATCGTTTTCTCCGAAATACGCTTTGACCACAATGTCGTCCGCGGAAAGCCCCTGCGGCGGGCCGCTGAATATGGTTTGCCCGAAATTGAGCACCTTGACATGATCGCACAGATCCATGACCAGTTGCATCCGGTGCTCGATAAGAACGATGGTAACGCCAAAGTCGCGTTGCACGTTACGAATAAGCCGGGTGAGGCCGTCGAGTTCGGACGGGTTCAGGCCTGCGCCGGGCTCGTCGAGCAAGAGCACACGGGGCCCCGAGATGAGAGCTCGGCCGAGTTCCACCTTGCGCTGCATGCCGTAGGGAAGCGATGCCGCAGGCTCATGCAAGCGGTCCGAAATGCCGAATGTCTCGCACAATGCAATTGCCCGTGCCGTAAGATCCCGCTCCATGCGATTGAACGATTTTGTACGGGCAAGCGCGCCGAAGAGGGGATAGCCGAGCCGACAATAGGCACCCGTTCGCAGATTGTCAAGTACGGACATGGATTTGAAAAGCCTGATGTTCTGGAACGTGCGGGAAATTCCTTTGGCCACCACCGTGTGCGAGGGCAGCCCGGTGATGTCCTCGTCGCCAAGCAAAACCGTCCCCTTGTCGGGCCGGTACACGCCCGTCATCAGGTTGAACACCGTTGTCTTTCCCGCGCCGTTGGGCCCGATCACTCCCCAGATGTCGCCTTGGTCAATAGACAGGTTGAAATCCGATACCGCCATGAGCCCGCCGAACGAATGGGTGAGGCCGGTGATGCACAGAAGGGGATTGTTCGGGGCATCGTGACTCATGGCTTTGCCTTCCCATCGTCGCGCGGCCTGAAGAACCGCAGTTCCTTCCCGCCCATGATGCCCAGCGGCCGGTAAATCATGAGAACGATCAGGGCTACCGGTGCGACCACGAACCGCCATATGCCCAGGAAACGCAGCAGCTCGAGCAGCACGGTCCAGATCGACGCGCCCAAAATCGAGCCGATCAGGGACCCGCTGCCGCCCAGATACAGCATCAGGAGAATGTCCGTCGACTTGACAAGAGAAAAGGTCCTGGGGTTGATGAACTGGATCAGATGGGCGAACAGCCCGCCCGCGATACCCGCGAAAAAGGACGATATCACGAATGCCAGGATTTTTACATACTTGGTATTCACGGATACGAGGTTTGCCGCGATCTCGTCGTCGCGCACGGCGATGATGCCCCTGCCGAAATTGCTGTACACAAGGTTACGGATCACCAGAACGGTCGCCACGGTAAACACGAAGACCCAGGAGAGGTTGGTGTATTTGTGGATGCCCGCATAGCCTTGCGGCCCGCCGAACCAGGGCAGGTTTTCGAACACGCTCTTGACAATCATGAGCAGCGCGAGGGTGATGATGGCCAGATAGTCGTCCCGCGCCTTGAATGCGGGGATGGCAACGCATAAGCCCACGATGCCTGCGGCAATGCCGCCGGCAACAAGCGAGAGCGGAAAGAATACGGGGCTGTGCGGCAGCACCGACAGGGAAAAGAACGACGCCGCGTACGCGCCCACGGCCATGAATGCCGCATGGCCAACGGAAAATTCGCCCATGTACCCGTTGACAAGGTTGAGGCTTGCGGTCAGGATAATATTGATGCCGATGTACATGAGGATCTGCGTAACATAGGAATCGATGCAGCCGGTCGCGTCGCACACGATCAGCGCGGCAAGCACGCAGAAGAAAAGCACGACGGGCCGCAGGTGTTTTCCGCGTAGTGGGGTCATCGCTACACCTTTTTCTGTACCGGTACGCCGAATAGCCCGGCCGGTTTGAAAAGGAGAATGACCAGAAGCAGGCCGAAAACGATCATGTCCTTGTAGGACGACGGCAGAAACGTGGCGGAAATGATTTCAACAGCGCCAAGGAGAAAACCGCCCGCCACCGCTCCTTTGATGCTGCCGATCCCGCCGATCACGGCAGACACGAACGCCTTCCAGCCCACCATGATGCCCATGTACGGGTCAATGACGGGATAGGCCAGGCCCACGAAGATTCCGGCAACCGCGGCCAAACCCGCGCCGATTGCAAAAGTAAACGAAACGATCGTATCGATGTTGATGCCCAAGAGCGGGGCATAGGTCTTGTCCCACGACAAGGCGCGCATCGCCATGCCGGTGCGCGTCTTGGCGACAAAGAGCTCAAGGGCGACCATGAGAAGGATTGACGAGGTGATGATCAGGACCTGCACATTGGACGCAGAGAACGCGGCGAAGGAAAATTGATGGACCGGGACAAGAGAGGGAAACCGTCGCGGCTCGGGTCCCACGGTCGCCAAGGTGATAGTTTCGAGAAAAAGCCCGACCGCAAGAGCCGTAATCACCGCTGAAACGCGCGGCGCATTGCGCAGCGGTTTGTACGCAAGCCGTTCGATGGTCACGCCGAGCAAGGCAACCGCTGCAAAGGTCAGCGGCACGACAACGACAAAGGGCAAATGCAAGGTTACTGCGAGAAACAACGCCAGATACGAGCCGATCATGAAAATGTCGCCGTGCGCAAAATTTATCAGCCGCAGCACGCCGTACACCATCGTGTACCCGAGTGCGATGAGCGCGTAAATGCTGCCGAGTTGCAATGCATTAAGGGATTGTTGGAAAAACATAGGGCAATACAAAAATATTCATTCGGAGGCAGCTTTCCAAGCGCCTTTTTGGCTTGGTCTATTCTTCCAACGTCAACCAAACCTCTTGATCCATACGCTGCAGTACTTGCTACTTGCTTCTGAAAAAGCTAGTTTATTTATGGTGTGATTGAATCGAGTTCAGAACGTATCATTGAGACAGTCCTTGTGACCATTAAGGAAAATCTATGATTAAAGTAATTGTAAATGGGTGTAACGGTAAAATTGGACGAGAAGTTGTAAATTCAATAAATTCCGATTCAGCGTTTTCATTAGTAGGAATGACTGATTTTAGCGATAATTTGCAGAATGCTATTTTGGAAAAAAAGCCAGATGTAGTTATAGATTTTACAAATCCAAAAGTTGCATATGAAAACGCAAAGACAATACTATCAAATTCGGTAAATGCAATAGTTGGCACCACAGGCATAACTCCTGAGCAAAGGCATATTCTCAGTGAAATTGCGGTAAAAAATAATATTGGAATAGTAATAGCCCCGAATTTTTGTATCGGGGCTGTATTGATGATGAAATTTGCCGCAGAAGCGGCAAAATATATGCCCAATGTTGAAATTGTTGAATATCACCATGACCAAAAGGCTGATGCCCCATCCGGCACTGCAATTGCGACTGGAGAATACATAAATAGGATAAACGGAAAAACGAATGCACCACAAATCAAAAGCAAAGAAATTCTCAATGAAAATTCACAAGGCGCTTTGATTGGCAATATTAGAATTCATTCAGTTCGTTTACCCGGCTTTGTTGCATCTCAGGAAGTGATATTAGGAGAAAAAGGCCAAACGTTGAAAATAAGGCACGATACGATCAACCGTGAAGCATTTATGCCTGGAATTGTTTTAGCTGCAAAATCGATACTAAATAAGTCAGGATTATATTATGGCTTGGAAACTTTGTTGTTCCAAGCAAATAAGAATCAATACTAGTAACTTGTACTTTACACGACAAGCGCCAAATGGCTAGCAAAAGATAACAAAAACAATATGAAACCCATCTTATCAGAAATGGTGACCATGAAATACATCGTTGCACTTGTTTTAGTGTGTTGTTTCCACACTGCATCGGTTTCAAAAGAAGATGTTCCTGTCTCAAGACATCAGAAGGCGACCAGCGATTCGATACAACAGGTGTTCTATAAAGACATCAATACGGTTATCGCTCCGATTTTTGAGGTTCCCAAAAATATTCTATCCGGGTGGCCCAACCGAAGCAAGAGTGCGCCTCAATGTAAGTGTTGTAGTAAGTTCTATTACAAATTGCCAACAGGCTCCTGGCTCAGCTACATATGCGTAGACACGCTGCGATCCAATGAACTTGATTTCTACGCCGACAAAGCCAATTACCTGAGAATAACCAAGAGGCTAAAGGATAGTAAGTTCAAAATAGGATCGAATTGGATCGGAGACACCTTTGAATATGGCTCGATTTCCATTTCATTTTATGCGATGGAGACAATGCCCAAGGACAGTTGCCTTGAGAATCAATTCAAATCAAATCCATATTGTTTCCGGATAATACCAAAGATACGATCGTAATGCCGGCTCCTCAGGTGACCTTAACAAATTAGTTCCAACGTTAGGATCCAACAAATGAAACAAATTGCAATAGTGTGTCTTTTCCTAAGCGGCTGTTGCGTTCAACGCGTGATCATAGAGAATAACGGGCTAAAGATCGATCCAAGAAGTACAACGTACCTCGACTCAATGTACACGCTGAGAACGATTGTGGGCGAAGAGGAATTTGGATATTATGCAGATTGTCCGGGAAACGATTCCTTGATTTGGAAAAATGTGAAGAAGAAAGACGTGTTAAGGAAAATGAATGTAAAGCTAAGGAGTGGGTACTATTTTCGCGATGATATGGTGCCGATTTCGGAAATGAAATACTCAGTACAAGACACGTCAGTTGTTTACATAGATACAATTGTGCCGAACAAAAACATATCGTTGTCGGATCAGGCGTTGATCAGATTTAAGTTTAGGAAAGATGGTCAAACAACAATAACCGGGGTAAACAGCCAATATAGGCTGAATGCAAACATAATTGTAAGAGACAATAAAATAGTGCCGACTGGATTTCCCAAACCTGAAATCAAACACTATTCAAGTTGCAAATGCAAATCCTAGCTGCAAATATTCAGCTTAGCTATTATTTGTGAATCTAAGAAGCTGATAAATTTATTCTGTTTTCCCGATAACCGCCTTGGATTTCTCGAACAAAGGAGATAGGTATGCGTTTTTGTTGGGTGACCATTAATGTTAAGAATATGCAAGACTCAGTACGATTTTACAAAGACGTCATTGGCCTTAGTGTCGTACGAAAAATGAATCCAAATCCTGAAATGGAAATAGTTTTCATGGGCTCAGGAGAAACGCATGTTGAATTGATATGGAATGCGAAAAGCAATGCTGTAAATTACGGCAAGGATATTTCATTAGGCTTTGAAGTCAAATCGGTAGATACAATGATGGAAGTGTTGAGGGGAAACAACATTGCAATACTTGCAGGTCCATTTCAGCCTAATCCGACAATCAGATTTATTTACATTCAAGATCCGGATGGGCTTAAAATCCAATTTGTTGAAAACATAAAATAGCATTTTGGTTTTCAATGATTCATTTGTGGTTTGCAAACGTACCGTTCTTTCGCCTTGGAAAGATTGTATGAACAAGAAGAAGAAGGTCCTGATCGCTTTGGTGTTTTTGGCTCTTTGTTGTCATTGGTATTTTGGCACAAAAGTATTCACCTATTATTCCTACCCAATTTTCAGCAAGCAACATTGGTATGCCGAAGTAATGAAGACATGGATTCAAGAAGAAGACAAGAACAGGTTGCGTGTTTGGAAGGACACTATTCCGGTCTTCATGAATGAAAGTACCGTCAAATTGCCGAATCTGGAGGGCTTTACCATAATTTCATTGAGCCCGAGATCGGCTTTGTGGAATACGTACCGGAACAGGAGATTTTGCCAAATAATTCAGGAAAAAGGCCAATTCTTGATGGGTAAGAAAATAACGCTGCGAGTGAGGGATAATTTCAATGCGGATACGTCTTCGTTCAATTTCACAAACTTTCCAATCTCAAGGCCAAGAGATTTTGATTTTGTGTTGTATGGAATCAGATACAGATGGGTTATTCAGGAATGCGCACGGCCTGTGACAAAAAAAGGCTGAAAATCAGTTCATATGAAAATGTCAAACGATAAGAGCGGCATTGCCAAGACCCGTGGCTGTTTGACATTGCCTCGTTCCACGAGGCGTAACCCTGCATTAACCCTATTCAAAAGGAGAAGCACCATGAAAATCAAATCGTTTCTCTTCTTCGCGTTCTTCTCGTCCTTTCTGTTCTGCACGAAGTCAACAACCCCTGAACCCATCGTTACGTACACCAAAGCGGACAGCGGCACGACAAAAACGATTGATGCGAATAAGGAATTCAATATCGAATTGAATGAATGCGTTGGATGCGCTGATGTTTGGAAAATAACGCAACTCGACACAACAAGAATTGAATACATAGGGAAGGCCTATTCCAATCCGAGCTGCACAAATTGCGTCGGTGGGAGTCATGACGCGACATTTAGCTTTAAGGCGATTGCAATAGGGAGTTCAACCTTGGAACTTGCATATTTCAGTGATACGGTACGTATCACGATTATGGCGGTAGGTCTAGACTAAGAACGTGTGAAATAGCGTCTACAGCGGACTTATCGAATCGAAATACCTGAACGCATTGTCTTTGATCTGGATCACGACAGCGCTTTTTGACGGCGAGCCGGATCCGGGCGTGAATTTCATGGTCCCGGTCACGCCTGCAAATTCGCTGAGCGTTGACAGCTGGTTGCGGACTCTTTCAGGATCTGTCGAGCCTGCTTTTGCAATACATTCGAACAACATGCCGAACGCGTCGTAGGTAAGTGCCGCCACATCATCGGGCTTGGACCCGTACCTCGTCTGATAATCCGAGATAAATTTCTTCGCCTTGTCCGTTGCCATGTCCGCCGCGTAATGGGTGGTGAAGAAAAGACCATTCATGCTTGCCCCGCCGAGCTTGAGGATTTCCTCAGAGCCCCACGAGTCGCTGCCCACGATCTGGCCGGCAAAGCCCTGTTGCCGGGCCTGCTGGATCTGGAGCGGCACTTCGTTGTAGTAATTCGGCAGAAACAGCACTTCGGCGCCCGATGCCTTTATTTTAGAGAGTTGGGCTGAAAAGTCCTTGTCTCCGGTGGAATACGATTCGAACGAGGACACTGTGCCGCCTGCCCTGGCAAATTCCGCCTTGAACACCTCGGCGATGCCCTTATTGTATTCCGAGGCAACGTCGAAAAGCACGGCCGCCGTGTGAAGGTTCAGCTTTTTCAGAATGAACGCCGCGACCACGACGCCCTGGAAGTCGTCGGTAAAGCAGGCGCGGAAAATGTATTTCTTGTTTTCCGTGAGCTTGGGATTGGTTGACCAGGGGGAAATCATCAGAAGGTTGTTGCTTTCCGCGACAACAGCCGCGGGCACCGCGTTGCGGCTTGCGTTCGGCCCGACCATGGCCACCACCCTGCGGCTCACGAATTTCTGCGCAATCGCGGCAGAGGATTCGGCCTTGTCTTCGTTGTCGTCCACCAGCAGCTCGACCTGTTTGGTCCCGTCAGCCAGCGCAATGCCGCCTTTGGCGTTGATTTCGGCAACCGCCATTTTCGAGGCGTTGACACATGATTTCCCGACAACCGGCACCGAGCCCGTGAGCTCCGCGTTTACGCCGATGCGGATCGTGTTTGATTTTGTGCACGAGATGCATGAAAAGAGAAAAAGACCGGCTGCCACAAGGAAAATCGCGCGAGCGATGCGTTGAGTCATGAAGAAGCCTCTTTTTGTGATGGTTCAGGGTAATCCAACATAGTGTTCTACGCGAATTCCACATGCGTGGAATGCACGGCGCTTCCATAAAAAATGGCCGCCAGCCGGTCAAAGGTGTCGCAGGTCTCGGTCGAAAAAAACTCCCGGCCCTCATTCTTTGTACACACATGGTCGATCTCCGGATGACGCTGCAGGTAATCGGCCAAACCCCGTGCGACGATGGCGCCCTGTGAGATCAGTTTCACGCCCTTGGGAAGAATCTTGCTGATTTTGTCAACTAACAGCGGATAATGAGTGCATCCCAGGACCAGTGTGTCTATGGCCGGGTCGTTCTTCATAATTTCTTTGACGTGCTTTTCCACGAAATAATCAGCGCCCGGCGAATTGAATTCGTTGTTTTCCACAATCGGAACGAACATCGGGCATGCTTCCTGCGTAATGGAAAGGTCGGGGAAGAACTTATTGATCTCGATAACGTAGGAATTTGAGGCTACCGTACCGGATGTTCCGAGAATGCCGATGTGACGTGATGACGATTCATTTCCAATAATTTCCGTAACAGGCCTGATGATTCCCAGGACCCTCCGGTTCTTGGCGAGGCGGGGGAGGTCTCTTTGCTGGATGGTGCGCAATGCCTTTGCCGAGGCAGTGTTGCAGGCAATGATGACGAGGTGGCAGTTCTTCTTGAAGAGCCATTGTACTGCTTCGAGTGTGTACTTATGAATTATTTCAAAAGATCTGTTTCCATAGGGAGACCGGGCATTGTCGCCGAGGTACAGCAAGTCGTACTGGGGCAGCACCTTCACAATTTCACGGAGAACGGTAAGCCCCCCAAAACCTGAATCAAAAATTCCGATCGGACGTTTTTTCATGAGATTAAAATAAAACAGCTTCAGGCCTTTAACAAGTTACGTTTTTATGGTATAATACTTAATGGAAGGTACGGGGAGGTCCAATGAGCAATGACAACACTAAGGGAGTAATAAGGTACTATCTTGTGCCGAAACGGGATAATTCGAAAATCGTGTCCCGCTCCTGCTGGTCATGCGGATTCAAATACCAAGGTGTCAGGACAAGTACGTGTCCCCGATGTCGTGGCAACCTGCCCGAGGAACGCTGGCGCATTTTGGGTTGTGACGGAAAATGGCATTCGAACAAGGAACCTGGCCTGGCAGTGTGAGTGAAAAGTATCTGTTGATCCGCGTTATTTCAAGAGACTTTTTGCCAAGATAATTCCTATGCCGTACAAGCATCACCATGGCGGACACAGCGTCGTTACGTATACCAAGCCCAGGAGCCAGTCTTACCAGACGTTTCTCGACATAACAAACAAATTAAGAAAAAGCTTCTGGACGTATTGCATTATCGGTGTCGCGTCCGCAATTTTCGCCTATATCCTCATTGGAAACTTCCCGACTAATTTTCAGAAATTTGCACCCAAGCAGAGAAATGATCTTCAAGTCATCAGCAATAATGGCAACAATAAAATGATAAGAAATGACAAAATGGCAGGGAAGCAGGAGTTGCTGAAGCGGGGGAGCGGGAAGAAGACGTGGTGAAAATGAAGTGAAGAATGTAAAGAAGCGTAGAGACGCCATGCCATGGCGTCTCTACCCGTCTAATGGGTCCAATCGCTCCTATTTCTTTTCCTCTTTCTTGAACCAATTCTGAATCGCAGGCAGATTCATGTCGATCTGAACCGTGATCGTCGGCTTGTAGTCCGTATAATCATTCCAGATATCATAGCCAAAAATGAAGCTCGCGTCCGGCGTTATGGCATACGATATGCCGAAACTGCATGCACCATAACTGTTTTTCGCGCCCATATAGTCGATAGCCAACCACCATTTGTCCGAAATTTCGGAAATGGTTCTATCCCATGACAAGAGTACCCCGCTATTGTCCTTGGGCGAGCTCAAGTCGGGATTGATTTTGCTGAAGTTCAACAACAATTTGCTGTTTCCGGTGTAATAGCCCGCAGAGAAACGGCCGAGTTTCCAGATATTCTTGGCTATCAGCCCGTAGACTATGTCGAAGGTGGTATTGTCCTTCACCGTGCCGAAATCAAATCCGCCCACCGCAACTGCGGGCATGTACTTGAAGAACCCGTCCTCCGGTGTACCGAGTTTGGCATTAAAGTAAATGGGGTATTGATGGTTCGCGCTGATGTCCCGGTAGTCAATCCCTATTTCCAATCCTACTTGCTTAAACGGCAGTACGCCAGCAGTTATTCCTCCGTTTGTCACGGTCCCTTCGTACACGCCATTATTTGATTGTGTCTTGATATACGAATCCCAGCCCAGATGCAGTACGCCGAATCCCTGAATGTCGGTTGACGGAATCCAAATCTGTGTCGACGGCGTTGCATTGATTTCAAATGCAACCGCAACAATGGTTGCGGCGAATAGAAGAAATTTCATATGGTTTTTCATAGTTCCTCCTCATAGTAATTGAAGTCATTCATGGCTGACGTTTCCCTTCACCAAGAGTGAAGGGGAAGGGATGAGGTTTCTTTCACATAAATCACCAGAGGGGGCGCGGCAGTGGGACACTTCAGTTCGCCATGAACCTTTGTGGATTGCCGCGCGTCCCCGTGATGACATTTTCATATTGCCTCGGATCCTCGTTCGCGCGTCCGAATGCGCAGGACATCTTCGAGGGGCAGGACAAATATCTTGCCGTCGCCGATCTGTCCTTCTTTACCGGTGCGTGCCGCGGTCGTGATCGCCTCGATGGTCGGTTCCAGGAATTGGTCGTTGACCGCTATTTCCAGCTTTGTCTTGCGGATAAAACTGATCTTGTATTCATGGCCGCGGTATATTTCAGTGTGGCCTTTCTGCCGTCCGACCCCTTCGGCATCGGACACCGTGAGCCTGAACACTTCGATATGGCTCAACGCCTCCTTGACAGCCTCAAGTCTTGTCGGTTGAATGATCGCGATGATATATTTCATAACAGCTCCTTTTTGGGAATGGTCTTTGTTGTCAGGTTTCCGTCTTAGCTCAACGCTCTTTCTCCATGCGAACTCTGGTCCAGGCCGATCATTTCCTGCTCAGGCGTTACGCGCAGACCCATGACTGCCTTGATGACCATGAATATGATGAACGTCACGACCGCGTCGTAGCCGACCGTAGTTCCGATGGCGATGAGCTGGATTTTGACCTGCCCCGGGTTGCCGTAGAACAGGCCTTTGCCCGCGGCATTGATCGCAGGATCGGCCAAAAAACCGGTGAGAAGCGCGCCGATGATTCCGCCGATGCCATGGATGCCGAATGCGTCGAGCGTATCGTCATAGCCGAGTTTCGTTTTGACAAAGGCGACCATGCAATAGCAGCTGAATCCCACGACGATGCCGATGATAAGCGCACCGCCGACATTGACGAATCCCGCTGCCGGGGTTATGGCGACCAAGCCTGCCACTGCTCCCGAGGCCAGCCCCAGAACCGTGGGCTTCTTGTTGAAAAACCATTCGGTGATCATCCAGGCAATGGCGGCCATGGCCGTTGCCGTGTTCGTATTGATGAATGCCGCGCTTGCCAGACCGCCTGCGGTCAGGGCCGAACCTGCATTGAATCCGAACCAGCCGAACCACAATAACCCTGCGCCCGTGACCGTTGCCGTGAGGTTGTTTGGTATCAAGCCCGGCTCATGCCGTTTGCCCAAAACCAATGCGCCGATGAGCGCCGCGATTCCCGCATTGATATGCACCACCGTGCCGCCGGCAAAGTCAAGTGCGCCCATCTTGGCGAGAAACCCGTTGCCCCATACCCAATGCGCGACCGGGCAATACACGAAAGTCATCCACAGGACCGAAAAAACGATCCATGAAGAGAATTTCATGCGCTCGATATATGCCCCGCTGGCGAGTGCCACGGTAATTGCCGCAAAGGTAAGTTGGAAGACCACGAAAATCAGTTCGGGAATCGTATTCTGATACGACGACAACGTGTCTACCTTGATGCTGTTCATCATGAATTTCTGAAGGTTTCCTATGATGCCATGGACGTCGGCGCCAAAGGCGATCGAATACCCGTATATCACCCACAGCACGCTGACGATACAAAAGGTGACAAACGACATGGCAATGACGTTCAGGGTGTCTTTACGTTTTGCGATACCGCCGTAAAACAGCGCCAGGCCGGGCAAGGTCATGAGCATGACCATTGCGGTTGCCACGATCATCCAGGCAGTGTCGCCGGAATCGAGTTTGGCCACCGGCGCAGCGGCCGGAGCCGGCGCCGGAGCAGCTGCCGCAGGCGCAGGTGAGGCGAGAATTGATTTCGCAGAATCAGGCGTCGGTGCGGGGACCGTGGATTGCCCGACCGAGTAGGCGACAAAGGCCAAAACAATCCCGACAACCATCGCGATAAAGGCTTTTTTTACCATAACGTCCTCCTGTCTTGAAAATTGTAGACTCGTATTTGTTCACTATAAAGAAACTTTTGGTCCTTTTCCTGTTCCGTCATGTTTTCCAGTTTGTCATTATCAACTCCTGTTCTCCGTGATTCATTGTAACGCAATGATTGTGCCATTCGTTGTAAGTTGTTGAAATGGAAGCGAAGGGAGCCTTTTCACGGCCATTTTGCCCGTCTTCGCTTACCACAATTTTGTTGCAATTCCTGCCACTGTCACAAATTTGTATCACGTGGTTCTTCCATTCAATTTTATCAAGACATGCTTGACTGCTTTGACGGTGCGATCCGTCAGGGCAGCAGAAGACTTCGCCACTGTTTGTCACCCTTATCGATATGAGAAAAATGATGCCATGAATAGAAAGCGTGCTCGTTCTTGATGGTTCTTTCTTTGATTGCCCGGAAATCGATGCCGTACTTTTCGATTTTGTACTGAATCTTACGCTTGGTAATTCCCAGAAGCAACGCTGCCTTGCTTTGGTTTCCATGGGTGTCTTTCAGCGTTGTTTCAATGATGTTCCGCTCGAATGTTTCAACGATTTTGTCAAGACTCTTCCGCGGAAATTCATCCATGACCTGTCTCCATGAACCCAAAGGAAATGTTCGGTGCGGCTTGAAAAACGAAATTATTATTATGCAAAATAGGTGCCAGAATCAGAAGCGAAGGAACCGGCGCGGGGTTAAACAGCGTAGAGCATACCTATTATGCCCTGCACCGCGGGAACGCTCCCGGGGCTCTGTTTACATAAGAGAGCCAGGGTGCGGGACGCTTTTCGTCGGTATAAATTTGTATCGAATTAGGCAAATGAAACAATTTTGTATCGCAATTAGGACGCAAGTCTCCTTGCCCCCGTCATTATTGCCAAGAATTCCTGATTTTTCCCTGTCAGATGCGCTGGCACATTTGTTGCGAGTATTATTATAGTCGCAATTTTCGCATTTTTTCCAATCATAAAACCTTATTTTCATGGGAGGCATTTTTATGGCCAGTCCAAAAACGGCCAAGGACATTTTGGCAATGCTCAAAGCCGAGAAGATTGAAGTCGTTGACTTCAGGTTTATTGATTTCCTCGGCACGTGGCAGCATTTTTCCTATCCGACGGTCGAAATCGACGACGACGTATTTGAAAAAGGTTTGGGGTTCGACGCATCCAGCATCCGCGGATGGCAGGCGATCAACGAATCGGACATGCTCATCATACCGGCGCCGGAGACCGCTTTTGTCGATCCTTTCTTCGCTGCAAAGACCCTTGTCCTCATCTGCGACATTGCCGACCCCGTCACGGGCAAAGCCTACTCGCGCGACCCGCGCAACATTTCGCACAAGGCCGAAAAGTTCCTCAAAACATCCGGCATCGGCGACATCGCATATTTTGGACCCGAGGCTGAATTCTTCATCTTCGACGATATCCGCTTTGGCCAGGCAACCAACTACGGCTTCTACTACATCGATTCGGATGAAGGCATTTGGAACAGCGGCCGCGAGGAATGTGTCGACGAATGCGGCGTGTCTCACAACAGCGGATACAAGATCAGGCACAAGGAAGGTTACTTTCCTGTGCCGCCCTCAGATTCCTTGCAGGACATCCGCTCCGAAATGATGCTCACGCTTATCAAAATGGGTGTGCGTTGCGAAAAGCAGCACCACGAAGTGGCGACCGCCGGACAATCTGAGCTCGGCATCAGGTTCGCCCCGCTCGTGGAATGTGCCGACGCTTTGCTCAAATACAAGTACGGCATCAAGCAGGTCGCCAAGAAATACGGCAAGACCGTCACGTTCATGCCCAAGCCCCTGTTCCAGGACAACGGAAGCGGCATGCACACGCATATTTCCATTTGGAAAGGCGGCAAGAACACATTCGCGGGCGGCGAATACGCCGGATTGTCAAAGACCGCGCTGTTTGCCATCGGCGGGCTCATCAAACATGCCCCGTCACTGCTTGCGTTCTGCAATCCCACAACAAACAGTTACCGCCGCCTGGTGCCGGGCTTCGAAGCGCCTGTCAACCTCGCCTATTCGAGCAGGAACCGCAGCGCAGCCATCCGCATCCCGATGTATTCGGAATCGGCGAGCGCCAAGCGTCTCGAGTTCCGCTGCCCCGATCCGGCGTGCAACCCGTACCTGGCCTTCCCTGCGATGCTCATGGCATGCGTCGACGGCATCCAGAACAAGATTGACCCGGGCAAGCCGCTTGACAAAGACATTTACGAGCTGCCGCCCGAAGAGCTCGCAAAAGTTCCGCACACTCCCGGTTCGCTTAAGGACGTGCTGAGCGCCCTGGAACAGGACCACGAGTATCTGCTTAAGGGCGACGTGTTTACGCAGGACGTTATCGACACATGGATCGAATACAAGACCAAGAACGAGGTCAATCCTATGGCTCTGCGGCCGCATCCGTGGGAATACCACATGTATTACGACGCCTGATAGGACGGTCATTTGGTAGAAATGAAACTACCGCATTCATGCACAGGTATGGATGCGGTAACCATTTTGCTTGAGTGAGATTTGATACAGCTTCGTTTCGCAGGTTTCCAGAGCAAGAAAGATCCAAAGTGGGAATTCATGAAAATGATAACAGCCATTGTTCGCCCCAAAAAACTGCAGGACATTCAAACCTTGCTTGTCACGGAGAATATTGAACGCTACACGGTTGAACACGTGATGGGGTGTGGAAACCAATGGGGATATGCGGAAAGCGGAAAAAAATCTGCTATTGAAATCAATTTGCTTGAAAAGATAAAGGTCGAAATAGAAATCCCTGCCGAAAATGTCAACCGCCTGGTTAAGAAGATCATGAAATTGTGCCGGACGCCGCGGTACGGTGACGGAAAAATATTCGTCATTAACATTCCTGAATGCTATGGCATGTGAAGGCGAAGGCGCCCATGAAAATGATCCACGCGATTATCCAGCCATCGAAATTGGCTGACGTCAAGCAGGCATTGTTCGATGTGGGACTGGGGAAAATGACTGTTTACAATGTCAGCGGCTCAAGCCAGCTGACGCATTTTCCCAATGTGCATCGCGCCAATGATTACGAACCTAATCTAATGGCTAAGGTCAAGCTGGAAATTGCAGTTAACGATAACCTTGTCCAAAAGGTCGTCGAAGTGATTTCTAGGTCGGCAAAAAATGCTTTTAACGGCAACGGCAAAATCTTTGTTTACGATATCGAACAGTGCTACAGAATCAGGACGGGCGAACAAGGCCCGCAGGCAATATAGTCCGGTTCATCGTAGTTGTATCGTACCGCCCGGTAGGTTTTATTGACGATATCCCACCACATCGTAGGTCTTTCTTGGGTAGGCGCTGCATACTGATTCCAGAAGATTAGTATTACGGTGAAATTCGGTCATTTGGTTGCGATTGCCTCCATGGCATTCCAATTGCAATGAATCAAATCGGGCATGGAAGGAACGGTTGACTATGAAAACGGATGTGAGCGCCACGCTGATGTATGCAATGTTTATGAAATGTCAATCACCCGGATTTAGGATCCATTCTAGAAGCTTACAATGATGAATCGTGGGCTGGTTTTGGTTCTAGTTCTGGTATTAAGAAGCCTGGTTCCTGCGCAGATTACCGTTGCCTGCGCCGCTAATGTCCAATTTGCCATGGAAGAAATCAAGGTCGCGTTTGAAAAATCAACCGGTGCCCAGGTCAAAACAATCTACGGCGCATCGGGCGTGATTTCCGCGCAAATCAAAAACGGCGCTCCGTTTGATGTTTTTGTTTCCGCAGATACCGACTTTCCCGATTCCCTGGTCGTTCACGGATTTGCGGATGGTAAGCTGGGAGTTTATGCTTACGGAACCGTGGTTCTGTGGACCGCTAAGAATATCGACGTGACAAAAGGGCTCGAAGTCCTGAAATCACCTGATATCGGAAAAATCGCGATACCCGATCCTAAAAGCGCGCCGTATGGCCGTGCGGCAATGCAGGCGCTTCGGAAAGCCGGTCTATTCGATACGGTACGCGATCGTCTTGTCTTTGGCGAAAGCATTGCGCAAACCGCGCAATACATAATAACGCAAGCCGTTGACATAGGGTTTAACGCCAAGGGGATCGTCATGTCAAAGGTCATGAAAAACAAAGGGCATTGGATCGAACTCGACACGGTCCTGTGTCCCAAAATAGCCCAAGCCGCTGTTGTTTGCGCCTATGGGCATCTCAATAATCCGGTTGAGTCGAAGCGATTCCTTACGTTTCTTGAATCGCTCGCCGCCAAAGAGATCCTCAAGAAAGCCGGGTATGATGTTCCATGAATAGGTTAACAGGGACCTTGATGCAAATTGAATCGAATGGCCCAGTTGCAAAGGCCGTGATTTCGGTTGGTGAAAGTATTATTACCGCCATCATTATCGATGGCGCCCACGATGATCTTCGAGTTGGGATCGACTGTGGAATCGCGGTGCTTTTTAAGGAATCGGAAACTGCGATTGCATGTCTCTTGCCGCCGGGAATGGTAAGCATACGAAACAGACTGCTCTGTAGCGTTGTTTCCGTGAATGACGACGGGCTGCTTGCTTCCATTGTATTGGATTTCAATGGAAGCAGTATTGAGTCCTTGATAACATCGGAATCGGCATCCGAATTATGCCTGGGACCCGGTAAGAACGTGTTTGCATTGATAAAATCAACCGAGGTCATGATTGAAAAGGAAATGCCGTGACGTTCGACTTTACGCCGTTCATCCTGACCTTGAAGCTTGCCGTCGCGACGGTCATCGTGCTGCTTATCGTTGCCATGCCGCTTGTTTGTTGGTTGTTCTACACCAAATCCCTTTCGGGTCCTATTATGAGGGCTGTCATTCATTTGCCGCTTGTCCTGCCGCCGGTGGTGATCGGATTTTATCTTTTACTCTTTTTCAGCCCGTCTTCTCCCGTAGGGGCCTTGCTCAATAGTTGGGGGCACATCCGGATCAATTTTACGTTTACCGGACTTGTCATTGGTTCTGTCTTGTTCAATGTTCCCTTTATGGTAAATCCCATACTGGGCGGTCTAGAGGGACTTCCGCTTTCACTTTGTGAAGCCGGTTTCATGGCCGGAAAAGGAAAATGGACGACCTTTTTCAAGATACTATTGCCTTCGGTTCGTCCGTCGGTTGTAACAGGATGCGTATTAACCGTCGCGCATACGATCGGAGAATTCGGCATGGTCCTGATGATCGGAGGCAAGATTCCGGGCGTCACGAAAGTTGCATCCGTCGCGATTTATGACGAGGTTGAATCCCTAAATTTTGCGCAAGCCCATGTTTACTCACTGCTTTTGGTGGGCGTTTCGTGCATCCTGATTTTCACGCTATTTATTGTCAATAAACGGTTTCCGGGTGCTTATTAACATGGAAGGCCTATATTCTAACATTCGGAAGGTCGTTGGCAGAAACGAAGGACCGTTCAGGATGCAGGCGGAACTTCTTCTCACGTCAGGCGAGTGCGCAGCGATTTTTGGTCCCTCCGGTTCAGGCAAAACTACTCTGTTGAGGAATGTAGCCGGCTTGGAAAGTCCTGACGAGGGCGAGATCGTATTCAATGGCATTCCTTGGTTCGACTCCAAAAAGGGGATAGCCGTTTCACCTCAAAAGCGCAGGATTGGCTTTGTCTTTCAGGATTACGCACTTTTCCCGACATTATCTGTTGCAAAGAACATCGCGTTCGGCATGCCGAAAGACGCCTCGCGTGACATTGATCTTTTGTTGAAGACTTTCGACCTTCAGGAGCTGCGACACAGATTGCCGCACACGCTGTCCGGCGGACAGAAGCAACGGGTCGCCTTAGCACGAGCCTGCGCCCAACGACCCTTGTTGCTTCTTCTCGATGAACCGCTGTCGGCGCTTGACATTCCGATGAGAGGATCGCTGCAGGATGAACTCGCACGCATCAAGGAAACTTTGGGCGTTACAACGATCCTGGTAAGCCACGATGTCGGGGAAATATTCAGGCTCGCCGACAAGGTATTCAAGATCGATTCAGGGTCCGTCATTTCCTCCGGAACGCCGCATGAGGTGTTTCACAGCCCGCACGATCGATTGAATCTCAGGGGAAGGCTGATTGAAAAGAGAATGCAAGGCGTGGTTTGCATTGCAACCGTCGCCATCGGGTCCGAAGTTTCACATTTGGCAATGTCCGCCCGTGAGGGAGCGGAGCTGGAGCCCGGAAAAATGATCACGATTTCGGTAAAAGCATTTAATCCTCAGGTGAGCCTCGAGAAATAGCGGAAAATCGCTGTGGGTCTATCCCGAACGCTTTAATCCGGATACCGATGAGCCGTTCCGTGATTCCCAGCACGCGCGCCGCTTTGGCCATGTTGCCATTGCTCGATTTTAGAGCGTCAACGATCATCTCACGCTCCAACGCCTTCAAGGCTGCGGGTAATTTCCCCTGGGGCGGCGTATTGCTCTCTTCCGCCGTTTGAAGGCTCGGCGGCAACTGATGGCTGTGGATGACGCCGTCGGATGACAGGATCATCGCGCGCTCGATGCAGTTTTGCAATTCACGGACATTTCCAGGCCAATGATACCGCATCAACATGTCGATTGCAGGGGTAGAAATACGCTTCACCACTTTTGCCGTCTTTCGGGATATTTTTGCTATGAAATAGTCGGCGAGCAAAGTAATATCGGTCCGCCGTTCCCGGAGCGGGGGCATGAAAACAGGAAAAACATTGAGCCTGAAATACAAATCCTGACGAAAAATTCCTTGTTGTACCAACGCTTCCAAATCGCGATTGGTCGCCACGACTACCCGCACGTCAACGGACTGCGTCATATTGCTCCCCAGACGTTCGAATTGCCGCTCTTGTAACACACGAAGAAGCTTGATTTGCGTCGGCAAGGGTAAATCGCCGATTTCATCGAGAAAAATGGTGCCGCCGTTGGCCGCTTCGAATCGGCCTTGACGCGAATGTGTGGCCCCGGAAAACGCCCCGCGCTCATGACCGAATAGCTCGCTTTCCACCAGAGTTTCCGGGATGGCTGCCAAATTGAATTTTACAAATGGGCCCTTTGCCCGGCTGCTGTTAATATGCAGGGCCTCTGCGACCAGTTCCTTTCCAACGCCGCTTTCACCGCGGATAAGCACCGTGGTGTCGGTGTTTGCGACCTGGAGGATGAGCTGATGCACCTGGCGAATTGCGTGCGACGACCCGATAATCTTGCTGTTTCGCATCCGATCGGTTATCTCGCCCTGCAGACGTTCGTTTTCATTTGCCAATACGCGCACCTGTTCCAAAGCGTCGCGCCTCATGACCACCGCCTGCGAAAGAAGCGATGCGACCAACGACAACAATCGGACATCATCCGATAATGAGATATCCTCCCGAAACTCCCGGTCGGCCGAAAGCGCCCCGATGACTTCGTCCATGATTCGTATCGGGACGCAGACAAATGATAATTCCTTGTGAAGCTTTGCGATTTCTCTTCTACGAGTCTGCGTTCTGTCCAGGAACCGCGGATCCTCTGAAACCTTTTCGACGATGGCGGGTTCCCCGGTTGCAACGACTCGACCGGTGATTCCTTCCCCAAGCCTGTATTGCCCGCGCTCCAGTTCTTTGCTGGAAAGACCGGTTGCAATATCGATACGAATGGACTTGCTTTCTCGGTTCAGGATCGTCACCGTTGCACGGACAAGTCCCATAAATTGTGCCATGCGCTCCAGGACAGGTCTTAAAGCGGCGTTCAGGTCGAGATTGCGGTTCAAGGCCTGGGATATTTCGAAGAGCAAACGAAGTTCGCTTACCTCGCGTTGTGTAGTGAGTGACGGTAAATCAGAAAGCCCGGATGTCTTTTCGTCCATACTCATTTCCTTTCATCGCTTGCTTTCCCTTGGTGTGGAGGTGTATTGACTCTATAATTATGCAATTTTCATACCGTGATTTGGGCCCGTTTAGCCATCATAGTGGAACAATTTTGTGATTATGAACGAATCGCGATTCTTTTATGTATCAATTCGATGCTTGATAGGTCGTTGACTTAGACATAACCAAGGGAATCAAAGGATTCCTACCTCAGCGTAGGATTCTATTCTGAAAAGCTACGATGTGGTAGGTGGTATCAAAACTTGTACCGCGGAATTCGATTGTGATCCGGGTAAATAAATCCACCGGGGACAAGGTCTTATCTCTTTCTTGCCGGACGTTTTGATCAATGGCATAGTCGTTGCATAAGGTAAAAGCGGTTTTGGAAAAGTATCCTTCCAGGTTACCAGTTTTGTTCCTCTGAGTGAAGGAAGATGCATTATGGAGAAATTCACCAAGAGTCTTGACAAAATCGTCGAATCATTCGAACGCAACATCCTAGAAAAAACGCTAAAAGACACCCATGGTAACCAAAGTAAAGCTGCACTACTTTTGGGACTCACGAAGCGAAAGATTCAGCATAAGATCAGCAAGTATGGCATAGATTTCCGAGCAATAAAGCAGGAATATTCAGCGGGTGAGCACTTCTTTAACGCATGGCATCATTTTTCAGAGGCAAATATTAAAGAAAGACAGTGCGGCGGTCTCCTGTTGCCATGATGCAAACCGGTTCTTGCCGCATCAAATCACGAATCATTGAAAAGAATTTCTAAATCATTCAATACAGACCTAAATAGATCACCCAACTACGCTGCTTCTTATTTCGTATCTTTGCCGGTAATTAAAGCGCCAATTCAATCCTTCAAGTCCAAAATGGTCATGTCAAATCCGACGATTGGGTAGCCTCCGGCGGCGGGAACCCACACAGCGGTAGGGGCACGGCTATTCATGTACAAGTATTAGTCAAGAAGTCGCATAAATAACTCCGTCATTGATAATGAATTACCGCATTACGGGCATAAGTTTGGATGATATGGCATACGTGTTGCATTAGGTATAGTCATCCTGAAAAATGCCTCTTCATGACAAAGGAGATTAACATGAGAAAGATCGCGATTTATGGAAAAGGCGGGATCGGCAAGTCGACCACTACACAGAACACGGTGGCGGGACTGGCAGAAATGGGAAAGAAGATCATGGTTGTCGGATGCGACCCCAAGGCCGACTCCACTCGGCTTTTGCTCGGCGGCCTTCTGCAGGGCACGGTGCTGGACACTTTGCGCAACGAGGGCGAGGACGTTGAGTTGGACGATATCCGCAAGATCGGCTACAAGGGAACGATATGCGTCGAATCGGGCGGGCCGGAACCTGGAGTCGGTTGCGCAGGCCGCGGGATCATCACGTCAATTAATCTCCTGGAACAGTTGGGCGCCTATTCCGGTGAACCGCCGCTGGACTATGCTTTCTACGATGTTCTGGGCGACGTGGTGTGCGGCGGATTCGCAATGCCTATCCGGGAAGGTAAGGCCAAAGAAATTTACATCGTCGTGTCAGGTGAGATGATGGCCATGTACGCGGCTAATAACATATGCAAAGGCATAGTGAAATTCGCCGAGGCGGGCGGGGTGCGCTTGGGCGGCCTCATCTGCAATAGCCGCAACGTGGATAATGAGCAACCGATGATCGAGGCGTTTGCGAAAATACTGGGAACCCAGATGATCCACTTTGTCCCGCGCGACAACATGGTTCAGCGAGCCGAAATCAATCGCAAAACGGTCATCGATTTCGATCCGACCCATACTCAGGCGGACCAGTACCGGGCCCTGGCGCGAGCGATAGACAAAAACGAAAAGTTCGTGATTCCAACACCGATTACGCAGGACGAACTCGAAAAGCTGCTCATCGAACACGGAATTGCAAACTGATCCGAGTCGATTTGTAACATCAAACACAGGGAAAGGAAGACAAACGTATGGTTATGATCCGTTCAATCATACGCCCGGAAAAGATTGATGCAGTGCTTGCCGCGCTCATGGAAGCGGGATTTCCGGCTGTGACAAAGCTCAACGTCGTCGGACGCGGAAAGCAGCGTGGTATTAAGATCGGGGAAATCACCTACGATGAAATTCCCAAGGAGATGCTTATTACCGTGGTGCCCGACGGGGACAAGGATATGGTCGTCAAGATCGTGATGAAATCCGCTCGGACCGGAGACAAGGGTTCGTTCGGCGACGGAAAGATTTTCGTGTCCCCGGTGCTCGAAGTGTACACGGTGAGCTCGGGCGTGAAGGAAACAGCCGAAACGGAACCAAAGGCGGTTACGATATGAAAGAGATCGTGGCGGTCATCAGGATGAATAGAATCAATGACACGAAAAAAGCGCTTTCCGCCATCGGCATCGGTTCCATGAACGCAAAGGAGTGCCTCGGTAGGGGAAAAGGGTTAGTGGATTTCAAGATGCTTGCGGGAGCTGAAAAGGGTTACGAAGAGGCGATCGCGCAACTCGGGCAGTCGCAAAGGCTCGTGCCGAAACGCATGGTGAGCATCGTGGTGCAAGACAAACTGGTGAACCGGACAGTGCACGCCATTATCCAGACCAATCAGACCAACAAGGCGGGAGACGGTAAAATTTTCGTTCTCCCGGTCAGCGAAGCATACCGGGTTCGGACCGGCGAAGAGGGCGACGCCATTCTTGATGAAGCATAAAAGGAGCTGAAATGGAAACCGTTGTTAACCCTACAGAAATCAAGCAGGATCTGCTCAGTGATTATCCGAGCAAGGTGGCTCGCAAGCGCGCCAAGGCAATCGTGGTCAACCAGGTCACGGGAGAGGCCGAAGTGCCCGAAATTCTTTCCAATGCCCGTACCATTCCGGGGATCATCAGCATGCGTGGATGCTCGTATGCCGGATGTAAAGGCGTGGTGCTGGGGCCGACGCGCGATATCCTCCAGATAACGCACGGGCCGATCGGCTGCGGATTCTACTCCTGGCTCACGCGTAGGAACCAAACCCGGCCGGAAACGGAAGATTCGCCGAATTTCATGCCGTACGCAATGTCGACTGATCTGCAGGAGGAAAACATCATTTTTGGCGGCGAGAAAAAACTTCGCAAGGCGATCGAAGAGGCGATAGCACTATTTCACCCCAAAGCAATCGGCATTTTTTCCACCTGTCCGGTCGGCCTCATCGGCGATGACGTCCACTCGGTTGCACGCGACATGGAAGAGAAATATCCCGGCATCAACATATTCGGGTTTTCGTGCGAAGGGTACAAAGGGGTCAGCCAGTCAGCCGGCCATCATATCGCGAATAACAAAGTTTTTACCGACGTTGTGGGCACCGGCTCCATGAAGAAAGAAGGCGCCTTTCGAGTCAATCTGCTTGGTGAATACAACATTGGGGGCGATGCCTTTGAGATCGAGAGAATATTTAAAAATTGTGGTGTGACCCTGCACTCGACTTTTTCCGGCAATTCGACCTATGAGGAATTCGCCGGCAGCCATAACGTCGACCTCAACACCGTGATGTGTCACCGGTCGATCAATTACCTGGCGGGGATGATGCAAAAAAAGTATGGCATTCCCTGGTTCAAGGTGAATTTTATCGGCGCTGAGGCAACGGCAAAATCAATGCGTAGGATCGCGCAGTATTTCGGCGACGAAAAACTCATTGCGCAGACCGAGGCATTTGTAACCGTTGAGCTTGCCAAAGTGGAACTGACGCTTCAGCAGATTAGGCAGCGAACCGAAGGGAAAACGGCTATGCTTTTTGTGGGCGGTTCGCGCGCACATCATTATCAGGAGCTTTTCAAGGAACTCGGAATGAAAACAATCGCGGCCGGTTATGAATTTGCCCATCGCGACGATTACGAGGGACGCAAAGTGCTGCCGACGATCAAGGTGGATGCGGATTCGCGCAATATCGAGGAATTGGATGTTCAGCCTGATCCCAACGACTTTGCTCCCAGGAAATCGCCGGAGCAGTTGGCGACGCTTGAACGGGCAGGTATCAGGTTCGGCGACTACGAAGGCATGATGCCGACGATGGACAACGGTACTCTTGTCATCGATGATCTCAACCACCACGAAATGGAAAAACTCATTGAGCAATACAAGCCGGACGTGTTCTGCGCAGGTGTCAAAGAGAAATATGTCGTTCAGAAATACGGTGTTCCCCTTAAGCAATTGCACAGTTACGACTATTCCGGGCCTTATGCCGGCTTTGAAGGGGCGATGAATTTTTACCGGGAAATCGACCGAATGGTCAATTCCAGAGTATGGCGTCTGGTATCGCCGCCATGGCAAGACGAACCTGAACTTCAAGCAACCTATGTTGTCGGGTAATACCTGATAGGGAGAAACCATGCTACTTCGGCATACACCAGAAAAAATAGCCGAGCGCGAGGCGCTCGTGATCCAACCGGCGAAAACATGCCAGCCTATCGGAGCCATGTACGCGGCCCTCGGTATACACCGTTGCCTCCCGCACAGTCATGGCTCCCAAGGCTGCTGCGCCTATCACCGGAGTGCGCTCACCCGACATTACAAGGAGCCGGTCATGGCGGGCACCAGTTCCTTTACCGAAGGATCGGCGGTGTTCGGCGGTCAGGCAAATTTGCTTGACGCCATTCATAACATTTTTTCGGTCTATGATCCCGATGTCATTGCGGTGCACACCACTTGCCTTTCCGAAACAATCGGCGACGATATTAATCAGATCGTCCTCAAGGCGATCGAAGAAAAGAAAATTCCGCAGGGAAAATATGTTATCAAGGCAAGCACGCCAAGCTATGTCGGGTCGCATGTGACCGGATTCGGAAACATGGTAAAAGGAATGATCGAGGGCTTTGCCAAGACAACCGGCGCTCGCACAAAAACCGTGAACATAATACCGGGTTTCGTGGAGCCGTCTGATATGGCTGAAATCAAGCGGATCGCCACGCTCATGGGCGTGAGGTCTATCGTGTTTCCCGATACCTCGGCGGTACTCAATGGCCCGCAGACCGGACGGTATGAGATGTATCCCGCCGGCGGAACGACGATACCCGAACTCATGGAAACCGGCAACAGCCGCGTCACGATCGGTCTCGGGCCCATTGCTTCTGGGCCTGGCGCAAAACTTCTTGACACACGATGCAAGGTGTCATGCGAAATCATGCAGCTACCCATTGGCATCCGCGCCACCGACGAGTTTGTGGGGGCATTGCGAAAATACGGCGGCAATGTACCCGAGGAATTGATGTTTGAGCGCGGGCAAGCAGTCGATATCATCACCGATATGCAGCAGTATTTGTTCGGTAAGAAAGTCGCTCTTGTCGGCGATCCCGACCACCTTGTGGCGTTGACAGGATTTCTGACCGATCTGGGAATGTTGGTGCGGCATGTCATTACCGGAACGCCGGGCAAGAAGTTCGTCAAGAGGATTTCCGACGCGGCGCAGACCACGGACGTGAATGTGAGGGAATTGTCCGATTATTTCCATATGCATCAACTCATTAAGAACGAGCCTGTCGATCTGATTTTCGGCAACACCTATGCCAAGTACATGTCGCGAGATGAAGATATCCCCTTGGTGCGGATGGGCTTTCCCATCTATGATCGGATCGGTCACCAGTATTTCCCGATCGTCGGGTATCGGGGCGCGATGCGACTTTTGGAAAAAATCCTATCGGTCATTCTTGATAGACAGGACCGTGATGCGCCGGAGGAAAAATTCGAACTGGTCATGTAATTGACAGGTAAATGTCGGGCAGCGGAGGGCGTAAAGGTAAACATATGATCCAACTCCATACGCTAGACGAACGAACTTCTCATATCGTGAATGCCGGAGACGTTTCGCGGAAAATAGTGTGCGAAACATCGAGTCTGGCGGGGTCGGTGAGCCAGCGCGCCTGTGTTTTCTGCGGTTCCCGAGTTGTGCTGTATCCAATCGCAGACGCGCTTCACCTTGTGCATGGACCAATCGGGTGCGCCGCCTATACCTGGGACATTCGCGGAGCACGATCATCCGGGCCGCAATTGCACAGGTCAAGTTTTTGCACCGACCTCCGGGAAAACGACATTATCCACGGAGGCGAAAAAAAACTCCGGAATGCGCTCTTGGAATTGATAGACTGTTTTTCACCGAAGGCCGCCTTTGTTTACTCGACGTGTGTTGCCGGGGTCATCGGCGACGATATTGATGCTGTATGTAAAGACGTGTCCCGGTCGGCAAAAATCCCCGTCGTTTCCGTCGGGTCCGAAGGGTTCAAAGGAACGAAAAAAGACGGGTACAGGGCTGCCTGCACGGCATTGATGAGCATTATCGGAACGGGTACTCAAGGACCGAAAGTCCCAATGAGCGTAAATATCATCGGGGATTTTAATGTCGCGGGAGAAACCTGGATCATAAAACGGTACCTTGAAAAAATGGGGGTGCCCGTCGGGGCAACACTGACCGGAGACGGCCGTATCGACGATATCCGTCAAGCGCATCGCGCGATGCTCAATATCGTGCAGTGCAGCGGTTCAATGACAAGTCTTGCCAAAGATATGCAAGAACGCTGGGGCATACCCTTCATTCGGGCGTCCTTTTTCGGCATCGACGACACCGCCGACGCATTGTATGCCATTGCAGACCATTTCAACAACAACGAAGTGTTGGACGCAACGAAAGAATTGGTTAGAACGGAAGTTGGCGCCGTCATGAAAGAACTTGCGGTTCTAAGAAGAGGGTGCCAGGGCAAAAAAGCCGGACTGTATGTGGGCGGGGCCTTCAAAGCAATATCACTTGTCAAAGCTTTGCGGAGGTTAGGCGTCACCACGGCTCTTGCGGGAACGCAGACAGGAAACCAAGCAGATTACGACGCACTTTGCGCCGTGTGCGATCGCGACACCGTGATCGTGGATGACAGTAACCCCGCGGAGCTGTCGCGAAGCATTATTGAAAATAATATCGACCTCTTTATCGGCGGCGTTAAAGAGAGGCCGATGGCCTATAAGCTTGGCGTTGCTTTTTGCGATCATAATCATGAGCGAAAAACCGCATTGGCCGGTTTTGAAGGAATGGTCAATTTCGGAAAAGAAGTGTATTGGTCGCTGCAAAGTCCGGTTTGGAAGCTTGTAAAAGAAAACCGAGCATCGGGTCGAAGGATTTCTTATGAATAGTGAAGGACGCGCACATTCGCAAGGACACACCTCGGCGAATTGGGCAACCGTAAATCCATGCATCGTCTGTGCTCCTTTGGGCGCTGCGCTGGTCTTCAAGGGTATTGAAGGTTGCATGTCGGTCTTGCACGGATCGCAGGGCTGCGCCACCTATATCCGCCGCTATCTTATCAGCCATTTCAGGGAGCCCATCGACATCGCATCGTCGAGCTTTACGGAAGACACCGTGGTGTTCGGCGGGGAAGCGAACCTTTCGAAAGCAGTGCGCTCGGTCATCAAGACGTACAAGCCCAAAATAATCGGCATCGCGACAACCTGCCTAGCGGAAACAATAGGCGAGGACCTCACGATGCTCATAGCCGGAATTAAAAAGGAGATCGGCAATGAAGACGTGGAAATCATCGCCGTGCATTCTCCATCGTACAAGGATAGTCACGTTGGTGGGTTTGACAGCGCAGTAAGAGCAGTTTTGCGCCATCTGCCGCAAAAGGCCGTCGCAACAGACTTGTGCGGACTGATTCCCGGTATGATCTCTCCGCAGGATATTCGGACCGCAAAGGGAATTGCTTCGATGTATTCTGTCCGGCTTGTTGTCTTTCCCGACTACAGCGAAACACTGGATGCGGGGCTTTGGAATTCCTATCAGGCAATTCCAGGCGGCGGCACCACGAGAAAAGAAATCGAATCGCTCGGAGGATCTCGCATGCTTTTTGATTGGACCGCAAAACCCCACGGCGCAGGACGCGAGTTTGCGATTGATCATGGCACTCCGTTTTGTCATTCGCTTCCCCCCATCGGAATACAGGCGACCGATTCGTTTTGCAACGCCCTGTCGACGATTTCCGGGGTGGAAATGCCGCGGCTGTTGCGGGAAGAACGGGAGCGTTTGCTTGACTCTTATGTCGACGGCCATAAATATGTTTCCGGATACAATGTCGCGATATGTTGTGATGATCCGCTGGTCAGGGCATTGACTCTTTTTTGTCTGGAAATCGGATTGGTTCCCGTTCTTGTGGCAACGGGGCGGGCGGAAAATGATTTCGAACAGTGCATACGTGATATGTGTAAAGACCCGGCAAGCGATGCGACGGTTCTGCCGCAAGCCGATTTCGACAGAATTGATGAGGTTCTTGGCGAGACGCATGTTGATTTATGCGTCGGAACCAGCAAACTTCAAAGCTTTGCGGAAAAAAGAAATGTCCCGTTGATGCGCGTGGGATTCCCCATCCACGACCGTTTTGGGGCAGCACGAGTTTCTCATATTGCCTACTCGGGCGCACAACAGCTTTTCGACAGGATTGTCAATACGTTGATCGCAGCGCGCCAAAAAGATGCCAATGAACAATGGAGTTACGTGTAAGGAAAATGATCGTGAAGCACGGAAGGAGCACCTATGGAAACTGAAAAACCTACGTTAACCGGACATCCATGCTTTTCGGCCCATGCCGCAGCGCGCCACAGCAGGGTCCATTTGCCTATCGCAAAGGAATGCAATATCCAATGCAAGTATTGCAACAGAAAATACGATTGTGTCAATGAGTCCCGTCCTGGAGTTACCTCGGCTATTCTATCACCCAGCCAGGCGTTGGCATATCTTGATCTGTACGTGGAAAAACATGGGGTCCCGGACGTGATCGGCATCGCAGGGCCCGGGGAGGCTTTTGCGGACCCGGAAACGACCTTGGAGACATTGCGCCTGGTGAAGAACGTCTATCCGGAAGTGTTTCTCTGTGTTGCGACAAATGGGCTTGAGGCCGCAAAACACGTTGAAGACCTTGCATCGATCGGAGTATCACATTGTACGATCACGGTCAATTCGTTCGATCCGGAAATCGCCGCCCGACTGTATTCCTGGGTCCGGTTCAACAAGCGGGTTTACAGGGGAATAGAGGGGGCACTTTGCCTCATCTCGCAACAGCGCGATTCAATTGTGAAGTGCAAACAGTTCGGCGTCACTGTTAAAATCAACACCATAGTGGTTCCAGATGTCAATGATCGTGATATTGAAAACACGGCTAGGGCATGTGTCGCGCTCGGCGCCTCGGTGATGAACTGCATGCCGCTTTTGCCGGTAGCGGGGAGCGAATTTGAACGATATTCAAAGCCGGACCATGAGGTGATGCAAACAGTGCGTTGGAACAGTGCGAAGCATATCCCGATTGTTTCACATTGTGCCCGCTGCCGCGCCGACGCTGCCGGTATCATCGGACAGGATAATCCGGTGGAGAATGCAGAATTATTAGTCAGGGCGCAACAGGTGTCCATTGACGGCAACACAAGACGGACCCGCATTGCGGTTGCCACCCGTGAGGGCGCGCTGGTAAACCAGCACCTTGGCGCTTCCACAGAATTGGAAGTTTATTCACGCATGAACGGAACAATATCACTTCATTCCCGTCGCGCAGCGCCCGCTTCGGGAGGTGGCAGTGACCGCTGGCGCGAGCTTGCCAAAAGTATTAGTGATTGCAGGGCGCTTTTGGTTTATCGGGCGGGAACCACGCCTCGAAAGGTTTTTGAAGGGGAAGGGATTCAGTTGTATGAAACGCAAGGATTCATCAAAGAACTGCTTGAAATGGTTTTTGAAGGAAGAATGCCGCCAGAGCACCCAACGGTCTTGCCCTGCGGAAATGGCTGCGGAGGCAATGGCGGCGGTTGCGGATAATCGCACCATTCGGGGCAGGGGTAACAAGATCCAAAGGAAGGAGTTTGTCTATGCAGAAACCGAACTATCACATTCTTGTTTGCAACAGCTTTCGTGTTTCAGGAACCCCTCAAGGCGTGTGCAATAAAAAGGGAGCGCCATCACTTATGCAATATTTGCAGGAAGGCATTAATGAAAGGAGTATCGAGGGCGTTACTATTTCGTTGACCAATTGCCTTAATGTATGCGACCGTGGGCCGGCCATGGTTGTATACCCGCAGAATTACTGGTACGGAGGCATTACCGAGGAACGCATTGACGAAATCCTGGACGCATTGGTGACCGGAGCGTCTGCAACAGAGTACCTTTTGACCTGAGAAGCGAGCATGCACAATAAGAACGGACCGCGCATCACTCTTGTGGATTCAACCCTTCGGGACGGCGCACAAGCCCCCGGTGTGGTATTGTCCTACGCGCATCGCGCTGAGATCGCAAGATTGCTTTTTGGCATCGGAATTACGGAAATTGAAGCCGGTAATCCAGCTATGCGCGGCGAGGAAATCAATTTTCTTTCCTCTATGAACGAACTATTTCCCCGGCACCGGATCATAGCGTGGTGTAGGGCTATGGACGCCGATTTGCAGGACGCGCACCGCGCCCGTTGCAGGAACGTGCACATAGCGTTTCCGGTATCGGACATACAACTTGATGCGATGGAGAAGGACCGGCGATGGCTTTTTTGCACGCTGGAACGGATTATCTACATCGCAATCCGGAGATTCGAATTTGTCTCAGTCGGTGCAATGGACGCCTCTCGCGCCAACGAGGGAATTTTGGAGCATTTCTGCAAGACGGCATTCGTTGCAGGCGCGCGTCGTGTCAGGATCGCTGACACGGTCGGCATTCTCACGCCGCACAAAACGACTTTACTTTTTGACAAGCTTGCCAAGGTAGTCGATGTGGAAAAACTGGAATTTCACGGGCATAACGATTTAGGGATGGCAACCGCAAATGCCCTGAGCGCAGCGGAAGCCGGTGCAGGCGCCCTGAGCGTGACGGTCAATGGAATGGGGGAAAGGGCGGGCAATACCGCATTAGAGGAAATAGTGATGGCATTGAAGATGAACCGGACCCCGATGCAACGTTTACGGTTGTCCAAAATTCAGCAGTTGTGCGACCGAGTTTCATTCTTTTCAAGCCAGGCCATTCCTGTTTCAAAGCCGATTATCGGAAAAGCGGTATTTCTTCATGAAAGCGGAATTCATTGGAATGCTCTCTTGAAAGACATGCGGAGCTTTGAGCCGTTTTCTCCATCAATCACAGGTCATGCAGCTTCAACGCCGGTGGCGGGAAGCCACAGCGGCGCAGCGACAATTCTCGCTTTGATGGCAAGAAAGGGCATGCGTTTTTCCCGCCGTGGACCGAGAAAAGTGGCGGGAATCGTTCGAAAGAGGGTCCAGAAATTGGGCAGAGTCTTGACCGTCAAAGAAGTTGAACGAATTTGCGGAAAATATTCTCGTATCGTGAAGCGCTAAAAAAGCGCATTGATGAGAGAGGGTATTCTGAAGGCGAAACCAACGCGAGACATGGCGCCTATCTTGTTCGAATATGCAAACCTGGAAAACAGAACGCATGGTAAGGCCATACGAAAGCTTCTGTCCGAATACATGGCTGATTCCATGGGCGGCAAATTGCCGTCGCATTCCGATGCGGTGCATAAACGAATGATCGCCGGTTTGTCGCGTATGCCGACGGCAATAGTCATGCTTGCCTACAAGAAGAAAAACCCGGTGGGGATGGCGATATGTTTTGCAGGGTTTTCGACCTTCAATGCCGCCCCTCTTATCAATATTCATGACATCATCGTTACAAAGAGATTCCGGGGAAGGGGGATTGGAAAAAAGCTGCTGTGTGGAATTGAGGACTTGGCCCGGATCGCGGGGTGTTGCAAGATGACCCTTGAAGTTCGACGCGACAATACTGTTGCGCGATTGATGTACGGGAAATTTGGGTTCACAAGAGGCGAGGTCCCCATGGAATTCATGTCAAAAACACTCTAAAAAAATGCTTGAAAGACTTCAGACGTTCGGCCCGTCGATTGTCTCAGAAGATCGCCCCGCCCGGGCGGTCCTCCCGTGTGTCAATTGCTAATTGAAGCTGCGCTTCAGCCCCCAGGATGCACACCCTCTTCTTTGCGCGGGTAAGGCCGGTATACACAATCTGCCTGGTGAGCAGGGGGCTTCTGTACTGCGGCAAAACCAGCAGGACGGAATCGAATTCCGAGCCCTGCGCCTTGTGCACGGTCATGGCGAACGCAGGCTCAAGGCTTGGCAGACGGTCAAGGCCATGAATCGAATACCTCTTTCCTTGCCGGAAAACGACTTTCAAGCCGCCGCCTGATTGTACCACCATGCCCGTGTCGCCGTTGTACAGATCGAGGGAATGAAGGTTTTGTCCGAGAACTACCTGCTGGCCGTGAAAGAATTGCCGTCCGCTTCCTTTGTCCAATTTCGGACGAAGCAGCCTGTCTGCAATACCGTTGATCGCACGGCGTCCTCGCTGCCCCTCGTGCGCCAGGGTCAGAATGCGTGATGCGTCAAAAACCCCGAAGGCCCTGTCAAGCTTGGACCGTGTTGCCGCGTGGTCGGGGTGGTGTTCATCTTCGACAGCGTCAGTGTCCATATCCGTCAGCTCGCGGACACAAACCAGGTTTTCATCGGAATACCAGGTCAAAAGCCATTTCCCGATCGAATCCGGCCCGGCGCTCGTGTCCAGAGATACGGCCGCGGCTTTGTCGCAACCGGCAATCGCCCGCAAAGCGCCGGCGCTGTCGCCGCTGTTTACATACGCGCTCACGGTCAAAATCTCCTGTGTTGACCGGTACGACTCGATGAGGATAAGTGCATGGTCCGCAAGCCGTCCGGCACGGCTGACCATTTCCGGCGTCGACAGGACCAGCGATGACGCATCGTGGACAGGGGAGCCGGTATCCGCACGGACGCTTCGTACCAGCTTGTTCGTCCAATCCGCGCCGGTTCGTGACAGGGTGGGAAAACCCTGCATTCCGGCAAAGCGGTCAGTCAGGTCGCCCAAAACAGCGCCGGCTTCTACCGAAGGCAGCTGATGCATGTCGCCCACCAGTAGTATCCGGCAATCCGGGGCCGCGGCCTCCAAAAGCGCGGCAAAAAGGCAGAGATCCACCATGCTCGCCTCATCCACCACGATCACCTGATGTGAAAGCCGGTTCGTCCTGTTGTATTTCGTGCTGCCGTCCGGCCTGATGCAAAGCAGGCCGTGAAGCGTTTTGCGGGAAAGGTTTTTCAGGCCCAGATCACGCGCCCTTTCGGTTCCCGATCCATGGGCGGGCCGAACTTCCAGAAGATCGATGCTGCGGTCGATGCTCTCACCAAGCCGGGCCTTTGCCCGCCCGGTCGGGGCGCACAGCACGATGCGGTCCGGTTCTATTTCGTCAAAAGCACGAATCAAGGTGCGGAGAATCTGGGTCACGACCATGGTCTTGCCGGTCCCGGGTCCGCCGGACACGATCAGGAAACGTGTGCGCAGCGAAAGCGCTGCTGCGGCGACTTGGCGATCGTGGAACGCCGCCGCGCCGCTGAGAATGGAATCGCTGCCGAAGACCGAGGTGATTGCCGCGGCTGCGGTCTCATCTGACAAGGTGCCAGGCGCATCTTGCAATCGGTGGGCAATTTCGATTTCCAGGATCGTGGCGGCGCGCCAATACCGTGAAAACCCCATGCAGCCTTCCTGCTCTTTTCCAATGACAAGCAGGGGATAGCCGCCCGCAGCGTCCTCCGGTTCCTCTCCGGTCAATGGCGCGAGGAGAAGGGGGCTTCGTGCCACGTCATCGAGCAACGCCGCGATCGTTGCGGATGATTTCGGATCCGTAACCGTGGTCCGCCATTCGATTTCCATGTCCGGGTGCTCTGCCGCCAGTGCAATGATATGCTGTTCCACCACATCCCTGGTCAGGGGTCGTAGCAAAAAGGCCACGGGTGCGCGCGGCGCTCCTCTGGCAAGAGCGGCAAGGTTGAGCAGCAGGAGCATGCGGGCCTTTTTCTGGAGTTCCGCATCCGCGACAGTGCGGCACAAGAGTCTGGCCTGACGCCGCGCCAGCGCGTGGATCTGTCCCGTGTCGGCCAGATAGGTTTCCAGAGCTTCAAGTAGTTCCATCTAGGACCTCAGAATGTTTTCTAGTTGCTCTTTTGTGAACATCATGTCTTCTTCCGGACGCGCCGTCCGCGTCCACGCATGACAGGCGCCTGCCGGCTGCGTTGCCTGGAAACTCCTGAGAAACACGACGATCGAGCCGCCAAGGTTTTGCCCGGGATCATAGTCGCTTCCCAAAAGGCCCTTTAAGTGTTTGTCAAGGGCATGGCAGTACAGTTTCGACTGAAGGTCGTAATGGCGCTCCTGAACACAGGATTGGAGGTGCTCCTCGTCGAATTGTTCAAGCTGGTCGCTTTTCCAGTCCAGGACATAGTAGCGCCAGGGGTGTTGTGCATTTCTGTTCTCGAGCCTGAACACCAAATCCATGAACCCGTGGACCCAATGCGGGCCGACACTCAGGAAAAACTCCATTTCCGCGATGCGGTCGGACAAGGCAAGGTCGCCAATGCGTACGGTCCCGTCCATGGCCAGCGTCAATGGTGCGGTCAACGCGCCATTGATATACGCGACTGCGGCGTCGATTGCCCTACCCTGCGCCGCGGGGCTGCCGCAGTGGTGCAGAACCTTGTTCTTTTCCAGGTACTTTTTGACAATGGTATCAACGGATGTGTTCACTGTTGTCAAATTTGCCGTGCCGGCCCTTCCCAAAATCTCTTCGATGGCCAGGTGCAGCGCGTCGCCCGTGGAGGCGCCGCCGGGCAGCAGCGGGCGTTGTGCGTTGGCTGCGACAACGGTGTCCGTGTCATTCTCTTCCTCGCTATGGTCTGCGAAGCGGTCCGAGGCGACTCGGCGGCTGATCTCGGAATAGCTTGTCTGCCTGCAGATGCGGCCGGGCAAGACGAGCGCCTGTATCTTTTTGTCAATTTGATCCGAGGCACGGTGGGCGGCAGAAGGGATTTTCCAATGCGGGTCCAGATGATCATCCGGTTCAACCGGTTTTTGCGACGGCCGGATGTCCCACGCGCTCCTGTCGAACAATTCGATCTTGTTGTGGTCCGGTTCTTTGCGGTCCAGCAAGCGGAGCAAGCGGGGAGTGAGGTCGATATCAGGGTACTTTTCCGGCAGCGGACATCCTTCCTGCCACGAAAGGCCGCCGGCCATAGTTACGGAAGCGACATGCGCCGGAACAAACAGCATTGCCTGGGCGCGGGTGAGCGCCACGTACAGACGGCGGCGGCGCTCCCGGCTTTGTTGCAGAAAGGGAGGGCTTGTGTGCGGATTTCCATTGAACAATTCGTTCAGCAGGTCTTTGCCGAACGATTCGGTCGGCATGACGCGTTGCCGTTTGTCCTCGATCCAACACATCGTGCCCATACCCTTGCGGTTGTCTGCCGAGGCCCCGGTCGCAACGAAAACCACCGGAAATTCAAGCCCCTTTGCGGCATGCATTGTCAAGACCCTGACGCTGGATTTGTCCGTTGCCAAGGTGAAAAGGTTCTGGTCCCGGCCCGCTGTTTCTTCTTCCGCAAGCAATCGGCCCAGATGTTCGACGAGTTGCTGCAGGCTGTCGTTGCCCCGGTACAGTCGTTCGAGGCAATAGTCGCTCACCTGACTGAGGTCCGCCAGATGGCGCTGCCCGTCGACAAGCCGGATGCAGCGCTCGCGAATGCCGGTACGCGTTAGAATGCTCTTGAAGAGCTGGGACCAGAGGCGCCGTGCCGCGAGAAAAGTCCATTCTTCCAATGCATGGAACATGCACGTGGCGCCCCGACGGCATTCTGCGCCAGCCTCAAGGCACGGCTCAAGGTCTTTGTCCGGATCGATGGCGGCCGGATGCCGGTTGAAGAAGCGGGTGAGCAGGCACGCCAGGCGCGGCGCCGGATCGCCCGAAGGGTGCAGAACCGCGTTCAAGAGGGCATGGAGGTCGCCGGCGATCGGGGACTGGAACACACCTTCCATTTTGTACTTGACAACAGGAATGCCGTCGGCCTGGAAACGGTCCAAAAACTGATCGGCAAGCCGGTGCGTTTCAACGATGACCGCAAAATCCCGATAATCAAGCGTGATGTCTTCCCATTTCAGGCCTCGCGGGACCGATATAGTCTTCCCTTTGAGCGACCTGATCACCATGCTCGCGTCGGCAGCCATGGCGCTTCGGCGCTGCAAGGCGCTTCCCTGCAGAACCATGACATGCACCGGCTTGTCCGCAAGCGCATGGCGAGGCATGGATTCGCGTTCTTCAGGGACGCGCGCAATTGCGCCGCCTTCGCCCTCGGACGGATAAGAAATCCTGCCCGCTCCACCCGGCGTTGTGTCAAACGCAAACCAATCGCCGTCTTCGCTATTGTCGAATATGGCATTATATCCCGCGATGGTCTGGGGCAAAGAACGGTAGTTGTGTATCAAACCATAGACCCGGCCGTGATTCTTTACAATGGCGCTTTTGGCGTCCAGATAGCTCTGCACATCCGCGCCCTGGAACGCGTAAATCGACTGCTTGGGGTCGCCCACGATGAACAGCCGGGGGCCGTCTTCACCCGGGAGTTCAAGAAATATCCTTTCGAATATCTCCCATTGCAGGATGCTGGTGTCCTGAAACTCGTCGATGATGGCAAAGCGGAGTCGCTTTCGAAGCGAGACGCAGAAGAGCGGGTTTCCAAACACCGCCGCGTGCATGAGGCGGAGCATGTCCTGAAAAGAGATCAGGCCTTTCTCCAGTTTGGCTTCGACCCATGTATCGCGGAGAATCTCGGCCGCGTCGCATGCCAGGGTAAGCGGAAGCAGCGCCGAAAGGCCCTCTTTCTTCTTGAGCTGTTCGAGATAGGGATGGCTGGTAATGGCAGCGCATAGGCGATCGATGACGGCAAATTCGGGATTTGTTTTCAAATGCGCCTTGGTGTAAATGCAGCCCCTGCCCACTTTGCACGGCGCCTTCAGGATTTTCGCATCATACCTGTTCGCACGGCACATCTCCTGCAATTGCGGTACGCGGAAATGCAGCGACGCCAGCCGGTCGGCTTCCAGTCCGCCGGCCGCGGAAACCCTGTTCAAGGCATCGATCAGCGACTCCACGATCGACCGGAACGACAAGGCGTGATCGTTGTCGTCAAGGTACTGTTCGGCATTTTCGATCCCGGCGCGCAGATCGCCGAGGCACTGCCCGCCAATTGCCCTTCTGTCAAGAACGGCATGCTCCTTGTCCAGAAGTTTTCCCGCGATCTCCGTGACGAGCGCGAAACGGTTTTCACCGAATTGCCTTCCCTGGTCCTGCAGGCTTCCCAGGGCCCAGGGAATGTGCGTGGTCTCGTCCTGCCAATGGGTGCGCATCGATTCACGCAGCGTATCCGCCAGCCCTTCAGCATCATCCGCCATGGTGGTTTCAAAATGCACCCCGGTTTCGAACGGCCACGTCTGCAGCAGGCGCAGGCAGATGCCGTGTATGGTACCGATAAAGGATTCGTGCAGGTTATTGAGGCAATCCTCAAGATGTCCCCGCACGTCGGCCGCCTCTGCACCGCGATTCGAAAGTTCCGCAATGCGCCTTTCGATTCCTTCGCGGATGCGTTTTGTGAGGTCTCCGGCCGCTTTTTCCGTGTAGGTAACCAGCAGAATGTCGCGGCTCGGGATATACCGTTTCGTGCCCTTCTCGTCGACAATCGTCTGTTCCAATATCCGCAAAACCATTTCCACGACCGTATGGGTCTTGCCCGTGCCTGCATGCGCTTCGATAACGCCGTGCCGGCCGAGGTCGATGTCGTTGGGGCTTGACAGGATGGTAATGTCACTCATGGATCCATCCCTCCAGCATTGGCGCGAAGCGGCGCTTCGCAAGGTCACAAAGCCCCCGGTCCCGCGTGGCTTGGTCCGGCTCATCGCTCTGGGGAATTCTCGGCTCAGCCAGTTTAAAGGCTTCCAGATAACAGGTGTACGGGCCATGGGCTTCATCCGAGAGTTTCTCGTCGATAGTCGCACCGGTCACCCTCGCCCAACGCTGATCCATGGTGAGGGGATTTTTCTTGTTCTGTTTTGTCAGGTCTTTGATCACGGCAAACGGCAGGTGGTCTGCGCAGCGGTTGATTAGCATGTCGGTGAGCTGCCGAACAAGCCATGCGGCGATGGCGCGGTAGTCTCCCGGTTTCAGGGGTGAAACATCGTGTGAAACCGGCGTACCGTTATTGTCCCCCCGGTTCAACTGGACAAGATGCACCTGAAGCCTCCTGGCCGGCGGCAGGTCGTGTTCTGCAAGCCATTGCAGCGCGCCGGGCAACCACAGGTCGGGATTTTCTTTGGCATCTCCCTCCTTTTCAAGATCCAGTATGGCGACCGATCCCGACCTGTCCCGCGGCGCCAGCGCCAGCCAGTGCCTGCACTCAACGGAGCATGTCAGGTTTTCTCCCAAGGCGATTTTGAAATCATCGGGAGCGCCGTTGCGTTTGAGCGAAAGGCCGGCATTCTTTACCAGTTCGTGGTTGGGGAACGTCAAAAGCAATTTCAATGATTCCTTTGCGCAATCCCGCGCCCAATTGAGCAGAAAACGTTGTTCCATGCCGGAAACCTGTGCTTCCGGCGAACCGGCCTGAACGAGGTACTCGCAATGGATTTTCAGTGCCGCCTCTTCCGCCTCATTGCCAAGCGATTCGGCGTTATCGCACTGGTCAACCTTGTTTCCCGGGAAAACCCTGCGGAGCAATTCAGTCCAGATTGCTTTTTGCAGGCGGCAGAGATCCAGCGGGCTCGACTGCAGGGGCTCGTCGGTCGCGCCCATCGTGGCGGGCTGTTCGTCGAGTTGAATGCCGAGTGTCTTGGATAAATGGTATTCAAGAGGGTTGGCAAAGAATCTTCGCAGGTCATACATCGTTGTGCGAAGGGGAGGCGCGGGCGGCAACGACGTATTCCACGGTATTCCGAGGGTAGTTCCGTAGCGGTAATGCGCCTTTCGCAGGCCGGGCTCGTGCTCGATGCACCAAAGGCCGGATTGTGCCGGGTCCCAGGTTCCCAAGGCGCGACCGGTTGCCCGTATCTCTTCCAGAGACTCGCGGACAATCCACGGTATTTCCCGCCGTATCACGCAGCGTTCCGGACCCGATTTCAGGCCTTGACTCTTAAGATACGACTCAAGTTCAAGAATGACGCTGGAAGGCTGGAGTTCCTCTTCTTTCTGCATGGTGCGGGCGCGAAAGGAAAGAATGAGGCATTCGCGCGCCGCGTGAAGAAGTTCGAGGAAGGCGAACCGTTTGTCCCTGACCTGGTCCGAATCTCCCACGATACGTTTTTGGGAGAGTAAATCCCATCCCGGCTTTTCACTGGTGCCCGGAAATGCCGTTGCGTCAAGTCCAAGTGCGAAAATCACCTTGTGCGGAACGATCATGCCGGGCCGCAGCGGCGCGAAGGTCATGCCGCCGGTCCAGGCCCCAGATCCTTCCGGAAGTTCGTGTGGCAGGCATTCACGGACAAGGGCAAGAAACTCGCTTGGACCCAGACGGTTATTTCGATGTCGAACGGTATCCTGCTGTTTGATCACCGGCAAGGCTTCGAGAAATCCAAGACGCACCCGGGCTTCGGCAGCCATGGTCCGGGTTGTTTCGTCCATCGTAGCGCCCAGCCAGCCCGAGACCATTTCAATCAAACGGTCAACCGACGCGCCGGGAGTTTCTTTGTCAAGCGATGCGGCAAGCCTGGTCACGTCTTTGTAAAGATCCTCCGCCAAACTGCAGAATTTCTCAACGCTATCCGCGTCCGAGGTTTCAAAGTCGCGGTAGGGGGGTAGTGCGATGGTCGCGGAATCCGCAGGTTCTGGAAGAAGCCGGTACATCATGGCAACGGGCCCGGCAGCCAGGTCGCCGATGCATAGCCGCGCTATGCCGAGCTCAAAGGTGTGGGCATCGGTGACGGCTTGCCCCAAATCTCCCATTTGCAAACGGTGTTCCTTGTTGTATCCGCGGAAAATTCCCAGTTCTTCCGCCCACGTTTCCCAGACAGCCTCCTCGTGTGGAGAAATCTTCCGTGTGGTTTGAACAAGGGGGTTGCGCGCCAGTGCGAAGAAATGGGCGCGGTCGAAACGTCCCTCGATAATTTCCAGCAGGGTGCGGACTCCTTGGGCGAAAACACTGTCGCTGCCGGGTGCGCCCAGTATCGAGTAGGGAATATAGCCGGGGTCCTTCGGCGCAAAAGCGCCGAAGACGCGATGGATCTGCGATACATAGGCGCCAGGATCGGGAATATACGCGACTATCTCATTGAGGCTCCGGACTCTGCCCTTTTCCACAAGATCAAGGATTTGTTCGCGCAGCTCCTCCACCTCGCGCGCCGGATCAGGGCAGGCGAGCACCAGGAGGGATCCGTCGCTCTTCCATGCGAGGCCTGCGGCGCGGCCGGGTAATTTACTTTCACGACGCAGGAGGGAAAGCTGTACCGCGGCAAGCAGTGTCTTTGGCGGCTCATCCTCCTGTGCGTATGCCGGGCAATAGTATTCGAAATTCCATTCGGCCTGCGGACACCATAGATAGATGTCCTCTTTTCCCGCCCTGCCCCATAGTTCGAGCAAGGGAGGATCTTTCGGGAGAGAATCCGGAGCGCTTTGGAAATGAGCGAATTCCGCAACGTCACTCTTGGCATAATCATCCGGATTGCGGGATGGAACGCCGATCTTGTCCGGGGAAGAGTCATGCTTCCATGTCCGCGGATACCGGTGGCTGCGCCATGTGTCAACATCTTCCCAAAATTCGGCGCAGGGATTGGTGAGAAAAACGTGCATGTCAACGCCGGGCATCTGGGAAATTTCCACCAGCATGTTCCGGTGAAAATGGCTGACCTTCGACACCCCGAAGAGAAAGATAGAGCCCGCGGGAGCTGTCCACGTGCTGCCGTTTTCCAGACCTTTTTCGCGCCGAAGCCGGTGGAGGTGGGGTAAGGAGAGAAGACGAGTGGTATCCGGCGGACCGATGCGATTGAGGTTCTCGATCGTCGAGCAATAGAGGTCCTTTTGCCAGGCTTCATGTTCCGCGGCGTTGCCAAAGGAAGAGATATTTCTGATCCATTTGGCGTCCAGGCCGTCGACTCCCCACTTGTTGTTGCGTTCGTTCCACACGCTCGGCCTGTTGAATTCGTATTCCTGAAACTGGCGCGCGATCCTTGACGCCAATTGCACGCGCTTGACCGGATCGGTCGTACCGTCCGATTTCTTCAGATAGGTGCGGACAGAGTCATAGCCTGCAGTTTGCAGCTTGTTATCATCGAGCAAGGCGCAAATTACCTGCTGAATGATTGCCACGTCCAGGCGCTGCATGTTGGCGGCCGGCAAAAGGACATTCCACAAAAAGCGTTCCAGGGTTTGCATTTCCAGGTTTGCAACGCAGCCCAATGCAAGGGAATTTCCGTTTGTGCCAAGGTCAGGACAATCCGCAAGGCGAAGCTGCAGCCATTTGCCAAGCGCGGGGCTTGGAACGATGACCGTTGGCGGCCGCAGGGGGTCTTTCCAAACAAGACGCAGTTTACCCAGCAACTTTGGAACCAGAAGGTCTGCGGATGGCGCAAAGTGAAGGTTGAGCATGTGAGACAGCTTGTTTGGGAAAACTCGTCCGAGTGCCTTTGCAACTATATTTAGCAACTATATATAGATTATCTACGCTTTTTGCGTAGATAATAATCTCAGCTAAAGCAATCCACCAGCGACTTGTACTGAGCTTGTCGAAGTAAGCAGGTGGGTTAGTAGGATAAAATAATAGCAAACCGGGTGAAAGACTGTCTCTCACCGGATCTGCACCCGCAAGCACCAGAAGTGGGGAATAGTCACGCAGCAACAATCTATTTTCTAAATTCGTAGAATCAGGATTAGCGGAGGGAAAAGATATTACCGCTCTTGAATTTTCAGGCATCCTTGCTGCGGTGTCCCTTGTCGCGGGCTTTCTCGGCTCCATGACAGGTTTGGGTGGCGGAATAGTCATCGTTCCGTTTCTGACGCTCGCGTTCGGCGTGGACATTCACTATGCGATGGGCGCGTCCCTTGTTTCTGTTTTGGCAACGTCATCCGGATCGGCCGCAGCGCACGCAAAATCGGGTTTTGCCAATTTTCGTATCGGCCTTTTCCTTGAGATTGCCGCGACCGCGGGCGCATTGGCCGGGACGCTCATCACTGCCATGATTTCCCCTGGCCTGGTGGCCGGGATCTTCGGTCTCGTTCTGCTGCACTCTGCCTATATGTCAAGCATGCGTCCTCCTGCCGGGGACGAGAACGCGGTTCCAAACCGAATTTCAAGTTTCCTGCGTTTGAATGGCGAGTATCACTCGGACAGAGGCGCCCAGCGCTATACCGCTCGTTCGATTTCCTTCGGCTTTGCCGTCATGGCGATTGCGGGGGTGCTTTCCGGGTTGCTCGGCATCGGTTCAGGCGCGCTCAAAGTCGTGGGCATGGATAGGATAATGAAGATTCCCTTTAAGGTGTCGACTGCAACGAGCAATTTCATGATTGGCATCACGGCAGCCGCAGGCGCAGGCGTGTATCTGCACAAAGGTTACATCGACCCGGGGCTTTCCATGCCCGTGATGCTGGGCGTCCTGGCCGGGTCGCTCGTTGGTGCACGGTTCTTGACAAAAGTAAAGACGAGCGGGGCTCGCTTGATATTTGCGATAGCCATCGGGCTGATCGGATTTGAAATGATATACAAGGGCATGGCCGGGAAGTTCTGACCATGCCGAAAGTGGCGTACTCATATGGCGAATGATTTTTCAGAACGCAAGCCGGGTAGGCCGGCGCAAAAATCGGAAACGCTCATCCGAAGGCTCGTGCGGTTCCTGGTGATGGGCGCCGCTTTCATTGTGGCGGCTGGCGGCGTGCTCTCTTTCATTCGCACCAGCGCCGTCTCGCAGGACTACCATTTTTTCAAGAGCGAACCCATTTCGTTGCGAAGCCTGCACGGTATTTTGGGCGGCGCAGCGTCGCTGGACGGCCTCAACCTGATTCAGCTTGGAATTCTTCTGCTCATCGCGATCCCGATCATTCGCGTCCTTGCCTTCCTTATATCTTATTTGTTGCAGCGCGATTGGATGTATTCCGTCATTGCGCTCACTGTTCTTGGCCTGCTTCTTTTTTCCCTTCTTGCTAACGGAATCTGAAGAGTGTTAAGAAATATGTGGGCGCGGTGAACGGAGAGAAGGAGCGCGATACTATATTTCCCCGTGTTTGAAGAATTGTTTGATTTGACTTCATTAAAGAACTCTGGAGGTTTTTTTCATGCTCTATCGGAAACTCGGTAAAACTGGCATTGATCTTTCGATACTTGGATTCGGCTGCATGCGGCTTCCGGTCATAGGCAATAAGCCTGACAAGATAGACTACACAAAAGCGACACAGTTGCTTCATTACGCGATCGATCAGGGAGTAAACTTTGTCGACACCGCGTACTTTTATCATGCAGCGGTGTTCGGCCAGCGTGGCGAGAGCGAAGTCTTCGTGGGCGATGCCCTGTCCGGAGCATGGCGGGAAAAGGTCTATTTGGCCACCAAGATGCCGCTCTTCCAAATCAGGCAACGGGAACAAATGGATGCCTTTCTCAATGAACAGCTGCAACGAATGAAAACAGACTATTTCGACTTCTACCTGCTGCATGGCCTTGACGGCAAAATGTGGGACAAAATGCGTGATCTTGGCGTACGGGAATTTTTGGACAAAAAGAAGGCCGAAGGAAAGTTCACGTTTCCCGCCTTCTCATTCCACGGAAAGGCTGAAGACTTTCTCCGGATTTGCGACGAGTATGACTGGGCGTACGCGCAGATCCAATATAACTACATGGATATTGATTTCCAGGCAGGATACAAAGGTCTCAAATACGCAGCTGACAAGGGACTTGGGATTGTTGTCATGGAGCCGCTGCGGGGAGGAAAGCTTGCTCAGAAACTTCCCGTGGAAATGACTCCTGTCTTCGATGCTTCGCCGATCAAACGCAGCCCTGCGGAATGGGCACTACGGTACGTGTGGAACGAGCCTGGTGTTTCAAGTCTTTTGTCGGGCATGAATGGCATGGATCAGGTTGAGGAAAACATCCGTGCTGCAGGCAGCGGGCTTGCGAATTCCCTGACCAGGGATGAACTGTCGATGTTTGATAAATTGCGAAATGCGATGGGAACAAGAAAAAAGGCGGATTGTACGGCCTGCCGGTATTGCATGCCCTGCGCATCAGGGGTCGATATTCCTGAAGTCCTGGCCGCACTCAACACAGCGGCAATTTGGAATGACCCGAACCCGTGGCTCACGGGATACCTCCTCGTGGAGGGCAAAGCGGGCAAATGCACTGACTGCAAAGCCTGCGAGGAAGTCTGCCCTCAAAAGCTTCAGATCTCTTCGCTCATGAAAGAAGCGGTTTCGACTTTCAAGGGATAAGGGAATAATACGGCCAGAGCAGGAGACCGAGCTACCGAATGATCCACCATTTGGCACATTTCTTATCCAATATCCCCTTTGTCAGGTCACACGTCCTGAACTCGCTCTACGATCGCGCAGCCGCAAGTTTCAGTTTCCCGCATGGCAACGATATAGACGGTCCGGACAATCTGATCGCGGACAGCGGGTGCTGCGTCTATGTGCATTTCCCGTTTTGTTCCTCGGCGTGCAAATATTGCGCTTTCAGCAGAACCTTGAAAACGGATCAGGTGCAACGTTATTGCGAATCGCTTGTGCGGGAAATCGATCTCTTCGGCCAAACACGGCTGAGACCGGGCGCACGCCTGACATCGGTGTATTTCGGGGGCGGCACGCCGTCGCTCATTCCGCCAAAACAGCTTGCGCGAATCTGCTCGCGAATTCTTGAAACGTTCCCTCACGATGCACAGCCGCAAATGACGCTGGAGTGCAACCCGGATTCGCTGGATCCCGGGCACGTCCAGGACTATCTGCGCATGGGAATAAACCGGTTGAGCATCGGGGTCCAGTCGTTTCAGGCGAAAACCCTCTCTGAAATGGGCCGCACGCTGCATCCCGACCGAATCCGTCAGGTGTTGGGCGCGTTGCCTGACAGGGGACTCAACAATTTCAGCGTTGATCTTATGTACGGCTTTGAATCACAGGACCAGGAGACATTTCTTATTGACGTGAGAGAGGCGATTGATATCAGCGTCGAGCACATTACCTTGTATCCGCTTGTCGGCGCTGGTCAGTCTTCGCATAACGCAAGGTCGCGGGAGCGCAAGCAGCAAGGGATGTACGTCGCGGCCCAGGAGGTTCTCGGCAAAGCGGGATACGGACAGTATTCGACTGAGGATTTCGCTCGCCGGGCTTCGAGCAGGGACAGCTATGAAATGGATAGTTGGAAGGTGCCATCCAGGGGCGTCGTCGTTTTCGGCACCGCAGGGTTCGGCACCCTGAACCACCGGTTCTACACCAAGGAACGCGACATTGCTGCATACTGCGGGGCCATCGAGGGGGGCCGCTTTGCGGCCGCGTCGTGCCGGTTGATCGAGAAGAAGAAAGAAGCCCGCATCCGGATGCTTCTCGGACTGCGGTATCTGAATGTCAACCGGGATGCGTTCGGCTCGGCCTACGGGCAGGAGCCATGGTCCGGGAAAGATGAAATGCTAAACCTTCTTAAGGGGATCGGGCTTATTGAACAGGATGAAACAAACGTTCGCCTTAGTGAAGACGCCTACTTCCGCTATTCTCTTCTGTGGGCAAAGATAATGCTCAGTCGGCTCGACGGAAATCTCTAACCCACCTGCTTACTTCGACAAGCTCAGTACAAGTCGCCGGTGGATGCTAATCAGTGCTGCTGCACTTCGGCGTTCATGGAGCTCATGCTGTGGGGCATGCGGTGGTCAGGTCCATAGGTGAGGATCTTGTTGCACACTGTTTTGCATGAGTCAAAATCGCCGTAGTATACGATTGTCCGGCCGGTCATGTCGACTTCGAGCGCGCAATAGAATGCCGCGTCTTTGCTCATTTCGCAGCACCGCGTGAGCATCTCCACAACATAATCATAGGTATGGTCTTCGTCATCGAACAGCACGACTTTGCTTGTACGCTGCGTCTCGGTCAGCGTACCGCTTTCCGTGGATTCGCCCGTGCGCGTGCCGTTTCCCAGAACAGGGATCATTTTTTCAATAGATAGTTCCAAAACCATTTCCACGCATCCTCTTGTTTGCCCGGGGCAAACGTAACCGGACATGCGCATGCGGTCCGGAGAAATTCATTGATCGTATCAACCGTTTGCCGGAGAAAAAATGATTGGCGGGATTGGATGAATGCAAGGTCATCGAAAGATTCAGACGGCAGATACACGAGCAGAGGGTTATAATTCTTGTCCGTATCTTCCTGTGAGAGGATCAGGTCCATGTAACGCTTGAGGAATGCCTTTGCCCTTTTTCCGGTCGATTCGTCGAGATCTCCGGTGAGCTTGTGGAACAGCTCACGGCCGAGCAGCGTGCTCTTGAACATGGAAATAATTACCGGAAGCGCGTCATCATGGATCTTTTCCGTCAAATCCAGGAAACCTTCGGTACTCAGTGTCAAGAGATCGTCGACTGACCGGAATGTCTGCTCCGTGATTGTTGACAGATAGTGCAGGATTACGCTTATGTCGTCATCTGAGAGCATGGTTCATCCCAAATCACGTACCACAAAGATCACATGAGAATGATGCGGAGGACAAGAAATGATTTGCAAACAACTTCAATTTTAAAAAATAGCTTACTGCGTTACTTTTGCGTGAGTATTTCGGGGTTGCAGAGGTGGTAATCGTCATACCCGGCCATCGACGTGGTGTTGACCAAAAGAACAACGCTTTTTTGTCCGTTATCTTGTTTAGGTGCCTGTTTTTCTGTATATTGTGTGTGTAAGTGTTGAACAAAAACAGGCTCGAAGCGTATGAAAAAAATCTTCGAATATCTTGATTACCAGGAATACCTGCGGGATTTCTATGCCTCCCACAAGCAGGAAAATCCCTACTTTTCATACCGGTACATGGGCCGGCGGCTGTCGCTCGATCCGGGGTTTCTCGTCAAGGTCATGCAGGGAAAAAAGCACCTGGCACTGGATGCCGTTGACCCGGTCTCGCGATTCTGCGGAATGAACGAGAAGGAAAACGACTACTTTGAAGTGCTGATGCGGTTCGGCAGGGCCAAGTCGGTCCGCGAAACAAAGCTCTATTTTGAAAAACTGAATTCCCTGCGCGGCATCAAGACCAGCATCATCGATCAACATCAGTACGCGTTCTATCAGAAATGGTATCATACCGCGATCTGGGCCCTGCTCGGCTATTACCGTTTCACCGGCGATTATGACGCGCTTGCCAGAAAACTCTCTCCCCAGATCACGCCAAAGCAGGCAAAGGATTCGATAGTGCTGCTGGGAAAGCTCGGGTTTATCAAGAGAAACAGCGATGGAACCTATTCCATTACTACCGAAAAGATCTCCACCGGCAAGAAGTGGCAGTCCGCCGCGATCCACTCCTTTCAAACCGAAACGATACAGCTTGCAAAGGAATCTCTTGACAGACACAAAAAAGAGCTGCGGGATATTTCAACCGTGACGGTCGCCGTGTCGCACAAGGACCTGGAGGAAATAAAAGTCCGGGCGCAGGAATTCAGGCAGTCGATACTGCAGCTTCAAACCAGGGCCGACGAGATGGATGTTGTGTATCAAGTCAACGTACAGGTCGTTCCGCTCACCGTGATAGGGGCGCAGTAATGATGACGCTCAAACGCGCTTTCTACGGCTTTTTCATGGGTGGCTTCGCCCTGGTGCTGGCTTGTTCCCAGGCCCTTACGCTTTCAGGTCCGGGGTCGGAAACCACCAACGGAATGGTTGTGGCCGGCATCGCTGAACTGCCGGACGGGACTGCTGCTTCCGGCGCCAGCATCTTTGTCCGCAATGCCGCATCTCTGCCGGACACGTCGCGTGTGGGAAGTGCGGTCGTTCCTGATACCGTGGCAGGCGCAGATGGCAGTTTTTCCTGCGCTGTACCGGATACCGGTGGCGAGTATAGCGTTGAGATCAATTATCAGAACAAGAACGCGCATTCCCTCCGCATCGGTCCTTTGTCAAATCGGAATCTCGGGCACGTCACCCTGCCCCAAACCGCGGGTTTTCGCGGCATCGTCGATCTCCAGAACATCGCTTCCGGCGACAATATCTATGTCCAGATCTACGGATCGCACCGCCAGATCAGGGTAGATGCCTTCGGAACGTTTTCATTCCTCGGCGTGCCGTCCGGAAGGCACGTGATCCGGCTGTTTTCCAACAAGGGCGCCTATGGGGCAATCAACAAGGACACCGTCGAACTGTTCCCTGCCGAGATCCGCGACATGCAAACCTATGTTCTGCCGTTTAACGCCTGGAAAGACACCGTGGTCGTGCGGGCAATACTCGACTCCAATGGACTTGACACCGTGAAAGTGGCGGACGTCACCACCCTCAACGAGAATCAACGGATCGTTTCTCTTGACCTTATCGGACAGGGAATTACCAAACTCCCCCCGTCCGTTGCGTCGCTCCGTCTCCGGCGTTTGTGGCTGGGGAACAACAAACTGGCGGCGCTCCCGGAACGGATCGGCCTCATGACGACATTAACCGAATTGGGCTGCAAGCTTAATTCATTGACAGCGCTTCCGGCGACCCTGGGCAATCTCATTCACCTTACGGTGCTGGATGCGAGCAGGAACAAGCTGTCCGCGCTGCCGGTCGAATTGACAAATCTGACACAGCTTCTGGTCCTGTCCGTGGATTACAACAGCCTGACCGCCGTGGATGATCCCGTTCTGACGTGGCTCAACACGTACGCGAATGATCCGGCATGGGCACTAACACAGCAGTAAGTAACGGTATTTTTTCACTTTTTTGCAAAGGAGCAGGGTTATGAAAAAACACACCGCAACGGCGGCGATTATCTTTGGTACAACCGCGCTATGGTTTGCCGGATGTTCACCGCTGGCGAGCAAGGACAAATTGTCCGACGGCACTGCCGGCGACATTTCTATGGAAGTGGCGCAAATGTCAAGCGAGAGCTCGGTCGGACTAGCCAAGACAGTCGCAGTGCAACAGGAATTCGCCGACACCGTTGTGTATTCAAACGAGATCGTTCTCCAGCGATGGACGTATGACCCTGGGTCCAAATGGTGGACCAGGAGCTTTGAGGATTCGCTCTGGGACGGACGGGCGTTCACGCGGACCGACAGCCTGCAATTCACCGATTCCGCGTCGCAACTGCTCACCACGATGCCGGCTTGGGTCACGACATCGGGATGGACGCACATTCGTCATGTCACCCGTCACGGCCTGGTCAACACCTTCAACTCCCGTTTCGCAATGACTGTTGTCGTGGCAAAAGGCGCAGACACAATCGCGACATGGAACGGAACGGTCTCGGGCACGTGGAACGGGGCAGTATTCTCGAATACGACCGTGGCAAATGTCGTGCGCAAGTTCGCCAATGTGGGCGGTGTGCACTGGTGGCGCTTTCCATTGTCCGGAACCATCGCGATCGATAATCCGTTACGCATCTGGAACGTTACCTTTACCGGCGGAGGAACGGCAGAGGTCGCGGTAACGCGCAAGAGCGATAACAAGCAGAAAACGTTCACAATTGATATTTCGAACGGCAGGGAGAACGAATAGCTGTTATTGGTTAACAAAGGAGTGCTCATGTTTCGGCAAATAGCGGCATGGATCGTCATAGTGTGTTGTGCGGCACTGGGGCAAAGCTCAATTAAAATCAGCGGATTTGTCAAAGACCGCTATTCGGGAGCGCCGCTGCAGGGCGCAGTTGTCTCTGTTGTCAAAACAGCCGGAATACGGGACACCTCCAAAATCGATGGAAGTTACCTGCTGTCTGGCCAGACGAGCGCCGTGGGCCGCGCCAATGCCCCGATTCGCACCTCCTCTTTGGCGACATCCTTTGAACAGGGACGGCTGGTGTTCAGCAACGATCAGGCCGGCGTGGTAAAGATACGCATCCATGATGTGGCCGGTCGTCAGGTCTTTTCCATGAGCCGGTATGTTGACAAGGGAGTTTTCAGGCTTTTCCCGGGTCCGCTGCCCGCAGGAATGCTCGCGTGCGAGATCCGTACCCAATCAATGTCGCAGACGTTTTCATTCATGTCGCTGACTGGCAACCGTCAGACCGCCTCCAAAAACGCAACCGCCTCCGTCCCTGTGGGGCAGCCGCTGGAAAAAGTCGCCGAGGCCGGCCTTGCACTTGACACGCTGCGCGTCGTCAAGGCAGGGTATGCCGTTGCGAATTGCCTCATGACAAGCTTGATCCAGGACAGCCTGACCATTTACCTGACGCCGAATGCGTTCGACCTCTCCACCGCCCGTGCAAAGATAAAACACATCATCGTCATCATGCAGGAGAACCGCTCGTTCGACCATTACTTCGGCACCTTTCCCGGCGCCGACGGCATTCCGATGGTCAACGGCGTTCCCACGGTCAGTAACTATGATCCGGTAAGCAAGAGAACCATAAAGCCGTTTCACGATACCGCAGATGTCAATGCCGGCGGCCCGCATGGCAATCCGGCGGAAACCACGTGCGTGGACCGGGGCGCCATGGATGGGTTCATCGTGAGCGCGGTGGGAGGCAAAACCGTCATCGACACGAACAGTCCGGCCAAGAAGGGCGACACCTCGGTTATGGAATGGCATGATGCGCGGGAGATTCCCAACTACTGGAAATACGCGGACAGCTTTGTGCTGCAGGACCGGCTTTTCGAGCCGAACGCCTCGTGGAGCCTGCCCGACCATCTTTTCATGATTTCAGGATGGTCTGCCCGATGCACGAATCCCAATGACCCGATGAGCTGCACGAGCGACATTAACAACCCGGGCAACGGTACCACCTCCATGGGCGATACGGCAAAATGGGCCTGGACGCCCATCACGTACCTGCTTCACAACGACAGCGTCAGCTGGGCCTATTACTTGACAGAAGGCTATGAGCCCGACTGCCCGTCGGGAGACGAGGATTGCATACCGGGTACGCTCAAGGCCAAGGTCCCGAGCATCTGGAACCCGCTGCCGAACTTTACGTACGTCGAGAACCATCCGGTGCAGCAACTCGACAGGATACAGGTGATCGACAGCTTTTTTGCCGCTGCCAAGGCAGGGACCTTGCCTGCCGTGTGCTGGATCTGTCCGGAAAACGCGATCAGCGAGCACCCGCCGGCGTCGATTCACGCCGGTCAAGCATATGTGACCGGGCTCATCAATGCGGTGATGAACGGTCCGCAGTGGAACAGCACGGTCATCTTCCTCACATGGGACGACTGGGGTGGGTTTTACGATCACGTCGTGCCGCCCAAGGTTGATCAGAACGGTTTCGGGATACGTGTGCCCGCCATGGTCATCAGCCCGTACGCGCGGAAGGGATTTATCGACCACCAGGTCCTGAGTCATGACGCCTATCTGAAATTCATCGAGGACATTTTTCTGAACGGCTCCAGGCTCGATCCGGCCACAGACGGCCGCGCGGATTCGAGGCCGACGGTGCGGGAAAACCTTCCACAGCTGGGCGAGCTCATACGCGATTTTGACTTTACGCAATCGCCGCGGCCGCCCCTGGTGCTGCCGATCAACCCACCGCCGGGGCCGGCATCGATTCCGTGAGGCTATGGATGTTCGCTTTCTTTGCGGGAATCTGGGGCGCTGCCTTTTCGTCGGCAGCGCCCGTTCATGGCGTCGACTCTCTCGCAAGAACTTCAGATTCAATCGCCATCTTGGACCCGATGACGGTGTACGGGTCCAAGCCCTTGACAACACCTTCGGCGCAGGATGCTGTGTCGCAGATCGACCGGACTCCCGGAGGCGCATCAATGCGTTTGGCCGATCGGTTCCAGAATGGCCCCGCGCGCTCCATGGGCGACTTGTTGAAAGGCATACCCGGCATCCGTTGCGAGTCCGAAGGCACGCAGACCAACAAGGTTTCCATTCGCGGCTCCGGAATACAAACCGATGACGGCCCCGTCGGCATACAATTTCTCCTCGACGGGATTCCGGTGAACGATGCCGAAGGCGAGGCGGACATCGACGACTATGATCTGCGCTCGGTCCGCTACGCGGAGATTTACAAAGGGGCCAATTCGCTTGACAACGGCGCATATTCGCTGGGCGGCGCGATCAATCTGGTCCCGCCGACGGGGTATGACGCCGACCCCTTCAAGGTTAATATTGACGGAGGATATTTTGGAGAAGCCGTCGCAAGTGCGTCCGCTGGGAACGCGAAAGGACCGGTCGATTGGTACGTCTCAGGTGGAGGGCGCCGAGGCGACGGGTATCGCGTCCACAGCGCCCAGAAAGGAGGCAATTTCTTCGGCGACCTTGGCTGGAGATTGAAGCCGGGCATCGAGAACCGCCTTTATCTCAATGCTGCAGACATTGATCGCGAGCTTCCCGGAGGTCTTTCTCGCGAGGAGTTAATCGCCGCACCGAACCAGGCCGATCCTGATTCCGCTGTCTCACAGAATTTCGGAAGCCATCAAGAGGAAGCGCGAATCGCCGACAGATTGACCTATGTTACCGCAAACGGCCGGACCGATTTGGGAGCCTTTTGGGGAGTTCGCGATGAAGTGACACGGTCATATTTCGGGGTCTCATCACGCGACGGGATCTATGACTTTACTGACAATAATCTTGGCGCGAGCGTCAAATACGCCACCGAGAGATACCTTGTGGGTCTGCGGTGGAACTTCATTGCCGGCGCTGGTACTACCTACGAGGACGAAGACGGAACGAACTACGCAAACCTTGGGGGCGCCAAAGGGGGGCAGACGGGTTCGGGAATCCGGGCCGCGCTGAACGTGCCACTCTACGGATCGGCGAAAATCTCATTGCTGAAATCCTGTTCGGCGATGGTCGGGTGCCAGGCGATTTTCGCGCAGCGCCGTTTTGTCGATCGCGCGACCGCATCAGCCGGTGATGACCCCGATGATGCGCGTGGAAATACGCTGAACTTCTTTGGGGTCAATCCAAAATTTGGGATTCTGTTGGGCAAAGATGAAGAAACGCATGCATTCTTCAATGTCAGCCACAGCTGGCAGCCGCCGTCATTCGATGCAATGGTCGAGGTCGATACTGCACAGGGCGGCGGATATGAATTCACGCCGCTACGGCCGCAACAAGCATGGACTGCCGAAGCCGGGTTGCGCGGTGAAGGGGCCCTGGCTAAATGGGACTTGTGTGTTTACCGCGCATGGGTCTGCAATGAACTTCTTGAGATGAACGACGTCCACGGGAGCGATATCGGTACCGTGAATGTTGCGCGCACCATACATCAAGGCATTGAGGCAGGGATCAATCTCAATCTTCTCAATTTTCCTTTCTTTCAAGCACGCGACCGCCGCACTTCTTATCGTCTCCTGCTGGGACAGAGCTACACGTTCAACGATTTCTATTTTGACAACGATCCGGTATATAAACACAATCGCATTGCCGGCATCCCGGTTCATTTTTGCGATACGGATTTGCGCTTGGAAGCTCCCGCCGGGTTCTTTATGGCGGCACAGGCGCAATGGAGCATAACACGATTTCCCGCGGATCAGGCGAACACACTCTTTGCCGATCCTTACGCGCTTTGGGGATGCTCGATCGGCTATCACGCCGGCAAGGGCGTGTCGCTTTATGTGGAAGCCCGTAACGTGCTTGACAAACACTATGCCGCAGGAGTCAATCCCATTCCTGATGTACGCACCGTCACCGGCACGGCTCGCGTCTTTCTGCCTGGAGAGGGGCGTTCATTCTTCGGCGGCGTGGGCTGGACGCTGTGATGAACGGCTCGAAGGGCCGACCCTTTTGGTGCACGGACTTTACGTTTTGGTATGTACCAAGAACAAAATCCTTGAGCCTTGAGCAAATGCTCACTATTTGAATGAAATTCGCGCTCAGTTCTTCGGCATCTTGTTTGCTGATCTTATGTGATACCAAGAATTGCAGTACGTGTGTGTTACTGTCGTTTGTGCGGTGTCGTAGTCATTAAATTCTCTTTTTCAAAGGCGGAACAATGTTTCTCAAGAAATCCATTCGAAACCATCTTTTCGCGGCTTTGGCCTTGGCTTCATTTTCAGCACTCTTGTTTGGCTGCGCAGAAACAATTTTGATCCGCACTGCACCTCCACCGCTCATGGTTTACGAACAGCCATTTTGTCCGGGCCCCGGTTATCTGTGGGTCCCAGGCTACTGGGCCTATGGATCGTCCGGATATTACTGGGTTCCGGGCATGTGGGAGATGGCGCCGAGAGTGGGCTGGATGTGGACGCCCGGGTACTGGGGCTGGTCTGACGGATCATACTTTTGGCGCTCCGGATATTGGGGAAGGCATATCGGGTTTTACGGCGGCATCAATTATGGATATGGATATTCGGGTGCGGGTTACGAGGGTGGCTACTGGAAAGACAGGGTTTTCTATTACAACAGCGCAGTTTCCAGGGTGAATGTCACGGTCGTAAACAATACCTATGAGAAAGTTGTCGTCAACAACAACCCGGCGCCTGTCAAGGTCAGCTTCAATGGCGGTACCGGCGGAGCGCTTGCTAAACCGACAAGCCAGGAGTTAATCGCCGCCCGCGAACCGCATATTGGCCCGACTGCACATCAGAAGCAGCTCCATAAGGCAGCTGCCCCGAAGCAACCTCCAAAACAAAACATCAAAAACAACCAGAAATTCAAGAAGCAAAATCAACAGAAGGGCCTTGATTAGTACAGAAAAATCATAGCGACAGGAAATCATGAAGATTCGCCTGCAACTCTTGTTACCTCGGTTTCGACCGTGCTAAGAGTAAGTCAGCATTGAAACAATATGCCATTGGATTTCATGCAAGTGTTGACCAAAAATACAACGCTTTGTTGTACATAGTCTTGTCTCAATTGCAATTTGGCCTTATATTTTGACTGGCGCTGCGTTATCTCTTTTTGAGAAGAGGACGAATCTTCACTCCTTTCCTTTGTTCTATTCCTCAATTGGTTTGGAGGGCTTCGGGCTTGACTTCATCAGCAGAAGGTGCATCACGCGGCCGCCGCAGGTCCCTTTGCGTGTTGAACGAGCATCTTAAGGCCGACATTGAGGGCTTCGCAAAAAGTCGTGGCTTTCCCCCGTCGGTGCCAATCGTGGCTGCGTCGGTCGCATTATTCTACCGTTATCACAATGACGGTGCGGACGCAGCTTTGATTCTTGACATGATCGACCGCTCACGACATAGCGTCTCACTTTCCATCCCTTGCTCGGGCAGCGTAACGTTTGCGGAGATCTGCCGCGATACCAATCATGCGATGCGTACAGCAACGACTTACCAGGACACGTTGCAAGAAGTTCACCTGGAATGGAACCCGCCGGATATGCCGGCTGGCGATCATGCAGTCGAAATCGCCGTCAACTACGGTGGATCATCTGTTGAGGTTTGTTTTTCCTGCAGAGCAGACTCGATGTTTTCCGAGGTAGTCGAGAGCAGCGGCGTGCACTTTGAATACCTGTTGCGAGGGTGTGCTGCCAAGCCGGAGATTCCCTGCAAAGACTGCACGTTGATATCGGGAAAAGAATGGGCTCTCCTCGAGAAATTTAGTGGGGATCAGCATGACCCGGCTGAGATAGAGCCGCGAATCCTGCATCGGATCTTCGAAGAAACGGCGGCAAAGTACCCTGATGCGATAGCGGTCTCATGCAATGGCATGGATTTGAGTTATGCGCAGGTCAATGAACAGGCCAACCGGCTCGCGGATTACCTGAGGTCACGCGGAGTCGGCCGCGCAAGCTTTGTAGGTCTTTTGTTTCCGCGCTCTTCCCAGGTCTACGGCGCGATCCTCGCGGTGCTCAAAGCCGGCGCGGCGTACGTTCCCTTGGATCCGCACTACCCGGCCGATCGGATACGGTTCATCATTGAGGACAGCAAAGCCGCGATTCTCTTGACGACCGCCGACCTCGCCAAGGATCTCTGTGCCGTGTCCTGCCCGGTTATCGCCCAGGATGAGGACATATCTTATCAGTCAATGTCTGACGAGAATCTTCCCTGCGATGCCGGTTCGGCGCCCGGGGATGATCCGGCCTATGTGATTTATACCTCGGGTACCACCGGCAAGCCTAAGGGCGTCATTGTTCCACATCGATGTGTGTGTGCGCTGGTTGCCGCGGAAAAACGGCTTTTCGAGATACAACCATCGGACAGGATTTTTCAGGGTTTTTCCGTTGCGTTCGATGCTTCGATAGAGGAACTGTGGCTTGCATTTGCAAATGGAGCGGCGCTTATTGTCGGTACCGAAGAAGTTGTGCATGCGGGGGCGGGACTGTCGGAATATTTGATCGAACAAAACGTAACGGTTTTGTCATGTGTTCCCACCATGTTGTCCATGATGACAGAGGATGTGCCCTGCATCAGGCTGCTCATTGTCGGAGGAGAAGCCTGCCCGCAGGAGCTCGTGAACCGCTGGAGTACGCAAGCGAGGCGAATGGTCAATACCTATGGCCCCACCGAGGCCACGGTCATAGCGACAGCCGCGGAATGTTCCCCGAGTCGCCCCGTCACCATTGGCAGACCCATACCGTATTATTCGGTATACATTCTCGACAGATTTCAAAACCCGTTGCCCAAAGGACTGGCGGGAGAATTGTGTATTGGCGGAGCCGGCGTTACCGTCGGTTATCTCGGTCGCAGCGATCTGACTAATCAAAAATTCGTGACGCCATTGTTTCCGATCCGACACAATGACGGCGGCCGGATATACCGTTCGGGGGACCTGGCCAGATTCGACGCAACGGGCAACATCGAGTATCTCGGCCGCATCGATGCACAAGTCAAGCTGCGCGGTTTTAGGGTCGAACTTGAGGAAATCGAGTCCCAGATTATGCTTGCCGGGACTGCCAAAGCCGCGGCGGTCACGGTCCGAGAGGATATTCCGGGTATGCAGACGCTTGTTGCCTATGTGGTCCCGGTTACGGCCGGTTCCTTTGATGAAGCAGGGACGAAAGCCAGGCTCCGTGCAAAACTTGCTCCGTACATGGTGCCCGGGATCTTTGAGGTCGTCGATGATTTTCCACGATTGTCAAGCGGCAAGATCAACCGGAAGCTTCTGCCGGTCCCTCGAGCGCGGGAAGCAGACCCGGAAAAATCAGGCCCAGGCCCACGGACGGGGACCGAGAAACGGATTCATGCGATTTGGTCAAGGCTTTTTTCCCCCACGCGCGTTTCGATCAACGAGGATTTCTTCGACCTGGGCGGGCACTCTCTGATCGCCGCGCAGCTTGTGTCTGAGCTGCGGACAATGCCAGGATCCCGAAAAATATCCGTGAGGGATGTGTACGAGCATCGCACGATTGAGCGACTGGCACTGCATATCGACACCATGCTCAAGGAAACAGCTCTTCACGAATCGCCCACGGCAACCCGAGCCGAACAGGCGGCAGCACGGCTTCGTGAAGATTCGGCCCGTGCGTACCGCGGCTGCGGCAGTGCCCAAGCCATGGTCATTGCCGTCCAGTATTGCGTTGCGGCAGGCCTTCTCTTGACGCCTGCGATAGCATGGCACAGAGAGCTTCGCGCAGGACTACTTGACACGGTGTTCGGAGGATTGCTCATTCTCCTTGCGTACGCTCCCGTTTCCATGGCAGTCGCGATCGCGGCAAAGTGGTGCATCATCGGCAGATTCAAGACAGGAACATATCCGCTGTGGGGATCGTACTATTTCCGAATATGGCTTCTCGGCAGGTTCACCTCGCTCGTGCCAACGGGACTCCTTGGCGGCACGCCCTTCTTATGCTGGTATTGCCGATTGATGGGAGCTCGCGTCGGAAGAAACGTGTACCTGGGCTCGAATCGACTCGGCGCTTATGACCTCATTTCCATCAGCGACAATGCAAGCATTTCCCGCGAAGCGTACATCATGGGTTATACTGTTGAGGAAAGCACCATACGCCTTGGACCGATTTCAATCGGTAATAATTGTTCCATCGGCCCGCGGTCCGCCCTCGGTGAACACACCGTCATGGAAAACGGTTCTCAATTGGCGGAGTTGTCCATGTTGCCCGCTGGAATGACCGTGCCGCACGGACAGTGGTGGAAGGGTTCTCCCGCCAAGCCAGACCGGTCGCATGCAGTCAGCAAGGATTCTTCTGGCGGCGAAGAAGTTTTGTCGCAGGCCTGTCCGGCGTCGCTTCATATACTGATTTTTGCGTCGGCGTTCGCGTTCGTGCTGCTCGTACCGCCCATGCTTATCGCACCCTTCGGGTTTTTCATTTTCGAAACCGTTCGATCCAATGGCATGGTTGGCGCGGCCATTGCAACCATTGCGGCGAGTGCGGGCTACACAATTCTATTCGCTCTTTTTACCGCACTTGTCAAAAGGCTCGTGCTTGGCGCCATAAACCCCGGCAAATTCAGTGTCCGAAGCATTCTTTACATAAGAAAGTGGGTTGTCGACACATTCATGCAGATGAGCCTGCAGAACATTCAGCCGGTGTATGCTACCCTCTATCTTCCCTCATGGTTGCGACTCCTGGGCGCCCATATCGGAAAGAGGACAGAAATATCAACGGTCAACCAGATGACGACCGATATGCTGACCATCGGCGATGAAAGCTTCCTGGCGGATTCTGCAAGCGTTGGTGCGCCGCTGATCAGAAACGGGTATATGCATGCCTTGCCGACTGCAGTGGGCAAAAGGACGTTCATCGGCAACAGTGCGGTCCTGGCCACGGGGACGAGCGTCGGCGACGGGTGCCTTATCGGCGTTTTGTCGACCGCCCCGGCGAACGATGCGGGTCCTCGCGACAATTCGTCGTGGCTCGGTTCGCCTCCCATGTTCCTGCCGAAACGCCAGGAAAGTGCACAATATTCATCACGGTTTACTTATGCGCCTCCGTGGTACCTTTTTCTTGCCCGGGGAAGCATAGAATTCCTGAAAATCACCATGCCGGCCGCAATTGGGACAATCGGCATCATTTTGTTCTACGCCGTGACCAGTGGCTTGATCAGAGGAATCGGTGAGATTTCCACAATAGTACTATCTCCTTTTCTTCTGGTTGCTTGCGTGCTCCTGGGGCCGCTGGCCGCGATTGTGGCCAAATGGGCGATAGTCGGGAAGTATCGTCCTCAGCACAGGCCTCTGTGGAGTACTTTTGTATGGCGCAATGAATTCATCAATTCCCTTTGTGAAAATCTGGTCTATCCTACGTTTGTCGCGGGCTTACTCGGCACACCGTTTGCGCCTTTCTTTTTCAGACTTATGGGATGCCGGATCGGAAAGCGCGTCTATATGGCCACGACTGAAATTACAGAGTTCGACCTGGTGAGAATCGGGGATGACACAGCCATTAATATCGGGAGCACGCTCCAAACGCATCTGTTTGAAGATCGGGTCATGAAAATGTCCCTTGTGCGCATCGGAGAGAGTTGCACCGTCGGCCCGATGTCGGTTGTCCTTTATGATTCAATCATGGAAGACGGGGCCCGGCTTGACGCGCTTTCCCTACTTATGAAAGGCGAGTTGCTTCCAGCGTCAACTCATTGGGAGGGTTCGCCAGCCCATCGCGTGACCTCGAAGAGAGCGGTTATGAGCTAACCGTGACATGTCATATTTAATTTGTCAAGGTTTCGGCGGGATAGGGGTATTTACCTGAGCAGCAAAAACTCCTCATAAACACCTGCAATGTCCTTTATGTCAACATTGTGAGGGAAGTCGTTGTTTCTGGAACAAGCGGCCATTTTGTATCCTTCATCAATCTCAAATATTTTGAAATAGAACTGGCCAAAATTCTTTTCGCTTTTCACAGATACCACTCTGTTTCCCGTCCTAACAGTGAATGAATTGAGAGGCATGGAAAGTCCTTCTCCAACGGCTTTCACATAACTTTCCTTTAGTGTCCAAATTTCATAGAATCTATTTAGACGATCATTGCCTTCAATGTGGTTTAGGCTGACAAGTTCCTCTTTGGAAAAAAAACAGTCGGCGATTTGAGAATTAATTTGTTTGATTTTTTCAATGTCAATGCCAATTTCATTTCTGGCCAGCGCACAAACGACCCAGTCTCCGGAATGGGAAACGTTGAAATATGCATCGCTTCTATTGCGAACATAGGGTTTACCAAATTCGTTCTTGCAAAAAAAGATATCCCTGTTCCTAATGCCAAACGCTTGAGACAGCAATACCCTAGGCAAAACTTCCGACAACAGCGCCCTTTCGGCATCTTCTTTGCGGGCGAATCGATCAAGCCGCACATTCTTTTCTGGCGGGATGTTTTGCCTCACCTGTTTGAAAACAGGGCTATCAAAACTATCCTTCAGTCTTACGGCGCAGATGTTCATTGATAGAAACTATTTTGGGACCGTTAATTATGCAACATGATCAAGACTTTGTCGCAATATCTTACCTTTTCGCAAGCAGGCTATTTTGATATCGAGGCCCTTTCCGACCCAACCGGAAAGGGCCTCGACGGTATCAATTAGAATAGAAACCGTACGCCGAGTCCTACCGATGTAACGGATATTTCGAAACTCGCATCTTTGCGCTCGACAAGCGGAAGCGAGGTGATATAGGTGTTATAGGTACTGACCGAACGCAGGTCAATGGCTTTTGAATTGGGGTAGAAGGTCCCGTTAATTCCGAAGTTCACAAAGAGCGAGAAGTGGCTGTCGAATGCAAATCCCGGTTCAAGTCCGAGAAAAAAATAGGGAATATAGGCGGGATAGTATTCGACCACCGAATAGGTGACGTAGTTTCTTGCCGGAGGCGCGGGATAGACTCTTGTTGTGTCTCTCAGCTGCACAGCGTCATACCATCGTTGATAGGCGAGACCTCCGTCCGCGACAACCCCTAAATACGATTTCCACGAACTAGGCGTCAATTTCCAGAATATTCCCAATTGCCCGCTTACGTCGGCAATTCCTGGATCCTTTGTCGTCAGCAACGTGGTATCGGCACTGTTCGACGTGTTTAGACCAAATCCGATTGCGCCGTCAATGGCGAACGACGGAATGACAAAATATCGTCCGCCGAGCATTGCGGTGTTCCGCAACGTTTTTCCTCCAAAATTGACGTTATTTAAGGTAAAGGCATTGGTCGTTATGTTGATTCCGATCCGGGTAGAGTCTTGCGCTAGACAGGAAAAAACAATAAGGCCAACAAACCCACAAACCAATCGATTCAGCATGACAGACCTCCAGTTTAAGGGTAAGAAATTTTGAAACATAGCGGCTTTTACAAAACGCAAACCCTGTGCCATGAATTAAAGCGCTTCATTCGCGTCCAAGAACAACCACCCGCGTCTCGTAACCCATTTAGGATTTAAGAATACACCAATTGGTGTATACCACTAGAAGCATAGGCGTTTCCTTAGGATTGTATGGTAATTTTCGAAGATCCATTCGCATGAGGGCCTGGAGTGCCACCCCATCCAATTTTCTGGTGACGAACAGTTCAAGAAATGATAGAATCGGAATGGATGAGTAGAAACTCTGTTCAGGACTTGGCGTCCCAGACAAAGCGTACATTCGCGGCAAATCAGGTCCGCATCACTCAGTAGAACCTATCCGGGCGGGGCCAATGGTCAGATATGATCTGAACGACATCAACGACACGATGGTTGAGGCGTTCTCCGTACAATCTGAGGGATCGCACGCAATCGAGAATCTCATTAAAGAAAATAGACATCATCTGAATAAGTTTCTCACGAATTCGCAAATAGGTGCAAAGGTCGAAAACATAATTCAGGAAATTCTCATTGCCGGCCGTCGCCACTTTTCCCGTCCTGTCGGCGCTCCCGACGCCATTAAAAAAGTCATCGAAATGAGCGGAACAAAGCTGAATTCCGTAATTGTCAAGGCGCTGGTTTCCATTATCCGCTTTTTCCGACCGGGGCGCGGATTCGCATTACTCAAGCTCCCGCGCCGAACCTGATCGGCTATGCGGGGGTCGTCGCAAAAAATGATCCCGCTCGCTTCAACCAGCCTTCGATCATCCTTTACGAAACAAGAAATCGCCAGCATATCGTACCCGTTTTGATCGAAACCGCCAAAATGTCCGGATTCCAGTTCGAACTGATCCCGTAGTTGAGGGAAACCTCATTTCGCACTCGCCGGTAAATTCGCTTAACTATCTCCTTGGAGCGGTCAGGCCGGATACGCTGGTTGTCCTTTCCGGGCATGACGGCCCCGGCGGCCTGCGGTATCCGGATGTTCTCCATCGGGCGATTGGTGCTGACGCCGACGGCCTTGCCGATATTGTCGCACGTCATAAGGCTTATGGCCGGCTTGAGGATGGCCGATTCTGCAGAGAAATAGAGAACATGTTCATTTCCGATTTTCAAGCCGGGCATTACAAAAGGAATATCAAATTTGTCAAAGCGCTTTCCAATGCCGGGATACTGAATTGCGCCTTTCGCCGGGCTCCGGCAAATGCCGGACACGCTGTCGACAGCATTGTCGATCTCCTCACGAAAATCGGGGCGGAAAGGAGCAAGACATCGCTTTCCTGTAAAGGTCGGTATCAGTTCTTTCTGGACGTGCTTAGCCTGAGTTTTCTGGGAGTGCTTGGCGGAAGCGAAATTCGCGTTTCATTCGAAGAACCCAAAAAAGCGCTTGATACTCTTGAAAAGTATTATCCGAATGCGTCGGAAACAGCCGAGGCCTATTTCACCTTCACGAAAAAAGTCGGGTGCGGCGGTGAGGCGGGGTTGGGGCTTGAACAATGTAATGATATGTATAAGAAAATAATCAACATCAATCCGGTAACCGTTTCTTGCGACACTATCAGATATCTTATGTGCGCATCCTATTTTAATATGATGGATTATGACAAAAAGAAAGCGTGCGTTTACGGGCTGAATCTGATCGAACAAAACTTGCCTCATGTTAAAAACGATAAGATTAGAAAAGATATGATTGCCCTGCAAAAGCAATACAAGGTGATATTCGCGCTAAAAAACCGTTACATGCAACAATAGCATCGTTAAAGTAATGATATTTTGGTATTTTTATGTTAATTTAGCATGTTAGAATTATGCTTTCGCCCGACAAATCCCGCAAAAGAGCAAATAAGAAAACTAAAAACCGACCACTGCCTTAATGGAGCATAGTTGACGTGACATTGATGTCACTCTTATCCCGGTACCCGGATCGTAGTTTTGATTGCATAATCCTTGATTCCCGATTCACAGGCTGATGGGAAATCGAATTACACGAATATCTTGAAAAGAGAGGAGGGGTAGTATGAGAAATCTGTTTCTCCAAAATTCCTGCACGGCAAAGCGAATGGCCAGAATAGTCGCCATGGCTGCGGCTTTGCAGGTCGCGGGAGCATTGTGTGTGCTTGGGCAAACCCTGCACGTCGGACCGCCTGAAGTGGTGTATTCCTACACCGGTGCAGGCTCGAATAATCCGGCAGTCCCACTCAAGAACGTCAAGACAGTCAACCCGGTATATGGGTCAATTACACATGGCCAGGGAGACTTCTTCATCGATGCTCCATTATTGACATTACGGACCGGCGCAAATGCGCTGCGATTGTACAATGCCAATTACCGTGGCATCGACATGTATCAGGGCGATGTCAATAATCCGCTTCAATCCGCCGGCTTTAATAACAAGCGGATAGGGGTATGGAAGAACGCAAATTGCGGCAAAACTTCGGTTAATTCTTTTTCCGAGGCCTCAAGCAATGTCTCAATTTTTGGGCTCATCCATGACTATTCGGGTGTGAATATGCCGACGGAGATTACTGCACCGTCGTCGACCTGGGCGCGGTGGAGAACGGACCAATGGATCGCGAATGTGTATCAGGTGACTTCGCAGGACTGCGACAAATTGAAAGTCTACCGGGACAACAAGAACCCTCCGGTGCAGACGACCATAAAGCCCGGCGACCTGCTGGGCTTGGTACATTTGGAAACGACAATGGAAGGAAACACACAAACGGTCAGCTCGGTAACCGGGCTCTACAACGACGACAGCACCGACAAGGCCAATAATGGGCCAAACAGGTCGTTCGCCTTGACCAATACCGACAATTTTTACAAGTGCTGTCGCTACAGGATCGGTATGGCTTTCTCACGGGATACCGGCAAGACCTGGACATACTGCGGCGACATCATCAAGACCAGATCAACATTCGGCCCGATTTGGTCAACCAACTCCGTGACACAACCCGGGGTCGGGTTGATGAATATTGAGGGAATACCCTATGTCGTGAAAAACGATTCGTTCTATGTTTATTTCTGCGAACAGGACTTCAGCAATTATCCGACGAGTGTAGCTCAAGGGGAGAGCGTGGCCCGTGCAAAAGTGTCGGAAGTACTCTTTGCGGCAGCCAACATAAGCTTGACGCCCACAAGTGCGGACACAAATTCGCTGAAGAATTTCAACAAGACCTATAACGGGGTTGCCATCAATTTCAAGGGGCAGCCGTTCAAGAAATTCAACGGAACGTCATTTTCGCTGAATGGGGACAATACGGGGAACGCAGGCTTTCTCCTTATCTCGCAGTATGGCCAGCCAGGTGAAGGGCTGGACTATCATGCCGACGCCGCCTATTGCAAGGCGCTCAAGAAATACCTGCTCACGGTCAATACCCGTTCCTATAATGCGGCAACCAGGGTCTACAACAAACTGCTCCTTTACGTATCGGACGATGGGCTGAACTGGAATAAGTCTCCGATCATCGTCGATGACGGCGAAAAGGACGGTTCCGGCCAAGGCTCCTGGGAAAAAGGTCAGGCCTTTTTTGTGACCATGGATCCCGGCGACCCTGCCGATTGTCATGAAGTGAACAAGGAATTTTACCTGTTTTGGGAGAGAAAATCGCCCGATACCGGTACCTATCCGCCGTTCAGCCAGTCGCTCATGCGTGCGAAAATCGCGGTTCTTGGCATGACGCCGATAAACATGATGTTACGAGATGCGGCCCAGGATTGAGAAGAACAAATGCGATATTGGACAATAGTGGCTTTATTGCTTTATAAACCAATAACAGGAGGTTGTATATGTCTCTAAAAATGTACGTATGTGCCATGATTATCGGCGTAGCTTCTCTCTGCTCCTTTGCTGCTCCAACGCTCAACGCGTGGACCCCTACGACACTCGGCGTTTCCGGTGTAACCGTAACCACGGATCTGGGCGACGGCAAACCGCAACGGGCATACGTCTATTGTTCCGATGGATATATTTACATATTTGAAATCACGAACAGTGCGCAGGAAGCCATGTATGCATCCGCCACATCCGCGTTCCTGAAAACCAAGCACATCGGCGTGTTTGTGGTGAACCAGAATTCAACCGGCGCATCCAACGAATATTACATTTCGAGATTATACCTCTGTAACTGACGCGAGTAATATCATTCGGCGCGCAATGCGCCATCGCGCCCGGCATTCTGCGAAATACAAACAAAAAGGGGATCCCAGCTCATCTTGCGGGGATCCCCTTTTCACAAATTGGTCGGATGCGCGTCCAAGCTGTCCGGCAATAACATCATAGAAGTTACCGATGAAACAGGATTGCAGGGATGCAACAAATTGGGCCTTGTTACGGGGAAGACACACTGGGGCGGATTCACGGGCCAGGAAGCGAGTTTGAATCTTGCCAAGAAAAGAGCATTGGATCGCGCCAGGGCCAAAGGCGCAACGCGTATTATTTGGACAAACACGAAGACGGGCTTCTTCGGAGCTTCGGTTTCCGGAAATCAAAACCGGAGAAATATTATCCACGTTGTCCAAGCAAGTTAAAGGTAAAGTCGACAATTTGAGCCCGGCTACCATTCAAATGGCAAACGAGTTTTCCCGCTAATGCAAGCTCATTTTTTGATTCCCCCAAGCCATGCTCAATGCTCCTCTTTCCAGGTTAAAAAAAGATAAACCAGCGGCGCGACAATAGGTGACGTGGATCCGGCATCTTGATAACACACGTTTCGTCCTTTATTGTTCTTGAATGGGCAAGGGAAAGGCTGGAGAAAATCTCGCCGGGATTATATGTCGCATACAGGAAGTTCTTTGTCATTTTGAGGCACAATCCACATTGTTTAGAGAACAGGCTGGGATTGTAGGTCTATTATGACACAACAGCACCGCAAGTTACGCAAGTCGGGAATCGAAAAGAATCCTGCAAGGAAGAGTAGTGGAACTACGATTTTGAACTTGCACTGTCCAATTTCATATTTTTGAAATTTCGCGCTTCGTTTACGATTGGTTATTTCTTACCAAACAACCAAATGAAGTCAGGTGTTTTCTGGTAGAAAACGGTTTCTTTATTGAGCAACCAATATTCATAAAAAATGTGGTACATTAGATACGGATCAATGAGCCCTCAATTGATAAAACAGAGGCAAAACTTATGACAAGGCAATCAAAAGAATTCATTCTATTGGTGCTTGAATTCTTTTCATTTTCTTATGGATTTGGTACTCTGAAAGGCCGAGCACCTGGCACAAATCAAGCTTTCGTTCCACTGTGGCTCAAGACAATTGATGCCAAGGTCACCGTCAATGATCAAATTGCCATAACCTTCGTGGATCAGGTCTTTTCCAACACCACTTCTTCAACAAAAGAATGCATCTTCGATTTTACCCTGCCGCAAGGCTCGACCATCATCCAACTAGCCCTGTGGATAAATGGCAAACGCCAGGTTGCCATTCCAATGCAGAAGACCCAGGCTACGTCCAAATATGATAATTCTGTGAGGTTGTCGGTTGACCCGGCGCTTCTCACTTACATGGGCAACAATGAATATCAAGTGAACATATATCCCTTGTACGCCTTTACCGGTGATTCCTTGGACTCCTTGGCTCAGCGGAGAATCGACTTCACCTATGTCACACCGTTAAAGTCAATCTCCGATACCTCATCGTATCTCTTTCAGCTTACGACTGCGAATTTGTCGAGCCAGCCGCCGGTCAGCACGTCCCTTTCCTTGGCGGTAAGTTCTCAGGACACCATCAGCAATGTCATAGCCCCCAATTTTTCATCCAGTGAGTTGACAATAACGAAAGTGAATGCGAAATCCTATAATCTAACTTATAGCCTGCAGAATGCATATGCAACAAGAGATCTGACCGTCGACATCATTGGCACCCATTCGTCGCAGTTCAGATTCAAGACAGCAACATATGTCCCCGGACTTGACACGACATTCTCTTTCGATTCAACCGAAACCGCAAGTTATTTCGCCATATGGCTGACGGCTCCAACTCCATCTTCTCAGACCCTGAAGTCCCGTGAGGTCGCCTTCGTTATCGATGGCTCTTCTTCTATGAAAGGGTCCAAGTTCACGCAGCTGATTGCATCGCTAAAACATTGCCTGGGGCTTCTAACTCTTTCCGATCGGTTCAATATCATCGCGTTCAATATAGCTTCAACGAGCTTCCAGTCGTCCCTGGTTCCGGCAACAGCAACAAATATCAGCCAGGCAATCACCTTCCTGCAATCCATTACCCTCGGCGGAATCACCAATCCGTGTCCTGCTCTTCAACAGGCTATGACGTTGAATTGGACCAGCACTGCCAGTCACGGGATATTCCTGCTCACTGACGGGTACATCAGCTGGCCACTCCGATTGACTACAGCCCAAATGATTGAAACCCTGACCGTGGCAAATACAAGCGCCGTACCTTTGTACTCGGTGGCCATGAATGATGATGCCGACCAGTCATTTCTCACGCTGCTTTCCAACCAGACTGGAGGATTCTTGGTGGCGCTTCCATCCGCGGACACGTTGCAGGGAGCCTTCTCTACGACCCTTGAGCAAATGATGTACCCTGTCCTTTTCAACATAAGATTGAACATGCCCGGCGCCCATGATTTGTATCCTCCGACGCTGCCTCCACTCCCTGACGGAAGCCAGCTTGCGGTATTGGGAAGATATGCACAGGCAGGAAAGTATCAAGCTGTTTTCTCAGGGAGACGCAACAACGCAGTGACCGCCGAAACCCTGACAACAACGCTGCCGATCGCCAAAATCAATTATGGATCAATTCCTCAGATGTGGGCAGCCGCCAAGATTGATAATCTCATGGATTCAATCCGGCTGGTTGGTGCGCAGGTGGGACTCGTCAGTGAAGTGACCGCTCTGGGGCTCAAGTATGGCATCGTAACACAGTATACATCGCTCTTGGTGTTGGAGGCTAAGAATCAGGGGCCCGGATCCACATCCATTCTCGACAAGACAAATAAGAATGAAATCAAAACAATGCAACTTGCCACGGAACGAACATCGAACAAAATACGAATACGCTATGCCATACCGACCGCTGGAGGGATAAGAAGTGTTTTACTGAAGATCTATGACCTGAAAGGCGAATTAGTACGCGTCTTGACGAATCATTTGTCTGGCGGAGGCTGGTACAGTGTGACCTGGGACAAAAAGGACGAACATAGCAGATTAATCGGAGCAGGAAATTATGTCCTCGTACTTGAGGCGGGAACGCAAAGAATCGCATCATCAATTCAACTGACGAGATGAAACACATGAAAAATTCAATGCTTCTTATCGCGGCTCTATTTCTGTGTGCCGACGGAGCGAACATTCCGATAAACGGTCTTCAGTTCTACTACATGTTCAACAAGTCGACCGTAAAGGGAGGTACGGTAAAGGATGCATCTATCAATGGACATGACCTCACCTCGTCAAAGGACTCTATACAGCTCGGTAATGACTTATTTGGAAATGGCCAAAACGCCTTGTCCATGGACGGAACATACAATCTGTCATGTACATTGCCTGATACTTTAGTGCATCGATTGACTGACATGAATGATTTTACTTTTGGTCTTATGTTCAGCACCAACGCACCTTCCGGATCGATGACTCAACGCATGGATATCGCCGGCATTGGAGACCCCTACAACTCGGGAATTTTTCTGTCCATGACGTATGACAGAGTAAGAATTTTTCTTGGGAATCACGGCTATTATGATACCCCAGACTCGCTCAATGATGCAGGGTGGCACAGTGCGATCGTCGTCAGATCCCAAGGGGCAGTGGTACTCTATATTGACGGAAAAGTTGCCGATCAGGGAGCTGTCACAGCAAGCATTTATCCCGGCACCGATCAATTTGTGATCGGCAAACACGGCACCAAGAACGAATCCTATTACAAAGGTCTGATCAACGACGTGTTCTACTATTCTGCAGCCTCCTCGGCAAATGATATTTCGAATCTTTATAAGGCTTTCACGTGCCCACCTATTTCCGTTATTTCTCCCTTTGACACTTTCTCTACCACACAGCCATTATTTAAGTGGCATCCGGAGACAGGCACAATTGCGTACGCCTTCGAAATGTCGACTGATTCCCTTTTCACGAAACCCTTTTTGTCAGTTCCACTCATTGACACTACCATTCAGGTGGCCCAGCCATTGGCTACGGGCAGGTACTTCGTGCACGTCGGATGCAACTCTGATGACAGGTCGCCATTTTACTTTTCTGACTGGCACCCGGTTGTTATCAGATAAGGTACGCCATCAATGGGCGCGTTATGTCCAGGCAGATCAATTTTGCGAAATAGAGGAGACCACAGATAGATACTGTGGGGCGGATCCTGAAAACGTGTCGAATGTCTCTGTGATGGACTGCAGGTATGTTTTTGAAAGGGCCTGGACTTGCTTCCCGGCCTTTTTCTTTTGTATATTGACCTATGAACAAAACTGCTAAATCCATGTTTGTGGATTACATCGGGGGAGCAAAAGATAATGTCAAGAGGCAATCGCACAAAAAGACGCGGACATTCCCCTTTGGTCGGCGGGAAGGATAGTAAGGGGAGTATTTCTGTGACCATTCGTGTGCCCGTGGAGATAATAAAACTGATAAAGAAAAAGTCAAAGAAATATAGGGGAAGGTCAGGTTATATTAGAAAACTCATTATGAGAGACCTGAGAAAATCGTGAGGGGCCGTGTTCCATCATCGCGGCCTCTTTTCACGCCCAAGAAGCCTGCAAAGAAGAGCAAGAAGAAGTAAATTCGATCTGAAATGGCTGTTGAGAAACCCCGGTGTGAGAATATCGGGGTTTTTTATTATCTGTAACCTAGAAAAGGGTCTTGTGAAATGGTATAGTTGGCATATATGGAAACTGGCAGACGGTTGGATATCCTCAAGGCACTCAACGGCGCCGCTACGGTACTGCATCAGTCATTCATGTCTTGCGATGATGTTCTTCAGGCCGCTGTCACACAGATTGAGAAGCTTGGACTCCGCGGCGGAATCCTTCTTCTTGACGATGATCGGACACGAATTTGCGTAACTGCTATGGCCCATCCTGCAAAATTCATCACCGCCCTTGAGAAATTGACAGGATTGTCCGTAGTCGGACATTCATTGGACTATCGCCGCATTGATGTATATCGGAAGGTCATTGATGATAGGTGTTCTGTTTTCACTCCCAATAGTTCGGATATAATCGCACAATCGATTCCCCAGGCTGCTCGATCTTTCGTATCTCAGATTCTGAACTACTTCGGAGGCACTCCATCGATCCACGCGCCTATGATGATTGCTGGAAAAATTATCGGTTCCCTTGACGTTGCAGGTAAAGGATTGTCGGTCGAGGATGTTCCCATCATCGAAGCCTTCACAAACTATATCACAGTAGCTCTTTGCAATGCGCGCCTTCTTGCCAGGGTCATGAGCCTTGGCGAGGATTTTAGATTGTCGAACCAAGATCTGAACCTTGCAAATGGGCACCTGCAACAGGAAATTGTAGAAAGAAAAAGGTTGGAAGGGCTCCTTTCGGGTGCTCAGAAAATGGAGTCGGTTGGCCGTTCGGCAGGTGGCATAGCGCATGACTTCAACAACAAGCTGACCCTTATCCTTGGGTGCGCTGATATGATCCTCGCAAAAACAGCCGATGGCGACATTGGGCGAGAAGAGGCCTCCGAAATTCGAAAGGCAGTTCAAGAGGCGGCAAACATTTCACGTCAACTTTTGGGATAGGCTCGTTCGCGTCTATCTTGTTATTTTTCCTGAAAATCTGATATAACCCACGCGCCTAAACTGAGAATAGATCCTCTTTTACTCAAGACACAGCTGAAAATACCGGCAGAATTGTTGGAGATGTTCTTTCCGGAGTTGGAGACCATTCTAAAGCATTCTTGCGGGGAGTATTTGATGAGAACCGGGGCAAAAGAGAATAGTTCTATCATTTTCACAGGAGATCGAATGCTCGATACTTATGAAATTGAACGAAGAAGACAACTTAGAAAAATGCGAATTATAGCTACGAGTCTTCTTTGCTTCATGGCTGTGCTATATATCGTTTCCCGACTTCTTGAAAATCAAATACACTTCATGAGATTCATGACCGCATTTTCGGAAGCAGGTATTATTGGAGCATTGGCCGACTGGTTTGCAGTAGTGGCACTTTTTAAACATCCTTTAGGTATTCCTATCTGGCACACGGCCATCATTACCGCAAAAAAAAAGGAAATTAGTCAAACATTAGCTCATTTTGTAGTAGAGAATTTTTTGACTCGAAACGTTATTGGTAAGAAAATGGAAGGTTACGACTTAAGCAGGAATGCGGGTTCTTTGCTAATTGACAACTCGGATATGTTATCAACTAAAATAATTGAAACAATCCCTTCCTTTTTTAGTCTTCTAAATGACAAAGACATCCAGAATCTCTTACACGAGCAAGTATCAAGTAGGCTCGGTAGAATCAATCTTGCACCCTTAGCTGGTGAAATATTGGATATGCTAACTTCTCACGAGAAATATCACGAAATATTCAAAGAAGTGATTCATGCGATACAGAAAATTGCACGTGAAAACAAGACTTTCATAACCAAACAAGTTAGGTCGGGATTGCCGGGTCCTGAATTCATTGGGTTGTCCGGCCTCAAAGACAATATTGCCGAATGGTTTTCCAAGAAAATATCTGACAAAATCAAGGACACTACAAAGGAACTTGAAAACGATCAGTCTCACGAGTTGCGACGATCCTTTGAAAAACAGATAAAGAAAACCATTAACGAACTCAAAAACTCTCCAGAATTAGCGGCACGAGGCGAATCAATCCTTCGAATGATTCTCGAACATCCAGCTGTGAAGGATTATCTACTCGGGCTCTGGACAGACATTAAGAACCTTATTACTGAAGATGCCAAGAAGCCAGATTCTGCAATGAAAAAGCAATTAGCGGAGCTGATCAAAGGATTCGCAAGCCGTGTTCTGATGGAAGAACCGTTCAAGAGCCGAATTAATGATTGGATAAAGGACAAGGTGCTCACCTGGATTGAGAAATATAAAGGAGAAGTTAGTAATACTATCATTAAGACCGTGGAAAACTGGAAAGACGAAGAAATTGTACAAAAACTTGAACTATCGGTTGGTAAAGATCTTCAATATATCCGTCTAAATGGCACTATTGTTGGAGGCTTGGCCGGATTAACGCTTTACTCCATTTATCAAGGAATATTGTTCTTTAGTATGTTTATTGCTAAATGATATAAAGGAAACAGGCAGGGGACCAAAATCCTGAATCTTCTGCCTATCGCGACAAAAATGCTCGCCAAGTAGATATCAAGGTTTACTTCACTTTACTGTTTTGCGGAGCTGGCTTGCCTTGTGTATTGCTTTGCGTTCCACTGCTTTTTTCCTTCTCGTGTTGTGCAATTATGGCTTCAAACTTTTTCTGCTGTGGTGCCGTGAGCACCGCCGAAATCTCGCTTTCAAAGGTCGGACGAAGTGCGCCCATGGCCTGCCGCATTCCTTCACGGTCCTTGCCGTACTTTTCATGAAGCGCCTGCATCTGGCTATGTTGATCCTCCACTATTGCAGTGATTTTTGTTACTTGGTCCGCCGAAAGACCAAGCTCGGTCTTCAGCTGATTGACCCGTTCCTCAACCGACATTTTCTGATGATGATTTCCCTGGTCTTGCTGGGCAGAGACCATTGAAAGCGAACACACGACCAGAACTGGTGCAAGAAAAGACAAGAAACGCATAAATCCTCCAATTAAGAATGAAAACAGATAACAAACCTACATCGTCCTATTTGACGTGGTGAAGCAGTGAAGTGTTACATAGATTATTTACAATGCCTACCGTTCATGCGATAGGTTTTTGATTCACCGCAATCTAATTGTTCCTCTTACCATCTGATCAGGAAATAGAGATTAATAAAGCATTTTACATTCCGTAATCATTGTTATTTACTTGCGAAACGCAGCTTAGTTGCCGCATATAAGAAGTGCCGCAGGCCGTTATCGCATTGTCTTTCGCTGGATGGCAAGTTCATTTGCTTAGTGCAACAAAACTGCCCGGAGGGAAATAGTTCCACAATGCGAAAGATGTTCTTGTGCGTGCTTACTCTTTGCGTCTCTATCCAGCTCTCAACTGCCTCTATTCGCATTGTCGAGAACACCTCCAGTAGGCTCACCTTCGAGTGGACGACCGACAGCGTCAAGTTCACCCATAACGACGGAGGCACTGACCGGCTTTGGTTTGCCGGCTCAAATGTCGAACTCGGGGAGGACCACCAAACGATTATTCCAGCATATTCTTTTTGCGTTGGCGTGCCGCCGGTCGGAGAAGCTGTCATGAGTTTTTCCGCAAGTGCTATGCACACCACGGTCCTATCTGACCCACTTGCAATGCGAATCGCGAAGACGACAGCTAAGAGATATCCGAACCTGGTTTTTTCGGAGCCTTGGATTTCCAAGGCAAGGGTCTGCCTGGTATCCGATCTGAGCTGTCGCCAATATATTCTCAAACCATTTGTCTACAACCCCTCAACAAAAGTCCTTCAGGTTCTTGATAAAGGCGTATGCACAATTCAGTTCCCGCCCGCGCCGTATCACGGCATTGCAAGATCAAGGCCGCGTTCGGATTTTAAGAAAATGGCGAGACAACTGGTCATGAACTATGATGTTGCCAGCGGATGGACGAAGCCGGCCCCACTTGCCAAACTTACAAAATCGAAGCAGTATCCGTTCGCGGCTTCGGATTCACTGGCCACCTTTACGATTGGGGACGGCCACGGCGGCATCAACGAAGGCACCATCGAGGAAAATGGCGTCATCAAGATTATGGGCAGCGACCTGATCCGCATGTTTGGGTCAAGGGTTTCTCTGAGCCGGATTGCGCTTTATGCATCATATAAGGGCGAGTTGCCTTCAACGACTCCAGCATACGGTGACATCCCCGAATGCTTGACAGAGGAATCGGTCATGCGGTTTGACAACGGACAACCAGATTCGCTTTGTCCGTCCGATTATATCCTAGCTTATGTCGGCAGTATATCGGATTGGTCATTTGATTCTTCCGCACAACGTTTTTCTTATAGCCTCGATCGTTACGACGATTACCGTCATTACTGGCTCGGCGTGAAGAAGTCCGGACTCGGACTGTCACTTTCACGCATGGTGCCTATCACAGACCCGATATCGGATACGCTCACGTCGACGCCGGGCCATTATCTCCTCAAACGGTCCGCACGGAAATCCCTTACCGAAATAGAGGGAGGTCTTACATGGGCATGGTCCATACTTACGTCAAGCGATCCTTCATACAATAATGTGACGCTCCCGTATGCCGATGCCGCATCACCCTGCAGCATCATGGTGAGTGGGACTGGGTTCTCGGTCGGTACTCCTATCATCACTCTTGCCTACGGTGGGACGACCATAGCCAGCAATTGCAGTATGGGACTTTGGTATCAGGGTGCGTACCCAGGAGACAATCAACAGATCGCCCTGAGTCTTCAGAGTCGTCAAGGTGACTCGGTTGAAATGAAGTCTATTGAGTTCCGATACCGGCAAAAGCTTACAATGATAGCGCAAAGGCCGATGACCGTTTTTTCTCCTGAGCAGCCCGGTCTGGTACATTACCGTTTGGGCGGACTCGGTGCCAACCTGGTGTACATCCTCAGGATTGGAGACGGGGATAAATCGGTGATGCTTATCGATACAGTGCGGGGAGTTTCCTCATACGAATGGACCGACTCCGCGGGCATCGGAATCAGGTATTACATAACCAGCGAGGATTCGCTGAAACGGGCGCCCGCGCTCGTGTCAGTGCCACCGAGGATCGAAAGCGATTTTGTGGTAAGAAACCTTCGAACGTTCACCCGAGCGACGGATTATCTTGTTATCAGCCACCCTGATTTCATGGTGCAGGCACAGAGTCTTGCTCGGCATAAGAGGAATATCGGCCGTTTCTTGAATCCCAAAGCGATTTCGATTTCCGATGTGTATAGCCAATTCTCGGGCGGCAACACCGATCCCGCCGCGATACGCAACTGCCTTGCCTATGTGCGCAACTATCAAGAGCAACTTCTTCATGACTCGTCGTTCAACTATGTAGTGTTCATGGGCGCGGGACATTGGGACTACCGTGGCCTTACCTCGTCCAGCGGTCCCAGTTTCATTCCTGTTGCCGAAATAAACAGCAGATGCGTTGAAGACTTTTTTGTATACCTTCACCCCGGCGCAAAGGCTGAAAATTCAGACACAATTGCGGTGCCGGACATGTTTCTCGGACGCTTGCCCTGCCATAGTGCGCAGGAGGCGGCACAAATAATAGACAAGATCATTCAGAATGAAGACCCTGCTGTCGCAAACATCGGCGGTTGGCGCAACCGTATGCTGCTTGTCGCCGACGATGACATGCAGGGCCTGAAAGAAGATGATGTTGCAGACCCGACTCACACTGAGTCCTCGGAAATGGTCAGCGCGCTGGCAGGTAAGCTTGCACCTGCCATTGATATACGCAAAGTGTATCTCTTCGATTACCCCTGGGACGCGCAATTGGAAAAACCCGAGGCATCCCAGTCTCTCATCAGCACGATCAATAACGGCGTGGCTATTGTCAATTATTTCGGCCATGGCGCGGACGATGTCTGGGCGGATGAGCATATTCTGATGCCCGGAAACCTCAGCAACCTCACCAATACCGGGACATATCCGATCATCAATTCATTCTCTTGCTCCGTAGGACGGCTGGACAAGCCGGGATCAAGTCATTCGCTTTCGGAATACCTTGTCATTGCAGATAAGAAGGGCGCAATTGCAGCGGTTTCTGCCTCGCGTGAATCGTTTGCTCAAAACAATACGAATTTGGCCTTGAATTTTTACGCCAGTATATTGGATACCGTTGACAGCACCGCGGCTCACTCATATGGAGAGGCTCTCGTTGCGTCAAAAATCCGCGTAAATGATGACAACCAGAAGATATACTGCTACCTTGGAGATCCATCCATTTCCTTTCTGAGGCCGGACCGCAAAATAAACCTGGCCATTGTCGCCGAAAACGGGGCCACGCTTGACACTGTAAAAGCTCTTCAGCGGGTGACCGTCAGGGGATTTATCGGGGCAGTGGGCGCGCGAAACGCCATGCAGCCAGACGCGGCATTCGGCGGCAGCCAGGTAAATGTCATGGTCAGCATGTTCAATCCGTCCTATTCAACGAGACGCAAGGACGGGGGAACGCATACCAACCCCACGTATCTTGAGCCAGGCACCCCGCTTTTTATGGGAACGACGCACGTGGCAGGAGGCGCCTTTGCCCAGCAGGTCCTCATTCCGAAGAACGTATCCTTTGATAAGATCGGCGCCAGGCTCACAGGCTTCGCCTGGCTCGGCTCGGACGTGGCCGTGGGTATGAAAAATATCGTTTTCCACGGCTATTCACAGAGCTCAATGTCCGATACAAGCGGACCAATGATTTCGGTGCGGCCGGTTTATACTACAACGGTCACGACCATCTCGGACGCTTCCTCGACCAAGGGAGCATCATTTACAGATAAGATATCGGCATCGTGCCCATTCACATTGGAAATCGACGTGTTTGATTCCAGCGGCATTGATGCGGTATCGACCGGGCCGGACGAAGGGCTCACTTATGAAATCACGGGTCCTAGGAGCCAGGCTCGTAAGAATATCAATCAACAATTTCAATTTGTTTCCGGCGACTATCGCCGAGGAAACGCAACGATCTCATTTGACGTTGATAACGCGTGGCAGTTAGGTGAATACAAAATGATGGTGAGCGGCCAAGACCTTCTCGGTAATGTATCGCATCGGACCATTAGCATTGAAATAGTGGACCAGCAAAACCTTGAGATGTACCATGTATTCAATTATCCGAACCCCATGCGGTTGGGTGAGACATGCCGATTCTATTTTGACCTTTCGCAGGCAACGATTCAACAGAGCGTTGACGAGGTGCGCGCCATGATCAGGTTGTACACCCTGTCGGGCAGGCTGCTCCGGGTTTTGGAAAATGTCAAAAGGGGCCAGTTGTTTGACGGCAGGGATTCCTTCGGCAATCTATTATCGCCAGGCGTTTACTTGTACCAAATCTCAGCGGCAAACCAGAATAAGATGGTAAAGAGTAAGATCGAAAAGCTGGCGATCAATCCGCCGCGATGACTAAAAGTGTTTCACTTCTTGTTATCAGGATCTTCTCGGCCAACTTTCCGGAGAATGTCCAAGCGAATCTCAAATTTGCAGAAGCCAGTCTGTGAAACCTGTTCGATAAAGAAACCTATCAAATAGTCCCACACGAAAGTAATGCCGGAACTTAAAAGAGTAACGGCAAGCTTCCTATTATGGTTCCGATGTATCCAAGTCTCGGCTGACTACATGACTATATGTTGCCAAGGGTTTACTCAGACAGTATTTTGTGAACGATTACTCATAGGTTGAAAATCAAACGCCCCAACAGCGCGTAATAATAATTATGGACTATCGCGAAGCACTCATTGAAGCAGTCACCCGATTCAACGATCGCTACGAGCGGTGCCGTATGGAGCTCTCCAGCGAGATTCCAATCGCCGAGCTCAAGATAAAGCAGTTACAATATCTCGAAATCATCGCTCGTAAATCTTCCATAACCTTCAGCGAATTTGCGCTGGAGCTCAGAGTTACTAAGCCTACGGTAACAAGCATCGTGAATCAGCTCATAAAGCTGGAGTGTGTGCGGAAAAGCCAATGCAGTAATGATGGCAGGAAATACTATATAGAACTCTCGGAAAAGGGGCAACAGATAGCCATGTTTAAC
>Ga0182027_10000119_pt1 | contig 122327 bp, 130 predicted proteins | sample 712E1DmetaG_FD_121300 | JGI IMG/M metagenome (GOLD analysis project Ga0182027, IMG submission 121300) | Permafrost microbial communities from Stordalen Mire, Sweden - 712E1D metaG (Illumina Assembly) | ecosystem: Environmental > Terrestrial > Soil > Wetlands > Permafrost | place: Sweden...
ATGCATGCTGATACAAAACATTTGCTCCTACCCCTATTGCTCCAAATAAATTCAAAAATTGGTAAGTTTTGCTCGTTGCTTCAATTTTTTTAGTAGAAACTAAAAAATACGCCAACACAACTAAAAATGTTCCTATCCAACCGAGTATCTGAGAAAATATTTCCATGTATATATTATATATTATTACTGTTAATTTGCGAAACATTTGCTAAAAAATATGATTTCGTGTAATACTTAGGGCAATATGAAATTATTAATCGTTGAGTCACCATCAAAAGCAAAGACAATAGAAAAATATTTGGACGGCGCATATACTGTACGCGCTTCTATTGGTCATGTGAGAGATTTACCAAAATCAAATAAAGATGCGATTGATATTCCGGCTGGATTCATTCCTCGCTATGAAATTTCTAAAGGAAAAGAAAAAGTCGTTTATGAACTGAAATCTCTAGGAGAGAAAGCAACTGAAATTATGCTCGCAACCGACCCGGACCGCGAAGGAGAAGCAATATCTTGGCACTTGAAAGAACTTCTTGACGAAGATAAAAAAATCAAAGCTCCTATTAAGAGAGTGGCTTTTCATGAGATTACCAAAGAAGCGGTGGAAGAAGCCCTTAAAAGCCCTCGTGATATCGACCAGAACCTCGTCAAAGCCCAGGAAGCTCGCCGAGTGCTTGATAGACTTGTCGGCTATGATTTGTCGGGAATAATCTGGAAAAAAGTTCGCTACGGACTTTCGGCTGGACGCGTTCAATCCCCCGCACTTCGAATAATAATGGAACGCGAAAGAGAAATCCGCGCTTTCATTCCGGAAAAATTCTGGACACTTGAAGGAATTTTCGATACAAAAAATAAAGCAAGAATAAATATGTCTTGTGTAGAAGAACCTCGTGACCAAAAGGTTGTAGACGAAATTCTTGAAATTGGAAGAAAAGAAAAGTGGTTCGTGACTGACGTTAAAGCAAGCGAACAAAAGCGTTCACCTCGCGCGCCTTTCACAACCTCCACTCTTCAACAAACAGCCAGTTCAAGACTTGGTTTTTCTCCATCACGAACAATGCAAGTCGCACAGAAGCTCTACGAATCTGGATTGATTACTTACATGCGTACAGATAGTACGAATTTGTCAGTCCAAGCACAAAATCAAATTCTTTCCCTTGTAGAAAAAAAGTGGGGCAAGGAATACGCGGAATTACATTTCTATAAAGCTAAATCAAAAAATGCACAAGAAGCGCACGAGGCTATTCGTCCTACACATGTAGACCAAACTCAAGCCGGAATAAATGACGAACAAAAAAGACTTTATCGTCTCATTTGGGAAAGAACAGTTTCTTCGCAGATGACTGATGCGAAATTAATGAAGACGAAAATTACCGCAAATATTGAAAGTAAAAAAATACCTGACTTTGCAGTAAACGGCCAGCGTGTAATGTTCCCCGGCTGGCTCATCTGCGATTCCGATGCACAGGGAGAAGACGTCATTTTGCCGGAAATGCAAATTCTCGAGGAATTGCACCTCGTTGACCTAGCTAGCTTGGAAAAGTTCACCGAACCGCCCAATCGCTATACGGAAGCAGGGCTTATCAAGGAACTGGAGGCTCGCGACATTGGGCGACCTTCGACTTATGCATCCATAATGAAAACTCTCGAAGACAGAGGTTACGTCAGCAAAGAAGGCAAAACTCTTTTCCCTACCGATACCGGAGATGTGGTTTCAAGTTTCTTGGAAAATAATTTCGCAAATTATATCAGCGATACTTTCACAGCTGAGATGGAAGACGAGCTCGATGATATTTCAAACGGGAAACGCGAATACGCGAAAACTTTGAGTGATTTCTATACGCCATTCCAAAAAGAAGTAAAAGAAAAAGATAAACTGGCAAAAGCTACAAATATGGGTGAAGCTCCAAGTGATATGCTTTGTCCAAAATGCGGAAGCAGTATGATAGTCAAACTTGCTCGCGGTGGCAAATTTTATTCTTGCAGTCGATATCCGGATTGTAGTGGTGCGAGAACTATGGAAGGAAATGAACTCGAAGGTCCAAAAGAGACTGGCGAAATGTGTCCACTCTGCGGAGATAAAAAAGGTAAAAGTGGCGGAGGAAAACTAGTCATCCGTGAAAGACGAGACGGCACAGGAACTTTTATTTCTTGCTCGCGTTATCCAAAATGTAAATTCATAAAACAAGACGAAGAAGAAATAAAAAGAAAAATGACGGACATCACCTGTCCTGTCTGTAAGAAAGGAAAAATGATGGAGCGCAAGGGACGATTCGGAATATTCTATTCTTGTTCAAATTATCCTGACTGTAAAAATGCAATCAAAGCAAAACCAACAGGAAATATTTGTCCATTTTGTGGCTCGCTTATGATGGAAGGTACCAAAACAATTCCTGAACGTTGTTCGAATAAGATGTGTAAAAATCATAATCCTCATAAACTGGGGAATGATATAAAAAATAACAAACTTCCCAAAAAGGATTAATGAGTTATAATATAACTCTATGATTCCTACCTTAGACGAAATAACATCATTAGTTAAAGATATCAAAGAAAAAGATAAGGCCCTTATAGAAAAGGCCTACAATTTCGCGCAAAAGGCTCACGCCGGACAGCTAAGAAAAAGCGGCGACCCATACTTCACTCACGTCGCCAATACCGCCAAAAATCTTGCCGACCTCGGAATGAAAGCCAAAACAATTTCGGCCGGACTTCTTCATGATGTAATGGAAGACACTCCTATATTGAGAGAGGAACTGGTAAAGGAGTTTGGAGAAGAAATAGTGGAAATGGTGGAAGGAGTTACAAAGCTCGGAAAAGTAAAATATAAAGGAGTTGAACGTAATGTAGAAAACTTAAGAAAATTTTTCATTTCTATCGCAAAAGATTTGCGCGTTCTTGTCATCAAGCTCGCTGACCGACTTCACAACATGGAAACTCTGGAACACGTAGAGCCGGAGAAACAAAAACGTATCGCACTTGAGACGTTGGAAATCTACGCACCACTTGCCAATAGATTGTCGATGGGACGATTGAAAGGTAAGCTCGAAGACGCCGCTTTTTCATTCGCATATCCGAAAGAATACGAAGAAGTCAAAAAATTACTCACGGACAGAAAAGATGTTGATGAAAAATATCTGATTGAGGTAAAAGATATTCTCACTGAAAAAATAAAAGATGCAAAAATAAAAAATGCAATTATAGACTACAGACAAAAGCATTTGTATTCTTTGTGGAAAAAACTTCAAAAATACGATATGGATATCAGCAAAATATACGACATTATCGCTCTCCGAGTCATGGTGAATACCGTTGCCGATTGTTACCACGTCCTTGGATTAATTCATGGAGAATGGACACCGGTGCCAAATCGTATAAAAGATTATATTGCTTCTCCAAAAGCAAACGGCTATCAAAGTTTACACACGACAATATTCACCGGAACTGGAGGAATAGTTGAAATTCAAATTCGTACACATGAAATGCATGAGAAGGCTGAGAACGGTGTCGCCGCACACTTCATATACAAAGAGAAAACTGGTTTAGACAAAATTGCATCAAAACAATTTGAATGGGTCCAAAAACTCCACGAACTCAATGTCAGTGAACATGAAGATGACCCTGAAAAATTTTTAAAAACAATCAAAATGGATTTCTTTAACGACAGAGTTTTCGTTTTTACTCCAAAGGGAGACATTATAGATTTGCCGGAAGATTCTTCGGTTATTGATTTTGCTTATGCGATACATACCGATATCGGCAATCATGCTCAAGGTTCAACAATAAATGGCAAGAACGCAGCATTGAATACTAAGCTTAAAAATAATGACATTGTGGAAGTTCAAGTAAACAAAAATGCCAAACCATCTTCAAAGTGGCTTGATTACGCAAAGACATCACTTGCCAAAAAACATGTAAACAACTATTTAAAAAGTCATAGTCTTCTATCCAAGTTCCTGTCTTTCGGGAAAAATTAAACCGAGAAATTTTTAATATTGTAGAGATCAATATCTTCTTCTGTTTTCTTCGTCTCTTCGTTTGTTCTGTCGTCAATAAGATGACTATCATTTTCTTCGCTTACTTCTATTGAAAGACTCTCGGTAACTGGATATGACGCAGGTTCCTGACTTGCGATATATTTGTCGAGCATACTGTTCGGATTCTCATTGGTTGATTTTATAGAGTTTAGAATTGTGTGCAAATCGTCATTCGTAAAGAAATCAATCGTGATATAGCCACCATTTTCTTTCTTCTCAATATGAACTCGTGTACCAAGTGATTCTTGGAGCTTCTCTTCCATCTCGGCAATTTCCGGATCCATAAGGTATTCCTTTTTGCGAACACGGTCAAAAGCAATCTTGCGTGCAGCCTTTTCCGCATCGCGGACTGTCATTTTCTTGAACATTATTTCTTTAAACAAAACCATCTGCTCTTCGGGTCTATCGACAAGCATGAGAATCGGTCGAGTGTGACCTTCACTTATTTTCTTTGAAGAAAGAGCGTCGAGCATTTCTTGTGGTAAAGCGAGAAGTCTCAAAGTGTTTGAAACATATTCACGACTCTTCCCTACTTTTGCTCCGATTTGGGTGTGAGTGAATTTAAATTCCTCTACAAGTCGCATGAAAGCGCGAGCTCTCTCGACTGCATTTAAATCTTCGCGTTGCAAGTTTTCGATTATTGCAAGCTCAAGCTTGGCCATACTGTCGTCACCAACTCTTATGATTACCGGAATTTGTTCCAGCCCTGCGAGCTTTGATGCTCGCAATCTACGCTCGCCGGCGATAAGTTCGTATTCCACGGAAAGTCCGCCGTCTTCGTTTTGAATTTCTTCCCTAGAAACAACAAGCGGCTGGAGCACGCCATACTGGCGGATAGAGTCGGCTAAATCACGCAAACGGTCTTTATCGAACTCACGGCGTGGTTGAAATGGATTTGGTTTTATTTTTTCTATGTCTACCCAAAAAATCGAATTGTTATAAATTTCTGCCATATAGCGTATTTTATCACACTTTTGTAGAAAAAAATATAGAAAAAAGAGGGGTCACGTATGTGTACCCCTCAAAATAAATTAAAACTAACAATACAATAATCAAATGGAAACACCAAACTTTAAAGCATCTTTATGAAGCATTTTAAACTTTGTTTTGTCCATAGGCTGGTCTGTTGCATCCATAAGACGTACTGTCATCTTTTTCGGAAGTAGTTTTTGCATTTCATTCATCTTTTGTTCACCGAATAAATAATGCTTGATTGCGGCCTTAGTTCTTTCATCAGAATCACTGAAGCCATGTTCACTACCGAAACGCTCAAATAGGTGTTGTCGGAGTATAACCTTGCGACCAGTAGATGTTGTAGAAATATACTCGACGGCATACTGAAAGGTTGAAATCATTCCAACAGTTGCTGAATTAGCCCCGCCCTTAGCTTCCAAATACGGTGTCATAATCACTGTTTTACAACTTTCTTTTTTTGCAAAACTGGCAAATTCCTCAATGGATTTTGTCTTGTACGGAAAGAGATTTTTAATGAAGTTTAACATTTTAATTCCTCCTATTTTGTTTGTTTAGAATTATATTAAATATCTTACTTTTCTACAATATTACCATATATTTGTTATATGTCAATATAAGCAATTTATAAGGATAACAATGAAATATAGTCTTTATTGAAAAATATGACGAAAACGTGTATACTCTCCTTGTGCTTATGCGTCGGTGGTAGAGTGGTCAATTACAACTGACTGTAAATCAGTCGCCTTCGGGCTCCGTAGGTTCGAATCCTACCCGGCGCACAAATTAAAATCTCAAGCGAAAGCCTTGGGATTTTCATTTGTACGTCGGAGAAGGTCGCCAATGCGACTTTCTGTAGGATTCGAAAACCTTTTCCTTGTGAGTGTACTAACGAATGGAAAAGGTGTACTGAAACTGTAAGTTTCGAAAAGCGTATTCGCGGTCTAACCTTTAAATTGACTCATCGTTTTGTATATGATAGCTTATTAAGAAAAGAAATCACTAAAAATAGCACCATGAAAGAAACAAGAGCATATAAAGCAGGTGAAAGCGCTGGATTAGTAATAATTGAAATGATACATCTTATGTATCAGAATAATACTGCTAAGAAATTTATTTCCGGATTAATGAGTGTACTTTTACCCGAATACGAAAAGCGTTTACCAAAAATAAAAAAATGATGGTAACTTATTTAAAAAATCGAACATTTAATAATGATTCGGTTTTTTTATCTATTATAAAAAAATTACCCGACACAATATAAAATTGTGACGGGTAAAATATAAATCATTCACTTTCACTTTTTAAATAGGAATAAGAAATTATTTCAACTATTAATAATATCCCTTCCAAAGAAAGTGCATCTCTTGCATTTTTTTTATCCTCAACGCTAATTTCCCCAAGCAAATTATCGTGTGTCGTTTCTTCCCCTTTGAATCTTTCCTCAAATTGAGCCATAATACTGACCATTTCGCCATTGACCGCTATTTTAGTCTTTCCAAATGCTCTTACTTGAGCAACGTCGGTTTCATCAGACGAACCAAATAAATATATTTCTTTTGGTATATCTTTGTCGTGACCCTTCATAATCGAAACTTCCTCGTTGGTCAAATAAAGATAAACAGTCGGGCAACAATTATGTCCGTTCTCAAACAAACATCTTTGTCTTACTTTTTTTGAATCAAATTTAGAATTTTTAAAATCTGGGAAAAAATCTGCATTTTTGTATGGGACAATTGTAGTTGAGTCTAAAAAAAATCGAGTTCCTTGTCTTATTGTCAAATCTTTATACATGGTATTAAATTTTTAATTAGACAATTTTTACTTGCTTTCATTTTACTATATAGGTACCTAGTGTCAAACAAAGTTGTTAGAAAATAAAAAGAGGGAGTAACGACATAAGTCGTTCTCCCTCTCACATTTAACCGCCCGATTAGCGTTGACGGTTTTTGCTTTACACAGCGAAATCCTGAAGGGCACTAAACACAGATTCGTAAACATCCGGTTCTTTGTCTTCTTCCGGAAGATCATTAGGATCCATGCCCAATTGCAAATACAATTCTTTGTACCTTTCTGTGATACTTTTTATGAACTCGTGAGATAATTCCGGTGGAACTTGTCCCGGTTCTCCTTTAAAACCACATTCCATAAGCCATTCTCTGACAAACTCTTTGGAAAGCTGTCTCTGTGGTTCTCCTTTGACAAATCTTTCTTGGTATCCCTCAGAATAGAAATACCGTGAGGAATCCGGAGTGTGAACTTCGTCAATGAGAACGATATCACCGTCGCTTGTTTTTCCAAATTCATACTTGGTGTCAACGAGAATTAGTCCATTTCTGGCAGCCAATGTTGTCCCATAATTAAAGAGGTAATAAGTGAACTTTTCGATTTGTTCATAGTCCTCTTTTGAAACCAAACCCTGAGAAATTATTTCTTCCCTTGAAATATTTTCATCGTGGCCGTGTTCAGCTTTGGTTGTAGGTGTAATGATTGGTTTAGGGAATTTCTGATTTTCCTTCATCCCATCAGGCAGAGTTAAACCACAGATGGTTCTCTCGCCATTCTTGTATAAACGCCATGCGCTTCCGACAAGATAACCACGAATGACCATTTCCACTTTAAACGGAATTGCTTTTTCCCAGATTGATACTCTCGGGTGAGGAACACTCAAGAGACAATTAGGAACAATGTGTGCGGTCGCTCTCATGTTTTTTGCGGCGATTAGGTTGAGAATTGCTCCCTTTAAGGGAATTTCTTCTGCAAGTACGACGTCAAAGGCTGAGATATGATTTGTAGTTTCTACCACTAATATATCGTCATTAATTGGCGTCATTCTTCTGATTTTGCCACCGTAGGTTTCTCCAGATTGTCCTGGATAACGTCCTGTTTCTTTCATAATTTTCAATTTTAAATTAAACAAAGATGATTTTTATTTACCCCTATACTACTATAAAACCGTTTATTGTCAAACGGAAGTGGCCCCGAAAGCGAAGCTTTCGGGGCCACTCTATTTTATAGTTTTATTTCACTTTGACCTTGCTTCCCATACTCATACTACTTGGAGCAACTCTTTTCTTTTTCATCTCTATCACAAGTTCATTGTCTTTCATCATTACAGCAACGGTGTCACCCTTCTTTGCCTTGCTTACGATAATAAGCATTGCGACAGGATTTAGAATTTTATCTTGAATCAATCTTCCGAGCGGTCGTGCACCGTAGTGAGGGTTGTAACCTTCTTTTGCAAGATACGTAAGCGCTTCAGGAGCAATTTCAAGTGAAATTCCTTTTCCCGCCAAGCGTTCGCGAATAACTTTTATTTTAATATCAACGATGTGGCGAATTACTTCCGGCGACAAAATATCAAAGACAATGACATCGTCCAAACGATTCAAGAATTCCGGTCTGAAGTGGTCCTTGAGCGCATCAAGAACTTTTTCTTTCGTTTGAGAATATTCATCCTTCTTTGTATTGTTTGTAAATCCGAGTGATTCCATTTTCTCTATGAAGTTGGAGCCGAGGTTCGAAGTTAGAATGATAATTGTATTTTTGAAATTTACAACTCTTCCCTTGGCATCGGTAAGACGTCCTTCATCAAGAACTTGGAGTAAAATATTCAGAACTTCCGGATGAGCTTTTTCTATTTCATCAAATAATACAACTGAGTATGGTCTGTGGCGAACCGCTTCCGTGAGACTTCCCGATTCATCATATCCGACATATCCAGGTGGCGAACCGATAAGCTTTGAAACACTATGTCTTTCCGTGTATTCACTCATATCTACTCGAACAAGGGCTTTATCGTCATTGAAAATAAATTGCGCGAGTGTTTTGGTCAGCTCGGTTTTCCCTACTCCGGTCGGACCAAGGAAAATAAACGAACCAATCGGTTTATTTGGGTCGGATATTCCCGCGCGACTTCGGCGAACAACATCGGCAATTTTCTTAATTGCCACATCTTGGCCGATAACTCGCAAACGTAATTCATCTTCCATGTGTTCAAGTTTCTTTGATTCCTCTTCAAGCATTTTCTCAAGTGGCACACCTGTCCAACGAGAAACTACGGCAGCAATATCGTCGGCGGTAATTTCTTCTTTCAAAATACGGCGAGATTTTTGAAGTTTTTTTAATCGTGTAACTTTTGTTCCCAATTTATTTTGTAATTCCGGAATTCTTCCGTAACGAATTTCTGCCGCTCTTCCGAGATCGGCTTTCATCTCTGAATTCTCCGCTTCAAGTCGCAAAGATTCCAATTCTTTTTTTATTTCACGAATTTCCGAAACAGTTTCTTTTTCATTCTTCCATTTAAGTTCAAGTTCGTGTGTTTCCTCTTTTAGGTTAGCGATTTCTTTCTCGATATCTTTCATTCTTGCTTTCGCATCTTTACTGCTTTCACCGCGCTTGTCTCTCTCAATTTCTTTCATTAGAGCTTGTTTTTCAACCTCAAAACGCATAATCTTTCGGTCTGCATCTTCCAAAATTTGCGGCTTATTTTCAAGAGCTAAACGTAGTGATGACGAAGCCTCGTCGATGAGATCCACAGCTTTATCGGGTAAATATCTATTTGTAATATACCTCGCACTCAAATTCACCGCCGAAATAATCGCATCATCTGTGATTTGAACTCCGTGGAAAAGTTCATATTTTTCTTTTAGTCCGCGCAAAATCGCAATCGTATCATCAGTACTTGGTTCATCGATATATACCGGCTGGAATCTTCTGGCAAGTGCCGGATCTTTCTCAATATGTTTTTGATATTCTTTTAGAGTAGTTGCTCCGATTGCACGAAGTTCACCGCGCGCAAGTGCCGGCTTTAACATATTTGAAGCATCAAGTGAACCTTCGGAACTTCCCGCGCCGACTATTGTATGTATTTCATCTATGAAGAGAATTATTTTGCCATTGGATTTTTCAATCTCTTTCATCATTCCACGTAATCTTTCTTCGAATTCTCCACGATATTTTGTTCCCGATAATAATAAACCGAGGTCAAGAGAAACAACTTCTTTGTCTTTTAAACTTTCTGGCACATCATTGTGGGCGATTCGGATAGCAAGTGCTTCCGCGACGGCCGTTTTACCGGTTCCAGCTTCACCTATTAAAATAGGGTTATTTTTTGTGCGACGCGACAAAATCTGCATCATTCGCATAATTTCCGTATCACGTCCAATAACAGGGTCGAGCTTGTCTTCGCGAGCCAAGTCGGTGAGATTGCGGGTAAACTTTGCAAGGAGTCTTGGTTTTTTCGAAGAAGAACCTTCAACTGTTTTTTCACTACGAAGTACTTTAAGAACACTTATGACATTGTCCTTCGCAATTTTAAAACGTCCGAGCAGTTCGCGTGCTTCTCCCGGAATTTCCAATAATGAAACAAATAAATGTTCGGTGGAAACAAATTCATCTTTGAGTGCAACCGCTACTTTTGCGGAGTTTTCTATAATCTGAGCCAAATCCGGAGTAAGATAAATCTGATACGATGGTGAAAGTGTATTACGATTCTCCGGAGATTCTGTCATTTCTATTAAATTATCGGTCAAGAGCATCGTATCAACTTCCATTTTATCCAAAATAGAAATTATCAAAGAATCCTCTTGAACAAGAAGTGCAGTTAATAAGTGCAAGGCGTTCACATGATTTTGACCACGTTCAATAGCCAGCTCATGAGCTTTGCGGATTACTTCCTTTGCTTTAGTTGTAAAATTATTGAATGGGGGCATAAAATTTAATATATATTATTATCAATTGTTAATACGTCTCTGAAATATCTTTTATCTCATTCTATTTATTTGAGTTAAAAAATAGATTAAACTCATTTAACCTATTTTATTGAGTTTGATTGTCGGTATTTGTAGTTGTCGGAGGTGTACTATTTGCTACCGGAGAAATTTTCAAAATAGTAAAACCATTATCGAACTTTTTTAAAACAGTGGCATCAAAATCTATTTTGTTCAGAACAACTTTATACGACTCTCCTTCTTTTATTAAACCAGAATCTACAAGAATTAAACCAATATCCGAAACAATAACTCCTTGACCTATCGCTCCAGTGTCAGTACCGGTTGCAGTTCCACTCGTGTCTGTTGGCATAGTGCCGTTCATTATATTTGTAGGAGGAATTGTGGTCGGGGTTGTAGAAGTTGGAACAGTCGGAGTAGTTGAAGTAGCTGGAGTAGTTGAACTGGCTGCACTTGGAGTTTTTAAATATATGGATACGAGTGCATCACCATTGCCTGATATTAATGATGAATCATCTTTTGTACTTGTGTCGGTCTTCGTGGTGGATACTGGAGTTGGAGCCGGTATTGTCGTAACTTTTTCTATTGTACGTTGAATAACATTATTTATGGTTTGCGGAACACTTTTTGGCATTTGCTTCATTAGAGAAACCGTCACAATACCTGTAGCTATTGAAACCACAAAAGTAATGAGCAATGTCAATAAAATAAGCTGTTTTTTGTCTAATTCCTTAATATCCATACTTTTAGTATAGCATAAAGGTCAAATCTATTTCCACTTATTATATTTATTTAAAATTTTAGTTAAAACAGAAATAAATTTATCGATATCGCTTTTTTTTGTGTCGCGTCCAAGTGAAATTCTAAGTGAACCTTCTTCTTGACCATTTCTTTTACAAATTTTTCTGATTGCATTTATCACATACGAATCGTTATTGTCACCGCTCTTGCAAGCACTCTTTGCGGATAATTCAATTCCCTTCGCATCGAGTTCAATAACAAGAAGCTCGCTCGAAATACTGAAGATGGAAATATTTATATTATTCGGAAGACGTTTTTCTTTATCGCCATTCAGAATTATTTTATAACCGGAAGTTTGAGCAAGTGATATTAACTTTTCGATTCCGTAATCTCGTATCTTGGTGAGTCTATCGGATTCTTTTTGTTTTATTTTATTTGTAACACTAAAAGCCTCGGCAATTCCGGCAATTAACACAACACTTTCCGTTCCAGAATGTAAACCAAATTCTTGCCCGCCACCTTTATATAAAGGATACAAATCTACGTTTCTTTTTTTATACAAAACGCCGATACCTTTTGGACCATAAATTTTCGAGCTATTAAAAGACAACAAATTTACCCCTAGTTTTTCAATGTTTTCTGTGTACAAGTAATTCATCGCCTGACATGCATCGGTATGAAAAAGTGGGTACAAATCCTCGGGAGAATGCACCTCTTGCTTAATTCTGTTCTTTCTAAAATGCCTGATTATTTTTGCAATTTCTTCTATCGGTTGAATGGTGCCGATTTCATTATTCGCATACATAACAGAAACCAAAATTGTATTTTCTTTCAATGATTCTTCAAACTCTTTCAAATTTATAATCCCATTATTACTAACTCCAACATAAGTAACTTCCGCTTCCCCAGTTTTTTCAAGAAGCCTACAATTTTCAAGAACAGCCGGATGTTCGATTCGAGTTGTAACAATGTGGGGAATTTTTTCTTTGTTTTTTATTTTCCATTCCCTCACCACACCGAGAATCGCAAGCGCGTCACTTTCAGTGCCTGAACTTGTAAATATAATTTCATCGCTGTGAGCATTTATAAGTTTCGCAATTGTATTTCTTGCTTCTTCAATGACACTTCTTACTTTTACGCCATCTTTGTATATGGCACTTGGGTTAGCGAAATAATCCTGCTCGTAAAAAGCCATCTTTTCCGCAACATTCTTATCTATCGGTGTTGCCCCGGCATAATCAAGATATATTTTTTTCTTCTCCAATATTCCCATACTTTATATATAACACTATATCACAGCATTGTAAAAAAAGCCTTATTGGTATATACTCTTTTAATATATGAATACTATTATCTTATTTTATATAATTTCGGGAGCTGTTGTTATCGCCTTATTGTGGATTTTAATGATTGAGATAAGGTTGAAAAAAATATTCGCCGGAACCAAGGCCCGCAATTTGGAAGAGATGATAGTTTTGGTTGGTAAAAAAATTAACCAGCTGGAAGAGACACAAACGGAGATAAATAAACATTTGATACAAATTGACGATAGATTAAACAAATCCATCAGAAACATTGAGACTATTCGCTTTAACCCATTCATAGATGCAGGTAGCAATCAGAGTTTTGCAATTGCTTTTATGAACGATGAAGGCAATGGAGTAGTAATGTCTTCTTTGTATGCTCGCGACCGTATGAGTATTTTTGCAAAACCTATAGTCGGCGGTAAATCCGCATTCGAATTATCTACCGAAGAAAAAGAGGTTTTGGACAAAGCAATAAAATAGTAAAAAAATAATTGAAATAATTATTATTTCCGCAAAAAATAAATTTTTATTCGCGCTTTACCCTAAAGGGCTCCGACGCGACTCATAAAACTTTATTTTTTACTCCAATATATTATGAGTAATGAAACGAAAACAATTGAAAATGTGCGCCCTCCCGTAGTTGTTGTTATGGGGCATGTTGACCATGGGAAATCAACTCTTTTGGATTACATCAGAAAATCGAACATCGTCGGAGGCGAAGCCGGCGGAATCACTCAACATATCAGTGCATATGAAGTTACAACCAAAGATGATAAAGGAAATAATCGACTCATAACATTTTTAGATACACCCGGGCATGAAGCATTTTCGAAAATGCGTACTCGCGGAGCGCAAGCTGCCGACATCGCAATTCTTGTTGTGTCCGCCGAAGATTCGGTAAAAGCGCAAACACTTGAAGCTTACAATACTATTATAGAGAGCAAGATTCCGTATATTGTCGCAATAAATAAAATAGACAGACCAAACGCCAACATCGAAAAAACAAAAATGGATTTGGTTGAGAAAGGAATTTATTTGGAAGGTCAAGGTGGCGATATTCCATTCGTACTTATTTCGGCAAAAGAAGGAACCGGAATACCGGAACTTTTGGATATGATTATTTTGGTTTCGGATTTGGAAGGATTTACAGGTAATCCACAATTAAACGGAAGCGGAGTGGTTATTGAAGCAAAGCGTGATTCACAACGTGGAGTTTCGGCAACATGTGTGATAAAAAATGGCACTCTCAAAGCAGGAATGTTTGTCGCTTGCGGAACGGCCATTGTTACGACTCGTATTTTGGAGAATTTTACCGGAAAACCTATAAAAGAAGCCACCTTTTCATCCCCTATTCGTCTTACCGGTTTTGAATCGATGCCTGAAGTCGGCAGTATTTTTGAATCATTCAATACAAGAAAGGAAGCGGAAAATTATATAAATATAATCAAAAGTGAAATTTTTAATAATAAAATTAGTGAAGCACAAACAAACTCAACTGGGAAAATTATTCCGATAATAATTAAAACAGATGTCTCCGGTTCAATTGAAGCTATAGAAAAAGAAATTGAAAAACTTGGAAGCAAAGAAATTTCTTTTAAAATAATCGGTAAAGGTGTTGGGGCGATAAACGAATCCGATTTGAAAATGGGAAGTGTAAATAAAGAAACGATAATCGTCGGATTTAATGTGAAGATTGATACCGATGCCAGAAATCTGAACGAATCTCTCAAAGTAAAAGTGGAAACGTTTGATATTATTTACAAACTTATAGACTGGTTGAAAGATTTAATCGAAGTTCGCCGTCCTCGCCTTGAAACAATAGAAGTCATCGGCGCTATGAAAATCCTGAAAACTTTCGGTTCCACAAAAGGTAAACACGTCGTGGGAGGAAAAGTAACAACCGGGAGAATATCTCTCGGAAGTATTATTCGCATAATCCGCCGTGATTTTGAAATTGGAACAGGAAAAATTGTAGAAGTACAAATAAACAAATTGAAAACCAAAGAAGTTCTCGAAGGAAATGACTGTGGAATTCAAGTAGAAACGAAAATAGATATTGCACCAGGCGATGTATTAGAAGCTTTTGAAGTTAAAATAGTATAAGCTACGCGTTTAAGTTTATGTCAGAATTTAGGAATGAAAAAATAAAAAATAATATAAAGGAGCTTGCCGCTATGTATATAGAACGTGAAGCCGGACCAACATCACTAATCACAGTGACTAGAGTTTTGTTGTCTCCTGACGGAAAGCGGGCAACTATTATGGTCAGTGTCATGCCAACAGAAAAAGAAAACGCCGCATATGGATTTATAAAAAGAAATCTCGGCGAATTGAGAAAAAATATTGCAAAGGCATTAAAAATAAATCCGGTTCCATTTCTTGATGTTCAAATCGACGAAGGAGAAAAGCATCGTCAAAAAATTGACGAGCTGTTAAATAATGGTTAGGATAAAGGGAATGAAATAAAATAGTCTTTGAGAAATGCCTTGGGAGTGCGACGGCGCGAGCACGAGGAATTTTTCACCAGAAAAATATCCGTGCATTTTGAGAAAAGCTATTTTATGAAATGACCGATTAGGCGTGGTAGCCAAGTGGTAAGGCAGAGATCTGCAAAATCTCTATACGGCGGTTCAATTCCGCCCCACGCCTCAGCGCGGAGCACACAAACTGCTTTGTGTGCACGGCGGAATTGAAAGACTTTTCCGTGCCATAGGCCGGAAAAGTACCAGTGACCGTCAGTCACAATTCCGTAAAGAAAAAATGTTAGAATAATCAAATATGCCGGGGTGGCGAAATTGGCAGACGCACTTGCCTTAGGAGCAAGCGAGGTAACTCATGGAGGTTCAAGTCCTCTCCCCGGCACAAAAGCGAAGCTTTTGTGCGGGAGCAAGCCAACTGCTTGGCTTGCATGAGAGGTCTTGAAGACCTTTTCCCTGTGAGCGGAGCGAGCGGAAAAGGTGTACTGACCCTGTAAGGATCAAGTCCTCCGGCGCGAGGCGGGGTCCCGGAATTTTTCAGCAGAAAAAGATTCGTGACAACTCATTTCCCAAAGACACTAAAAGGTATACTGAACCTGTAAGGTTCAAGATTCCTCTCCCCCAATTGCAAATTCCACCCAAATATAGTATGCTTATGAAATATGACGATTATCGCTAAAATACTGCCTTATCTACAGATTATTCTATCCATTATTTTAATAGCCGCAGTTTTATTCCAACAATCCAGTGCTGGAGTGGGTGGCGCGTTAGGTGGAGGAGATGGCGGTGGACTTTACAATACACGTCGTGGTTTCGAAAAATTCCTATTTATTTTAACAATAGTTGTTGGTATAATCTTTGTTGTATCATCGTTTATAGCTATATTCATTAAATAAAATTCTATTTTTTGACGGAACAGTTTCCTCTCAGTGCATTTATGCGTAAATTTATCCTATTTATTAAAGAATTTCATATTTATAAGAAAGAAGAACTTTTAGATGCTGTTGCGTCTTTTTCCAAAAGGCAATTTGTCATTTTTGTTACCCTTTTCGCTGTTGCTGTTGTTTCCATAATAATATTGCTCGCTCAAATCAATTCTATGTTTTTGGTCAGTGTTCCGGTAAGTGGAGGGACAGTTACAGAAGGAATTATCGGCGTTCCAACTCTGGTCAATCCGGTTATTGCCGTTTCCGATGCGGACAAGGACCTAACATCACTCGTTTTTTCTGGTTTGATGAGAAAAACTTCCGAAGGTAAATTTATCCCTGATTTGGCGGAGTCGTATACAGTCTCCCCTGACGGCACGGTTTACACTTTTGTAATCAGAAAGAATGCAAAGTTTCAAAATGGCCAGAGTGTCACAGCCGACGATGTTATTTTTACTATAGATAAAATCAAAGACCCAACCATCAAGAGTCCTCGCAAACTTGGGTGGGACGGAGTCACCGTCAGTAAGACCGACAATTATACCGTTGTGTTTACACTGGCTCAGCCTTATATATCATTTATCGATAATACAACTATCGGAATACTACCATCGGAATTATGGAAGAATGTAAATTCAGACGGATTCAATTTGTCCCCTCAGAACGTTAAAGCAATTGGTTCGGGGCCATATAAAATCAAATCCGTTAAAAAGAATGCCGACGGAATTTCCGAAGAATACACGCTTGAACGTTTTAATAATTTCGCTTTAGCTAAACCAAGTATTAAATATTTAAATATTGTTTCTTTCGCGAACGAAAAAGATTTAGTGAAAGCATTACTCAATCATTCGATTGACCAAGCCGGTGGAATAAGTTCGGAAAATATAGATAGTATAAAAAAGGGAAACTTTACGATTCACACGGCAGTTTTACCTAGAATTTTTGGAATCTTTTTCAATAGTACCAACAACAAGATTTTCGCCGACCAGGCTGTTGTCAAAGCTATAAATGAAGCAATCGACAGACAAGATATCGTTGACCAAGTACTTGGCGGTTATGGCACTGTAGTTTATAGTCCAATTCCGGAGAAAATTATTCCTGATACAACATTAGAAAAATACGACACCAACTCACTCGATGAGGCCCGCCAAATTCTCGATAAAGCCGGATGGGCAGTCGGAGCGGATGGCATTCGTACAAAGGGCACGGCTGACACAATCAAAACTGTAACCCAAAAAGTAAAAGGGAAAACAGTGACAAAAACAACTACGGTTAAAAGTACAACCCCGGTTGTTAGACTTAGTTTCTCTCTAACTACCGGAGATACTCCCGAGCTCAAAGCAACAACTCTTTTAATAAAGGACCAATTACAAAAGATTGGTGTTGAAGTGGACACAAGTAAAGTCTATGAGACTGGTCAATTGAATCAGCTCATCCGCGCACGTGATTATGATGCATTATTTTTTGGGCAAATAATAAACCATGAATCCGATTTGTATTCATTCTGGCACTCTTCACAAAGAATCGATCCCGGATTGAATATCGCAATGTATAATGACAAAAAGGCGGATACTATCCTCGAATCAATACAAAAGACACTTGATAGCACTGACCGCACAAGCAAGTATGAAGACCTCGAAAAAGAATTCAGTACAAATATTCCTGCCATCATGATATATTCTCCGGAGTACTTATACATAACTTCCCCTTCACTCAACAATCTCACGCTTTCAAATATTACTATTCCTTCAGATCGATTCTCATCAGTCTATTCATGGTCCACTGATACGGAAAAAATTTGGAAAATCTTTACTAAATAACAAAAATAAATTATGAACGAAATACCCAAAAGCATACAAAACCCAAAATTTAAAAACGGACAAAGATTCAGTTACCGCAAGCAAGGCAACATTCGCGTTTTACACAAAACACAGCAACCAACTATTAAAATAAATAGCCTTGTTAAGCCTAGCTACTATGCCGGTAGTGATAATAAAATACAAACACCAACCAAGAAAATAAGTCGTGGAAGTTACCAATACAGCAACATCAAAGGCAGAGGTCGCCAACGCCCAAATACTCAAGGAGCACAGCCACAAAATAAACCAGCTTTCATAAAAAACAAAACTACTACTATTCCACCACCAGAAAAAGGTGTAATTAGAATAATTCCACTCGGTGGAGTAGAGGAAATCGGCAAGAATATGACAGCCATCGAAATCGGGAATGACATAATAGTTATCGATGCAGGTATGCAATTCAAAACGGAAGATACTCCGGGAATTGATTACATTATTCCAAATACTACCTACCTCGAAGAACGCAAAGACAAAGTTCGCGCAATGCTCGTCACTCATGGACACTTGGACCACATTGGTGGTATTCCTCTTGTGATGAGTCGCATCGGTAATCCCCCACTTTATTCTCGCAACCTTTCTGTTCTTGTTATGAAGAAACGTCAAGAAGAGTTTCCACACTTGCCACCACTTAATGCTCATATAGTTGAAAAAGATTCTGTTATTTATGCCGGAGATTTACGTATTCGTTTCTTTGGTGTGACTCACACTATGCCTGACTCTATGGGTATTGTTATCGAAACTCCGTACGGTTCTATTGTTACTCCCGGAGACTACAAGCTCGACCAAGTAGATGGAAAAGTAAGCGAAGAAGAAGAAAAAGAATATGCATTCTTCGACAAAGAAAAAGTTCTTTTGCTTATGACCGATTCGACAAATGTAGAAAACGAAGGATTTTCTATGCCGGAATCTCGTGTTCATGAGGGCTTGGAAAAATTAATAAGGCAAGGTTCCGGAAGAATAATTATTTCTGCCTTTGCTTCTTCTATAACTCGTTTGATGAAAATTGTTGAGATAGCGGAATCACTTGGTAAAAAAGTAGCACTTGATGGCAGGTCATTAAAAACCAATATGGAGATTTGTGAAGCCGCCGGAATTTTCAAACCAAAGAAAGGCACAATTATTCCTGTTGAAGATGCCGATAAATATCCTCCCAATAAAGTCCTTATTATGATGACAGGTGCTCAAGGTGAAGAGTTTGCCGCTCTTTCACGTGCCGCAAACAAAACTCACAAGAAATTCGTTATTCGTGCCGGGGACACCATAATTCTTTCGGCTTCGATTGTTCCCGGAAACGAAATCGCCGTTCAACACTTGAAGGATAATCTTACTCGTCATGGAGTTCGCATTATCAGTTACCGTACAAGTGAAGTTACAGTTCACGCGACTGGCCACGGCGACCAGGAAGATATTAAATGGCTCCACAGAAAAACACATCCTAAGTTCTTTATTCCTATTCACGGCTGGCATTCAATGCTCGTTAAGCACAAAGAAGTTGCAATGTCACTCGGAATGTCTGCCGATAATATTATAGTTCCGGATAATGGTTCTATTATTGAAATTGTTGATAATGGAAATAAAATAGTTCTCCGAAAAGAAAAAGCCCCTTCTGGTCCAATGATGGTTGATGGATTTTCTGTTGGGGATGAACAAGATGTTGTTATTCGCGACCGCGTCATGCTCGCCCAAGATGGAATGTTCGTCTTAATCGCAACGATTGATTCTGTAACAGGTAAACTAAGAAAGTCTCCTGATATTATTTCGCGTGGATTTATTTATTTGAAAGAAAATCAGGAACTTCTTCACCAAGTTCGTCTCATCATAAAGAAAACTGTCGAAGACGAAACTCACGGAATGAATCCGATTAATTTCGATGCTATTAAAACAGCACTCGGAGATAATATTTCAAAGTTTCTTTTCCAAAAAACAGCCAAGAGGCCTATCGTTATACCTGTATTATTAAATATTTAAATTTGCATTATTGAGGTATTTTATTTAATCATATGAACCACAAAAAAGTTAACCGTATGTATGTTTTATCGTTTCTTTTCACTTTGCATATTGCATTGTCCGCATACGTAAACTCTACTTTTTTATCTAACATAATTCCATTAAATTATGTTAGTATCTTGTACACAATTTCTTCATTGGTTACATTGATATTACTCTCAAAAAGTTCAAATTTATTAAAATATTTCGGTAATAGAAAATTTTCATTATGGTTATTGCTTGCCAATATGCTTTCACTAGTCGGTATGATAACTTCAAAAAATCCATATATTGTCGGAACTGCTTTCGTTGTATTCGTTTCAACCAATACTCAAATTCTATTTTGTATTGATATTTTTATCGAACACTTCGGAGACAAAGAAACTATCGGTAAAAATCGTGGCCTTTATTTAACTCTGGTAAATCTGGCTTGGATGCTCTCTCCTCTTATTGCTGCATTTTTGATAACTCAAGAAGGAGGTTATAAAACAATTTATACTATAGCCTTCGTTGCGACAGTCATAATGTCGTTCGGCATGTTATTGTCAGTAAAAAACGATTACAAAGATAGTTCATATAAAAAAACCCCGTTTTTGGAAACATACAGATTCCTGAAAACCAATCATCATATGTTAGCAATTACTATAATCAGTTTTATTTTACAATTCTTTTATGCCTGGATGATTGTCTATACTCCGATATATTTATATGAACATATTGGGCTCGGCTGGACTCAAATTGGTATTATATTTACCATAATGTTGGCGCCTTTCGTTATTTTTGGTTTACCTATAGGAATACTGATAGACAAATATCACGTCAGCAAAAGAGTTCTTCTGTATATCGGGTTCGTTATTATAAGTGTCTCAACATTGATAATCTCAGGTATCACTACCAAAAATATTTTAATTTGGGGTATAGTCCTTTTTATGACACGTGTTGGAGCAACCATAATTGAGACAACTTCGGAAATATATTTCTTCACACATATAAAAGAAGAAGAGACATACCTGCTCAGTGCCTTTCGTGATATGAATCCAGTCGCGTATATGATCGCTCCGCTTATAAGTACTGTGATATTTTTAATATTACCTTTTAATTATTTATTTTTAATCCTGGGTCTCATATTATTAACCGGTCTATATTATATTCCTCACTTAAAACATAATCATGAATGTGAAAATACTTTACCCAATCAGAATAAATAAATATCTTGCTCAGAAAAATTACTCAACTAGATTGGGTGGTGATGAACTTATTAAAAAAGGTTTCGTCTTTATAAATGGACGAAAAGCAGTTCTTGGAGACAAAGTAGACGAGGGAGATGAAGTGACAGTAAAGGAAAAAGGAATCAAAAAATATTATGTATACTATGCCTACAACAAAGATGTAAATATTTCGACTAACCCCGATACATCTAGTAAAGATATTCTCCAAGTCACAAGATTTCCTGTCAGAGTTTTCCCTGTCGGTAGACTTGATAAAGATTCACACGGACTAATAGTAATGACAAATGACGGACGTGTTACAGACCGATTGCTCTCCCCTTTGTATTCTCACGAGAAAGAATATATCGTAAAAGTAGAGCCAAACTTTACGGATAAATTTATTGAATTAATGTCTAACGGGGTTCATTTTGATAAGTTTGTCAGCAAGAAATGTAAGATATGGCGAGCAACGAAGGATACCTTCCATATAGTGCTCACAGAGGGCAAAAAGCGCCAAATAAGGCGTATGTGCGAGGCATTGCACCATAATGTCACAGACCTCAAACGCATCCGAATTATGAACATTGAGCTCGGTAATATACCACTTAGTGGTTTCAGAGAAATTAAGGGTGAAGAACTGGAAACGTTTCTTAAATCACTAAATTTAGCATAAACAAAATAGCCCCGGACCTTCGGTCCGGGGCTATTTAATTTCTCTTCTTATTTTGCTATATATGGAAGTAATCCCATAAAACGAGCGCGCTTGATAGCAACAGCAAGTTTTCTTTGATTCTTTGCTGTAACGTCAGTACGTCGGCGAGCAAGCATACGAGCCGAAGGAGAAAGAAATCTTTTTAGAACTTCTATATCCTTGTAGTCAATATGTTTTATATTGTTTGATGAAAAATAATCTTGTTTCATAATTTTTAATTCTTAATGTTAATTCTTAAAACGGAATATCTTCTGCATTTATTTGTTCTTCAGGATATTCAATAGTGTCTAGTTCTCCCTCGTCCTTCTGAGCTGGTGTACTCTTAGGAGCAGAAGCAGATTGGTCAAAACTTCCTCCACTCTTTCCACCGCTACCTGTATTTGAACCAAATTGAACTCTGTCAGCGATAACTTCTGTACGATATTTTTTGGTGTTTGTTGCAGCATCATCCCAACTTCTGGTTTGCATTCGTCCTTCAATCATCACTTGGCTTCCCTTTTTCATGTATTGAGCGACTGTTTCTGCTTGGCGACCGAAGACAACAATATTGTGATAATCAGCTGCTTCTTGTTTAGCTCCATTTTTATCTTTCCAAACACGATTTGTTGCAACAGAGAAACTGCATACTTTTGTACCGGAAGGAATAGCTTTAAGTTCTGGATCTCGAGTAAGGTTACCTATTATAAATACTTTATTTAAATACATAAATATATAGTTAAGTTGTTAATACTTATATTATACCACTAGGGCGTCAATTTCCTTATTTATTATTTCTTCGTCAGCAGCATTGATTTCTTCATGCTTTTGAACTGGACGACGTCGTGGTCCATCCTGCTTGCTGTAAGAACGCTTTACCGACATAGTATTCTCACGAACTGTTTTAATTATAAGGAAGCGGACTAACTTTTCGTTCTTATCCAAAATATTTTTTATAGCTTTAGCTTGGTCTGTTGTACATTCAAACTTAACCCAGCCAAAATAACCATAAGAAAATTTCTGTTTCTTGTTTTCAATAGAACGTGACATTTCATATGCCAATTCTATAAGCTTCGGATATTCATCGGAAATAAATACCGCTCCTTGTTCCAAGAACATATCCTTGAACAAAGTCACTTCACCACCAAGATTTTCCTCAGGAATACTTGGTACCATAAGATATCCTACTTCATAAACGCCGAGACGAATTTCTTTTTCATCGCCGACATTTTCTTCAACCTCCTCTACCTTTTTAGTTTTTGCCATTAGATAAACGCGTAAAATACGCGATAATTGTTAATTTTAATACCATCTTGTTATGGACCTATGTGTACCGACTTCAGGGTCGGGACAAACGAGATGTGGAGTTATACTAACAAAAATACAGTCTTTTGTCTATATTATGGTCGGAAACGAAATAGTCTTATCGGAGAGACTTGGGAGCGCGACGGCGCGAGCACGAGGAATTTTTCAGCAGAAAAATATCCGTGCTCTCCGAGAAGAACTATTTTGTGGACGACCTTAAATTCTAAAAAGTCGCTTTGCATTAGCAAATATTTCCTTCGCTGTTTCCTCTTCACTCAAACCCTTAATTTCGGCTATTTTTTTGACGATATCCTTTACGTTGACCGGCTCGTTTCTCTTGCCTCTATTGGACACTGGAGCAACATAAGGGCTATCTGTGTCAGCAAGAATCATATCCACAGGTGTTTCCTTTATTACACCGATATAGTCGCAAATTTCAGGTTTTGGCTTGTATGTTATCGGTCCGGCAAAAGAAATATAAACACCGATTTCAATAAATCTTTTCATATCTTCAACACTCCCAGCAAAAAAATGTGATACGCCTTTTATTCCTTCTCGTGTAGAATATTTTTTTATTAATTCATAAACATCAAAATATGCATTGCGAGTTTTGTCAGTCGCATTATTACGAACATGAAGCATGAGTGGCACATTGAGTTCATTAGCAAGTTCAATCTGTGAAATAAATGCCGTCTTTTGTTTTTCAATTGTATCTGGTTCCATGTGATAGTAATCAAGTCCGCATTCTCCTATTGCTACAACCTTACCAAGCTTTGCTAACTCTTTATATTTTTCTTTATCAAAAATTTCACCGCGTGATGTAAATTCTTTTCCTTCGCTTCCAAGTTCATCAGCATCGTGATATGAAGCCCCTGTATGAATCGGATGTAATCCAATTGTTGAATAAACTCCTTCAGGATAATCATTTGTCATTTCTACCGCTTTTTTTGAAGTATTAAATTGAGTACCTACATTTATAACCCAAGTGTCTCTGTCGAGTGCACGTCGAATAACCGCATCTCTGTCTTCAAATGCCTTGAAGTTCGTATGGGCATGTATATCTATGTATTTAGTCATAAATTAAATATATCACTTATATACAAAAAGAAAACCCATCTTTAGAATGGGTTTTACAGACGTTGAATGTGGATTAAACATTCTTATTTTTTCTCTCTTGTATTCCTCTTTTTATCAAAAGAAAGACAAGTGCCGCTAAACAAAGGACAAAAATTGTGCCTGGTGAAATTACGTCCATAATTTTTTGATTTTTAAGTTAACACAAAAAACATATATTATCTAGTAATATATCATATTTTAGATAAATATTAGAACTATCCTTTTCTTAAAAACAAAGGGGCTTCGGGTTTTTTGTTATCTCGAATCAATTTTTTTAGTTTTATATTTGTCTCAGGCATAACAGGATTAAGCATTCTGGCAATCGTATACAACTCCAAAACCAAGTCGGTAATCATCTCCCTCCCTTTTTTCTCGTCTACTTTTACTACTTTAAAAGGTTCTGTCTCCTGAATTTTTTTATCAAGAATTTGTATCTTTTCCCAGATAAAATCCATCGCTTTTTTAATATCAAACTCTTCATACATTTTAAAATATTCTTCAAAATCTGTTTTCTCTGCAATTTCTGGACACTTATCTAAATATTTTTCAGATAAAGTTAAAATACGTGATGATAGATTTCCCAATCCATTTGCAAGTCCTGAGTTATATGCATCTTTAAATCTTTCCACCGTAAATGGGCTATCTTCAAAACTTCCAACTTCTCTTAGTAGGAAATATCGAAGTGCATCTGTTCCATATTCATTCACAATATCTCTTGGGTCAACACCGTTACCGAGCGATTTAGACATTCTGACGCCTCCCTCGGCTGTTATAAAGCCATTTACAACGATTTGGTGAGAATTAGGTAATCCTGCCGCCATAAGCATAGCTTGCCACATTGCCGCCTGAAAACGTGTATTGTCTTTACCGCAATATTGAGTTGGATTTCCATTTATCCAATACTTTTCAAAATCATCCGTTTTTTCTGGCCAACCAAGTGTGGAAACATAATTTACAAGTGCATCGAACCAGACATACATAACTTGGTCTTCATCTCCCGGAACCGCTATTCCCCATGGCATTTTTTCTTTCAATCGTGAAATTGAAAAATCTTGTAAACCACCTTTTACAAAGTTTTTTATTTCATTAAAACGAAAATCAGGAACAACAAAGTTTTGATTCTTATCATAGAAATCTAAAAGCTTTTCTCCAAATTCTGAATATTTGAAAAAGTAATTTTCTTCCTTAATTATTTCCAATTCCATATCCGTATGAAGTGGACACTTTCCATTCACTAATTCCGAATCAGTTTTCTCGCTTTCACACCCAATACAATATTTTGTCTCATAATTCTTTTTATAAATATAACCATTATCAGAAACTCTTTTCCAGAATTCTTGTGCCGCTTTTTCGTGGTTTTTATCTGTTGTGCGAATATAGTGTATATCTTCACTTACACCGAACATTTTTAATTGTTCTTTGAAAGTTTCAAACCCAGCATCGACGAATTCTTGAACTTCCATATTTTTTTCTTTGGCTTTTTCGAATATTTTCAAACCGTGTTCATCTGTCCCTGTATTGAAGTACACATCAAAGCCCGCAAGTTTTTTATACCGAGCAATTGCATCAGCACGGACAAATTCAAGAGCGTGTCCCATGTGAAGTGGCGCATTTACGTAAGGAAGAGTTGTAGTTAAGTAGAATGTTTTTTTCATATTATTCTGCTTGAGCAAGAATTTTTTTCTTTTCTAAGTCGTCCAAAAATTCCAATAAACAAACCGCAGATGGTATCGCGAGTATTACGCCCAAGAATCCGGCAAGCTCTATTCCGATAATAATTGAAAGTATTACGACGAGTGGTGATATACCGATAACTTTTTTTATAATCAACGGATATATTAAATAATTTTCGAATTGGTGAAGAATAAAATACAAACCAAAAGAAAGAGCAGCCATTGTTATTCCACCATCGAGAAACCCAAAGATAACAACTGGAATTACAGCCAAAAAGATTCCAAACGGTACAAGCTCACAAAAGGCTGTGACAATAGCAAGAACGAGAGAATACTTAACTCCGAGAATTGTAAGCCCTAGATAGGCCAATACGCCTATTATAAGACCAAGGAGCATCTGCCCTTGAATCCATAGACCAATCTTATGCTCTGTTCTTTGCCAAAGGTCGATTATATACTCTTCGCTTTTCCTTGGAATAATGATGCGTAAAAAGTTTTCAATACCCTTCTCTGTAATCGATAAATAGAAAGAAATAATTACAATCAATATGAAGTTGAGTACCCCACCGAAGGCTCCGTTAAATATATCGAGGAATCCTCCGGACAAACTGGAAATCAGAGCTTGCCCACTTTTTATAAGGTCACCCAAGGAAGCATTGTGTGAAATAGTAGAAACTAAATCTTTTGCTCCGGAAATTGTATCAGGTTGGAAAGTATTCAAGATACTGCTGTGTGGAATATATTGACCAAGGGAAGCGACAAGAGCAGACATTTCTTCTATAAACACAGGCATAAAGACAGATGATAGAGCAACAAGCACAGTAATAGTGAACACATAAATTAAAAAAACGGCAATCGAACGACTCTTAATATACGGTTTCAATTTATTGACGGCAGATTCCACAAACGAAGCGAGTACAATTGCGACAAGAATAATAAGGACAACATTAAATAATTTAATGATTGCAAAAACCAGCACTCCGAGAAGAAGTATCTTTATTAGAGTATTTGTAGAAATACTGATATGCATGTTTCTTGGCCTTTCATCCATATATCCTTATAATAACATATTTTAAAAGATTTAAAATTTCAAGATTTCTTTAAATTGTGAATCACTTTTAAAAGGTCCAACAATGGCAAGATTTAAGTTTTTCTCAATGAAAATTAGTTTTGCCATTTTTTGAATATCATTTACTGTTACTTTTTTTATTTCTTTTATTTTTTCTTCCAATGTCTTAATTTCTTTTTTTAAAAGTTCCTGGTGCCCATAAAAGTTTGCAATATCGTCGGTCGCCTCAAGTGACATTTTCATATTTCCTATTATAAGTGATTTTACTTTATTCAATTCTTTTTCACTTACTTTTTCAGAAATAAGAAGATTGCATTCTTTCAAAATTTCTTTTATTACTTCTTCCGTTCTCACATTATTCACTCCTGCCGATATTTGAAGAGACCCGTGGTCCAATGATGTATTATTAAAAGCTCGAACATAATATGCGACGCCCATCTCCTGGCGGAGCTTATTGAACAATCTTGAGCTCATACCTGCGCCAAGAACAGCAGAAAGAAGTGAGATTGCCATATTCCTTTTATCAAACATTGAAAATGTTTTTACTCCGAGCACAAAATGCGTCTGGTCTGTCTCTTTGAATTTTATAATTATATTTGGTTTCTCTTGTGAATCGTTTGTCTTAACTTTATTTTTGCTTTTCGTTGTGTGTACTTCTTTAAAATATTTATCAACTTCTTTGTAAACTTTATCATTCGTAATATCCCCGGAAACTACGACAACTGTATTTGATGAAACGTAATGACTTTTCTTATAATTCACAAAATCATCACGAACCATTTTATAAATATTTTCTTTGGTCCCTGCTATATTCCATCCTGCCGGCTGGTCACCATATAATGCTTTTTCAAAAAGGTCTTGGACTTTTGCTTGTGGCATATCTTCATACATATTAATTTCTTCAACAATAACTCCTTTTTCTTTTTCCATTTCTTTTTCCGGAAAAGTTGAATTCAAATAAATATCGGAAACTATATCGAACATCTGGTTGAAATTTTTTGCATCGCCTTTTGCATAATAGCCAGTCAATTCATGGTCTGTGAAAGCATTATATTGGCAACCTAGAGTATCTAGCTCGAGAGATATAGCTGTCGCATTAGGGCGCTTTGTAGTTCCCTTGAAGCACATATGCTCGAGGAAGTGGGAAATACCATTGATTTCTTTAGTCTCATAATCGCTTCCTGTTCCTACGAGAACAAGTACAGTAACCGTTGGATTATCTTTCATCGGTATCGTGACAACTCTTAACCCGTTTTTATAAGTCTTCTTTTTTGCTTTTTGCATAATCGAATATTACCATATTTTGATTAAATATTAAATGAAAAGCCACTTAGTTTTATAAGTGGCTTTTCATTTTAGTTCATTTTATCTTTTATATATTCAACAATATCTTCTTTCTTGATTCGTTCTTGCTTTCCTGTGTCTCGGTCACGAATTGTGACAGAATCGTCCGTCAAAGTATCAAAATCTATGACAATACACCAAGGTGTACCGATTTCATCTTGTCGGCGGTAACGTTTACCAATGTTGCCATTGTCATCCCACATAACTCTTCCAAATTCGTCTTTGAGCATTCTATAAACCAAGTGAGCATATTCACGAAGTTCTGGCTTATTTTTAAGGAGTGGCGAGACAGCACAAATAACTGGAGCCATCGTTGGGTTAAATGCCAAATATGGTCTTACTTCTTCCCCGCTTGTATCTTCTTTGTATGAACTTGCCATAACAGCAAGAACAGTTCTGTCTACCCCAAAAGTAGGTTCAACTGTATGAGGAATTATTTTTGTACTTGTTTCTTCGTCTTGATAAATTAAATTATGATTTTTTAAATCAAAGTCAGTTCTATAAGCTAAACCATAAAGCTCGCTTCTTCCAAATGGAAAATCAAATTCGAAATCAATTGTGCGTTTTGAATAATGCGCCAAATCATCTTTATCAACTTCAAGCTCGTGGACTTTTGTCATATCAATACCGACACTTTCAATCCAAGCAAGCATTTCATTCCTCCAGTATTCAAAATATTTTTCCCAATCTTCCTCTTTCAAAAAATATTCTATTTCCATTTGCTCAAATTCACGAACACGGAAAATAAAATCGCGTGGCGTAATTTCATTGCGAAATGCTTTCCCTATTTGAGCCATACCAAAAGGAAGCTTTGGATGGAATGAATCAACAATATTTTTAAAATTTACGAACATTCCTTGAGCTGTTTCTGGTCGAAGATAAACCGTGGCCGAAGAATCTTCAACTGCACCTATTTGAGTCTTGAACATCATATTGAATTGTCTTGCTTCACCAGTTGTTCCTCCGCAATTATCACAAATTCCATTTACCTTGAGTTGGTCGGCACGAAAACGCTTCTTACATTTTGAACATTCAATAAGTGGGTCAGTAAAAGTATCAACGTGGCCACTAGCCTTCCAAACAGCGGAATTCATCAGAATAGCAGCATCAACTCCGTACATATCCTCGCGTGAATCAACAAACTTTTTCCACCAAAGACTTTTTATATTATTCTTAAGTGCAACTCCGAGTGGACCGTAATCCCAAGTCCCGGCAAGCCCCCCATATATTTCGGAACCCTGATAAATAAATCCTCTACGCTTAGCGAGTGATATTAATTTCTCCATCAAATTGTTTTCTTGTTTTTCCTGCATTTGAATTTTTTCTTAATTATTAATTACTGAACTACACGGCCATTACTATTATATAGTGATGTTGTGATAGCATTGTGCACATCTTTGATTAAAGTATTTGTAAATGTATCTGTTCCGGTAAGATAAACTTCTTTCATCAGTTGCGGAACACTTCCAACTTGAGTCAAAGATGGTTTAATTGAAACGATAAACGAAACTTCACGATTGGAATTTATTCCAGTATTTGGAGGAACAGAACCGATATTCCAAATCACTTCGCGAGTAACATCATTATATGTCACGTCGTCGTTTACACCGTTCGATACACCACCCCAGTTTACATATATAGGCAGAACCGAACGCGCTTCGGCGCCCGATATATTATTTGCTGAATTTGAAAGTGTCCATGTAACTGTATAGTTTGTTTGTGTTTCTGCTTTTGGAGGCAAGCTTCCGTATAAGTAAGCTGCCGATGAAGCAATCTGGAAATCCGATAATAGTTTGACTATTTTGCTTGAAAAATTATTTATATCTGTATAAGTGGAACCAAGTTGTGGTTGCCTTCCTTTAATACTGACATCAATAGAAATTTGAGGATTACCGACAATAGTTGATGTTCCGATAAGTGAAATCGGTTTGAAACTAAATGTAACACTTCCGCTTCCTCCTGGATTTATTTCCGCCAATTCGGCAACTGAATTCTTATCCCAAATAATTTGATTATTTACCGAATCATAAAAACCATTATTGGGGTTGACTGTTGTTTTATCAAAAGCATTACCGGACAAACTCACAATAATTTGTCCGTCGGTTATAAGTGTTGATAAATTATTAGCCCAATCAATTTCTGCATTTACGGTTTCTCCACCGGAAACCGCGTATTCTGTTTGGTCTTGGCCGTTCACCAAAATATGCGCATCAAGAAACGGTTTCGCAATTGTAATTTTTTGTAATATTGAACTGTAAACAACATTTACCGTCGACTGGTCTGTTCCATTTGTCGTACCGGCATATGCATGGAACACTTGCTCATCACCGTCTTGTCCGACAAGCCGTCCTTTTACCTCTACGGTAATAGGGTTGGTTAAGGAAAGAGTTGATAAATCCCAAACTGAATTTCCAAGAATTGGACTTGGTGTTGCACTATCAAAAACAAAATTATTCGGATATGTAACTTGTAATATTGGATTATCGCCAGGTAAAGTGGTATTCAATGTTGCAGTTATTTTAAAAGAAATTTGCTGGTCAGAAGTTGTACTCGTTGGCGAATCTATACTGATAGACAATGGAGCCAAACTTATTGTTACAGGATAATCTTTTTCCTTTGTGAAAATTGCATTGGACCCTTGAGGATGATATTCCAAGCTGATTTTAATATTACGAATAGATTTTTCTTCTCCGAAAAGTGTAACTTTTATATTACGAATAACAGTTTCACCTGCTTTAATTGTGCCTATGTTATCGCGAGGCAAACGAACAACATCGGTGTCACTATCCTCGGCTCCTTTCGGATATTCCACGATAAGATCAGCAAGTTCAAGATTGGCATTATTGTTATTGGTAATTTCAATCTGAAGTGGTAATTCATCTCCACCTTTCGTAAAAGAATTTCCTATCACAGCAATATTTATCTTATCACTTGAAACAGAAGCATCATTATTTGTAAATCTATAATACGCAAAACCAATTGCCCCTATGAAAAAGACAATTGAAATAATAAAGAACTTTTTAAATATTGATATTGGTGGTTTTTTGAATCTTTTATTCATATTTCCTTCTTGTTGAGTCGGGCTATCACTCCATTCCAAAGGAACGTCGTGACTGATACGATGTAAAATTCCTTCTCTTTGATGACTCGTAGATTTGTCGTTTGGGTCATAAAGCTCTCTTTTTACATCTTCAATTTTGTTTTTATTTTCCTCTAACATATATTAGACTATTATAACATAAAAACTCTATAACTGGCTTTCAGTTAACGCTTTATTTATATGAGCAATTATTGATTGGCGCTCCTTGAGCAGCATTTCTGTCTTGTTGCAATCAAATGATGAACACAAGTATTTGGATAATATATCCGAATCACCAATATAACCGAGACTATTCATAATACGCAAAACCAAATGCAATTCAAGCGCTTCGCGGTATGAAGACGAAACATCCTCGACATCCAACAAATATAAAGCTTGAATAAAATCATCAAAGATAATTTCGTTTGGGCTTTCCCCTGTGCAAAGTCTTTCAAGCAACTTACTGACTCGCATCATTAAGATAAGTGACAGCGAACTTGCTCGGGCAAGTGGAAACGAAGAAATATGACGGGCTGATGTCACTCTCCATAATTCTTTCCCACGAACTAAGTCAACATTTACATACGAAAAATCTTGCAAAGTGAAACGAAGTTTTGATTTGTGTAACCTTATTCCTTGCGCAGCCGCAAACACAAGTCCCATCTCACGAGTGTATATCGTAAGCATTTTATTCGCCTCGCCCCTATTGCGCGACGACAGTATGAAACCGTGTGTGTGATAAATGTGATGCATTATTCTTTTATTTTAACACATTTTGAATAGCACTTAATAAATCCTTAGAATTATCAATAGTAACAATTGGGTTACCTTTATAAAGCTCTTTTTTGTCGTGAAGACCCCAAGTTACTCCTATAGACTTAACACCACAACTATTCCCATCCAAAATATCATAGAGTGAGTCAGTAATGAAAACTGTGTCCTTTGGAGAAACCTTGTATTTTTCAAGAATTTTATTTATTTTGACTACTTTACTTTTATGAACATCAGAACCAAAAATTTCATTAAAATATTTTTCCATTTCCTCACCTTCCAGATAATTAATTATATATTTGTCCGGAGAAGAAGAAACAACAGCCAGCAAATATTCTGACGATAAAGTTATTACCGTTTCTTTCAAATCCCCTCTATTTAGTACTCCATTAAAATCAAATATAACTAATTTTTTATTTTCTTGATTCACTTTTTTAATTTAATTATTTTTCAATAATCACTTTAAACACCATCTCATCAATTTTTATTTCCTGACCTTCGTTTTCTTTTATTTGTACATCTTTCGCAATAACAGCTTTCTTTAATTCGTCTTTAAATTTATTTATTAGTTCCTGACCTGCTTCATCCGTTCCGATAGTAAGAGTTATCACATCGTTCGGATTCAATCCTTTCTTTTTTCTTATATCTTGAATTGCTCGTATAAGCTCACGATACTGACCTTCTTGTTTTAGCTCTTCTGTTATAAGAGTATTTATCTTAACTTCTTCTGACATAGAATTATTAATAATAACCATCTTAATATTAAGCTCCTCTTTTATTATTGATGTGTATTCTTTATCCAGTTCATAGTTTTTTATCGTTAAGTCAATAAGTGGTTGACGAACTGGGATACCAGCTTCTTGTCTTGCCTGTAATCCAAGAGTCACGATTTCACGAACTTGTTTCATTTCTTCAATAACTTTATTATTTTTCTCAAACAAGTTAAATATCTTGAATATATGTTTTTCTGTTGGCCATTCTGCCAAGTGCACACTTTCAACATCATTTTTATTTTTTAGCTTCTGCCAAATATCTTCCGAAGCAAAAGGAGTAAATGGCGCCATTAATTTAACAAGAGTTTTCAAAACATAATACAAAGTTTGTTTTGCTTCAACATCTCCATTTTTTATTCTTTCGCGTGAGCGACGTAGATACCAAGTAGAAAGGTCGTCTATAAATTCGCGAATTGCGCGAACTGGTTCGAGGAGTTTATAATCATCTAGTTGTTTTGTTGTATTTTCAGTAAGCTCGTGAAGACGAGTAATAATCCATTTGTCCAAAATGTTTTCCGATTTTTTATATTCAGCATTTTCTATTTCTTTGTCTCTATAAAGCTCATAGAAAGCAAGGACGTTGTAAAGCAAATTAAATACTTTACTGTGTAATTCCGAAACAGTTTTCTCATCAAAATTTTTAGATTCACCTGGCTGATTAACTCCATACATCCATAATCGCAAAGTATCAACTCCGTATTTATCTATCATAATCCATGGGTCGACAATATTCCCGAGCGATTTTGACATTTTTTTACCCTTTGCATCAAGCAAGTGACCAAGACAAATTACATTTTTATATGCCTTGCCACGTCCCATTATTATTCCGACTGCATGAAGGGTGTAGAACCATCCACGAGTTTGGTCAATAGCTTCACAAATAAAATCAGCTGGATATTGTATATCCTTCCCTTCAAACGGATAGTGACTTTGCGCAAATGGCATTGCTCCAGAGTCGAGCCAGACATCCATAACTTCTTTTGTACGTTCCAGTTTTCCACCACAGTCGCAGACAAGTTCCACTTCATCAATATATGGCTTATGCAAATCAAGTTCAAATTCTTCATTGTGTGGCAATGGAGTAAAATTAAATTCACGAATTTCTGCATTTCTAAGATAGCCATCGTCTTTATCCGAATATTCTATTGCTTCTTTCGGCGTCATTCCTCCATTTATTGTATCCATCATCCAAATTAAATCACCGTGAGAAATTATTAGGATATTTTTATCGTGATACTGTGATTCTACGTCATGCAAGAATTCAGATGCCCTTTTTTTAACATCATTAAAACATTCCCCTCCTTTTGCAGGCATTTTAAACTTTTCAAGTTTACTTGGAAAATATTTAATAAGATCACTCTCCGGCTTTCCATCAAAATCCCCAACATTATATTCACACAAACGTTCATCGGTAATGACCGTAACTGGATTTTTAATATTATCAAAAATAATTTCTGCAGTTTCTTGTGCACGAAGGATTGGCGAAACAAATATATAATCAAGATTCATACCGCGTATCTCACTCATAACATCTTTAACTTGCTCTTTACCCTTCTCAGTCAAATGAATATTTGCATTAAAATTAGAAGATACAATTCCACGAGCATTACTGTCTGCCTGCCCGTGTCTCATAACAAAATATTTATTACCGGATGTTTTTGTTCTATCCTTTATATCCTGAATACTTCCAATAACTTCTCTTTTTTTGCAATCGTTACAAATCCAAACAGGAAGCGGAGTCCCCCAATATCGTTCGCGTGAAATTGCCCAGTCTTTTATATCGCGAAGCCATTCACCAAAACGACCCTCCTTTATATATGCAGGTTCCCAATTTATTCCCTCGTTTTCTTTCACAAGTTCATCTTTGAGTGACGACATTCCTAAATACCAAGAATCGCGCGCGTAATAAATGAGCGCCGTTTTACATCGCCAACAATGTGGGTATGAGTGTTCGTATTTTTCTTTCTTAAATAAAAGTCCACGATGGGCCAAGTCTTTTATAATATCAACAGCCACATCTTCATCTCGAACAAATCTGCCTTCGAGAAAACCGGTGTCAGCCAAAAACTTACCATCGAGTCCTACCATGTGATGTTTCGGTAATCCGATTTTATTTCCTAAGACAAAGTCATCAACTCCGTACATCACTGCAGTGTGGACCACTCCTGTCCCATCTTCTGTTGTTACAAAATCTGCAGGATATACTTTGAATGCTTTTTCCAATTTTGGTTTTTCTGTATCTGAAATTGTCTTTTCTAAGTAAGGGTAAAGTGGTTCGTATTCAATACCAACCAAATCTTTACCTTTTAGTTCTTCAATTATTTTGTATTCACCTTCCACTACAGATAAGCGGGCTTTCGCGAGAATAAAAATTTCATTTTCTTTTTTTATACTGACATAATCAATTTTTTCCCCCACTGCCAATGCAACATTTCCGGGCAACGTCCAAGGAGTTGTCGTCCAAGCCAAAATATAAGTGTTTTCTTGTCCTTTTATTTTAAATTTTGCTGTGACAGATAAATCTTTTACATCCATATATCCTTGAGCAATTTCGTGAGTAGAAAGTGTCGTTCCGCAACGTGGGCACCAAGGTACAACTTTATAATCTTTATAAAGTAATTTTTTCTTATTGGCTTCTTTAATTACATTCCAGACCGATTCAATATAATCATTATAATACGTTACGTATGCATTTTCCTGATCAACCCAGTAACCAATACGTTCTGTAAACTTACTCCAGAGGTCAGTATATTCCCAAACACTTTCTTTACATTCGTGATTGAATTTCGCAATCCCGTATTCTTCAATTGCTTTCTTGGAATTCAATCCCAATTTTTTTTCAACTTGAAGTTCTACAGGAAGTCCGTGAGTATCCCAGCCACCTTTTCTGGCAACATGAAAACCTCTCATCGTTTTGTAACGAGGTATTGCGTCTTTGAATGCTCGAGCTTCAAGATGGTGAATTCCCGGTTTCCCGTTCGCGGTTGGTGGACCTTCATAGAAAATATAGTCGCCATGAGGTGATTCTTTTTTTAGGCTTTTTTCAAATATCCCATTTTCATTCCAAAATTTCAAAACTTCTTCTTCTCGAAGCGCTGAAACTGACTTTTTTTCTTCTTTATCCATATAAGGATGATTTTAGCAAAAAATTTGCTTTTTTACTAGATTTTTGTATTATTAAGTCGAATTACTGTACCTTATATCTTAAAGTAAATTTTACTTTGGAATCAGCTATTGAACGATTGCAATTAAGTAAGTGTTGTTAACCAGGATGCCCCATATGACCAATCACACCTTTTATCAAATCACTGGTTCACAACGCCAAGGTTTCAGTAATTTAACCTTGGGAAGCAGGTTTTTTCAATTAATTCTCAAGCGATCAGATTTCTCAAGGTTTTAGCCCCTCAACATCGCCAGGTGTGAGGGGCTTCTTTTTTAAAATTTGCTTTATTTTGGGATTTTTGTATTATTATCTACAAATGAATTGTACCTTGTACAAAGACAGCCTTATGCGTAATCGATCCCGTTATAAGACTTATGTTTATTAGCTAAAACAAATACATACTATAGGATTTTATAGGTTTAGTAACTATTCAAGTAATTCTTTCCGTTGGCTTTTAAACATTAAAGTTTTGCAATTCATTTGCTTTGGGAATAGTCAGTAAATACTTCTCATACAGCAGGTTAGGTTTCCCAAAGTTTTAGCCCCTCAACATCGCCAGGTGTGAGGGGCTTCTTTTTATAATTTTACATTCTTTCAGGAGTTTCAATGCCCAAGAGCCAAAGACCATTTTTCATCGTTTGATAAAATGCTTTTACTAATTCGAGTTGATACTTCATATAATCATTACCATTTTCTAGAATTTTAGTATTTCCATAAAAAGTATTGAATGCACTTGCAAGCGCAGTTAGATATGTGGCGATATGGTGCGGTTCAAATAATTTATATGATTGCTCTATTACTTCAGGGAATTGATAGAGTAATTTTTCCAAATCGGTAACTTCCTCCGGAATATTTTCTCTGCCATCTTTTTTAAATTCTTTTGATTTTTCTAGAATGGAATTTGCGCGGACTGCAGTATATTGCAAATATGGTCCTGAATCCCCTTCAAAAGAAATAGATTTTTCAAAATCATAAACTATATCACTTCCAAGTGATGATTTAAGTATTGAGTACTTAAGGGCAGAAACACCAACAATTTCAGATATTTTTTTCTTTTCTTTATCAGTTAAATCACGGTCCTTCATTTTTTCTAGAACTGTCTCCATTGAATCTCGCAAAAGTGATTCACCTGTAACAACATTACCTTTTCTCGAAGACATCTTACCTGATGAGAATTTCATCATTCCGTGAGTTAAATGCTTCATCCTTTTTTCGTAATCAGGATGAATAAGAGAAATGGCTTTCTGAACCACCTTCATATACTCTGCTTGTTCTGTTGCCGTTACGACAATAGATAAATCAGGATTTTCTTTTTCAAATTTTGTCATTGTGAGACCAATTTCTTTCGTCTCGTAAGTCGGAAGGTTTTGTGAATTTACAAATACCCGAGTATGAAGTTTTTTATCATAATTTTCGCCACGGAAAATAATAGCTCCATCCGATTCATCGAAAACTTTGTCGATATTTTCTTTTACAATTTTCTGTCCTTTCTCCACCATTCCACTTTCAAAGAAATAATAATCAAACTTTGTTCCCAAAATTTTATAAATTTCTTCAAATGCTTCAAGTGTGATTTTCCTACCCCAATCATAAAGCTCGTTTATCTTTTTATCGGATTTATCGTAAATCTTTTTATTTATTTCATCTATTTCTTTTTTAATATTTTCATCCGTGTCATACAAATTACTTCCTTTTGAATAACACTCGCCAATAAACTCGGCTTTTTCTGAAACGGTTTTTGTTTCCTCAGGCTTTCCAAATTTCATAAGCCCATAAATGGCTTTTGCGACGTGCGGACCAATGTCACCTTGGTAGTTGGCTCGTATAGTTTTTGCTCCAGAAAATTCAATTACGCGAGATATCGATTCTCCAATAGCATTTGTCATTAGGTGGCCAATATGAAATGGCTTAAATGGATTTGGGTCAGTATACTCAACCATAATCTTTTCTCCTTTGAGAGAATTACTCTTGCCCCAATTTTTATCCTCTTTCAAAATATCTTTTATACTGTCAGCAAAAAATTCTCGTGACAAATAAAAGTTTATAAATCCAGGTCCGGCAACTTCAACTTTTTCAATTTCTGTTGATAAATCTTTTTCAATTTCTGTTTTTAACAATTCGGCTAACTCTTTTGGATTCTTCCCCATTTTCTTAGCACAAACCATTGCTACATTTGTCGAATAATCACCATTTTTAAAATCCTCCGGGTGCTCTATAGAAAAATTAACATCTTCTACATTAAGATTTTTTAAAATATTATTAATTAAATTTTTTATTTTCTCTTCTATATCCATTTTATTTTCTTCCTGTTGAACCAAACATTCCTTCACCACGAGCCGATTCACTCAATGTATCAGTTTCTTCAAGTTCTGCAATCTCTACCGGGAAAATAACCAACTGAGCTACTTTATCTCCTTCCTCTACAGTATATGGCTCACTACCAAGATTTACAAGATGAGTGTTGTATTCACCACGATATCCAGCGTCAAAAACTCCGCCCATTTGTTTGAGACCTGCTTTTGAAATACTCGATTTATCTTTAACTATAGCCGCATAACCTTCGGGAAATTCAAGTGCAAACCCATGCCAGAATCGATAATGCCCCATTGGAGGAATCGTGACTGTCTCCATTGAATACAAATCCATACCAACATCACCAGAATGATGGTATGTTGGCAGTTTTGCATTCTCTTTTAATTTTTTAATTTTGATTTTCATAAATATAACTTATAATACTCTTTGATAATCTGTGCGACTTTTTTAGGAGAAAGATTTGTATTATCAATTTGTAAATTATTTTTTACTGGTGCAACAATTTTCCAATCTTTTTCCTTTAATCTTTCTTTCAATATTTTTTTGTCCATTAATTTCATATAGTTCTTTCTTGACTCTCCCATGACTCTTTTTAGAAGTTCTTTCTCGTCTGCAATTAAATGCACAAAACAGGCACGTCCTCCTTCCCTATTAATAATAGATTCAACTTTTTTCATATACATTGGGTCACTTAATCCCGTTTTAGAGATAAAGTTTGATGCATAGGTATGTGTTGTAACAACATTTATTTTTGCTTTTGCAATTTCTTTAAACACAAGTAATCTGGTATTTTCAATAATTACTGCTGAATGTATATCCAACCTTCCAAATAATTGCCTTGCTAAATCATGAGTGTGGTGATTATGAAAAAATTTATAATTTATTAAATTATATAGTTCGTTTGCTATAGTAAATTTACCAACAGCAACACCACCATATAAAATAACTACATTAAAAAGGGGTTTATTATTTTGTGATTTTTTTGACTTCTGCATAAATTTTTTCGTGAATTTGTTCACGAGACATAATTTTACCTTTTAGAGAACATTCTACTTTTTTAAAATTTGGAACTTCTTTTTCCAGCTTGAGTGCACTCTTACGAGAATTGATTAAGAAATTAACATCACTTTCGTGAACATCCTTTTTCTTTTTCAAGTACTCTCTCTTCATTTTACTACTATCGCGGTCTTTCAAAAGCTGAAGAACGATATTGATTGGTAAACTCAAATACAAAGTTAAATCGGGTCGTGGAATTTTAAAAACTTCATATTCCATTTCATCAAGCCATTTCATAAAATCAGCACGCTTTTTAGCACTTTTGATTTTTCCGCCTTGGTGAATCTGGTTAGCCGAGACATATCTATTGGCAATAACAATATAGCCTTCCTTGAGCCATTTTCGCATTTCTTCGCTTGATTCCCAACGGTCAGCCGCATACATAACCGATGCAATTTTGGGGTGAACACCAAGCCAATTGTAATATTGCTCGGAAAGACAGTGCCCGATAAATTTACCAAAGAAATTTTTGTAGTACTCCGGGAAATCAACAACTTTTATTTTATATCCTTCTTTTTTTAATCTATCAGTTAAAAGTACAACTTGGGTTGTCTTTCCACTTCCATCTGTTCCATCTATCACTATGAGTTTGCCTTTGTATTTTTTCATAAATTATTTTTTTATTTTATTTAAATCCCCGTTAAGAATAATCGGCAGGAAACCATGAAGCTCTTCTTTAAAACCTGAGCTCTCATCAATTGGATTTAAAATATAAATTGGTTTTTTGAAATAAAAAGAGAGAGCCATTTCAGAAAGAACTGCACCCCCGATGTATCCTTGTTTACCATTTTTCTCATAATTTAGTACTAGAGTCGCATCTCCTTTCACAACTTTATCAAAATGTCCTTTAGTTAAGAGAGCTTTTTGTTTATAGTCACTTGGTCTTTCCATCCATGTTTTATAAGTCTCAACACGAAAATCATTACTTTTCTCCATTTTTTTTGCAGTTAATGGAACAAAAACTTTAAAACCTAAATCTTCTAGTTGCTTTTGGACTTCTATAACTTTAATATAAAAAGAACAACTCGCGCATATTGTTATTATTTTTTTATTCTTTGTCATAAAAGTTTTTTCCGGAATTATATGAATCAATTAATAATTGTGTCGGATGAAAAATTGGAGAAGGAAGATTATCCAGACTATACCAGCCCCACTCTCCTATTCTTTCCTTTTTATCAGTACGCGCATCTCCCTCTTCCCAATCCGCAGTAAAACCAGCGAGTATATCCTGACGATAAGAATATCTGTAAATATTTGCTAAACATTGAAACTTTATATTTTTTATTTTTACTCCAGCTTCTTCTTCAGTTTCTCTTTTTATAGCATTTTCAAAACTCTCAGTATATTCAATTCTGCCACCAGGCATTGAGTATTCTCCTGGCGCGTGTTTACCGCATCTTTTTCCTAGAAGAATTTTCTTTCCTTTCCATATCATTACCCCGACACAGGCCTCTGGTTTTTTATCTGTTTCCATATTATTTAGGTAGTATAACATCTAAATTTAAAATATAAAAAAAGGCCCCCTAGCGTGTATCACGAGAGGGAGCTTTAACTTTTTTCTACATTAGGGAATTCCCATACCAGGTGTCCTAGGAAGGTAGCCCAAGCCATTTTTGGCTTTTTAAAAACAGTTGACAATAAACTTACGATTTTCTGCTAACAAGAGTAGTATTTATCTAGCTTTTCGCCGTTTTTTATAAACCTGCTCCCTTGCATACTCATCAACGATGATAGGAACATTTTTAAACTTCAATTAAGATACTAGCAAAAAGGATATTCTGTGTCAACAACTTATTAACCTACACAAACTTCTTTGGAATTGGGAACTTTTTAGCAAGAGATTTGATTTCTTTATGAATAGATTCTTTTATCTTTTTATCGTCTTTATTTTTGAGTGTCATTATCATGAGCTCGGCTACGCGCTTGCATTCTTTCTCTTTAAATCCGCGAGTTGTAATAGCTGGCGTTCCGAATCTTATTCCCGATGGATCCATTGGTTTTCTTGTGTCTCCAGCAATTGAATTCATATTTAGCGTAATTCCAACTTCATCAAGAACTGTCTGAGCTTCTTTTCCAGTTACGCCAAGTGAACCAAAAACGTCTGCAAGAATAAGATGATTATCTGTTCCTCCTCCAATCATGCGAATGTTATTTTTGTGGAACACTTGCTCCATTGCTTTGGCATTTTTCAAAATTTGTTTTGCGTATACTTTATATTTTGGTGTCATTGCTTCACCGAAAGCTACAGCCTTGGCTGCGATTGTGTGCATATGTGGTCCGCCTTGAATCCCAGGGAAAATAGACTTATCAATTTTTTTGGCGATTTCTTCATTATCGCGAGTAAGAATAATCCCTCCACGTGGACCACGAAGAGTCTTGTGAGTCGTAGAAGTAATAATATCAAAGCCATCATCAAATGGATTGCGAAGAACTCCAGCTGCGATAAGTCCGGCAATATGAGCCATATCAGCCATTGTCACAGCCCCAACTTCTTTTGCAATTTCTACAAACTTTTTGTAATCCAAATTTCGAGAGTAAGCAGAAAAACCAGCAAGAATTATCTTCGGTTTATTTTCGATAGCGAGACGTCGAAGTTCTTCATAGTCAATTTCTCCTGTCTCAATGTTCTTCATCTTGTAACCAATAAATTTGTAAATCTTTGCAGGAAGAGTAAGTGGGTGTCCGTGAGTTAAGTGTCCGCCATGAGATAAATCCATTCCAAGTACAACATCACCAGGATTTAATAATGCATTGTAAACTGCAAGATTTGCAGGAGCCCCGGAGTGAGGTTGGACATTTGCGAATTTACATTTAAATAATTTACAAACGCGTTCAATTGCCAATCTCTCAACTTGGTCAGTCCAATCTTGTCCGCCATAATATCGACGGCCAGGATAACCTTCTGAATATTTATTTGTAAAAATTGAACCGTTTGCAGTTAGCACATCTTGCGATACATAATTCTCCGAAGGAATAAGTTCCAAACCCTCTGCTTGTCTTTTTGCTTCCCCTTTTATTAGTTGCTCTATTTTTTTATCTTTCATCTGGTTTTGGTATTTTATCTAATTCATCTTTATATTAAAAAAATAATATGTATTTAGACAAAATATATTATTGATAATACTTATTCATTTTGGAATTTCACTAGACCATATAATCATTTACAACAATTTGTTAATACCCCGATTTTATCACATTTGGCAAAAAATATGAAAAGGATATAATAAGCGTATATGAGAGCTTATTTAGACATTGTAGAAAAAATAATAAAGGAAGGACATTTGGAAGATACAAGAACTGGGATAAAAGCTTATACGATTGCAGGTGCTTTATTTGAACATGATATGTCAAAAGGTTTTCCTCTCCTCACTACTAAAAAGACACCATTCAAACTTGTTGCAACAGAATTAGAATTTTTTATAAATGGGATAACAGATAAAAAATGGTTGCAAGACAAAAATAATCACATCTGGGACGAATGGGCAAACCCAAAGAAAGCCCCTTACGGTCATGACGAAGCATCGAAAAAGAAAATGTTCGAGGAAAGAGAACTTGGACCAATTTATGGATTCCAGTGGCGTCATTTTAATGCACCTTATGAAAGTTATGATTCCAATTATACAGGAAAAGGAGTCGACCAATTAAAAAAAGTTGTAGAGACTCTCAAAACAAATCCTCGCGACAGAAGAATGATTGTGAGTGCATGGAACCCACAACAATTCGGTGAAATGGCTCTACCTCCTTGTCACTATTCATTTCAAATAACGGTAGTTGATGGGAAATTAAATCTTTTGTGGAATCAACGTTCAGTAGACACTATGCTCGGTCTTCCTTTTAATATCGCAAGTTATGCCATACTATTACATTTACTCGCAAAAGAAACGGGATTAAAAGAAGGAAAGCTTGTTGGATTCCTAGCGGATGTCCATATATATGAAAATCATATTGAAGGAGCAAAAGAGCAACTCACTCGTGACCCAAACAAATATCCACTTCCAACAATTGAAACAGAAAACTGGAATTCTATTTTTGATTGGCATGCTGAAAATACAAAACTATTAAATTATCAGAGTTATGATAAGATTCCGTTTGAAATCGCAGTTTAAAAAAATAATACGTAGCTTCACAAATTATATTCTGAAAAAAGTCCTCGGATGAGGGAGGACGAGGAGCCAGACATTTTTTCATAAAATAATTTGTTTCGCTAAAAACAAAATGATCTTATCAATAATTTCAGCTATCGGTAAAAATAATGAAATCGGCAAAGGAAATGCTCTTCTTTGGGATTTACCTGCTGACATGAAGCATTTCAGAGAAACAACAAAAGGTCACACTGTAATAATGGGTCAAAAAACTTTTGAATCAATCGGTCGTCCACTTCCAAACCGCCGAAACATTATAATCACTCTTGATAAGAATTTTTCCGCCGAAGGAATTGAAATTGTGCATTCACCAGAGGAACTAGATGAGTTATTAAAAAAATCTGAAACTGTAGATGAGGAAGCTTTTATAATCGGTGGAGGACAAATATATAAACTTTTTATAAACAAAGCTGACAGATTATACATAACTCACGTTGATGTTGAATACACTGACGCAGATACTTTTTTCCCAGAGATTGATATGACTAAATGGGAAAAAACAAGTAGTAATATGTATCCGGTGGATGAACTAAATAAATTTAATCTTGAATTCGCTGTATATACAAAAAAATAAAACACCTCATTTGAGGTGTTTTTTGTTTAGTTGAGTTCTTTTAAGATATCCCATGTGTGACTATCTGTAACCCATTTAAAACCACGTTTAACGCAGATTTTATTTTTTACAATCAAGTCAATTTTTTCAATCAGATCTCTCTCTTCATCTCTGAACTCAGCTGCCTTGTCAAAAGTTTGAGCTTTTACCGCTTCCAGTTTTTTAGTGTAAACTTTTTTGTATTCATGATAAACTTTTGTTAACTCTTCATCCTGGTTTTCCAAAATTTGAAGAAGAACATGGCTTAATCTTTCTTTTTTTAGCCTTTGATTTCGATAACCAAGTAAAGGAATAAAGAAATTTTCTGCCTGTTTCTGGGGGACTGGTCCCATTTCTTGAAAAACGAATTTCCCTTCTTCTGTTCTTACTTGAGTTTTAAGGTAGTATTCTTTTTTCTTTTTTATTATTTTGAAATGAGAAAGTGAAATAGCATAAATTTTTCCTTCTTTTATTTTATCACTTCTCCCAAAAGTAAGACTTATTTGGCACTCACCAAGAAAGTCTATTGCATAAATAAGACTCTTAAAATGCTCCTTCCAAGGAGATTCTAACAAATAAAACCCTTCTTTTTTCATAAGATTAAATTTTAAAGATTTATTAACTATTTAATTTTTAGATTACAACTTTTAAGTTGTTGTGTCAATTTGTGAGTTTCCCTACAATACCATCAATTTGTATATACAAATCTTCAAATGTTCCATTATTATCTATAGAATACTTTGCTGTTTTCATTACAGAAGGTACCTGACTATCGGCTTCGGTTTCGTGGTCTTTCTTGAATTGTTCAAAAGTTTTTTCCCTATCTCCGGGATTTTCATTTCTTTTTATCATTCTTTCATATCTTAATTTATCGCCAGCTTCAATTTTTATCAAAAAGAAATTTTGTAATTCTACCAAATGCTCTATATCTGTCAGTCTCCTAACTCCATCAATAACGACAACATTCGCATCAAGTTTTGAGGCATCGTTGGCAATTCCTTTTGCCAATAAATCTTCCCCGAAATTTGCTCTTAATACAGTGGAAACTTTTTGCATATTTTCGCGACTTGTAGGAATAGAAATCCTATTCAAAACATCTCGAAGCATTGTTGAAAAACGACAGTCTTTTGCATTGTATTTTTTTATAAGATATTTTTTTGTTTCTTCTTTACCACTGGCTATTGGACCAACAAGACCAAGAATTATTTTATTCATGTTATTTTTGATTACTAATATATTGTCTCATCGCAACTTTGGCTAATTTAAACATTTTCTTTGAAGCTCTAACCGCCGGTGTATCTGCGTATTTATCACTTTCATAAATAACTTCTTTTATCCCGTTTTGAATCATAGTTTTTGCGCATTCATTGCAAGGAAAAAGTGTACAGTAAATTTTGCATCCCTCGGTTGAATTATTTGCGTTATAAATTGCGTTCTCTTCAGCATGACAGACATATGCATATTTTGTATTTTCAAAATCTCCCTCTCTGTCCCATGGTAAATCTTCACTTTTAATTCCTCTTGGCCATCCGTTGTATCCAACTCCTACAACTACATTATTTTCAGTTGCGACAACTGCTCCTGCTTGCGTCGAAGGGTCTTGAGACCTGTCTGCAATGACATGAGCCATGCGAATAAAGCACTCATCCCACGAAATACGTTTACGAGCTTCAGTTGTTATTTTTGTTTTTTTCATTCGAATATTATACCTCTTAAAAAGATTACTGACTACTATCGGGGGCAGCTTCAAGTTTTAATTGAACTGTCTTTGTGACTCCTTTTGAAAGAACCTTCAGAGTAATAGTATCCCCGACATTTTTACTGCGAATTATGGAAGCAAAACTTTGGTTTTCATCAATCTTTTGACCATCAATTTCAAGAATAATATCATTCTCAACAATACCTGCCTTATTGGCCGGAGACCCTGGAATAACAGCCAAATCAGTGGCATTCTGTCCTCTTTCAACCAGAATTCCATAGTTAACCGACAAATTATTTTCAGTTTTTAGTGCATCGTTTATAGCGACGTATCTTATACCAACATATGGTCGGATAATTTTACCAGTTTTTCTGACAGAATCTATTGCACTTTTTACACTATTTATAGGCAAAGCAAAACCGATATTTTCTGAGCCTTGGACAACGGCGACATTTATCCCGATAACTTTTCCGGAAAGATTAAGTAGTGGTCCACCGGAATTTCCTGGATTGATTGCTGCATCAGTTTGAATAACTTGATCAAGCTGTTCGGAATTACCCGAATTATCTCCGGCTGTTATAGAACGTGAAAGTCCGGAAATTATTCCTTCCGAGACACTATTTTTAAATTGTCCGAGTGCATTTCCAATCGCTAAAACTGTTTGTCCGACTTGAAGAGTATCCGAGTTGGCAAATTCAAGATATGGCAGTGTTGTTCCAAGTGGTGGAGTAATTTTTATTAATGCCACATCAAGTACAGGATCACGAGCCAAAACTTTTGCATCATATTGTTTACCATTATTTAAATAGACTGTGTATGTTGCAGTAGTATCGGAAACTACGTGTTTATTTGTAACAATTAGACCATCACCAGAAACAATGAATCCCGAACCGCCACCGATATCTTGCTTTTGTGTACCGTTTGGGGTATACGTTGGTGTTTGAAAAAATAATCCAGGGAAATTATTACCAAAAATATCTCCGAATGGATTGGTTTGATTATAAGAAACATCGTATTTAGGAACTTCTTTACTGATAATAATAGAGATAACTGCAGGATTTGTTTGTTTAACAACATTAATAACATTTTCTTCCTGACTAATGAGTGGAAGCACATCTTTTCCATTATTATTTTTACCATTTACTCCGCTATTATCGATTTGTTGTTCTTTTACATAACCATTGGCTAGTATATTAAAAATTTTTCCTCTATAGTACCAAGCCAAAAGAATAATAATTGCTAAAGTGATTACTATTGTCAAAAAACTAACTAAGATAGTTCTGAGAATTTTTGAATTAAAGTTTATTTTAATTTTTGGAAAATTTATTTTGTCATTTATATTCATATGTATATCATTATTACTAATAATAATAAATATTATATTAAAAAATTGCTTTTATAGTCAACTCTATTTAACCCTTATTTTTAAAGACTTTTTTCCCATTATCTAATAATGAAGAAACCAAGTATCATCGCGGTAAAATTAAGAATTGTGTGAGATATCGATATCAGTGGTAAATTTTCGTATTTATAATACATCCAAGCAAACCCAATACCTGCGATAAATGTCATTGGAAGAACAAATGTGGAGTTAAGATAAATAACATGCATTAAAGAAAACACACAAGCATTCAAAACAATTATAAATATTGGGTTCCGAAAAGCACGAAGAAGCATATTCATTAAGATTCCTCGGAAAATAATCTCTTGCAAAATACTGATAGGAATAAACAGAATCAGAAATTTTGCATTTTGCCACCATCCAAGAAATGATTCATGAGGAACAATTTTTGCAAGCCAAATAAGAAAGAAAACTCCTGCAGCAGTAAAAATAGAATATGGAATTATATCCTTCATATAACCTTTGTGTATTCCAAGGTCGGAGTATGTCCATTTTGCGTGTTTAACAATTCCATACAGTAAAAGAGCCACGGTAAAAAGCATTATGAAGCGAAAATTTCCAGGCAAGACTTTAAAATACAAAAGTAGTACTGGGACAATAAATAAATATAGGATTTGCAGCCAAACTAATTCTCTTTCTTTCTTGATATCTTCCATTGCAATAGTATACTATATTTTATTGGGCACTGGGAACATTACCGTTTATTGGTGTAGGTCGTAATTGAACTGAAGTCGCATTAATACTTCCATCAGAGTTTGGTGTGCCAATTATTGTAACTTGGCTACCTGTCGCTACGTCCGTAATTGAACCATTAACAGTCTTTGCAACTGTTGTTACTGGAGAATAAAATACAATTTTTGAGCCGCCATTACTAAGCTTAACAGTCATCGTTGTACTATCCATCGAAAGTATTTGTCCTGTAACAAAACCTCCGGCGTTTACTCCCCCACGCGCTCCTGCTCCTCCCCTAGTTCCTCCGTTTTGACCAAAACTTGCACGATTTGCTAATTGGCTAGCAGAACTTTTTGAACTGGCATATTTCATACCTCCATAGAAACTAATTCCCGCAACCACCAAACATATAACTATAACTCCAACAATTTTTTTATTTTTCATATAATTTTATTTAAATTAAATTAATAATATTCAGTTCGTTTTGAAATAGTCTTATCGGGGAGACTTGCGAGTCGCGGCGGTGCGAGCACGAGGAATTTTTCAGTAAAAAAATATCCGTGCTCTCCGAGAAGAGCTATTTCAAATAGAACTCTAACTACTCATATCTCAACGCCTCTATAGGATTGAGTTTTGATGCACGTTGCGCCGGATAATATCCAAACACAATTCCAATAATTGCAGATACTCCAAAAGCAAGAAGTATTGATGATATTGAAACTTTTGCTTGTAATATTCCCAGGGCCGACACCCCAAAAGAGACCCCCCATCCCAGGAGTACCCCTATAACTCCTCCCATAAACGTTAACATAATTGCCTCAATTAAAAATTGACGATTGATATCTCTACGCTTTGCACCTATCGCTTTACGTAGACCAATCTCGCGGGTTCTTTCTGTCACAGTGGTCAACATCATATTCATAATACCTATACCTCCGACAACAAGCGATATTCCGGCTACAGCAGCTAGCAATGTTGTGAATGTTCCTGTTACGGAAGAAGCAGTGGCAATAATATTTGCTTGATTCAAAGTTGAAAAATCAGCCAAAGTCGGATTGGTAATATTGTGACGAGTCAATAATGTAGAAGTAATATCTGCTTGAACCGAAGTCGTAGTATCCGCACTTGATGCCGAAACATCAATCGAACTTACATATTGATTACCCGAGAAATATCTTTGCGCAGTGGTAATAGGAATATAAATCATATCGTCCGGATTTTGAAAACCAGTTCCACCTTTTGCAACAGTTACTCCAATTACTTGAAAAGGATTACCTTTAATAACAACTGTTTGACCAATTACATCTGAGGCGGTTGCTGTTCCAAATAAATCTGTTAGTGTAGTCGGTCCCAGTACGGCAACTCTTGCTCCACTTAGATTATTTTGATCAGAAATAAAACTACCTTGGTCTATTTGTAAATTACGAACATCGGGATAAGTAGACGTCACACCGTCAACAGTCGTGTTTGTGTTCGTGCCTTTCGCCGTAACTTGCATACGACTTGAAACTTCAGCGGTTACCGCTTTCACATTGGTTAGACTTGAAAGTGCAGTAGCATCTCCAATCGTTAGGGTTTTTGCGGTGCCACGTCCTAGATTTACTTGTTGACCCACACCTCGTGGAGCACCCGGCGAAACTACTATTAGATTTGAACCGATTGATTGAATAGAGGCCGAGATTGAACTCTGTGCACCTGTTCCTATCGCTGTCATTGCAATAACCGAAGCGATACCGATAATGATACCGAGCATCGTTAAACCTGAACGAACTTTGTTCGCGGAAAGTGCCATAAATGTCTCTTGTAAAATATCTTTTGTTTTCATATATTTTTTATAATTCTTTTACTGTGTAAATTATTATCACTAACAACGAGTCCGTCTCGAATAGTAATAATTCTATCGGCATGCTCGGCAATATCGGGCTCATGAGTAATTAAAACAATTGTTCGGCCCTGCTCTTTATTTAATTTCTGAAATGTCCCAAGAACAATTTCTCCTGTCTTCGTATCAAGGTTCCCGGTTGGTTCATCGGCAAGAATCAGAGTTGGATTGTTGACGAGAGCACGAGCAATTGCAACACGTTGAATTTGTCCACCGGAAAGCTGATTTGAAAGGTGTGTGAAGTGAGTTTCATTTAGCCCGCTGGCAATAAGTGCCGCCTTGGCACGTTCTACTCTTTCACTCTCTCCTATTCCATCATAAACAAGTGGTAACATAACATTACGAAGAACTGTTGTTCTTGGAAGCAAGTTGAATGATTGAAAAACGAAACCAACTTTATCTTTACGAATTTCCGCAAGCTCATCATCGGAAAGAGTTGAAACATCTTTACCGTCGAGAAAATAAGTTCCCGATGTCGGATTATCGAGCGCTCCCAATATGTGCATCAGAGTTGATTTACCGGAACCGGACGGTCCCATAATCGCGACAAACTCACCGTCTGTTATTTTAAAACTAACTCCTTTGAGTGCCTGAAACGGTTCACCTCCGGAATCGTATGTTTTTGTAATATTATTTATTTCAATCATAAATTAATTGCCTCCTGCAGCTCTAAATGCTGCACCTCCGACACCTCTTCCGGCACCGCCACCACCACCTACAGCATTTAATAAGCTAGGTGTTGTTGATCTGGCAGCTGAAGGCGTAGCATTAGTTATGGTTTTTGTAACAATAATATCTCCTACATTCAATCCTGAAGTAATCTCGGTGGAAGTATCACCTATTAATCCGGTTACGACATCTGTTTGAGTTGGAAGAACAGTTGATGGAGAACCTTGCGCACCGGCAACCGCAGGGAGAAGTGGAGAGCTAAATGTCTGAACATAACTTGCTCCATTTTGAGTTTTAATCGCACTGCTTGGAATTACGATAACATCTTGAGCACTATCCGTAATAATCGTAGCCGAGACACTCATTCCTGGTTTAACGCGAGCATCATTTACATCGAGACTAATCTGGATATTGTAAGAAACCACACCTTGCGATACGGCACCGACGGAATCAATTTCCGCAACATGACCGGTAATTGAGAGACCATCAACTGCAGCAAAAGTTAGAGTTGCTTTCTGACCTAATTTTATTTTTGCAATATCAATTTCATTAAGTGAGACAGTTGCCAATTCTTGCTGAGTAATTATTGTTCCTATACTGGAACCGGACGGTTGACCGACTTGAGCTGTTAGGGTAGCGATTACTCCATCAAACGGTGCATAAACAAAACAGCCATTATAAGCATCTTGTTTTGATTGCAGAGCCAATTGTGCAACTTGAACATCGAGTGAAGTAACACTTGTTGCTGTGTCTTGCAGAGATTGTGTATTTTCTTTTATTGCATTAGTTGCCGATAATAAACTATTTATATAACCGTTTGAACTAGAAAGCCAGGAATTAATATTTGCTCTATCGGTTGTCACAGCATTAGTGTCATTTCCATAATTCAGTTCGTTAACAACAAAATTAAAAGCTGCTTGGGTACTTTTTATGGCACTGGATACAACTAAAGATGAAGCGTATGCCTGATTTATTAAGTCATTAATTTGTTGCTGTGAACTTGAACTTGTTAAAGATTTATATAAAGCAGTTAATTTATCAATACTATCTTTTGCGGCATAATAACCACTTTGACCGGACGTAATTTCATTTTTTCCTACTGTCGATAATTTCATAGTATTCTCGTAACTAAGATAACCACCTGTACTATAAATAGTATTTATACTGTTAACTATAACTGTCATATCATTGATATATGATGAGACTGTATTCCACCCACTGACATATGAATCAGCTAATCCATTTTGTTTTTGAAGTAAAGTTAGAGCATCTGGCCCTTTTGTTAGATTGTCCAAAGCGATTTGTGCATTAACAAGAGCCATTTTGGCATCACTGGAATCCACACTTGCAATAAGTGTTCCCTTTTTTACACTTTGTCCAACCGAAACTCCTACATGATTTATAGTTCCGGAAGTTTGAGGACTAAGCGTTATAGTATTCGATGCCCCTATCTGGCCTGTTCCTGCAACGGTTGTAATAATACTGCCTTTGCCGACAGTTTGAGTAACATATTGGGTTTCACCACTGGTATTTTTTTTGAATATAAAAAAATAAGCACAGACAACTATAATAATTATAACAATGATTGATATAATTTTATGTGAGAATATAAATGTTTTCGTTTTTTGTAACATAATTTTATTTAATTAATTATTAATAGGTACAGGGAGAGGAGCAGGAAGAAATCTTATTAATCTTGCTTCAATCTGACCAGAAGGATTAGGAACCCCAATAACAATAATATGATCATCAACCTTTAACTCATTTTGATTAACACTATCACTAAGTCTACGAATTTGAGTTTTGTCATTTATCAAAACAATTTTTTCTGTATTGTCTTTTTCATCCAAAACCACAATCGTCGGTAACTCGACTCTAATAATCTTTCCAATAGCCCCATAAGCATTGGGTAAATTACTAAAGTCACCTAACCTTCCTCCCATAATCTGTGGTCCAATATGTGGAGCACCAAAATTCATGGCATAATTATTCCCCCAATCACGATCAAACGATACTCTTCTGAATCCGACTATCATCCCCGCCTGGAAAATAAAAAATACGACTATTAAGGTTCCTAAAACATAAAGTACAATTCTAAATAATTTTGAATCCAGAGCTTTTTTGATTTTGATTTTAGTTTCATTAGTCATATATTATGCTATCGATAATCTATTTTTAAATTGATAAGATGCTCTCCTTATTGAAATAAATAGAACAAAAAGCAAGAAAAGCGAAAGGATAAGACTTAGCACCGGCAACGAATTTGCAAGCGTAAGTGTATATTCTTTCCAATATTTAGCGATAGCACCACCATCCGAGAATATTAATGAGAGATAATCAAAGAACCCTAATTTTGTGAATTGTCCAATGAGACTCTTGATAGAGAAAATACTCCCGGATAGTGATAATACGCTCACTCCCAAATAACCAAAGGTTTTCCATCTGGTTATATAGGCACTCTTATACTCAATCGCACTCAAAATATCACTTGAGAGTCGACTCTCTGGTTGATATGAAGCACTTTTGAATAATTTTTGCAGATTTTGTTCCACGTTTATAATATACGATTAATTTGTAATTTTGGTGCACGGAAGGATAGATTGTTTAAAATTTCTGAGTAGGTGTGGGCGCGCCAGAGCCCGCAGGGCGGAGAGGGATAAGCGAAGAAATTTTAAACAATCTATCCCTCTTCTATAAGTTTTCTAAGTAAAATTAGTGCCCTATGGTGATAGCTTTTTACTGTATTTAATGGCTTTTCCAAAAGTTGCCCTATCTCATTAAAAGTCATATCTTCTTGATAATATAGAACTAAGACTTCTTTATAATGTACCGGTATTTTATCGAGAACAGCATTTAATTGTTCTTTGTCTTCTATCCTAATCAAACGTTCATCCTGTAAAATAACTTCATCTTCTATTGTAACCTCAAAACTCTCTTCCTCTTTATCGAGAGAAGAAAAAGGTATCGTTTTTTTCTTCCTTAAATAATCGGTAATTGTATTGCGAGTAATTGTAAAAACCCAAGTTTTAAAATTAGCACGTTTATTATCAAATTTTTTTATATTTTTCCAAACTTTAAAAAAGACATCTTGGACAATATCTTTCGCGGAATCTAAACCAGCAAAGCGCGCCGAAAAGTTATAAATAGATGGAGTATATTTTTCTACCAGTAACTTAAAAGAACCTTGATTTCCATCAAGATACTCTTTCACTAGTTGCTCGTCGTTATATTCCATTACTATAATATACTACTAAATTAAGTATTACAGAATCATTAATACAAATTAAACTATTTTTTATTATAACTGGGATGACTTTCGGAAATTGAAAAAAAGTAGTTTGCGTATCTGGACATTGCAAAGAGTACGCTTGATAATCTATTCATGTAAGAAATAGTATGCGGACCGATAATTCTACTTCCTTCATCATCCACCGATATAACTCTTCTTTCTGATTTACGGGCAAGAGTGCGAGCAAAATCTAATTCAGCACTAATAATACTTCCACCTGATATTGTAAAAGATTTAATCGGAGGCAAAACTTTTCCTATTTGATTTATAATATTTTCAATTTTTGTTAACTCTTTTTTTTCAACCGACATTTTAGAACCACCAATCTCCGCTTGAATAACAAAAAGATTTTGTTGAATTTCTTCTATTATATGACTGTACAATACTTTTTTGCTGCCAATTTTCAAAAATACTTTATCGTTATTCGAATATACTTTTACTATTCCTAAATAGGCATTGAGTTCATCAACCGAACCAAGTGCTTCAATAAGTTTGGCACTTTTAGAAATGCGTCCTTGTTTACAATCAAAAAGAGTCGTCATCCCTTGGTCTCCCGTGCCTGTGTATAAAATATTTTTAGTTTTGGGCTTGTCCGTCTTTTTCATATTAAAAAGTATAACACGAATTGTAAGTTGTGGAAAAACAATTGACTTAATTGTGTAATTAGGTATTATAAAATAATAACTAACGTTCTTTTTGTTTAACCTTAATCTCTTTAAACCATGGGTGATTTTTTAACTGTCGGTAAGAAAAAAAATTGCAACAAAGCTTGCAATAAGACTGCAAGAAAAACTGAAATGGCTGAAAACAAATTAAACAGTAGAGCTCACAAGGAGGCTAGCAGACAAACAGTCTCAAGCAAGAGAAAAGTTGCCGCCTAGATTAGGGACGTGTCAAATTGGTGTGTGAAGTTTCAAACTTCGCACACTTTTTTATTTTAGAAGAAAATATATTTATTTATTGCACTTCTATAAACTCTATAAGGTTTCGGTCCAACAAAAGGTTTGCCATTTATAAATATTGTTGGTGTTCCGTAAAGACCGGTTTTATTAAGTTCTTTCGTTTGATTATCAACTGCAGATTTTGTTTCTGGACTAGCTGCGCATTGGTCAACCTTCTTTACATCAAAATTAAAGCTACCGAGAATACTGTCTAAGTTCGATGGGTTTAAAATATAATTTTCATCAGCAGTAAATAAATAATCATTGAAATCCCAATATTTATCCGGATACATATTATTTACACAATATCCTGCTTCTGCCAAGAAAGTCGTATCACCCTTGGCTGGATAATGAGCAAAAGTAAGTGTCGCATTTTTATTTTTAACCAATTTTAAAATATCGGGATAAGCTTTTCTACTGTATTGACATGCATAACACCCGATAAATACAACCTTGTCTTTTCCTGTTACGTTTTTGGTTGGAAAACTGGAAAGGTCCACTCCTTTAAGAGTTACAGTTGCCTCGGTCTTTGGCGTGATACCACAAGTCGTACTATCACCTACTGCAGTGACTTTATTACTTGAACCGCTTGGGTCAAACGCACAAAAGCCACTTTGATTTAAACCATTGCAACTTCCATAAACATAAAAATTAAATCCCCCACGTATAACCCAGATAGTACTGCCTATCATCAGAATAAAGAATATCCATGAAAAAATTTCATAATATTTATTGAGAACCTTTGCTGCGAAAGTTGAGCGAACCAATACTTTGGCTAAAAGTTTCCCCTTTACTTTCTCGGCAAAGCCAGTATTACAAGGTCGCAATGTTACTCTCCTAAAAACACAATTCAATGCCTCTTTTGCAAGAGCTCTTTGAGAAGCACTAAATATCCCCATAATTCCAAATACAATCAAAGCAACAAGACAAGGCATAAATTTATAGTATTTTTATTATCTTATTTAAATTAGTAATGAATTTTTCGGTTTCTTCCATCGTATTGTAAATATAAAGAGAAGCTCGAGCTGAAGTCAGAATTTTTTTATCGGCAAACCATGAGTGAACGCAATGCTGTCCTGTGCGAATTGAAATATTTGCCATCTCGTCGAGCATAATAGCGAATTTATGCATATCCATGCCTTCAATATAAAAGTTAACAATACCGGATCTCTCGGCTGGATTTTTTGGCCCAATGATTTTTATTTTTGGAATTTTTTGTAATTCTTCCGTAATGTAAGTATTTAATTTAAGTTCGTGTTCTTTAATATCGTTCCAATCAAACTGACTCAAATATTTTACTGCTTCGCCTAATCCAATGATACCTGCATAATCCTGAAGTCCGGCTTCAAATTTTTCCGGCACCGGCAAGAATTTATAATCCGTATAAGTTGTATAGTCTACCGTATCACCACCAACAAGAAATGGTTCGAGTTTTTCCAATAATTTATATTTTCCGTATAAAACTCCAGTACCTGTTGGCCCCATCATTTTATGTCCGGAGAAAGCCAAGAAATCAACATCTAAATCTTTAACATCAATTTTTTTATGAGGAATACTTTGCGCAGCATCCACGAAAACCAGCACATTATTTTTATGGGCTATTTCAACTATCTCTTTTATTGGATTTGTCACGCCATCAAGATTTGAAGTATGAACAATAGAAACTATTTTTGCTCCTGGAATTAATTGTTTAAAATTATCCAGATTAAAAGTTCCATCTTTATTTCCATGAATTATTTTCACTTCTATGCCAATCTTGTCACGAAGGAGCAACCAGGGAACGAGATTTGAATTGTGTTCTTTATCAGAAATTAAAACAATATCACCTTTTTTAAGGCCAATAGAATTGGCAAATAAATTTATTCCTTCTGTTGTATTTCTGGTAAAAATTATTTCATCTTCACTTTTTGCATTCAAAAATTTTGCAACGAGTTGTCGTGCCTCTTTTACTTTTTTCGTGACCATATTCCCCATCTTATGGGAACTTCTTCCTGCGCAGGCAGGATAATTCAAATAATAGTCATTAATAGCATTAATAACCTGAGCAGGTTTCAAACTCATGCAGGCACTATCAAAGTACACAGGTGAAGATTCCTTTTTATCCTTTAAAATATTAAAATCCGCCCTTATTTTTTCAGTATTTAACATAACGACTTACCGATTATACCATACATCAGATTTAAAACGAGCGTGTTTATTCAGTCGTTTTGCCATCAAATTCTGGTCCATTTGCTTCCGCCTCAGCTTTTGTAGCACGAACAACTCCGTCTTGATGGTGTGCAGGAGAATAGATTGTATAGAGTTTAAGGCCATTGGAACCGGCAACAACATTATGATTTGCTCCACATGGAACAATAACGGCATCACCGTCCTCAACATCATATTCTGTTTCATTGATTATGACTTTACCTGTCCCTTTTTCAAAACGGAAAAACTGGTCATTATCTGGATGAACCTCCATGCCAATTTCTTCATTAGGCAATAAACTCATAAGCACCAGCTGACAATGCTCCCCTGTATACAAAACCTCACGGAAATTTTCGTTATTTGTTGTTAATTTTTCTATATTATCTTTATATCCTTTTTTCATATATTTATATTTTATTATTAATCTTTTAATAATTTGATTATATCATCTTTAAATAAATTCCATATTAAACTTACAATAAATAATTTCTACTATTTTACTCTGCGCATTATTGTCTTTTTCCCGAAAAAAATGAGAAATAAAACCAGGGCTACTACTAAAACCAAGATTATTCTACCGATTGTAGAATTTATTGCCGTCCAATTATCCGTAAAAAAATAGCCAATGAGAGAATACATGCAAACTTGAGCAACACTTCCCAGTGATTCATATGTAAAATATTTTTTATACGATGTTTTACTTATTCCGGAAAGAAGATTAACGGACAGTGTAGATATAACTTCAAAACGAGTGGCAAAAACGATAAAACCCGGGTGCCTATTAAATTTACCTTCTATACTTTTAAATTTACTTGATTCCAACAATTTACGAAAACCTATACGCGAAAGAACTTCTCTGCCGTATCTTCTTGCAATCCAGTAACCAATATTATCCCCCAAAATATTTCCGATTATTGAAAGAATAATTACCCAATAAATATTAAAATATCCGATGCTTGCGAAAGCAGACGCTGTCATTAGAATACTTCCAGATGGAATCGGAACAACTAAAGCTGCAGCAAAAGCAATAATAAAAATTGTTACATATTTATAAAGGATTAGATAAGGTATTAGATTTTGTAGTATAGAATTCATAAATTCAATTGATTGCAAATTTTGGATAGTATGTCATACACTTACTAAATATATCATAATATTATAAAAAGGGTGACAATAAGCAATGTAAATCGGCTCACATACTCACAATGTGAACCGATTTTTCTGATAGTATATTTATTTAGTTTTTATTAAGTTTTACACACTACTTTACACGTAAAAACGTGCATACTTTTGTGGTCACTTGATAAGCAGTCACGCTTAAGCAACGTTCAAACCTAATTCTCTTCTTATTGCATTAGCTTCTTTAATGTTACCTTCGTTGGCCAGTTTCCAGGCTTCTACGAACTTTGGGAAATTGTCTTTAGTTATTGCCGGATCTACACTTCCTGTTTCGGAGAGTACAAGTTGTTGCCAGGCCTCATAATCCTGACTTGTCATTACTTTTGTCATTTGAGACTCAAACGCTTGATTAAAACTTGGACTTTTCCTGAAAAATTCATCTTGATAGGCAAACGCTGATCCCGATACGCCTAGACCCAAAGTTAAAGCTAACAGACCTCCCATTATTAAGCTATTTCGTTTTTTCATGGTTTTAATGGTTACTTTGTTTTACACCACAAAGCGATTTTATCTTTATAAATGTAAACGATCGTCATCGCTTACACCTGTAATACGCGGAGATTTTATTATTTATCTCATGAATTTTTAAAAAATTTATACAAAAAAGCAAAAGAAGAAAAAATCTTTATTTTAATATATGGATTTCCTCCGCGTTAAAAATATTGTCGATATCGTTGTCTTTATCTCCAACAATTTTAATAGTATTTCCAACTTTAAATTTTACTTTTCCTAGTAGTATATTATTACCAATATTTATGTTCCAGACAACACCATTTGAATCAATAACCTCTATTACTTTATCTCCAATATTAATTATTTTACCCGATAAAAGTCCTCTCTCCGGATGAGTCCAGATCTCTCCTCTATCAAACACTACAAGATGGTAAACAGGCAAGTTATCAAACAAAGATTGCTCGATTGTTTTTCCGACTCCGATTATATTCAGTACGGAACCTGAAATTACCGTTATTGTTACATACAATCCAACAACTGTTATTATTCTGTGACGATATCCCAACAATGTTTTGCGATAATAAAATTCACCAAAAAGCGTAAATATCAAAAGACAACCAACCCAAAAGAATGGCAATGTTTTAAAAATAAAACCAAAACCAAGTTTGTTGTATAAATACCAATCATTATTCAGCAATATCGATAGCGCCATTGAAAATGATAACGCTCCAACAATAATAGAGATAGAGAAAAGAGACCAGAAAAGAACTTTTTTCAAGTTAAATATATTTTTGGAAATTGGCTTTATTCCACTTTCCTTAATCTTTTGAAATGCTATTTGGCTGATATCTTTGTTTTCTTCCATATTATTTATTAATTAATAATTTCTTATATTCTTTTTCAAAAAGTATTTTCCCTCTTGCGATTAGGTTACCAACCGTACTTACCGGCTTCTTCAGAATATCCGAGATTTCCACATAATCTTTTTCATCCAAATATCTGAGTATCAGAACTTCGCGATATTTCTCATCCAGTTGTGAAATAGCTTTGTCTATAATTTCTCGATCAAAAGAATTATCAATTTCTTTTGTTATATCAAAAGCATCTTCAAACCTATCTATATCTTCCTTTTCGAGTGGTATTGATGGTCTTGATACCTTTTTCCTAATTTCACTGACTGTTTGATTGTGAGCAATACGGTATATCCAAGAAGAAAATTTGAGTTCATCGTCAAATTCATTCAAATTATAATAAGTTTTTATAAATACATCCTGCAATATATCTTCCGCATCTTCCTGTCGAAATTTGGAAATTCGCATAATGTAATGTAACAATTTACTTTCGTATCTTTTAGACAAACACAAAAAGTGGTCCGGATTATCTAATGATAATCTAACCAATTCGTTATCTGTTTTGTTGATACAGTCTTCATGATTTGTAATCACCTGCCCATTATACTATTGTACGCAAAATTAGACTATTTTGTCTCACCAAACAAAATAAAAGTACTTATAATGGCTGTATTATCAGCTTTTTAAAAATACTGAATTATTTGTATTTCTTATATATCATTTTTACTTCATCTTTTTTGTTGTATAATCAACACACACCATTACTAATTAATAAATGAAGATATGAAAAATATAAACACAGAAGAAATTTTGAAAGCCCTGAATTGGCGTTATGCAACAAAAATATATGATTCCAGTAAAACTGTATCAGAAGAAGACCTTCACACTATTTTAGAATCAGCTCGATTATCCCCCAGCTCAAACGGAGTTGAAATGTGGAAATTTATTGTTGTAGAAAATAAAGAAATTAGGTCAAAACTTCGCGAAGCCGGATATGGCCAGCCAAAGATTACCGACGCTTCCCGTTTAATCGTCATAACTTATAGAACTGATTCTGCTGGAAACTTAACAAAAGAAAGAATAGAACGCACTGCAAAAATCCAAAATGAAAAACCAAGTGACTTGGAAGGATTAAAAACAATGCTCGATGGCTCTGTCGCTCAAAAAATTAAAGATGGAAGTCTAGAGTGTTGGGTTAAGGCCCAAGCATATATACCACTTGGAATCATGATTGAAACTGCTGCCCTTCTTGGAATTGATGGTGGGCCGATGGAAGGATTTCAACCGGAAAAAGTTGATGATATATTGAACTTAAAAGAGAAAAATTTAAAATCTGTAACTATGCTTGCACTTGGTTACCGTGGTGAAGATCCGGCAAGTAGTCGTCCAAAAGTTCGCAGAGAGTTTGATGAAGTAGTGGAGTTTGTTTAAATTATTTATCTAAATCGAGTGTTTCGTCTATACGGATTTGCTCCACAAATTCTTTTGTGTGAGAAACTAAAATCATTCCACCTTGATATTCATCAAGTGCTTTTGCAATGATTGGAAGATGACGAAAATTAATGTGGTTTGTTGGCTCATCTAAAATAAGTAATCCTGGACGAGTAATAACAAGTTTCGCAAAAGCTACTAGCCCCTTCTGTCCCTCAGAAAGACTGCCGATTTTAGTATGGACCATATCGCCAGTTATTAGGAATCCTGCAGCCGTGGAACGAATACTTTCCTCGTTTACCTTACCCAGAACACTTCTCGAGGTTTCAGCCAAAGATTCAAAAACTGTGTCATTAAAATCAAGTGTTGAAAAATCTTGGCGATAATATCCAATACGAACATCGGAGGATATAAGAGTTCCTTCCTCTTTCCTTTTAGCAATTAATTCTAGTAAGGTGCTTTTCCCTATTCCATTTGGGCCTGAGAGTAGTAAATGTTTATTTTTGTGAAGTTTAATATGTGTCTTTATTTTTTTAAGTTTGTGATTTTTAAATATTGAGATATAAGATAAAACCAAAATATCACCAATAATATTTTCCTGAGCTGGAATTTTAAAAGGTCTGATTGTTTTATCTTCTTTTCTGACATCAACTTTTTCTTCTTCCATTTCCCCCGCTAAATCGCGCATTCTTTTTGCAACTGCGCGTAAGTTTCCCCCTTTCATCGCAAAGGCGTTTGCCTGGTCTTTCTTTGCTTGAATCTCTTTAGATAATAACGCATTCTTTCGATTTTCACGTTCCATCCGAGCAGTAATCTGGTCTCTCACATCGGTATAATTACCAACGTATTGTTCAATCTTCCGTGTAAACACATCTAAGTACAATACAGCATCTGTAAATTTGTTTAAAAATTCTGCATCGTGAGAAATGACAATCACAGTCTTTTTATATTTAACCAGAAAGTCGGTTAAATGAGAAATTCCGGCTTTATCCAAGTTATTTGTCGGCTCATCAAGTAAAAGAATGTCCGGTTCCTGAATCAATGCTGAAGCAAGAAGTAATCTTGCTTGTTGTCCTCCGGAAAATGATGAAACAATTCTTTCGTGAACTTTTTCATGACCTTTCAAATTAACTACTTCTAAAATAGCATCAATCCTTGGGTCAATATCATATATTTTTTCGGTGAAACAATTCCTGAAAAATTCACGAACTGTCAGACTAAGTTCATCACGTGGAATAACTTGGCGAGAAAGTGCAATCGTTGTTCTTTGTGCTAAAAATATTTGTCCTTCCTCGAGTTCTTTTTCTTTTGTAATCAGAGAAAATAAGGTACTTTTTCCAGAACCGTTTTGCCCCATTACAGTGACTTTCATTCCACGTCGCACAGAAAAATCTACCGATTCCAAAATCGGCTTATTGATACCATATTCAAATGAAACCTTTTCAAAACGAATAACAACTTCTCCTTGAGCCATATAGGCACTTACTCTACATTATTTTTTGATAAATAGAAAGTTTTTTATCCAATTGTGTAACCATTCTTTCTTAAATCTTTTCTTATAGACAAATAGTTCGAAATAGTTCGAGCAACCAAATCCCAAAATTTTCGTGAATGATTCATTTCTTTTAAATGACATAATTCATGAACGATAATATAATCAGCCGATTCCTCGGATAGTAATGCGATTTTATAATTGAAATTCAGATTTCCTTTTCTTGAACAACTTCCCCATCTGGTTTTTTGGTTTTTTATTGAGACCCTATTCCATTTGAAACCATAATAAGTATTAAAATAATCTAATCTCTCAAGTGCGATTTGTCGTGCCTTCTCTTTATGTTTTAAATATTCTAATCTCTTTTCACGTTTACTTTTTCTAATTACTGGCTTAAATTTTGATAAATGTTTTATCTTATTCAAAATCCAATCTGATTTACCAATTAGAAATCTGTCGATAATAAATTGCGGTACATATCTAGGAGTAGTTACAACACAACTACCGCCAGCATGAATAGCCAGTCTTATATGTTTTGAACGCTTATTGATTCGAAGTGTATATATAATATTTTGATTTAAAAGTTTAATTGTTTTTTCCATCATTAAAATCACAAAACAGTTATTATTTCTTGTTTCTGAAAATTATAAGAATCATGAAGACCGTCGTATCAAAGATAAATAAATACAGCGGATAAAGGAATTCCCCCAGAGCAATACTTCGAACAGCAAATAAAGAGAGCAATCCTGCAATTGAACAAGAAAGCCATGCAATCGGTAATTCGGATTTTGGATTTTTATATGCTTTTATTATCGTTGGAATGCCAAAAGAAAAATCAGCAATTATTGAACATACGATTGCGATTATCGGTAAATTAAAAGTTTGCCATAAAATAATTCCTAAAATTCCCAAACCAAAAAATATATAATCATATAGAGTAGTAGACCAAACTCCAACTTTTTTATAAATAGAATAAAGAACGACTGCCAAACAGGACAAACTGTTTGCAAATATTATAACGACAGACCAACCTCCTCCGGCATTGAGCATTGCAACTGCACCGATAAAAGTTATAAAAAACCAACCGAGCCAAGAAAGATTATGCGGATAAATTTCTTTTTTATGAATTTCCAAAAAGTATGGTACTAATCCTGCAAACGTGAAAAATGCCGATGATATTCCGAATATTGCTTTAATTTCCATAACATTTTTATTCTATCATAAATAGCTGTGTTCCTAAACAAATAAAAACCCTCAGACGAGGGCTTTTATTTGTAATAATTATTTCTTTTTCTTTACAACTACTTTCTTTACTTCTACTTTTTTTGCTGGAGCTTTTACTTCAACTTTTTTTTCGATAGCTTTTACAGCTGGTGCTTTAACTATTTCAGCTTTTGGTTGTGTAAGTTTCTCTATCGCACTTGTAAGACGGTCAAGCTTTGTATTTATTTCCGCTAGTTGCTTACTTGAATCATTTTGAGCTGGTGTTGCAGGTTTGGAAAAAGAAGGCTGTGCAGGTCTATCATTAAAGTCTCTTCTTGGCGTACGATCACCACCAAAATCTTTTCTTGGTCCTCGGTCATCATTGCCTCTTTTAGCACTAAAGCATTCATTGCAATAAATTGGCTTATCACCTGATGGACGGAAAGGAACTTGGCATTCTTTATGGCATTCGTCACAAATTGCCTTGTGCATTGTTACTTCTCTATCACCTCCGCGGAAGTTTGATCTTCCACCTCCATTACCTCCTCTAAAACCGCCACCACCTCTGTATCCTCCACCTCCATTACCCCCTCCTTGAAAATTTCCCATAATTTTTTATATGTTTACTTTACCTGCATGACTTGCAAGTGTTATTATTATAAAGTGAGTCTATCCTTTTTAGCCTTAAAAAGCAATCCTACATACCAATGTATGTTATAATTAAGCGATGCCACATAAGGTTCAAGGTAATAAATCAGTAATAGCAGCACTTTTCGGCAATGCTTTCGTCACTATAATAAAAACAATAGTTGCGATTTTTTCCGGTTCTGCCAGTATGTTTGCGGAAAGTATTCATAGTTTTGCCGATACACTAAATCAAACTTTTTTGTTGGTTGGACTAAAAAGGTCAAAAAAACCGGCTGATAATTTCCGCGGATATGGTTATGGTATCGAAAGATTCTTTTGGTCGTTAATTTCGGCTTGTGGAATTCTCTTTATCGGCGCAGGAGTTACGATATATCATTCAATAAATTCCTTGGTTCATTCCGATAGTATTCAGAGCTTCAGTTATTTCAGTATTATAGTATTGTGTCTTGCTTTTGTAATTGAAGGAACTACTTTAATCATTGCTATCAAAGAATTGAAGGGCGGAAAAAAGTTTTCAAAAGAAATTTTTGAAAATGCCGATCCTGTCACACTTGCTGTAGTATATGAGGATAGTGCGGCAATACTTGGTGTTATTGTTGCATTAACTTCTCAACTCTTATTGTTTTTTACGGGAAATAGTATTTATGATTCAATTGGAGGTATAATTGTCGGACTAATTCTTGGTTTTTTGGCAATTTTACTTATTGTAAAAAATCATCAATATATTATCGGCAAATCTTTGGACGAAAATATACAGGAAGAAATAACGGAACTTCTGCTCGGAGATCCTTGTATAGAACATGTTTCGGATTTTAAATCTGTCGCTATTGATATCAATAAATATAGAATTTATACCACTGTTGAATGGAATGGTTCACCTCTTTATGAAGAAATTTACGAATCCGGAGATTTGAGGGAAGAATTCGATAATATAAAAAATGATTTCGGAGAATTTACTAAATTAATGTTTAAAACTACCGACCGTATTCCAAGATTGGTCGGTAATCATATAGACAAAATAGAAAAGAAAATAAAGGAAAAGTTTCCTCAAATTGCCTATGTTGATATAGAGATTAATTAAGTTTAGCCTATAATAAACACCATTACTGTTGTGATATAATTATTGGACACCTTTTATGGAAATATTTTTAAACCACATTCTCATTTGGCTTCAATCCTCAAAATATCTTTTGCTTTTTTTGGGTTGTATTGTCGAAGGTCCGGTTGTTATGATGACTAGTGGTTTCCTTTATAGTCTTGGCCAATTCCATTTTCTACCGATGTATATTGCTTTGGTCTTCGGTGACTTTTCCGCCGATATTATTTGGTACTCAATCGGAAGATTTGGAACTCGTAATGCTATTTTTAAATATGGTCATTTCCTTGGTATTACTCCGGAAACATTGGAAAAAGTTGAGAATCGTTTCAATAAATACCACCAGAAAATTTTAATTATTTCCAAACTCACAATGGGTTTTGGATTGTCTCTTGTTGTATTGATTACAGCCGGAATATTTAAAGTTTCATTTAAAAATTACGTCATTTTGAATTTAATCGGCGGTTTTATCTGGACAGCCTTTCTTCTTACTGTCGGATACTTCTTGGGAAATATTTTCAATATGATTACAGGTCCAATGAAAATTGTTTTCGCTACTCTGGTAGTTTTCTTATTTGTAATAGGTATAAGATATGCCAACAAATACTTCAATAAAAAAGGAATCTAATCTGTTAGATGATTAGATTCCTTTTTTGTCATTTATTTATCCAAAACTTCATTCACGGTACTCCCTTTTTTATAAATGACTAAATCATCGTTAGATTTTTCCCATGTTTTTTGTAATTCATCCAAAATTCTCCACGCTTCAAGAATTTCATCACTTGTTGTAAATAAACTGTGGTCGGAATTAATTGCGTTAAACAATACTTGCTCGTATGCCTCGGGTAAAACATCGTAATGCTCTCTGAATTTAAAACTAAGATTATGAGGACTTACCTTGCGTTCATACCCCGGATGCTTGGCCCACATATTGAATTGAATTCCCTCTTCCGGCTGAAGACGAAGCAATAATTCGTTTGATTCACGGTCTTTATCTTTCTTATATAAAATTCTAATCTCCGTATATTTACTGCTGAGAGCTTTGCCTGTCGTTAAAGTTATAGGGACACCGGTCCATCTTTCATCACTTGATTCCAATGTTAGAGAAACAAAAGTTTCCACCTTACTTTCGGGATTGTTAGTTTCATCGGTATATCCTTCATATTGTCCACGTATGGCATTTTTACTGATATTCGAAAGACTGATATGCTTCAATGCTTTCAATCGCAAACTGGGAACTTCATCGAGTTTATCATCTTCCGGTAACTCCATCAAAATTAAAGCGAGAAGTTGAAGAAGATGACTTTGAACATAGTCGCGTAATGCTCCCACTTGTTCGTAAAAATTTGCTCGTCCTTCTATGCCAATTTCTTCGCTTGCAATAATTTCAATCTTCTCGATAAAGTTTTTATTCCAGGTTTTCTTAAAAAGCGAATTACCGTCACGAAATACAATAATATTTTGTGCGGTTTCTTTTGCCATATAATGGTCCACTCTATAAACTTCAGCTGGTAAAAAGTACTGGTCAATATGACGAGCCAATTCTGCCGCATTTTCTAAATTAACTCCAAATGGTTTTTCAAGTAATAATTTAGCCTCACCTATATTCGACAATCCCGATGTTCCCAATAATTCAATAATAGATCTGGAAACTTGGGGAGGTACCGATAAATAAAATAAATGCTGTGGTGTAACATCAAAATTCTTATCCAATTCTTTTAATTGTTCGCCGAGTTTTTTATAATCTTCTATATTTGTAACATCCATCTGCTCCAAACTTAAATGATCGCGTATATATTCCACATTTGATGTTTTCTTTAATAAAGAATCTTTCTCGATATTTGATTGACGAGTAACACCAACAATATGAAATTGTTCCGGTAACATTTCCGCTTTTGCAATAGCACCAATAGCCGGTAGTAAAAACCTCTTGGCTAAATCGCCGGATATTCCAAAAATAATTAAAATTGTAGGTTTTTTATTATTCATTTATTTTATGCCCGCCAAAAGCATTTCGCATTGATGCTAGTACCTTGGTAGCAAAATTAACTTTTCCTTTTTGTGAATCGAGTCTAACATCAAAAGAAGATTGAATGGCTTTTGTTTCTATATCGAATTCCTTCGCCACTTCGAGTGCCCAGCGTGCTTCACCCGATTCGGCAACAAAACCTTCTATTCCTTTCTGATCAGGATTTTCTTTCATAATATCCCTAGTAAGTTCATTGAGCCAAGAAGTGATGACACTGTGATGTTGCCAAACTTCTCCTGCTTTATATAAATCTAATTTTTTATATGGACCCTCTTTTAAAAGACGATACCCTTCGGCCAAACTTTCCATCATTCCATATTCTATAGCATTATGAACCATTTTTACATAGTGACCAGAACCACTCTCGCCAAAGTGAGCATACATGCCTTCTGGATTTTTCAGAGTTTCAAGTGCGGGTTTTATAATTTCAACAGATGAGCTGTCTCCACCCACCATCATTGAAAAACCATTTTTATAACCCCAGATGCCCCCGCTTGTTCCAATATCAAGAAATACAGACCCAAGTTCTTTTACCATTTCTGCTCTTCTTTTTGTATCACTGAATTTTGAATTTCCACCATCAATAAGGATACTTCCTTTTGGAACTAATTTTAACCAAACAGCTAATTCACTATCAACAACATCAGACGGAATCATAAGCCAAATAATCACTTGGTCGTGACCAAAAGAAGCAATAACTTCTTCTTTGGAATATGCACCAACCATTCCGAGACTTTTCATCTCATCGACAAGACCAGGGCTTCTATTTGATGCAATGACAGTGTGACCCCCTTCATGTAACTTGCGTGCAATTTGTCCACCCATTCTACCTAAACCTGCAATTGCTATTTTCATATATTTTATTCTTTATTATAATCGGTAAATATTGTTAATAATGGAACTTTTTTAAGTATTTGTGCCGGTTGTTTTATTATTTCTATATCTCTTTTTTCCAAATCCTCCATCACTCCCCACTTTGCTTCGCCTTGAACCCAAGCCACCACTTCATCAAATTTCTGTATTGTTACCGGCGTTATGGTAATTCGAGAAAATATAGGGGTATCGTAGTGACAAGCCAAGTCTTTCGAGTCTACAGCTACGCTACCAGGCAATACACCGGCAGTGTGACCATCCGGTCCAATTCCAAACGAACCAATTTTATATTCCGCTTTCTCAAATTCTTTTTCTAGAACTCGATTAAATTTTTCTGTTGTAGCATCAATATCTTCCCCTATTAAAATAGGAATCAATACTGCTCCAGGAAGGCTAAAACCTTTTTGCGTTAATTGATACCAGTTCGAATCCTTATGATTAAGTGGTCCATATCTTTCGTCCGTTAACATAATGGTTAAATTATTGAGTGTTTTTTCGGCAAGAAGTTCCGCTACTTTTGAGCCGACAGAAACAGACGAACCACCCGTTACAAAAAACAAAACATGCTTATTTAATTCCAATTGATTCAAAATAGAACGAGTAATAAAACTTGCTGCATCATCTATCTTTGTCGTTGTTTTTATTGTAAAGTTTTTTGCCATAGATTTTATTTATATTTTATAAATTATGTCTCGCCTTATAATTTTTACGATATTGAATAATTGCCGGAATACTGGCAGCAACAGGAAGAGAAAGAAATGCTCCTAAAATTCCAAACAAGCTCGCTCCGAGTAATACCGACAAAAATACGATTGACGGTAAAAGATTAAGCGCTTTGTTATAAATTAAAGGAGAAATGATGGAGTTCTCGGCTTGTTGATACAGAAGATGCAATATAATTACAAGCACTCCTACTAGTGGCGACACTCCAAAACCAATAATAACAGCCGGAATTGCACCAATGGTTTGACCGACAAGTGGAAGTAAATCGAGAACTGCCGCAAAAATCGCAAGTGGCAAAGCATACGGTACGTGTAAAAGCGAAAGTCCTGTGAAAACAACTATTCCGCAAATAACGGATATCAGAACGTTTCCGCGAATATATTTACCTGTTACATTTGCCACTTCTTCAAACAATTCACCAACTTTATCTTTTTCTTTTTCTGGAACAATATGTAAAAACAGTTCTGTTAACCTTTCAAAATCGTACATCAAAAAGAAAGTTAAGATAACAGTACTTATAATCGAAAAAAGAACGAGGGCAATATTTACGGTGGTACCCGCATAATCAAAATGAGTCTGGAGATAATTAATAACATTAAAATTATTCAGAAAAGATATACCGAACGAAGAATTCCCAATAATATTATTTATACTATTGAGAAGAAATGGTACTTCGCCTACAATCCTAGGAATGAAAATATAACCTAAAAAAATAAATGGGACAATTGGGACAATCAGAATTAAAAATATACAAATAACAAGAGGTATTCGCATCTTTCTCTGCATTTTTTTAACAAGCGGATATAAAGCAGCGACCAAAACCAAGGCAATAAGAATAATCGGAAACACTGACAAAGCTTTCCAACAAAGGAAAACTATAATTCCCATAATAATGATACGAATAAGGGCTTCCCAACTAAAAGGATGTTCTTTTTTTTCCATATAATTGAATTATATCATTTAGATTTGAAAAATGATATAATATGAAGATAAAAATAGTATTATGATTTCAATAATTATCCCAACCTTAAATGAGGAAAAAGTCTTAGAACAGACGATACTATCTTTACGCAAGCTAAATGTATTTCCATATGAAATTATAGTCTCAGACGGTAAAAGTACGGATAAAACCCTTGATATTGCAAAAAAGTATGCTGACCGTGTTGTCGAATACAAAGATACAGCAAGACAGACTATTGCTCAAGGAAGGAACTTAGGGGCTTCTGTTGCCAGAGGCGATTATTTGGTTTTTATTGATGCAGACGTCGTAATTCCCGATATCAATAATTTTTTCATTAAAGCTATAGGCCTATTCGAAAAACCCAGAAAGAAAAAGCTCATCGGGTTAACTGTCTTTGTAAAAGTTTTCCCGGAGATGCGAACTTTTTCCGATGGACTATTTTTTGATATTCTTAATTTTGCCAATTATTTCTTGAACAATATTTTAAACAAAGGAAGCGCTATAGGTGAATTCCAAATGATTCCTACTGAAGTTTTTAAAAAAGTAAACGGCTACAACGAAAAAATCGTCGTCGGTGAGGACGCCGAAATGTTTCGAAGATTGTCTCACATTGGTCAGGTTTACACAGAAATGTCTTTAAACGTATTTCATACATCAAGACGAGCCCATAATGTAGGATGGCCTTCATTACTTTTCTTTACGCTAAAAAACATGATTCACTTAAAACTTTTCAAACGCTCTTCAGTTTTGGAATGGGAACCTATTCGTTAAAAAATATTATTTACCGTGTTTGTCTTTCGATGGTCTCAAACTAGGCGGGTTTTTTATCGCCTTTTCTTTCTTTATGTCCCCTTTAACAGGAAGTTGAACCATTGCTTTTACATTTCTTTTTTCTATAATTTTTTTCATATAAGAGTATTGTACAACATTAATGGCTAATTACCATTATGTCTGTTATTTCTTCCACCCAATTTTAGTCCTGTCTTAAGAAAAATATTTGCTTCCTTCGCTGAACTCTCTGAATTGAGTAAATTCGTATACGCATCTTTTCCATTTCCATTTTTCTCGTTTTGGTTTGCCGTATCCAAATATTGCTTGGCTTGATCAAGAGCTTGGTGAGTATCATTGATTATTTTTTGTCCCATATCGGAATTATTATTTCCGACACTCGTACTATCAAGACTGGCGGTTGCCGAATCAATCAGCGATTGGATAGAATTTTTCTTTTGTCTATATTTATCGGAATTATTTACGTCTTTGTTACTTACAAAATTTTTTACATTATTGGCATTGCTTCGCGCTATGTTTGAAACTTGAATATTTGGATCTTGATTATCGAATGTATTTTTATCTTGTCCGTTAATTATATCCAGAACTCGTGCATGAGCATTCATTCCGGCATGAAAGCTTGTAACAATTTCATCAACTTGATCCGATGTTTCAGTTTTACTAACTTTATCGAGAGCCTTATTTAATGCAACTGTGTGATTATCCAGAAGATTATCCAATTTTTTCTCCGTTGGCTTGTTCAATTTACCCTGACTAGCCAATGTTTCGGCTTCAACAAGGCGTTTTGTCGCTAGATTAATTTGATATTTTGCTTGATCATTGGGAGAAAAAGTAAGAGCTCCAACAATTGGCTCAACTACATTAACTTTTATCGGATATAAAATACTGTCCGGCAAGCTATCTTGTGAAGCAAAAACAAGTCCTCCGCTGGTAAGAATAAAGATTAAAGGAATAACAACATAAAACACCAATTGTTTTTTCTGAATTCTTGAAATAAATGAATAGTTAAACCAAGGACTACGAACTGGTTTTTTAGAAAAAGGAATATTTGAATGAATAACATTTTCAAAAACCCTTCTCTTTTCCAGAGCGGTCATTTTTATTTTTTGAATTTCGTCTATTCCATTTTGTAATTTTTTATCTTCCATATTAATTATTTGTTTTTTTATTTTCTCCATCGTTATACCCTGCAATTTTCCGCAACTCCGCTAATCCCCTATTTATTCTTACAGATGCGGCATTCGCTGATATTCCTAAAATTTCTGCAATTTCCGGTGGTGATAAATCTTCCACAAAGCGAAGATAAACCGGTTGCTGATATATTGGGATTAATTCATTTATTTTATCAATAAGATATCTTCCTTCTTCTCCAACCAGAATACCTTTTGTTGTCACTTCATCTACTGGGTCATATTCGGTTTCCTCATCCTCTCTAGTTGTATCTTTCATGTCCTTAAAAGGTATACTTTTCTTCTTGCGATACCAGTCGATGACAAGATGATGGGCTATGGTAAAAAGAAAAGCACGATTATTAAGAATTTTTTTCTTTTCAATTAAACTTTGCCATAGGCGTAAAAATGTCTCTTGTGTTATATCTAGTGCTTGGTCTCGGTCAGATACACGAATTAAGCAAAATCGAAAGATAGCATCCGACTCATTCTCATATATTGCTTGAAATGTATGATTCATATCTATCTCCATATATCATGACGTATGAACGTTTAATTTCTTACCTTACCCATACATGTTTAAAGTACAACAAATACAGATTAATGTCTATGTAAGAAAGCAGCCCTATGGAGCGTCTACTCTATTGTAAGGTCGCATGTTTGAGTATCGAATCAAACATCATTATCAATTTAAATTAAAAAAAAATGAAAATATATAAATCACTGATTGTAGGTTCGTTGCTGGTCGCATTCATTATATCGGTACCAACAGCAAGCTTCGCAGAAAGTGAAAAAGGTAACAATAGTCAAAATAATAACACAAGTCAAGTAGTGCAGAATCAAAATAGAGGTCGTTTTGGTTTCTTTAATTCGTTTTGGAATAAATTCAAAAATGAATTTAAGGGAAAAACAAAAAATTCAGTTGCTTCTACAACTAACAGCTTAGCTCCAAGTATTTCTGGAATAACTGCTCCAACAGTTCTCAAGGCTGGAGATACAGGAACTTGGACAGTAAAAGCATCTGACCCACAAAATAGTTCTTTACAGTATTCAGTTGATTGGGGCGACACAGCAGTCCAACCTCTCTCAATGTTGTCACAACCAAGCTTTGTTCAAAACACAACGTTTACACATGCTTATTCAAGCACAGGTAAATATACAATCACATTCACCGTTACGAACAGTTCTGGTTTAAAGACAAGTTCAACTGTCACTGTCCACATTGTTGGGCAACAAGTAACAACAACTATCCCTGTTATCAACAATCTATCTGCTGTATCAAATAGACCACAAGGTGCAACAATAAACTTCACTACAGATGTGAAAGGAAATAGTCTCGTTTGGTATAGTAAAACATCACCAGTTGATACTTCAGTAAATCCAAATGTAACTTATCAAGGAAAAACTCTTAATCATAGAGTCGAGTTATACAAATTGGATCCAAGTACAACATATTATGTAATTGTTGGTTCAAGTGATAATGCCGGTAGAAGTTTATCTACACAGATATCATTCACTACACCAGCAACCAACACTATTGTACCTGTAATCACAAGTCTAACTGGCCCTTCAACAATCGTGGTTAATCAAACTGAAACAGTTGTCGTTAATGCTTATGATCCACAAAATGGAACTCTAAGTTATACAGCAAATTGGGGTGATGGAACTCTAGGAGCGCAAGCGCTTCTTCAACCAATCTTTGTTCAGTCATCATCGTTTAGCCACGTTTACACAGCTCCAGGAACATATACTGCAATATTTACAGCAGAAAATAGTTCTGGACAAAAAGCAACGTCATCGATGAATATTACTGTTACAGCTTTAAGTGGCGATGTCACTGGCCCTGTAATGAGTAACATTATGACAAGCTCAAGTAATTCTACAAGTACAATTACTTGGACAACAAACGAAGCTTCGACATCACAAGTTTATTATTCAACAGGTACTCCTGTTGATGTAAACTCAAGTGGAACGAGTAATATTAGTAATGCTTCTCTTGTAACAAGTCATTCACTCAATATTACAAACTTAACGGCAAATACTCTCTATCACTTTGTCATTAAGTCGGTTGATTCATCAAATAACCCAACGGTTTCTAGTGAATTAACTTTCGCAACAACAAACTAAGTTCGTAAAATTATCAACAAACAAAAAACTAAACTAAATAACAGGCAAAATAAATACACTCGAGCTTTAAAGCTTGAGTGTATTTATTTAATAAGGCAAGTCTCCGTCCAAAAACCATTTATTTTGATATTTAACCAGTTTAATCGTTTCTCCAGAAGGAAGTTTGCAAATTCCATATGTATCGGTTTTTTCAAGTAGCTCGGTGCATCCTCTGAACTTATAATAATTTTCAAATGTACTGTGAGCAATTCTCAAATAATTTACCCAATAAATACCAAAGGCAAGAAACACGACAAAAATAATCGCAAATATGATTATATTTCTTTTTGTATAAAATCTTTTTAAATTCATAGCTCTAATTATATCACCTATCTTTCTGTTTATATAAATTTAAAAAGAGTTCAGTTATAAACTAAACCCTTTTATTTTTTGAAACACCAAAATTTACAACTATAATTCTTTTTTTAACAATTCTATTACTGTATCTTGGTCAAGAATTTCAACACATCCGTATCCACCAGAAATATTAATTTCCGTTACTTTAGATTTTTTCGTTGCCCATAAATATCCCCCACCACTTGCACGAATGACTTTTTTTATTGTTTTTTCCCTTTTTACAGAAAATAGTTCCATCAATTCTTTTATAAAACAATTATAAATATTAGGAAAATCTTCGTCAGAATTTTTTTGAATTCTGAAGAAAAACAAATGTCCTAGATATACCATTACAAATTTAAACGGTAGATCATCAGGTGGTACTGGCAATATTTCATTAATACCAAAATTCACTATTGGTATTTTTTCAACTTTTTTTCGTACTAATCTCATGATATTCTGTTTTAAGTTATCTAATTTCTTTAAGATTACTACTTATCAAGCCAATTATCAAGACTTACCTTGTTAATACAAAAAAGCAACACATATCGCGTTGCTTTTTTGTATTCATTTCACACTCACAAATTGTTTTAACTAACTATGGAAGGATTGATTTGAACGCTGCGAGCGATGCAGTGTCGGAATCGACGACCCAATTGCCGTCTGCTCCGTTTTGATCAAACCAAACCCAACCTACGACACTTGGATAATTTTTAATATATGCTCCCATATCCGTAATCCATTGTGCCTTTCCTGAACCTGGTACTGAAGCTGTCGAGAGAATATAAACCGGCTTATTGTATGCGGAAAGCTGATTCATAAGTGAAGATGGAAATACTTGATCCCAAGTATCTGTACCGAAGTTAAATCCATCTACTGCTACGTAGTCGACATATGAAGCTCCAGGGTAGTAAACGCTAATTGCATTTGCTGCCGTATCCGGCTCTGAGACATTATTTACATCCCAAGCAAATTTAACATTTGTTGCTCCAGAAAAAAGGTCATGCATATGTTTCCAAGCAGCGACAACTTTTGCCGGCGTATTACTACCGACTGTTCCGTCCCAATCATCCCAATCGCCGTTCATTTCGTGAAATGGAGCGAGTATTACCGATGCTCCACTAGCCTTTGCGGCTGCAGCGAAACTGCTGATGTATGAGTCCGAACTACCGGCAATAATTGAATCAAGCGATGTTCCGGTATTTTCCCAGAATATCACGATAGATTTACCTCCAGACTTCAAGCTACTTGCCATAGAAGTTGGGAAACTTGTATTCCATCCTACAAAGGTTGCTTGCATGTTTGCTGATTTACCAACCATCGATTCAAAGGATGACAATGTACCCGATGGTAGGAAGACTCCCCATTGCATAGAAGAAGCTGATGCTGGAGTCATTGCTGGTGGCGGTACTACAACAGGTGTTGTTACCACTGGTGATGTCACTGGTGGAACTACAGGTATTGTAGGAGGCACCACAGGAGCTGTAACTACAGGAGCTGTTGGTATTGTTGTCACTATTGGTGCATCTCCTCCTGTTGCTGTAATTATGGTCGCATCTGCAGTATCAGTGGCAGTCGTTGTTCCACTAACTGAAGTTGCAGTGATTGTTGCTGTACCAACAGATACTCCTGTAACTAATCCCGTCGAGCTATTTACTGTAGCCACAGACGAATCGCTAGACATAAATGTAGTTGACACTGTTCCTACATAAGGATTATCATTCTGGTCCTTAAGATTAGCGACAAACTGCGAAGTTCCACCTACTATTACCGTATATTGAGATGAAACGACTGCTACAGAAGTGAATACTGGTGTGGTGGTCGATACTGCCGATAACGCCACAACAGGTGTCGTTATACCGCTTCCTGGTTGACTAGATCCAGTATCGGACGTAGTCGTATAATTCGACGATGTATTATGTGTATAATTTGATTTTGTGTGTGAGTGATTTGAATAACTAGCCATAGCAATAGGTGTATTCAAGACCATTGGAGCTATAACCAGTGATGATAACATTAAACTGATAAACGATAGATTAAGGAATCTACGAACCGATGAAACTACTTTTTTGTATTTTTTCATACGTAATAAATGCTATCAGATTCACTTTTCAAGTAAATACTTGACCCAAATTTGACCATTTTTGACAGTTGTGTGCAAATATTATGTAGAAAAAGTCTTTAATATAAGGATTAATTTCAAATTAGACATTAATCTTAAATTAATGTCTAATTAACCTTAAATTAAGGTATAATTCATCTAAAATTAATGTTCCATTTTCATAAGTCTTCATAATTTATTTATTTCCAATACACCCTTTGAACACATCACTAAAGTAATCCCCTATTTTTTCCATATTGTATGTTTATAAGTTGAGGAGAAATTAACCAAAATGGAGAACTCTTCTTATTACACTCCATTATACAGATAAAATTACTTAACCCCTTATTATAATCTCTTTCATTTTGAATTTATTCTTCTGTAATACACTGTAATAGTCGGAAAAAGTCTAATTATCCATTAATAAACTATATTTATGCTTGAATTTAAAACACCCGCGCCTAATTTTAAACTTTTGGACCAAGACGGTAAGGAACATTCACTCGAATACCACCATGGTTCTCATGTACTTGTTTACTTCTACCCGAAGGACGATACCCCTGGTTGCACCAAAGAGGCTTGTGTTATTCGCGATATGTATAAAGATTTTGAAAGTAACAATGTAAAAGTGTTTGGTATAAGTTATGACTCTGTTGAAAGTCATAAAAAATTTGCTGAAAAATATCAACTTCCTTTCACATTATTATCCGACCCGAAAAAAGAAGTCATTGCAATGTATGGAGCGAATGGAACTCTGGGAACAAAACGAATTTCCTATCTAATTGGTCCAGATGGAATAATAGAAAAAGTGTATCCTAAAGTTGACCCGGCTCATCATGGCGCTGAAATACTGAAAGACATTTATGCACTCAAGGGCAAATAGATTCTTGCTTTAGTATAAAAACTATGGTAATTTGATGTCAAAAGAAATTGTATATGTCTAATTAAAAATCTATAGTTATGAGAAGAATCGCTATTATTGTCGGTTCAAAATCCGATTTGAAACAATGCAAAGAAGGTCTCAAATTCCTTAAAAGCTTATCTTCCACAGTGTTCACTTTCGTCTATATTCGGAGCCAGCATCGTCACACCCTGAAGCTACAGCAACTACTGAAAGAGCTGACTGAAAACGATCTGGCCGATGTGATTGTAACCGGAGCCGGCATGGCCAACCACCTAAGTGGCTGCACCGACGCTTATCTGCGCTACACTTTGCGTAATACAAGAATTCCGGTTATTGGTGTCGCTTTCGAAGACCCGAAGTCGGAGGAAAATACCAATGCCGCCATACTGTCGATGAAATGTGTCCCGAAGACACAGCTCATTTTCAGAAACGAGTTTGATGTTTTTTGCGGACCTGACGGTTTCTTGGAAGCCTGTGAACTGGCTGTCTCGGAAGATCTACCCAAACCGCATCTCCCGGAGCCGGTAGAATATCTCGACTTGACGCTCGAAGAGGCAATGTTTTTGGCCGGCGACTGAGAAAAATCTTTAAAAACAAAAACCGCTTAAACAAGCGGTTTTTTATTTTGCTAGCAGTTTGGGTCGAAGTTAGAAAATTAGGATTTACATCCTAATTAGATACCATTGCGCGTAGTGTAGAATAAAGCGGACCTGTACAAATTACACTTCCGCTAAATACACCATCAAAGACTTTTTTTACAGAATCATCAAGACTAACCTTGTTATCAAAAGGAGAAGTCATTTCTTTGTTTACCCAATCAGGATTTGGATTTTTTGTATATTTAAAGGTTAAACTACAACCATTAGATACTGGCCCAATTATTTTATATGATACAGCTCCAAGACCACCAGAATCAGCAGACAAAGTAGCTGGTTGACAGGCAATAAATTTTTTTGAGAAACAATCTGCAGTACCACAATCAACAGTAGTTGTAACATCAGTTTTAACTTTAATATCAGTGGTTAAGGAGCTATCACTAGTTTTATTTTCTACTTCTGTGTTTTTGACGGTTGTAACTACCCCATTATTGCCTTGTGCCGTATCTCCGTTTACTTGAGTAGGTTGCTGTGTGGTTGATACTTGTTCTTGCTGGTTTTGTGGTTGCTGTAGAGTTTCTACTTTTGGAGTCTGGTCAGATAATTTTTTATTTTGTTCAACAATAGTTGAATCACTTTTAATTAAATCCTTAATAATAGGTAAATTGTTTCTGAAATAATAACCAGAAGCACCTATTGCTATAATAAATAGTACTGCTATTGTAGTCCAAAGACCTTTTTTACTCGAATGATTATTTGTCTGAAGAGAAGTAGTTGAAGTGTTTAGGTTATTAAAAGTTGGAACGAAGTTATTTACTGGAATAGAATTGGGGAAATTGTTTACTGCAGCAAAACCTTCTTCAATATCTTGTTGTGTCCAGTTATTGGCTAAGAGGTCACTAGATATTTTTTCTTTAGTTATTCCCTGTTGTAATTGTCTTCTAATAAAGTCTAACAATTGTGGATTAGTCATTTTTATATTATATCAAAATTTTAGACAAAAAACCATAGCTGCGGGACTTGGATTCGAACCAAGATACACAGTTCCAGAAACTGTAGTCCTACCATTAGACGATCCCGCAATAATTTCTCTAAACTTCATCATAGTACCACAAAATAACAGAAAAACAATAAAATAATGGTTGAAAAATAATTTAAATTAAGTTACAATGACCCTCATATGAACAAAGATAAAAATGGAAGAAATGTAGATGATTTAAGATTTAAGATGATCCAGGAAGAGTTCCATACGGGGATAGATGTAGTGAAAAAATTTAATCCGTCAGTCACTTTTTACGGGTCAACACGCTTAACGGAAGACAATCCATATTACAAAAAAGTTCGAAATCTAACATTCAGAATCGCCAAGGAGCTTGGTTATGCCATTTTATGCGGTGGAGGTCCAGGAATCATGGAAGCGGCCAATAGAGGGGCATTTGAAGCGGGAGGCAAGTCTGTAGGGCTCACTATCAAGCTTCCAAATGAACAAGCAACAAATCCTTACATAACGGATGAAATACCATTCCACTTCTTTTTTACAAGACAATCATCAATGTCGTATTCTACAGAGGTTTGCGTATTCTGTCCTGGAGGATTCGGAACACTAAATGAGCTTTTTGAAATTCTTACTCTTCAGCAAACAAATAAAATCGGCAGAATTCCGGTAATTCTCTTTGGCTCTGAATTTTGGAATCCCATAGAGAAAACGATAAAAGAAAATTTATTGGAAAAATTTCACACCGTCGACAAAATAGATATGAATCTGTATGTAATAGAAGACAATGAAGATGAAATCTTGGATATAATCAGAACGAGTAAGTTGCGAAATGGCGAAGATTCACTTAAATAATAAAAATAAAATCCCCGATAATCGGGGTTTTTATTTTATTTCTTTTTTGTTTTAATACAAGCTTTAATGAATGCGGTAAATAATGGGTGCGGTGACAAAGGTCGTGCTTTGAATTCCGGATGGAACTGTGTACCCAAGAAGAATGGATGTTTGCTTAATGGTAACTCTGCAATCTCACAAAGTTTTCCATCGGGAGAAAATCCGGAGAAAACCAATCCGGCTTTTTCCAATTTTTCTCGATAATCATTATTCACTTCATAGCGATGACGATGACGTTCCGATATCTCGCCTGTTTGATAATTATTATATGCAATACTTCCCTTCACAAGAACTGCAGGATAAGCACCGAGACGCATACTTCCACCGAGATTTTTATCTTCAATTTTTTTCTTCTGGTCCTCCATCACATCAATAACCAAATTTTTCGATTCGGGATTTACTTCTCTGGTGTTTGCATCTTTCAATTTCAAAATATTGCGAGCATATTCGATAACCATCATTTGCATTCCGTAACACAAACCAAAATAAGGAATCTTATTTTTTCGTGCATATTCAACCGTCATCAATATTCCTTCAATACCTCGAGAACCGAAGCCTCCGGGAACAATTATGCCGTCATATTTGGCTAGTTTTTTAATTGACTTCGGGTCTTTTTCAAAATCCATTGAAGAAATCCAAGTGAGAACTGCTTTAACACCGGAAGTATATGCTGAATATTTCACTGCCTCAATAACTGACAAATATGAATCAGACAACGTGAAATCTCCTGTATTGAAATATTTACCAACTACAGCAATATTTACTGTTCCCTTGTAAGTATGCGTTGATTTGGCAAATTTTGCCCATTTAGCGGCATCTTCATTTGTCTCTATACTGCAAGTCAAACCCATCGTCTCGCAAATAATATTACTTAAACCTTCTTTCTCAAAATTAAGAGGGATATCATAAATACTGTCTTCATCCGGTGCCGAAATAACTCGGTCTTGTGGAATATTACAGAACATAGAAATCTTTTCCTTGCGTCGGTCATCGAGTGGCAACTTACTACGAGCAATAATTATATCTGGTTGGATTCCGGAAGCATTCAAGGTACGCACTGCATACTGAGTTGGCTTGGTTTTCATTTCCCCAACCATTGAAGGAATCGGTAAATAGGAAACCATGACAAAAAATACATCTCTTTGGTGCTTTATCTTCATCATACGAGCTGCTTCCAAGAAAAGCATATTCTGATATTCACCGACAGTTCCACCGATTTCAATTATCACTACATTGGCACCAGCTTTGAGACGTGCTTCCTCAATACGACGAATAACTTCAAGCGGAATATGAGGAACAACTTCCACGCATTTCCCGTTATATTCAAGATTTCTTTCTTTTTCAATGACAGTTCTATAGACTCGTCCAGTCGTCATGTAATTTGTATTTGTAAGAGTTGTCCCCAAGAATCGCTCATAGTTTCCCATATCCTGATCACATTCATAACCGTCATCTAGCACGAAAACTTCCCCATGCTCGGTTGGGTTCATTGTTCCTGCATCAATATTTATATATGGGTCTATTTTAATGGAAGTAACTCGCTGGTCCCGGTCCGAAAGAATTCGCCCGATAGACGAAGCAGCAACACCTTTACCTACACCGGAGATTACTCCACCGACAACGAAAATATATTTACAATTGGAAACCTTCTTCTCTTCTTCTTTTTCTTTATTCATATTGAATGACTACTTCCTTAAATATCTATGGATAGCGAAAAAACTGGAAATGACTCCAATCGTTACACCCGATCCAAGCATAATAATAAATAACTGAAAGAAATTTGATTTATAGTATGTAAATAAATTAATTCCTACGAAGTCAGTCATTTGATTACCGAGCCAAATTGATACAGGTATAAATAATAAAATAGTGACAATAGAAGAGATAATACCGACAAGAATTCCTGAGACTATGAACGGACCACGAATATATCTTCCGTCAGCTCCGACAAGCTTCATAACATTTATCTCCTCACGAGACATATAAATGATAAGTCGGATAGTACTGAACGTAATAATAAGTGAAATTATAACGAGAATAAGCGATACAGCAAAGCCAAGCTTTTTCGCGCCATTGATAATGGAAGTAAGCCTGTCTATTACAATTTTATTTTGATGATAATCTATTTTATCGATAGTGGCCGAAGCATCTTTAGAAATTCCTCCGTCACCATCAAAATATTTCACAATACTTTCATATTGGGAGGGATCTTTTGCTTTTATATTAAGTGATGCACCAAGTGGATTTTGTCCAAGCTCATCGAGAGCTTGAAGGGTTAGATAATCGTTGGAATGTTTGTCTTTGAAATCCGATAGTGCCTGATCTTGAGATGTATAAGTTACATCTTGAACTTCCGGAAGTTGCTTTAATGAGTCTTGAACGCTCAGGATAGTTGCCTCGTCGGTATTCGTGACAAAGTAAACGGTTACATCAACTTTCCCTTTTATGTCATTAAGTGATGAACTTAGTGCTGCTTGTATGAAAATTAAAGAAGTGATAACAAAAAGAGTTATTGTCATTATGAGAATACTGGCGAGAGATGTAAAACCGCTTCGTATAAAATTACGATAACCGGAAACTATTACTCTTTTTAGTTTAGTAAAAAACATGGGATTATTATAACATATATTTACCTTCCTTATCGTCCCTTATGACGCGACCATTTTCAAGGGTTATAACTCGCTTTTTTATCTGGTCCACTACAGATCTGTTGTGAGTAGTCAGAATAACTGTAGTTCCTAAATCATTAATTTTTTTCAAAAGGTTAACAACTTCATTAGTATTTATAGGATCCAAGTTTCCGGTTGGCTCATCAGCAATTATTAAAGCTGGTTGAGTTATTATTGCACGAGCGATAGCAAGACGTTGCTTCTCACCACCGGAAAGTTGATGAGGAAAGAGTAATGCTTTTGGAGTTAAGTCGACTAATTCAAGAACATGAGGAACATCTTGAGCAATTTCACTCTCGGCTTTCTCTATTGCTTCCATAGCAAAAGCAATGTTCTCATATACTGTCTTATTTGATAAAAGACGAAAATCTTGAAAGACTACGCCGATTTTACGGCGGAACTTTGTTAAATTTTTTCTTGATAGTTTGTTGATATCAGTAGACTCAAAGAAAACGGTACCGTTAGTTGGCGATTCTTCGGCTAAAATTAGCTTGGTTAAGGTTGTTTTACCGGCGCCTGAGTGTCCTACAATGGCCACAAACTCGCCTTGTGTGATAGAAATGTTAATATCTTCTAGAGATACGACACTACCTCTATATTTTTTTGTAACATTATTGAAATAGATCATGGGGACTTACTAAGAATATCACAAATCCTTCTCAGCTTCAATAAATTCATCAATCTGACCATTTAAGAGAACTGAGTCAACATCGCGGATTTCCACTTCTGTGCGATGGTCTTTGACCATTTTATAAGGATGAAGAACATAAGAACGTATTTGGCTTCCCCACTCTATCTCTGTCGTCTTCGAAACAGAATATCCTTCTTTTTCTTTGGCTTTGTCTGCTTCCATTTTCTTAAAAAGTTTTCCTTTTAGCATTTCTAGTGCTTTCTCTTTGTTTTGTTCTTGAGAACGCTCAGAAGTAACGTGAACAGACAAATTTGTAGGTAAATGAACTACACGTACTGCAGTTTCTCGCTTGTTTACATTCTGTCCACCTGGTCCACCAGCCTTTGAGAGTTCGATTCTTAAATCATCAGGATTTAATTCTACAACTTTACTATTTTTTTCAAATTCTGGAATGACTTCAACAAGTGAAAATGAAGTGTGTCGGAGTGATTTTGCATTGAACGGTGAAATCCGAACAAGACGATGTACGCCTGATTCATTTTTTAACATGCCGTACGAATTTTTCCCAATTATTTCGATTGAAATGTTGCGATAACCGCCAACATCATTTTTGTTTTCATGAATTAGATTCATTTTCCAACCTTGTCGTTCAATATATTTTATATACATATGCAAAAGCATTGCTGAAAAATCTTCCGCATCGTCTCCTCCTGCACCTGAAAGAATAGAAAGAATGCAATTTCCTTTATCGTATTTTTCTGCACCCAAAAGTTCATCTTTTAGTTCCCCTATTTTCTTAATAGTTGCTTGAGCTTTTACTTTGTCTTCCCAGAAATTCCCTTGCGCCATCTCGGCCTCAAGTTTTTCAATTTCTTTTTTTATTTCTTCGGTATCTTTTTGCATAAAATAAATTATTATGAGCCGATGGTCAGGATTGAACTGACGACCCCGTCTTTACGAAAGACGTGCTCTACCAACTGAGCTACATCGGCTTCTTTCCTTCCCTCTGAGCCGTCAGTGAGAATCGGACTCACGCTCTCTCCCTTACCAAGGGAGTGCTTTGCCACTAAGCTATGACGGCTAACAATTATTTAAGAATACTATAAATTAAGCATATTTTCAATCATTGCATAATTTGTGTTTTTTTGTATAATGAAGCAATCTACTAAATAATGAGTAACCTGTTAACAGGTCTTCGTTTTAGATGTTTAGATAGCAAGAAGAAAGAAACATGACGTTGTTTCGTCGTAATACTATAGCATGATAGAGAAATGAGGATATCTCGCAAAAGAAACAATAGCCTCATAACCTTTTAGTTTTTGGTAAAATATAGCGGGATAGAGAAATGGTATCTCGTAAGGCTCATAACCTTAAGACCTTGGTTCGATTCCAAGTCCCGCAACAATTCGGCAAGTGACATGCCAACAATGATGTCTCTTACGCTGAACAAATGTCGATGTAGCTCAGTTAGTAAGAGCGGGCGTTTCATAAGCGCCAGGTCGCAGGTGCAACTCCTGCCATCGACACAGTAAAATAGATATTTAATCTATTTTATGTTAATTTAAGAGAATGCAGTCGTAGCTCAATTGGTTAGAGCACCCGCCTGTCACGTGGGAGGTTGAGGGTTCAAGCCCCTTCGACTGCGCAAGAAAAAAGAGTAGCAACATGGCTACTCTTTTTATACAACTCTTAATTCTTCAAAAAAGTTTTGGAACATTTTTATGACACGGCGGGCTTCCAATTGGCTGAGTGGAAACTCCGAACCGGTGTGTGCAATTTGATTTCGTACTAGATGTGCATCCCATGCGTCCTGTATACTCCTATACCCGCTTTCTTTTGCACCTTCCAATAATTCACTTGCCGAAGCTCCCGACAAACCTTTCTCTCGGAGAATTTCCTCCATCATCGAATCCGCTTCAATGATTGCAACTCGCCAGTCGGAATCATTCGGACTTTCAACCAAAGTCTGAATATAATGCCATCTTGGATTTGCATTACGACTTCTCTCTTTTTCACGAAGTAGCGCTTCATGAATTTCATGATTAACTTCGTCTTTGTCAAAAATTTGAATTTCTACCATTCGAACAAGAGACCAAATAATTATAGCAATACAAATAAGAGACAACAGAGCAGAAATAATCCCGAGGTTAGACCAAGTTTGTGGGTTAGAAAAAAAATGAATAATAGGTTGAGTGAATGAAACTATTTTACCGAACACATATTCAATATTTAAATATGTTGGGGTAAAAAGAGGTTTGTCTAATGCAGATTGTATAGCTGTTTGCTCCATAGTTATATTATACTAGTTTTTCAAAGTCTTTCCCAATAGTAAAGAGAATATCTTCGCGTAAAAATGGCGCCATCATGTGGAGACCAAATGGTAAACCATCTTTATTTTTACCTGCAGGAAGTGATATAGCTGGAATTCCGGCGATATTAGCAGGGACAGAAAACAAATCTGAGAGATACATACTAATAGGGTCATCCATTTTTTCACCAAACTTGAAAGGCATAAATGGAGAAGTTGGAGTAATAATAACATCAACCTCTTTGAATATATTTGTTAATTCTTCTTTTATAGCTTCCCGGACTTTTATAGCAGTATTATAATAAGCATCATAATATCCATGAGAAAGAATATATGTTCCGAGTAAAATTCTTCTACGTACTTCTTTTCCAAAACCTTTCCCTCGGCTTTTTGTGTAAACATCATAAAGATTATCTGCTTCTTCAGATATTCCGTATCTCATGCCATCATAACGAGCCAAATTACTCGAAACTTCTGCAGGACATATAATGTAATAAACTGCGAGAGAATATTTAATTAATGGTAATGATACGTCTACAATTTCATATCCTAATTTTTCCAATTTTTCACAACTCTCTTCAAAATTTTTCATAATTTCCGGATCTGTTCCATCTCCCGAAAGAAAAGATCTTGGCACACCAATTTTTTTCTTAAGTATCTCTGGCTTTAATCTGTCCTCTTTTTTTATTGATGTACTATCTCTGACATCGTAGTCATTTATCGCATTAAAAAGAATTTCGGCGTCACGAACAGTTTTTCCAAAAGTACCAACCTGGTCGAGAGACGAACCCATTGAAATAATTCCGTAACGTGATACCGCTCCATATGTCGGCTTTAAACCAACCAGACCTGTAAATGACGCTGGCTGACGAATTGACCCCCCTGTATCGCTACCTAGAGCTACCAGTGCCCCATTCATGGCCACCGATGCGACAGAACCACCCGAAGAACCACCAGGAACACGACTTGTATCGAGGGGGTTTTTCGTATTTCCATAAGCACTTGTTTCAGTAGAAGAACCCATCGCAAATTCGTCCATGTTTGTCCTACCGAGAAATACAGCTCCTTGCTTTTTTAGTTGCTCAACAACTCCAGCATTATAAGTGGCTCTGTAATTTTCAAGTATTTTCGAAGAAGCAGAAGCAATATGACCTTCAAAAAGCATATTATCTTTTAGGGCCATTGGTATTCCCGTCATTAAGGTAGTCGTTCCATTTTTAAACATTCCTTCAGCTTTTTTTGCCTGTTCTAAAACATCAGGATAAATTTCCAAATAGGCATTAATCTCGGAATTTTTTTCTTTAATAACTTTTAAATATTCGTTTACCAAATCAGTAACGTTATACTCGCCATTTTTTAGAGATTCGTGTGCTTTTTCAATTGTTAGATCTTTTAAATCAATCATAGTATTTGTTTAACCTTTAAATATCCATTTTGCTTGTCAGGCATTTCTGCAATAATTTTATCCGTATATTCTTCCCTCTTATTTGTTACAACATCGTCTCTTGTTATATTATGCAAAAAGTAATCTTTAGCTTCTTTTGAAGCCAAATCAATATTCTTAATTTTAGATACTTCCTGAACTTGTCCAACATACGCCAAAATAGGATCAAAACTTTTCGCAATTTCAATCATTTCTTCATCGTCCATGTCTATACGAGCTAAATTCGCCAATTTTTTAATATCTTCCAATTTCATAATGTCTAAATAATAACATATAAATAGCGAAGCAGGAATACGCAAATTATGAGTCGCGTAGGCCCCAGTAATCTGGGTAAAGCGCGAATAATTTGCGTATTCCTGCGAAGCTTTATATTATTTTCAAAAATTCATCTTCCGAGAGAATTTTAACGCCAAGTTTCTTTGCATCATCGTATTTACTGCCAGGTTTATCTCCAGTGACAACATAACTGGTTTTTGAAGACACACTAGATGAAACACTGCCACCATTTTCTATAATTTTTTTCTTTGCATCTTCACGTGACATTGTAGAAAGAGTACCGGTTAAAACAAAAGTCTGGCTGGATAGTTTTAAATTCTTTGCTTTTTCGTGATAAATAATAACTTCATTTTTAATGAGTTTATTTATAAAATTAAGGTTTGATTTTCCTTTAAAAAATTTATAAATACTTTCTGATACAACTGGTCCAATATTTTCCAAGTTATTTATTTCTTCTTGTCCAGCTTTAATTATTTTTTCCAATGAACCAAAATGATTAGCAATATCTCGAGCGGTCTGTTCTCCAACATGAATTATTCCGAGCGCATAAATAAACCTCCAGAGAGAAACTCTTTTGTGTACTTGAATGGAAGATATTATATTTTCGGCTGATTTTTCTCCGAATCGCTCAAGTCCAGAAAGGTCTGCTTTTTCAAGAGTAAACAAATCAGAAGGATCACTTACTAAGCCTTCGTCTTTTAATCTATCTAAAATTTTTGGACCAATTTCGTATATTTCGAAAATATTTACAAAATGTTGTAGCCCTCTCCTATTCCTCGCTGGACAATTTTTATTCGTGCAATAGAATGCGACAGAAGATGTTTCTCCTTTTTTTTGTTCAACTTTCGCCCCACATACCGGACAATTTTCCGGCATTTTAAATTTCTTTTCTTTTCCGTTTCGCATTTTAGTGAGAACTTCCACAACTTCAGGAATAACATCTCCGGCTTTTTGAATGACAACCGTGTCACCTATTCTTACATCCAGGCGTTCTATTTGATCCATATTGTGAAGTGTCGATTTTGAGACAGTTGAACCGGCAACAAGAGTCGGATTAAAATGTGCAACAGGAGTTAATACTCCGGTTCTACCGACATTTACTGTAATATCTTTTACCATTGTTGTTGCTCTTTCTGCTTGGTACTTGTATGCCACCATGTAACGTGGAGCTTTTCCGACAATTCCTAGAGTGTCTTGTAAATCAAGTTCATCAACTGAAATAACTATTCCATCTGTTCCGTATGGTAATTTAGGACGAATTTTTTCTATTTCTTCAATAAAAGAAATAACTTCCCCGAGATTTTTTGCTTTCTTTTCGTAAGGTGCAATTTGAAAACCAAGTTTGCGTAAAAAGTCGTGTTTATCCGAATGTTTTTTAATTGTTGATTGATAATTTTCCGGCAAACGAACTGTTTCCCAAGCAAAAAAATCAAGATTACGTTCTTTCACAATATTCGGGTCAAGTTGACGTAAACTTCCCGCTGCTGCATTTCTGGTATTTGCGAATAATGGCTTATTTTCTTTTTCTTGAATTTTATTTAAATTAGTCCATGCTCTCTTCGGCATTACAACTTCACCACGAACTTCAATAAATGAAGGATACGGCGATTTCAGTTTCAAGGGAATCGTTGTAATCATTTTCAAATTCTCTGTCACATCTTCTCCAATAAATCCATCTCCTCGTGTTGAACCTTCAACAAAAATCCCATCTTTATAGATAAGAGAAGCCGATAAACCATCCAGTTTTAATTCGCAAAAATATGAATGATTTTTATTTATTAATTTTGTAATTCTTGTTTCCCAATCGGAAATTTCGGGAAAAGAAAAAACATCATTAAGAGAAAGCATTCTTATCTCATGATTTACTTTTACAAATTTATCGAGTGGTTTTCCTCCAACCCTATTTTCCGGAGCATTTGGGTCGATAAATTCCGGAAATTTATCCAAAAGAGATTTAAGCTCCTTACTGAGAGAATCATAAACATCATCTGTCACTCCCGGGTCATCTTCCACATGATAAAGGAATCTTAATCTGGAAATTTCTTCCCGAAGTTTTTGTATTCGGTTTTTTGCTTCTTGTTTATTCATAAAATAAATTACTCCTGATAGTTAATTTGAATCTCACGCTCAACAGTTCTCAAATTACTCATATCACAAATATTATAACCTTTCGCTTGAATAGTTGTTTTTATTATTGGCGGAACTGAAGTATCTTTTGTTACATCGATTCTAAAACATGGGTCAGAGGAATTTTGATTTACCGGATATATAGTATAACCGGTGCCTATCGGAGTAACAGTTAAACTGGAATTTCCACAAGACCAAGACCCTCCGGAAGCGAAAAGATCAGGATCTGTTGTAGTTTCTACACGATCAGCATATAAAGCACAATCTCCAGCTGTATCTGCCTGATAAAATGCTGCTTGAGAATCCTTTGCTAAAGAAGATAATATTAACTGTTTATAAGCTGCATTTGATAGGCCAGCAGTAATTACTGAAATAGCACTGACGAGTACAACTGCAAATAGAATTGCATATCCTTTCTGTTTTTTGTTTTTTCCAAAAATGTTTCGCATATTATATCATCATTATTGCCACTTCATAAGACTAGTCGTCAACGACCTTGAAACAGGTAAACCACCATTATACCAATCTACTGTAGCAGTTATATCAATCTCGTCTGGATTTGTCGCATTTTTTGTAACTATTATACTCCTTTGGAAATTCGTTCTTACACCATTACTGGAATCATAATTATAAAAAGTACCCGATGTTGCATTTTTATCATAATATAAATATGGACAATTATTATTAAAACATTGTTGTGGATTCACTGTTACATCTTTTAGTGCATCGATTGTGCACCCCGATGGTGCCGAGCAATTGTTATATTTAGCCAAAAAATAATCCCAAGTATTCCCATTTTCAAGGAAAATAGTGGTATCGCGGTCGTTTCTAATATAATCTATAGCTTCCTGCAATAGATAATTTACTGTAATCTCATCTCTTGCATACCTGGCTTCAAATAAACTATCGGCAACAACTGTCATCATATTGACAATAGCGAAAGTCAGGATGAGAACAGCAAACATCGTCTCAACAAGTGTGAACCCTTTATTATTTTTTAATTTTTTGGTTATCATATTATTAAAAATTGCGCTGTGAAGCCATTGTTTGAATAGCAAATGATGTCGGAACTCCCTTAACATATGCTGTCCCCTTCATTATTATATAAACACTTGCCTGTGTATTATCATTACCACTTGAACCCCTTACAATAAATTGTAATTTTTCTATATTTATATCGGGCGAAACTATATCAATACAGCTATTAATATCACAACGTTGTAATGTACTATTACCGGTACTACTATCCGTATGTAATTTATATCCAACCCTAGAAGTAGTATTACCTTGTGGCATAAAAGCAATAAAAGTTCCATTATCAACACTCGAACAATCGCGAGTAGATGTTGTATCACTCATACTTATATCCTGTCCGGATGAAACACAATAATAATTTGTTCCCATACGAATTGACCTGGTCATACTCTCCATGGAAAAATTAACATTGTCCATAGCAAAACGCAAAGCCCTGGAACCTTTTCCGGTATCCAATAGAGCAAAAAGAGAATTCATGGATACCAGCATAACAACAATAAAGATAGAAGACGCTACCATTAATTCTATCAGAGTAAAACCTTTATTATTTTTTTGACTTATTATTTTCATATATTACGAAACACTTATTTGACCGTTATTTGAAATAGTTACCGTTTTATAAATTTCTGGATTTCCATCACTTGCGATTCTGATTTCTATATATGAAACATTATTACTGTAATCACAGGAAGAATTTGGATTTAAATTATTTCTAACGCAAAAAGTCGGCTCCGGGAAAGGACGCTTGAAAAATACATCCACCATTCCGTTATTAACTAATAGTTTTGTTCCATTTCCAAGTCCAACATATAATTGCGATATATTATCGGGACTTGTAATATTTAAAATTTCTAGACATTCATTTGTCGTTGTTGGAGCTCCGCACGTACCTGAATTATCATAATCATATGAATCGTCATTATTTATATTCGCGAATAATACAAAAGATTTGTTTGATCCGGCAGCTAGATTTGAAGTATCTGTATTTGCTGTGAAATGAATACCATATCCATCACTAAAAGAATTAGCATAACCACGAACTCCAATAGCATAACCTTGAGCTCGACGGGCAGACAGTGCAATATCGTCAGCTAAATTTTGAATAGATAATGATGAATTAAATTTACCGTAACTAAAAATAGTTATTCCGGACATGACCATAAATATAAAAATAACAACAAGAAGCTCAACAAGAGTCAATCCGGAATTATATTTATTTTTGTGAAAATTTTTAAACATTATTTAAAATACAGACTAATTATATACTAAATAATTTAATCAAGGAAAAAACATTAAGACCGTAAAGGAAAGTAATAAGAGCGCTTATTATTAAAAATGGAGCAAATGGAATTTCGGTCTTCATATTCATTTTCTTTTTGGATAAAATCATTAAAAATACACTAATAATTGTTCCTATCCAAAACGACAATATTATAGCAAAGATTCCGGAGGATAAGCCAAGCATCCAACCAATACCGAGAATTAACTTGCCGTCTCCAAGTCCCATTAGCCGACCCTTTGAAAAATACCAGAGTAAAACAAAGGGTAATGCAAGTACCGGTCCAGCAATCAAAGCGGAAAAAGTTGGCAACGCAAAAACAGGACCAATTATAAACAAGTTAACAAAAATTGAAAAGAAAGAGACAATTATGAAAATAAAAACCAATTTATCAGGAATAATTTTGTGGCGTAAATCATAAACAGATATAACTATCAATAAAGAAAATAAAAAGACAAAGAGAACAACAAGAAATATATAAAAACCGGAAGAGACAAAAAGAACCGGTAAAAACTTATAAGCAATCAAGGCAAAAACTATTCCAGTCACAAGTTCAACAAGTGGGTATTGGTGAGATATCCGGCTTGCACAACGACGACATCTCCCGGATTGAATCAGAAAACTTAGAATGGGAATAAGTTCATACCACCTCAGCTCACGATTACAAGTCATACAAATGGACCTGCCATTAGTAATTGTTTTCCCGGTATTAAATCTAAATATCACGACATTCAAGAAACTTCCGATTATAGTTCCAAGTAAAAAAATAAACACAAAAATAAGTACATCCATATGTATAGTATAACATTCAGAGATACAAAAAACCACCTATATAGGTGGTTTTTTGTGATAGAAAATTTAACTTAATCAAATTTTTACGAACAAATTAAAACACCATTACCCAAGAAGTTTGCTGTCATCATAGCTTGACCTGTTCCGTCAACACAGAAAGATGTTCCTGTATTAAGTGGGACTTGAGCAGCCCAACCAGTTGCACCATCATGACAAACAGGAACTGTCGCACTTGCGACCGTTGTATTTGCAGGAGTGAAAGTAGAAGATGCACCATTCTTTGCTTGCCATGCAGCAAGAACACTTGCTCCTATAATATTTGTTCCAGTTGTTGCACAAACACCAGCGTAACTCTGTCCACTATCATAATACAATTGTGCTTGAGCACGTGCTCCAGCTAAGTTAGCTTTGACAGCTGCGTCAGCACCTTTAGTTCTAGCTGTGTTTAGAGAAGCTAAAACAACTGACGACAAGATACCAATGATTGCAATAACGACCAAGAGTTCAATAAGCGTAAAACCTTTATTTTTTTTCATAATAAAATTTAACTTAATAATTTGTCTTTTATTAAAGACACGACCTTACTTTTTAATAATAGTATTATATCACAAAATTAATTTTTAATTGCAATAGTTATCAACAAAAAACACCCCGAGTGAGGTGTTTTTCTGTTTAAAAAATTTCTACTAGTTACATTGACCACCCGAAGCGGTCCCTACTTTTGATGCACCAGTCGAGTCAACACACCAACTACTACCAGCTAGTGCTTTCAAAGGAACAGATACTGCCCATGCAGTTCCTTGAATAGTCATAGAACAAGTTGCTTGAGTGCCTGATGTTGAGGCTGCTACGATACCTGGATTAAGTGAAGGAGTAGAAGCAGAAGAGAATACTGTAGAAGCAGTATTACATGCAGCAGTACTCGTACCATCAACTGCTGTACTATTTGCTCCGTACTTACCATTAGCATCATAATAAATTTCTGCTTGAGCTCTTAAGTTCGCTAGGTTTTCCTTAATAGCTGCATCAGCACCTTTATTTCTTGCTGTGTTTAGAGAAGCTAAAACAACTGACGATAAGATACCAATGATTGCAATAACAACCAAGAGTTCGATGAGTGTAAAACCTGTATTTTTTTTCATAATAAAATTTAACTTAATAATTGTCTTTTAAAAGACGCGACCTTACTTTTTAATAATAATATTATACCATAGAACTAACCATAAAACACAATAAAACCATACTGTGGATATCTTTTTAGTTTATACCTCCCGCCATGTTGTATATCGGCATCAAGATTGACGCCAAGAGAACACCAACGCCGAGACCTAAAAAGATAATCATAATAGGTTCAATCAAACTCACCATTGTATCAACGGCATCATTTACTTCTCGGCTATAGAAATGTCCAAGTGTTTTTAAAATATTTCCAAGGGAACCAGTTTCCTCTCCAACTCTTATCATTCCCGACATTATGGATGGAATTTCTTTGTGTTTAGAAAACGCATCAGAAAGTGAACTTCCGCTTTTTACCGATTCTGCAATATCTTTCAATACATTTTCAAATATTAGATTTTCCACAACAGCACTGGTTAACTCAATAGACCTGACAATAGGAATACTTGAAGAAAGCATTGTATCCATATTGTCGGAAATTCTGGACAGATAAAGCTTACTATATATATTGCGGAAAACAGGTAGCGTAATTTTTAATCTATCAAAATACAACTTTCCGGAAGATGTTCTTGAAAAATGTATAATGTAAGCAACAAAAGCAACAACAGCAATCAACAAAAAGATTCCATAATTAACAAACAATTCACTAATTTTCATTATAACCTTTGTAAAAAATGGTACATCCATACCTGACTCGTTAATCATAACTGCAAGTTTAGGAATAATAAAAGTAAACATCAAAACCATAACAATAAAGAACACTCCAATAACGAAGGCTGGATAAATGAGAGCATTTTTGGTTTTTGAAGTAAGTTGATATTGACGGTCAAGATAGTCGGCCAAATACGAAAAAGTTTGTGTTAGTTTACCGGATTCCTCTCCAGCTTTAACCATGTTTACATAAAATTCGGAGAAGACTTCCGGGTGTTTTGATAAAGCCACAGAAATATAAACTCCGGATTTGATATCTTCAGAAACTTCATCGAGTATTTTGGAAAGTAATTTATTTTCGGTATTCTCCGCAAGTAAATTGAAAGCTTTTAAGGCCGCAACCTGTGATTCAAACAAAGTCGACATCTGCCGTGACATAATCACTATATCTTTCATGGGAACGCGCTTTGCTCCAAAGAAAGATAAATCAAATATGTTTTTTTTAGTAGAAGCTTCTGCTATTGAAGACACTATATACCCCCTGCGTTGTATAGCCACAATAGCCAAATCCTTTGATACTGCATCAACAGAACCAACTTTTTTTTCACCCGTACTTGTAATTGCTTCGTAACTAAATAACATATAATTAGAACATTTGTTCTAGAGCCTTAGGATTAATAGAATACTCATAAGCACTTTCTAGACTTATTTCACCTCTTTGAACTAAATCAATAAGGCATCTATTCATGTCCATCATCCCTTCATGGGAAGAAGTTTCCAAAACTGTGTCAATTTCGTGAGTTCGTTTCTCACGAATAAGATTAGCAATCGCTTTATTATTTATAAGAAGTTCATATGCAGGAATACGTCCGCCGGCAATGCGAGGAATTAAACGTTGTGAAAATATGCCAAGCAACGAGGCAGCCAACTGTAAACGAATTTGTCCTTGTTGTTCCGCTGGGAATGAGTCGATAATACGGTCTATGGTCTGAGATGCGTTATTGGTATGAAGAGTCGATAAAACTAGGTGTCCAGTCTCTGCAGCAGTAACAGCCGCCGAGATAGTAGCACTATCACGCATTTCTCCAATAAGAATAACGTTGGCATCTTCACGGAAAACCGCTTTAAGAGCACTCAGAAAATCATCGGCATCAACACCAATCTCACGCTGGTCAATAATGGATTTGTCAGGTTGATATATAAATTCTATCGGGTCTTCTATCGTGATAACATGAGAAGTCTGTTCGTTATTTATAATATTAATCATAGTGGAAAGTGTCGTTGACTTACCTTGTCCAACTGGTCCCACAACCAGGAAAAATCCTTGTTTCTTTCGGGCAAAATCCTTAAGAATCAGCGGTAAACTTAATTCTTCCAATGTCTTTGATTTAGGAACCAATCTTATGGCAATACAAACCATTCCTCTCTGGAAAAAAGCATTGCCTCTTAACTGAACTTGTCCATTATTTAAATTACTGGAAAAATCTATATTTTTATCCTCTTGGAATTTCTTCACACGAGCCGCTCCAACAAGAACTTCTAAAACTCCCAAAACATCGGCTTCAGTCATAACATTATGATTGACAAGAAAAACCAGTTGTCCATTTATTCTTATAGCGGGCTTTCTTCCTACTCCTATATGCAAATCGGAACCATCTTCACTTATAAGATTGTCAAATAAGTCATGTAAAAATTTTCGATAATCCATATTATTCTTTTTTCGTCTTATTAATTATATTAACTACTTTATCAATAACTTCGGAGGGAGTACTTGATGCCTTAACGATATAACCGGAAGCGCCGAGTGTCTCGGCTTGAGTGACATCGGAAGGTTGTCCTCTATTGGAAAGGAAGATTACAATTGAATCCGGAGATATATTTTCTTCTTTTATCTTTGTTAGAAGTTCAAACCCATCCATTACAGGCATCATAATATCCAATAGAATTATATCGGGAGAAAGTCCCTTGCGTAATTTCTCCAGTGCAGATTCAGGTCCAAGAGCAGTAGAAACATTAAAGTTAGACTTACTAAATTTTAATGAGTACATATCAAGAAGAAAACTATCGTCATCTACTATCAAAATTTTTTTAGGTTCTGTTTCCATATCTTTTTATTATAATATAATTATAAAAGTTCTACAATGAGCTAAAAATTGTAAATTTCCTGAAATGGAATATCTCCTTTTATACTTTTTACTATAGCATCCTCACGAATTGTCAGCATTCCTTTGGAACGTGCATATTTATATATTTCTTGTTCCTGGGGATTTTTAAGAATGATATTCTGCATTTCTTTATCTACCTTGAACATTTCAAACAATGCCGTACGTCCGGAAAGGCCGGAAGCACTTTCTGGACTTGGAACAGCTTCATATATAGTCTCACCCAGATTCAGCTTGGATTTATATTGTGCAGGTAAATCGGTAAATTGTTTGTCAAACATAAGTTTTGTTGCCTCGTCAATCGGAATTTGATGTTTGGAGTTTGGATGAATGCTACGAGCAAGACGCTGAGCCATACAAAGAATCAAAGTCGGAGCTATCAAATAAGGGTCAATCCCCATATCTATTAGACGAGGAATGGCACCGATGGAATTGTTGGTGTGCAAAGTAGATAGAACCATGTGCCCTGTTAGAGCTGCTTGAATCGCAAGTTCAGCTGTTTCTTTATCACGTATCTCTCCAACCAGGATAATATTTGGGTCCTGACGTAAAATAGAACGAAGACCAGAGGCAAAAGTATAACCAATTTCCGGCATAATCTGTGACTGATTGACTCCATCAATTTTATATTCGATTGGATCCTCAAGCGAAACAATATTTTGGTCTTCTTTATCAAGTTCACTAAGCATTGAATACAACGATGTCGTTTTACCTGAACCAGTTGGACCTGTCATCAATATCAAACCATATGGACGAGAAAGCGCCTCTCGAATCAGAGCCAAATTTGTATCCGATAAACCAAGGTCACTCAAAGCATGAATTCCTTTTTGTGAATCCAAAATTCTGATAACAATTTTTTCACCGTAATAGGATGGCATTGTAGAAACACGAAAGTCGATTTTTCTGTTATCAATTTTTGCGGAGAAGCCACCATCTTGTGGTTTGCGTTTCTCATCAAGTCGTAACTTGGAAAGAATTTTAATACGTGCTATCACTCCGTTGTAGACATTTATCGGTAAAACAAGAGAAGTATGAAGAACTCCATCCACGCGGAAACGTACTTTAATTTTATCTCCAGTATTTTCGATGTGAACATCGGAAGCAAATCCTTCAATCGCACTTCTCAAAATAACCGCCACAATTTTTATTATCGGGGCTTCTTCAACAATTTTTTCCTCTTCACCGGGTTTAAGACTATCTGAAGTTTTTAAATTACTTTCAATTATCACGCCTCCATCACTGACTTCCGCAATCGAAGAATCGAGTTCGTTTAGAGCCTGGTCAACTTCAGGATTACTATTCCCTTCATATATATCGAGTAGCTTATTGTAAACGGAAGTTGAAATTAAAAACAATTTAAACGGTTTATTCAGCTTCGCTGTGATGAAAGTAAGTGCATCGACGGCTTGAACGTTTTCCGGGTCAATGATGCCAACTTCTAAATAACTATCAGTGAGGTTAATCGGAATAAATTGATAAATTCTCGCCGCATCAATCGGAATTAAACGCAAAATTGCAGTTGGAACATTTTTGGGGTCAATTGTTTTAATTGGAATACCAAAAATATCTCCTTTTATTTTAAGAATTTTTCCTTCATCAAGATCAAAGTCGAGTAATGCTTGGTCTACGTTGCCATTGTATTTGTCATTGGCTGTCTTAACTACATTAAGTGCCTGATCTTCATTTAGAACACCACGTTTTACAAGTTCTTCTATAAGTATCATGAATTAATTCGTAGAAAATGAAACTATGTCTCCACAAGATGCAATTTTATTAATTTTTGCACATGCCCTAAAGAAATAGTTTGTTTTAGAAGTTAGTCCTAAAACATTTTTAATAAACGTACCGACAAGTGACTGTTTTACAGTTGCAGTGACAGTACCTAAATTTATTGTGGTTCCATATTCAAAATATGTATCCGTAACACCACTAACCACATTTATTGTTCCATTCAATACGGCAGCTTTGTCCGTGACCTGGGTTGGCTGATTGGTAACTACATTAGGAAGAGATACAACATTACTTGTTTGAGTATTATCTATTGGGGCAAAAGGATTTACTCTTCCCGGAACAACTGGACTTATTGTTACAGCGTTGTTTTGCAGAGCATTAAAAGATTTATTTGAAAATAATGATATGTCTATTTTTATAGTTTTAAGAGAAACTAGAGTTGCGAGGAATGAAATATCGGAAGATATTTTATCTCCACCGGCTAGAGATGTAGCTACAGGGTCTGCCCCGGTTGTAGAACTAGTTAAAGAACTTCCGTAAGCTATAGGCGTAATAGTGGAACTTAAATTATTGGAAAAATACAAATATACTCCTCCTATAAATAAAGCGATTGTGGAAACTATTAAAAATTTATTATATATTTTTTTCATATTATTTAAGCCAGTATGTTTCAACACCAACAGTATATGTATAAATACTGGTATCTGTTGTTTCTCCGGGAGGATTTGGAGGCGGAACATCAAAGGAAATTGATTTTATGTCGACTAAGCGCAAGTTATGCTCCAAATCTTTCAAAAAGGCAACAAAAGTATCATACTTCCCTTCTATTATAAACTGCATAGGGAAAATTCCATATGGAAGAGAATCTTCCGGACTGGTTTCAGCAACAACAACATTTGAAGTATCGGTTGTTGTACCGGACGGAGTTCCGGTTGTCGTATTAGGACTTTCCAGACTCTTTGTATCAAATTTAATATTACCGATAGGCATTCCATGCAAATTGGCAAGCTTCTCAATTTCAAGAATCAGTTCAATGTTACCGATAGTACTAGGCAAGAAATGAGCCAACCGATCCTTGTCTTCTGTTTTTACATTTTTGTATGTCTCTATAAGCGAATCTCTAGTTTTTTGCAACTCAGTTGAATTATTGAGCGCTGTGTTGTATGTAGCGACATCCGTTCTAAGTTGTCTTATCTCTCCGTAAGTCGGATCAATAAAGATAAAGAATAAAACGATGGATATTATTATAAATAAAATTGAAGAAATAAATTTCATAAATTATTGTGTTTGATTCCCTAAATTTGTTGGCGTTGGGGTTGAGGTTGAGGTAGGAGTTGTAACAGGAGTTGTAACAGGAGTAGGCGCAGAAGAACTATCGGTTGCAGGCTCCAATAAACTGTTATTTTCATAAGAAAGAAGACTCGGATCAACATTGAACTTGAGATTGAAAGTTATGTTATTATTTTTGTCTTTAGTTAAATCGGAAAAAAGAACGTTCTTAAAAGAACTACCTTTAGCGGTATTAAACATATCCGCTTGAAGAGCTATTGACCTGTAATCAAGTGCTACTCCTTTTATATTTACGGCATATCCAAGTATATCATCAGTACCTTGAGTAAAACTTGTATATTGTATTGCAGGAATTGTAATGTCTCCCAATAAAGCGAACATAGGAGACAAAACTACGTGATTATTTAAAATCTTCTCTGCCGATTGTGTTCGTTTGTCAAATAATTCCAACTCATCTATAGTAGCTTTCTCGAAACTATCACGAGTTTTTGTAAGAGAATCGGAAAGTGTTGCTTCTTGTTTTGTTAAGTAAATCTTATATACATATAGTCCGGCCGACAACAAAACAGATATTATCAGTATAAAAATAGCTATTAACGAGAAAAAGTTCCTTGGTTCTTTATCTGATATATTTGAAGATATCAGTTTTTTAGGAATAAATGATGTTTGAAATGAATTTTCCATAATTATATATTTATGACAATTGGCGTAGGGCTAGTCCTACTGCTACCGAGAATTCGGGACCACTAACTTCCAGGATTGGCCCGAGAAAAGCAGGTGTTTCTGTCTTTGAAAAAGGATTGCTGTAAACTACCTCTATTTTAAAATTCTCTTTTGCGGCTTCCAACAATCCCCTCATAAGAGAACCTCCACCAGCCAAGAAAATTTTACTGACATTTTTATTATACTTCTTCTCATACGTAAATACAATACTATTTATGTCCGTGAAGATGTAATTAATAGATAAACGGGTAATTTTTTCAACTCTTGGATCAACAGTCGCATCAAGACCGACTGATCTCTTCAATTTCTCCGCTTCCTCGAACGTAACACTGAGAGATTGCGATATGTTTCTGCTGATATCCTGAGACCCGCGATTAACAACGTGAAAAACCCGAACAACTCCGGCTTCCACGATGGAAACTTTGGTCTTTGAAGCGCCAAAATCAATCAACATTACCGGGGCTAATTCATGACTAAACGAAGAACGAATATTACTGAAAATCTCCATTTCAAACGAATCAGATTTCAAGTCTGTCTTCTTCAATATTTCCTGATATTGAGCCAAAGTATCATTATGAATGGCTACAACCAACACTTCTATCTTTGGTTGATTAACATTTTGAGTAGAGGAAGTGGAATTACTGTCAACTTCAACAAATTCCGCTTCTTGGGGAATTACAAACCAATCCAGTGAAACTTCTGTTATTGGAACCGGAATATATTTGCGGGCTTCCAATGGAATAATTTTAGGCAATTGATTTTCATCTATTTTACCCGGTAATGTGAGAGTAAAAATCAAACTTGATAACGATGGAATGGATATAACCGCGGATTTTGTTGTAACATTTGATTCCTTCATCACGTCTATGAGAGCACGAGCAATATCTTCAGTCTTCAAGCTTGTAATCGCTCCGACATCGGCATTGCCGTATGGACCCAACGAAAGAACTCCATACGTTTCAAGTACTGCTTTCCCGTTTTTCTTTTTTAGTTGTACAACTTTAATCGATGAAGAACCAATATCAATACCAAGCGCCTCACTATTTAATTTATCTGCTTTTAACGCGTTTGATAGACTGGCTAACCCTTCGGAAATTATTTTTTTAAATGAATTATCCATAATTTAATTACCCACTAGCGTATCCATTGTAACATAAATATAGTAAAATATGAAAATGAATCTCCGTTTATATGTCAATAAAACTGGGAACTTTTTATTGGATGCACTATTCCCTACAAAATGCATCGGTTGTGAGATAAAAGACGAGATATTGTGTAATTTTTGCGTATCAAAAATACGTTTAGCCGAAAGAGAAACGGATAAAAATATCGTGGCTATGTTTGATTACAGAGATCCTATTGTTAAAAAGGTTATTTGGGAACTAAAATATCATCATAAACGCTATCTTGGTGAAAAACTTGGACAATTATTATATGAATTTCTGATGGAAGACATTTCAGATATGAAAATTGACGTGTCGGGCAGATCTATATTTGTTATTCCTGTCCCAATTTCGAATAATAAGACAAGAATAAGAGGATACAACCAAGCTAAAGCAATTACAAAAGGATTTTGTAGCCAGTCAGAGATTGGAGTTTTTGAATTGAAAGATAATATAGTTTTTAAAAAAGTAGATACTTTGCCACAGGCCAGAATTACTAATAGACGAAGGCGTCTGGAAAATGTTCGAGGGGTTTTTGATATCAAAAACAGTGAAACCGTAAAAGGAAGAACAATTATTGTAATAGATGATGTCACTACAACAGGTGGAACAATAATGGAAGTAATGAAAATTCTCAAAAAAGCTGGCGCGAAAAGAGTTGTCGGGTTTGCAGTGGCACATTAATAATACTTTTTTCTTTAATAAATATAAATATGTTATTATGTATGCATAATTTATGAAAAAACAAAAACATCACTGTATTGATTGTGGAAACGCTCCTGTAAATCATTGTCTAACTTATACATCAATATTGTTGGGTTGGTTGATTGAGCCATGGACAAACTGGTTGGGAAAATTAATTCCGGAATCATCATTTGATTGGTTAGGCCCGCTTATAACAAAAACTCTCACTTTTTTAAGACTTGGAAAAATAACATATGAACCGAAAGATGACGACAGCGGTAGAACTCGCGTCCTTTGGGAGGAAGCGATTCGAAGAGGAATTAAAATGTATGAATTCCGTTTGTTTGGCATTGGTCATGACATCTTTGTCTCTGAATACAATGGTGAAAAAAGATTTTTTGACGTTCTTCCCCGCCCTAAAATATATAATCCGAGAGGATTGGAATGGATGGACAATAAAGGTGAAATGAAAAAACATTTTGAAAAAGCCGGAATAAAAGTGGCACGTGGTGGAGTAACTCATTATGTAAAAAAGGCTCTTGAAATTTTCCGTTCTTTGGATAAACCAGTCATCACAAAGCCAAATCTAGGTTCACGAAGCCGTCACACAACAACTCACATTAGCGACGAGAAAGAATTTCTGATTGCATTCAAGAAAGCAAGACAACTTTCTCCGTGGGTAATGATTGAGGAAGAACTTTCTGGATATGTTTTCAGAGGAACTCTTATCGGAGGAAAATTAATCGCCGTTCTTCGTCGCGAACCTGCTTACGTGATAGGCGATGGAACTCACAATGTAAAGGAATTAATAGAAATTGAAAATAAAAATCCATTGAGAAACGGAAAAATCTTTCATCAATTATCTTTAGATAATGAAGCAGTCAAGGAACTCACTCACTGGAGCCATGACGAAAATACAATTCCCAAAAAAGATGAGATAGCGACTCTCGGACAAAAGACTAGTCGTGCTGTCGGTGGTGGAATTACCGATATGACCGATGTTGTTCATCCTGATAATAAAATAATGTTGGAAAAAATTGCCGAGGTTCTTGATGATCCTGTTATCGGAGTTGATTTTATTATGGATGATGTCTCTCGTTCTTGGCGCGACCAACCAAAATGCGGAGTCATCGAATGTAACTCCGCACCTTTTATAGATCTTCACCATTTCCCTCTTATTGGGAAACCACATAATGTAGCCGCCGCACTTTGGGATATTATTTATCCTTCTTCAATCCCTCATCAATAGTTATTTCCGATTCAGGAGCAATATTTACATCTGGTCTTAAATGCACTGGGTGTTTTTTTGCGACAACATAACTTCCAAGGAACTTTTTAAAATCTTCTATTCGAGATTCTTCTTCTATCTCCACGAAGTGTGCAACCGGTTTATCCTCCGGAGTATCTTCATAGTGTCCTCGTATTTCTCCATCCGAAAAAACTCTTAGGTGATATTGTTTTTGAAAACTCTCAAGTTTACGCCAAGAAAGAACTTGCCCGTTGTCACTCCAAGCTACGAAGTGATTGCCAAAACCCCACTCATTATGAAGATGATTTTCAAGTTCTTTTAATGTCTTATCTTTCGCAAGCCATCCAATATGATATGGCTGACGACCCTTCTCATGCCACATCAAATGCCACTTCAAAAGATGCTCTTGCGCCCACGGAAAAACCCGATATAAATGTCGCCATATATCTTTCTTGATTATTTGTCCAGTTGTTAATTCTACCTGTTTTGTCATATTTTTTTATTGATAATTATATACATCATTTTTCAGAGTATCATCATAAACACGGTGAGATAAATTTTTTGATAAAAACATAAATATAAAAATATTTGCAATTATACAAATTGAAACAAAAATCCAATATTGATTAAAAGTCGTTTTCACAATGTCATTATAACATTAAAATACTTATATATAAAATAAAAAGCCGCACAATAAGTACGGCTAGTTCTAGATTTAAAAACTAATTAGTCAATGATTGTTCTGTCTTGGTAGTTGGCGAAAATTGCTGATTTTGTTCTTGTCCCCGATTTTGTCCTGGTTGATTTTTGCATCCATACTTAAAGTTGCATGCGGTACTGCTCTCAATCTTTCTTTTGAGATAAGTTTACCTGTCTCACGACAGACACCATAAGTTTTGTTTCCAATTCTTACCAGGGCTGCTTGAAGACACTGAATGAACTTTTCCTGACGCTGTGCAAGTCTTCCGGATTCTTCTTTGGATAATGTTGTAGCTCCTTCATTAAGGATATGGAAGGATGGAGATGTATCATCTGTTCCATTACTTCCTTCGTGACTAATACTCGACTTCAAAATTTCAAAATCCTTTTTTGCTTTATCCAATTTGGAAAGGATTATTTGCTTGAATTCCTCAAGTTCATTGTCCGAGTACCTCATGAATACTTCTTTCCCACTACTTGAATTTGCTACATTTTTTACTTCAGCAACGCCAGTTACTTCAGCAATAGCTGCACTACCATTTTCATTTCTCTTTCCGCTCATTTTCTTAGTTTTTTAAGGGTTCAATGTAAAAGAATTTAATTTTTTATTTGCTTTTCATTTTATCCCTTTGACAGAAAATGTCAAATATTGTTTCCTGCGGAGACGGACGGATTCGAACCGTCGAGGGGGTTTGAAGCCCCTGCCTCTTTAGCAAAGAGGTACGTTAGACCACTCTGACACGTCTCCAATAACACTTTCACCTTATCACATTTAACCGCAAAAATTAAATTTTTATTTAAGAATAAATATGCTAATATAAAAAAACCAGCCTCGGAGGCGTGGATGAGTGGTTTAAATCAGCGGTTTACTAAACCGCCGTCCTTTAATCGGGACCGTGAGTTCGAATCTCACCGCCTCCGCACACACAAGCAAAAAACCGATTTAAATCGGTTTTTTGCTTGTGCGATTTATAAATTTTTAGAAACCAAAAAGCTTTTTAAAGAACGAGCCAATCCCACCAAAGAATCCTTTATTTTGTTGGTTATTTGTTCCTAGCGTATTTGTTGTATTTGCCGGTTTATTTTGATCAATTACATTTGAAGCGACAATAGAAGTTCCGTTTATTGTACCTTGTACAATAACAGTATCTCCTACAGCTATATTAGAAACAGAACCAGTTGTGTTCCCTTCAGTATTTTTTGCATTTGTTGCATCAACGGTATAAGTTATATTACTTTTGTTCGTAATCGTTATAGTTGAACCACTTATTGTTGATACAGTACCCAGAATAACCGGTTGTCCGTTCCCGACAATAGAAGAAACTCCTTGATCACTTCCTCCATTCCCATTCATAACACCATCACGAATTTCTGTAGCTACAACATTTGTCCCAGTTAATGTGCCCTGTGCATTAATAGTGTCACCAATAATGACTGATCCAATTGCTATTGTAATATTATTTTTTGTAATTTTTGCATTCGTTGCATCAACGGTATATGCAGTAATGGTGGTATTCGTAGTATTTGGACTAAATTGTTTACCATTAACAGTTATTATATTCCCATTTATAGAAGCAACAGTACCTGAAACTACAGGTCTAGCAATACCCCTATTGCCATTCATAACACCGTCATTAATTACTGTAGCAACAACATTTGTACCACTTGCTGTACCTTGAATCATAACGGTATCCCCAACAAGAATACTTGCAACAGTGCCAGCGGTATTATTCTTTCTAATTGTTGCATTTGTAGCATCAACAGTATATGTAGTGGCAGTAGCAGTTTTACTAAAACCTTGCTTACCGGATACGGTTATAGTATTTCCACTTACTTCTGAAACGGTTCCAAAGACGATTGGCTTTACACCACCCGCATTATTAAAGTTAAACATCCCGCCTCTTCTCACACCATTATTTGGTGAAGTAGTGGTTGTATTATCGGCAAAAGCAGGGATTGCGGTAGCCAGAGTTGTTATTGCTACTAAAGTGATAAGCGCATATGTATATTTTTTAATATTCATTTTTATTATTTAATTCATGTCTTATTAATAAAGCAGACTTCGATATTATCTGTATACCTTATTATACGCACGATAAAGCTAAAATGTTGCAATGAAGGGCGAATTGGTAAAATAACTTGACAAATGCTTATCATTTATGTTAGTCTTTAGTTTATCTAAATATTAGATAAACTTATGAAAAATATGCAAATTACAACAGAACAAGGGTTAGACGACGTATTAATGGCTTTTCGTCAAAAAATGACTACCTCACTTTTGGAAGAGGCAAAAGAAACAGGATTCAGTCTTTCACATTTTGAGGTTCTAGGTTACATTGCCGATAAAGGAGCCGTGACCATGAAAGAAATCGCTTCATGGCTTCACATCACTCCCCCATCCGCGAGCGCTCTTATTGATGTATTGGTAGAGAAGAAACTTGTCAGTCGTGTTCAATCAAACAAAGATCGTCGAACAATTCATATAACTTTGGAAGAAAAAGCACATAAACTTTTTCATAAGATATACAGTAAAAAAATGTCTATCTTTAAGAAAATGCTTTCCAAACTAAATGGAAAAGACAAAGAAGATCTTACTCGCGTACTTATTAAATGTATTTCTAATCAATAATTATTTATGAAAAACAAATTTTTAAAAATTTTATCAAAACCAAAAACAATTATTCCTATAACCGCAATTATTGGAATTATTATCGTAGTCGCCCTATTTAATAATATCGGTAAAGCTCCGGTTGTAAATGTTACTTTAAATACTCCATCGCCAGTCGTAACATCAGGAAGTAATATAGATCTTTCCTTTCCTAAAACAGGACGAATATCTGATGTTTTCGTAAAACTTGGACAAGCTGTTCAAAAAGGAGAAATATTGGCAAAACTTTCAGCACCAGACCAAGAAGGAGCGGTAAGCCAAGCGAAAGGAGCACTTGATTTGGCGGAAGCACAATATGCTTCGTTGAACGCTCAATATGCAAGTACAAAAAAGCAGCAAGATTTAATAGTTCAGAATGCCTATAAAATATTACTTTCAAGTGGTTTACAGGGTTCTCCAAGTCAGCAAGACCCGAATATTCCGGTAATTTCCGGAACTTATTCTTGCGGAAACGAAGGGTCATATGAATTGTATCCTTTCGCATCAAACGATAGTGATACGGGATTTTCATTCAAATATTCCGGGTTGGAAAGTGGAATTGCACCAGTTAAATATGACAATCCGGTACCGCTCGGAACTTGTGGTCTTCAAATATTGTTTACGAAAGTTACTCTTATAAATACCAGTACTGTCTGGACAATCAGTATTCCAAATACAAAAAGTCCTTCTTATCTTGCTAACTACAATGCTTATAAGCTGGCTCAAGAAAACAGAGATAAAATTCTATCGGATTTATCGACAACACTCGGAAACGATAGCACTACAAGTGTAGAGAAAGCTCAAGTAAGTGCCGCTCAAGGAGCATATGATGCAGTTCTCGGAGCATATCAAAATAATCTAATAGTTGCTCCTCAAGATGGAACTGTTAGTTTTATAGATAAAGATTTAATAGTTGGTCAGTCGGTCACGCCAAATAAAACTGTTATTAGTATAACGACAAAATAATTTTATGGAAAATCCTAAAACAAGTATCTTTTCAAAACCGTGGGTTCAAAGTCTGGCAGGAATAATTGTTATTATTGCAATTGTTTGCGGTTTCTTATTCTATAAATCTATTTCGTCTTATGTTGGAGTTGATGACGCAATAATTTCCGCACCTATTATTTCCATCGCTCCGGAAACACCCGGAACTCTAAATGAAGTATATGTAAAAGAAGGTGACAATGTTGTGGTAGGACAACAGTTGGCGAGAGTTGACGCCGAAATATTAACCGCGAAGGTTGATGGAACTATAATTTATACAGATAACACACCGGGTCAAGTTTTCAATTCCTCCACTCCGGTTATTAAAATGATTGACCCGACAGAATCGAGAGTTCTCGCAACCATAAAAGAAAATTCCGGACTTTCAAAAGTTTCGGTTGGTGACCCGGTTTCCTTTACTGTTGATGCCTTCGGTTCAAAAAAATATATGGGAATTGTGGAAGAAATAAGTCCTACTGCTGATGTTACAAGTGTTGTCTTCAGTATTTCTGACCAAAGAGCTGTTCAAGAATTTACAATAAAGGTCAAATATGATGTGCCACAATACAAAGAATTCAGAAATGGCATGTCAGCAAAAATAAAAGTTTACTATAAATAAATTTTATGGAATCCAAGCAGAAAAATAATAATCTGCGCTGGTGGATTCTCTTAACGGTCATTATCGGTACATTTCTCGGCCGACTCGACCAGACGATTGTTAACCTTGCGCTACCAAAAATAATAAATGAGTTCAGTATTACTGTCTCTTCGGCTGGGTGGATTGCCACTGCTTATATTTTAGCGAACGCAATTTTCGTTCCGATTTGGGGAAAGCTTGGTGATACCATCGGTAGAAAAAAAGTTTATATAATTGGTTTTGCAGTTTTTATTCTCGGTTCTATTTTGGCCGGACTTTCTTGGAATCTAAACTCAATGATTGTCTTTCGTGTAATTCAGGCTATCGCCGGTTCAGCCGATTACCCTACAGCCATGGCTATTCTTGCTGTTACATTTCGCGAAGGAAAAGAAAGAGCCCAAGCTCTTGGACTTTGGTCAGTTTCTTTTGCCGCAGCAACTGTTTTCGGTCCGCTTATAGGTGGCCCGCTTATTGACGGCTTTGGTTGGCGTTCCGTATTCTTTGTAAATATTCCTGTCGGTATTATCGGAATACTTATGGCACTTCGATTTATAAATGAATCAAGGTCCGAAGTTAAAACAGTACATTTCGATTGGTGGGGAGCTATTACTTTGGGAGCAGCTTTATCCTCTCTTGTTTTGGTTCTTGACCAAGGGGCCGGTTGGGGTTGGTTATCAGCCAGTAGTATTATTTGTTACATATTGATGGTTATCTTTACTTATGTATTTATAAAAATTGAACATAAAGCAGTAGAACCAATTGTTGACTTAAAATTCTTCAAGATTCCGGCTTTTGTAAACACTCTTATGAACAACTTTATCGTGTTTATGGGAATGATGGGTGGAGTTTTTCTTCTTCCTATTTTTGCCCAAACTTTTCTTGGTTATAATGCGACAGAAACAGGATACTTATTTATGCCAATGGCTTTTATGATGGTGATAGCTTCACCTCTCGGAGGTTCTCTGTCCGGTAAAGTAAAAGCAAAGTATATTATTTTTGCCAGTACCATTGTCGCAGCAATTGGACTTTTCCTATTCTCTTTCCTCGATCCACGGTCGGGACCATTGGCAATAATTATTCCTCTTTGTATCATGGCATTCGGAATTGGTTTCGGAATGGCACAACGAACAAATATTATTGCCTCCGTAGTTAAACAAAGTGAAATCGGAATTGCTTCGTCTGTTCTTGCTCTTGTTCGTAATATTGCCGGTGCATTCGGTATTGCTCTTTTTGGGACTATTTTAAACAATAGAATCTATCACAATGTAATGCAAATAAATAGCTACAGTCACCTCTTCAGTAGCAGTATGATTGATTTACAGAAGTATATAGGTCTTATAATATTAAAAGCTCAGGTTAATGCTTATGATTTCGTCTTTATAATATCGAGTATTGTTATCGGTCTTGGATCCTTCACAATTCTATCCCTTAAAGTAAAAGAAAAAAGCGACGTTAAGGTTCACGTGGAAGCCTAATTCCCACCAATATATTGCCTATTGTATAAATAATATAGTATACTTATACGAGTATGAAAAAGGTACTTATTATCGAAGACGACAGTTTTCTACAAGGTCTTGAAGCCAGCAAGCTTGAGAGAAGTGGATACAAAGTTATTACTGCTTCAAACGGCGGAGAAGCGATAAAAAAAATTAATGAACCCGACATAGATATTATTCTTTTGGATTTGATTCTTCCTGATTTTAACGGATTTGAAGTGTTGGCGAAAATCAGACAGCTCGATCATTTGAAAAAAATCCCGGTTATCGTATTTTCAAATTTGTCCGAAGAGAAAGACATCGATAAATCAAAAGAATTGGGAGCCACAGATTTCTTGGTCAAATCAAACTTCACTCTGGACGAACTGATAAAGCATATGAATACAATCGTAAAATAATCCGCCAACTTGGCGGATTTTGTTTTATGTTATAATCTCTAAATGGAGCTTAGTAAGACACAAACAATAATACTTCTTCTTATTTTTATAGCCATTGGCGGTTTAATTCTCTATGGGAGGAACGCAACACATAACTTTTCCCCACTTGATTATGTATTTAAACGATAATATTGAAACTCAACTCAGAATAGATTTAGACCAAAAGAAAGCATTGTCGCGACTCGGAATAACCAGAGTGTGCGATTTGTTATATTATTTTCCATCTCGATATACAGATTTAAGTGAATTTAGAAATATAAATACTTTAAAAGATGGAGAGCAAGCTACTGTTATCGGAATAATATCAAACCTCAAAACAAAAAAAGGTTTTAAAAGTAAAATTCCGATGGGACAAGCGGTTATTACCGACTTAACCGGAAAAATAAATATTATTTGGTTTCATCAGCCATACTTGGCGAAAATGTTACGTGAAGGTTCTACCGTTCGAGTCACCGGAAAAATATCTGACAGTAAAACTTATGGTTTAACTCTTACCAACCCGGAAATTAGCAAAGAAGATATTTTGCCGATTGATTTACATGATTCGTTATTTCAAAAAAGTGAAGGAGGAAATGGTGGTCAGTTTGGATTTCCTGTTTATCCGGAGACAAAAGGAATTACTTCTAAGTGGATTTACCATACAATAGGGAAAATATTAAAAAATGATTGTGTTAAAAATATTCCCGATTATCTAGATAAAGAGATTTTAGATAAGTATAATCTACCTAGTTTGCATACTGCCCTATTCTGGATACACTCTCCTCAGAAAAAAGAGCACTCTGAAATTGCCCGCAAAAGATTTGCTTTTGAAGAAGTATTTTTCATTCAACTCGCTCGCCAACAAGAACGCAAAAAATATGAAGAATTATTTTCATATAAACTTGTCGTCAAAGATAGCGACATAAAAGATTTCGTTTCAAGATTTCCTTTTACGCCGACATTAGCTCAAAGTAATACCATAAATACAATTCTTGAAGATTTAAAAAAAGACAAACCAATGTCGCGACTCGTTGAGGGTGACGTCGGATCCGGTAAAACATTTGTCGCAGCAACAATTGCTTATGCCGTAATTAAAAATAGACCTGTCGGACAAAACTTCGGTAATCTTCAAGTAGCATATATGGCACCGACTGAAGTTCTCGCCACACAATTGTTTGAAAACTTCACTCAATACTTTGAACACACAGGAATTTCTATTGCACTTATTACATCTAGTGGATGTAGAAAATTTCCAAGCAAAACTGGTGGCTGGAAAGACGGAACACAAATTAAAACTTGGACCACAATATCAAAAAACCAACTTCTAAAATGGATTAAAAATGGCGAAATACCTATAGTTATCGGTACTCATTCTCTTATTTCAAAATCCGTAGAATTTGAAGATTTGGGTCTCGTTGTTATAGATGAGCAACATAGATTTGGAACAAATCAAAGAATGAAGCTGGCAAAAAAAGAGGGCCACTCTCCGCATTATCTTTCTATGACGGCTACTCCAATCCCACGCACACTTGCACTCACCATTTATGGAGACTTGGATTTATCAATTATCGACCAGATGCCCGAGGGACGCAAAAAAGTAATTACTGAAATAGTTTCGGAAAATAAAAGACTTAGTGCTTATGAAAAAATTAAAAAAGAATTGGAAGACGGACGACAGGTGTATGTCATTTGTCCAAAAATTGACGAGGGAGATGATGAAGAAGATAAAATAAAACTTGATGTAAAGTCAGTCACAAGTGAGGCAAAAAGATTGAAAGAAAAAGTTTTCCAAAACTACCGCATCGATATTATGCATAGCCGAATGACGAAAATTCAGAAAGAAAAAGTTATGAAAGAATTCAGTGAACATAAAATTGATATTTTAGTTTCAACTTCTGTAATTGAAGTCGGTGTAAATATTCCAAATGCAACTGTAATTATAATTGAAGGAGCGGAGAGATTCGGACTTGCTCAGCTTCACCAGCTTCGCGGACGAGTTATACGCTCTACATACCAATCATATTGCTATCTTTTTGCTGATGCTAAAACAGATAAAACAATGGATAGGTTGAAAGCCCTAACAAAAGCAGCCAATGGTTTTGAACTTGCTGAACTTGATTTGTCACTTCGTGGGGCAGGACTTCTCGGTGGTGATAAACAATGGGGCATCACCGACCTCGGTATGGAAGCGTTGAAAAATATTAAAATGGTAGAAGCTGCACGAACAGAGGCAATCGAGATAATTCAAAAAGACGAGGATTTAAAATCACTTCCCCTTTTAGCCGAAACTCTCAAAAACAAAAACCTCAAATTGCATTTTGAATAAAATTAAAAATAATGTAATATATCCTTATCTAATCATCCGCCCTTAGCTCAGCTGGTTAGAGCACAGAGCTTATACCTCTGGGGTCCTAGGTTCGAATCCTAGAGGGCGGACAATTCAAAAAAAGGGGGTTACCTGTTTTTTTGAATTGTCCGAGACGGAGGCTGACGAGCCGAGTCGGGGTCGCGAGATTTTTCAGCAGAAAAATACTCGTGATGACAAATAAAAAACCCTTCCATTTTTGTGGTCGGGCTTTTAAACTGATGATAGAGTTCTGATTACTTTAGGAATCTGATTCCAATTCTTTAATCTAATTGATCCATCAATTGGAACTACATTCCATGGATCTCCATAAACTAAAACCGGAATTTGAGCATTCACACAATCTACAATATGGTACGGGTCATCATCAATAATAAGTTTAACATTTTCTTTCTTACACATTTCTGATTTTTTTATTCTGACTCCAGTTAAACCATAAGAATTTGTGTGATAAATTTCCGAGAAGATATTTGGGAAATGTTTTTCAATACTCTTTACGGTTTTTTCAGTTAGAGAATAGACTCTTCCTGTAACTACTGAAAGAATATGGCCGTCTTCTTTAAGAAGTCGTAAAGCATCCACAGCGCCTCTCATTGGAACAATTCTGTCATAATATTCAGATTGATAGAATTCTTCTAGTTCCCTTTGTTCTTCTTCCACTGTTCCTCCCCATACTTCACGATACCAACATGTGAAAAAATCTTTTTTCTTAAAATTAGTTCCGTGTTTTTTATTGTAGAACAAGAGAAGAGTACTAAGCGAATCAAAAGCTGAATCGTCTAAATCTACAGCTATGTGCATAGTATTAACCTTTATAAATGAGTACTTTTCTGTCAGGTTACTTTTAATTAAGTAACTTGTCAATAAAAGAATAGCCCCGCCGAAGGCGGGGCTATTCTTTTATTTTATTTATCGTCTTTTTTCTTAGGAATAATTCCGTTTGCAATTATTAGCTCGTTATATTCTTTTTGTTCTAGTGTTTCTACTTCCACTAATCTGTTTGCAATCACATCAAGAACTTTTCTTTTTTCGGTTAGAATTTTCTTTGCACCTTCAAGTGCATTGTTCATAATTTTTGAAACTTCAGAATCAATAAGAGCACTTACTCTTTCGGAGTATTCTTTATCACTTCCTCCTTGTCCAAACATTACCTGTCCTCCATCATTTTCAAGTGCTACCGGACCAATCTCATCACTCATCCCCCACCTCGTAACCATCGCACGAGCCAAACCTGTTGCAACTTGTAAATCGTTTGATGGGCCAGTTGTGATATCACCAAAGACCATTTGTTCAGCAACATAACCACCAAGTGACATTTCAATATCATCGAGGAATTCTTTTTTACTTTGTAAACGACGCTCTTCAAGTGGAAGCTTAAGTGTGTAACCACCCGCACGTCCGCGAGAAACAATAGAAACCTTATGGACTGGGTCAGCATAAGGAAGAACAGATGCAACGAGTGCGTGACCCGCTTCGTGATATGCAGTAATTTCTTTTTCTTTTTTAGAAAGTAAATGACTCTTCCTTTCTGGTCCCATCATCACTTTTTCTATTGAACGAATAAGGTCAAACTGCGCAACTTTTTTTCTATCTTCACGTGCAGCGAGAATTGCTCCTTCGTTCATAATAGAATACAAATCAGCACCAGAAAATCCAGGAGTACGTTCTGCAATAACTTTCAAATCTACATCTTCGCCGAAAGGTTTTTTGCGAGAATGAATTTTCAAAATTTCTTCGCGGTCCAATCTATCCGGCAAATCAAGAACCACTCGGCGGTCGAAACGTCCAGGGCGAAGAAGTGCTGGATCAAGAACATCACCTCTGTTTGTTGCCGCCATAACAATAACTTTTTCGTTCGGTTCAAATCCGTCCATCTCGACGAGAATCTGATTGAGAGTTTGTTCACGTTCATCATTTCCTCCACCGACTCCCGTCCCACGAACGCGTCCAACTGCATCTATTTCATCAATGAAAACAATTGATGGTGCAGCCTTTTTTGCCATTTTAAACAAATCACGAACACGAGAAGCACCAACTCCGACGAACATTTCAACGAATTCAGAACCGGACAAATGGAAGAATGGAACTGCCGCCTCCCCTGCAACTGCACGAGCAAGCAACGTCTTTCCTGTGCCTGGTGCACCGGTTAGGAGAACTCCTTTTGGAATTCTCGCACCAATATCCAAAAACTTTTTTGGATTACGGAGAAAATCCACAATTTCTTTCAGTTCTTCTTTTGCTTCTTTCGCACCGGCAACATCTTTAAATGTAACTTTATTATTTTTATCATTAGGGTCGGTGATGCGCGCTTTTGATTGACCAAAAGTAAACGCTTGCATTCCCTGACCTTTCACTTGACGAGTCAGCATCCAAACAAAGAAAGCGATAATGAGTACCGGAATAATGAAGGGCAAAAGATTCAATAACCAATATCCAAAACCAGTATCACTTTTTACTGCAATCGGAGTAGCGGCCAATTCTGCCGGAGTCACACCGTAATTAAAAAGTGTTGTTGAAAGTGAACTCTCAACTTCTTTCGTTGCTTTTCCTTTTGTTCCATCTTTAAAAGTCACATTAACATCACTTCCTGAAACTTCGATTGATTGAATCGTCTCTGTTGTAACACCTTTCGCGACATCCGAAATAGTCAGACTTTTTATATTTTCTGCCGGTTTAGCCAATAGAGAATAAATAATTGTGATACTAATAAATATAAATATCGCAATAATAACCTGATTGAGAATATTAGGCATTTTAGGTGGTTTCAAATTTGGAGGTAACGGTAACTGAGGTTTATTTTTTGTGTTTTTATCCATAGTGTTATGTATTATACCCCGTAGCGGAATTTTATCAAATAGATTAATGTTTTCTCGACGTTGTTACTTTACCAACACATTGTTAAACTAACATTAATAAAATTTCATCACAAGCTCATAAATTGCATTAAACCATTTTTGATATTATTCATTTTTATTGGTACGATACAAAGGGATGACAGTATATATAGACAATCGAAAAGCTCACTTCAACTATACAATAGAAGATACCGTTGAAGCCGGAATAGAATTGCTGGGACATGAAGTCAAGGCAATCAAGGGTGGCAAGGGTGTAATCAACTCGGCTTTTTGCATTGTTCGCGGTGGCGAAGCATACATTATTGGTATGTATATCCCACCATATCAGCCACACAATATTGACCCCGGATACGACCCTGATAGAACCCGAAGACTTCTTCTCTCTAAAAAAGAGATAAAAAAGCTTGCGGATAAAGACGATACAAAAGGATTGACACTAATCCCTATATCATTGTATAGTAAAGGTCCCTACATAAAAGTATCTATTGCTGTCGCCAAAGGTAAACGAGTTTTTGATAAGAGAGAAACTATCAAAAAACGCGACATCGATAGAGAAATAAGAAGGGAGTACAAAGTTCGTTAACAAATGGGGATGATCGGCTTCGACGAGATGAATCATCTTATATATGCATGTAAAGTACCCAGGAATCTTTTAAAACTTCTTGGAAAAGACTAAGTGCAAACAAAGTCGCTTCGGTAAAATCTCCTTATGCTTCGGCATTCGGAAATTTTGCTCTCGCATTCGCCTAACCGCGCACGCGAGTGTCCGCTTGCTAGACATCCGATATAGTAAGTGGGCATAATTTATCGGGTTACGATTTTACAACAGCTTGATGTAAAGTTCGACAATTAAGAGCTCGGTATTTATCTTTCTTGTATATCCTCTAGGATAAATATTTAAACCCAATCGGATATAACAAACATGTAGATTTCTATAAGAGTTTATTTCGCACGCGGGTTCGATTCCCGCCATCTCCACACCAATAAAAATAAACACCCTAATATGGGTGTTTATTTTTATTGGCTATATCTGAGATGGCGGGAATCGAAAGCCGCAGCGCGACGGCGCGAGGCGGGGTCGCGCAAATTTTCAGCAGAAAATTATGTGTGACCGATGAACCCCCATTTGACACTCCCCTCAACTCATGCTAATATAACAAAAACCTTAATATACAAATTATGGAAATATTACATCCGGAACGCGAAACTAATTTCAAACCAGAATTACTTCCCTTATTTGAAGCAATGAAGGCAGGTAAAACCATAAAATCTGTTACGTGCTACCTTGGTAAAATGAACAAAAATAACAGGGATAAAGATTTAATCCTTGAAAATTTTATCGCAACTGAATATGATACTGCACTACATCACAGTGATGATGGAAGAGAAAAGTACGACTATGTTGAAACAAACGGAAAAAGAGGTTTCTATATGCATTGGGTTTTATCTTTTAAAATCGATAAGGAAATTGTTTTAATAAGCCAATGAAAAAACAATGACGGTCCGAATTCGCATAAGTATACTTTTGCGGGGTACCAGAAAATGAACCCTAAAAGACACCTGAACCTAGAAGCTGGAAAATCAGCCTGTACGAAATCGTACGGGCTTTTTTTAATTCAAGCCTTATTTTATAAGCATATTTACTATTGACTTTTCCCCTAAATTATGCTATTATATAAGAGAATACATCTCTACTTTCTTTAGTAGATATAGGGTGAATTGAGAACATCCTGAATGCCATATTGGTAAACAAATAATCTCGGTCACTCCGATTAGTGGAAACAAATTCTTTGAAAAATGAGACGCATTAAAAACAATGTCGCAAGTCTAGGAGATGCATTATTGTATCACTATTTTCTTCCTTACAAAAATGAAAGACGGGAAGGCAAAACTCAAATCCACATTGAAGAGGCAGACCTACAAAAAATTGATTTTGACGGACAACACGTCAACTCTTTAATTTTGTGGGGAACTGCAACTGGATTGAGAAAAATTGAAATTCCCAAAGAAAAAACCGGTTCTGCTCTTGATTTTATTTCAAGAGAAATTAAAACCGAAGAAGAACTAGTAAAATTTTCTCACTTCATTGTTAAAAAAGGATGGTGTAGCAAACCTCCATATGTCTACTCCGACATTACAACAGTAGATGTATATCGACTGACTCAATCAAACAAAAATTTAATAACCGTCAACTGGAGTTGAATAGAGTTAGAAGACAAGTAACAAATCAAATGGTCAGTACTTCCGTACTGACCATTTTTTATTCCCCTTGCCCATACCCCAAATCGTGGTAATATGAAGAAAATTCAATCTTTTAAAAATCTAAATACAAATGGAAGATATCCTAATTTTAAAGATTAAACCAGATAAATATCTGTTTAATGGATCGACAAATTGCGGAGTATACCTAATTAAAGGAATATTGAGTGCTTACAATAAAGACAAATATCTCGACCCGCTTGATTATCATTTAAGTAGTTTGGCCAGATTTTTTGGCTGGACTCTTACACGTAGCTTAAAAAATATTTTGAAAAATTTCGGAATAAAAGCCGAAATAAAGTTTGCTCACGGAAATACTGAACAGATTATTGAACTACTAAAATTTATTTTGCAAACCGGAAATCCCATAATTCTAAACATTGGGAGTTGCTACGACGTTAAGGATAGATGGATTGCAAAAATTATCCCCCATTGGATAACGGTGTGGGGATATGACAGAGAACATTTTTTTGTTTATGATTCAAGCGTTCCACTGGAAAAACAAAATCAATTTATTCCTATCGGGAATAGGAAAATTGAACATCAAGACCTCGTTTGGTTTTGGGGTGCCGCGTACTGGTTTTACGTGAGAGGAATATTTTACAGTAGATATAAATATCTTACTGTGAAAAACACTTAACAATCCCTATTTTAAAAGAAAATAGCCCCGAACACGAAGTGTTCGGGGCTTATTATTTCCCCTTGCTCTTCATTCAAATAGTGCTAATATATAGAAAAACGTTACTTAAATTTTGTTAATATGACAGAAACAAATTTGAAATCAATGACTCCCGACGAGGCTATTAAATACGCTACAAAAGTTGATAATCCCGACGTCTGGAAAGAAGTTCTTGAAAGGATTGATGTACAAGAATTCCTTCGAGAAATGCCTTCTGATAAAGCCTACAATTATGCTCTTAAAAACCATACAAATTGGAGAATTTGGAAAATTCTCCTTGATAGAGTGGATGTACAAGAATGCTTAAATTAACTAAAAAAATAAATTAGCCCCGAACACGAAGTGTTCGGGGCATTTAATTTTTTCTTACCTATCAGGTAATGGGGAGTTTTCAATTTCTTTTTTTACTTTCTCGTACTCATTCTGAGTGACTTTATTAGTTTCAAGAAAATTTTTAAGATAGCGTAATCCGATTTTTTTGCTATAAAATTCACCACTAGACCAGAGATTCCTACAAATAATCATTCCAGCCTTGTTGTTATTATATATTTTTAAGTACGCCTCTTTAGCTCTATTTTCGAGTGCTTGAATAAGACCATCTTGTTCCATAACTAACAAATTATTTAATATATTTATCATCAATGTTAGCTTAATGAGGTAAAAAGTCAAACCTTCACAATTTATTGACATTACATTTATTGGTGATATATTTAAGTAAAATTCACCTTTAAATTTAAGAAAAATGAAAAAATTCAAAAGAAGTCATTTTAAAAGAAGCTCAAAACTCATGAGAACCAGAACATTTGATGAAGAGCGAGAACATTCTTTCAAAGTTGCAATGCTATGGGGAAAGTATTTTCTACACGCTGCTTTTCCTTTTTGGGGCGATTTCAATTTACTAACCCTCGAAAAAGACAGGGGTAACAATTAAAGATAGTTTGCTTTGTTCTTTTTGCTTAAACACTAAAGCTCAACCTAAAAGGAAGAGCTTTTTTTATTATTTTAAATAGTTGAAAAATCTGTTATCATCAAACCATGAGTAATCAACCCAAATTAACCGTTTCAGGATATCGTGGAATCTGGGGTGAAAGTCTGACAGATAAAATTGTGGAGAAGTACACAAAGGCCTTTATTAAATTTATTAAAGAAAACATTACTGAAAATCCGACTATTCTGCTCGGTCGTGATGGACGCGAAAGCGGTCCGGAAATCAAAGGAGTAATAATTAAAACTTTTGAAAATAAGGGTGTAAACTTTATTGATGGAGATATTCTCCCCACTCCGACTGTTCTTTTTGCTGTACGAAACCACAAATATGATGGGGCAATAATAATAACGGCAAGTCATAATCCACAAGAATATAACGGATTGAAATTCGTCACAAACAAAGCACTTTTCACGGACGAGAAAGAGGTAGCGATGATTAAAGAAAATTATGAGAAGGAAAAACTCCAGCGGGATATTCTTTCGGGAAGCACGGATATTTTTTTGCTAAAAAATTCCTCGTGCTCGCGCCGTCGCGCTCCCAAGTCTTCCCGAAAGGACATCCCGCCTATGTTTTTCGCTCAAGAACATGCCGACAAAATACTTGAAAATATAAACGTAGAAAAAATTCGCGCGAGAAAATTTAAAGTTGCTGTTGATATGATAAATGCTTCAGCTTGCGTTCTCGACCCATATTTGTTTGAAAAATTTGGAGTAGAACTTATTCCACTCAATAATATTCCAAATGGTAAATTTACTCATAAACCCGAACCATTAAAAGAAAACTTGGGTGACATTGCGGATATTGTAAAAGAAAAAGGTTGTGATATCGGCTTTGCTCAAGATCCTGACGCCGACCGCCTAGTGGTGATAAATGAAAAAGGAGAAGTGATTGGAGAAGAATATACAGTCGCTCTCGGAGTGGAAGCAGTTCTTTCAAAAAACCCTGGGAAGAAAGTTGTCATCAATATGTCTACTTCTAAAATGAATGAAAATATTGCGGAAAAATATGGTGGCGAGTGTATTCGCACAAAAGTCGGCGAAGCAAATGTTGTGGAAGGAATTATCAAAAACAAAGCAATTATTGGTGGTGAAGGTGGAGGTGGTGTTGTCTACCCTACTATCAATACTGCCCGCGATAGTTTTGTAAGTTTATCTTTAATTTTGGAATTATTGGCTGAAAGAAATATAACCGTTAGTGAATGCGTAGAATCTCTACCAAAGTATGAGGTACGAAAAGATAAAATGCCTATTCAAGGTGATTTGAATGAAATGTACTCAAAAATGAAAAATCATTTCAAGGATTGTCGTATAAATGAGCTTGATGGACTACGGTTAGATTTCCCGGACAAATCTTGGATTCACTTACGACCATCAAATACAGAACCAATTATTAGACTTATAGGCGAAGCCAAGACAAAAGAGAGAATTGATGAATTATTCAAGGATGTGCTTGTGCTGCTTGCCTAAATACAATATATGTGATAATATTCCCTTTAGGTAGGTAAACTATTTATTTCTATCGGACAAATAACATTGAGAGAAAGAATCAACAATCAAATACGAGCGTCAGAGGTTCGTGTAATCTCAAACGAAGGAGTTAATCTTGGTGTTTTGAGTATTAAGGATGCTCTAGCACAAGCAAGTGCACTCGGTCTTGATTTGATTGAAATTTCTCCCAATACTTTACCTCCAATAGCAAAAATAGCGGAATACGGTAAGTACAAATACGAACAAAATAAGAAGTTGAAAAAAGCTAAAGCAGGAGCTAAAACTACAGAAACCAAGTCTATTCAAATAAAGATTGGAACTGGAGATAACGACCTTGCACTCAAAGCAAGAAGAGCTTCGGAATGGCTAAAAGAGGGGCACCGAATAAAAGTAGAATTATTCTTATCGGGACGTTCCAAATATATGGCAGAATCATTCTTAAAAGAAAGATTAGACCGTGTACTTCATCTTATTACAGAGAATTATAAAGTAGCAGAAAGTTATAAACGAGGTCCAAAAGGTCCAACAATTACATTAGAAAAAGATAAAGGAGTAGCAGCACCAATAGTGACTCCTCCAATAGTAAAATAATAATATGAGTATCAAAACAAATAAATCATTAACAAAGCGTTTAAAAATTACCAAGAACGGTAAAATTTTAGCTCGTGCACCAGGATTCAATCATTTTAATGCAAAACAATCACGAACCAAACAATTAAATGGAAAGAAAATGAATCTAAAAGTATTTTCAAATAAGAATGTTCGCACATATCTTGCGACTTCAAAAATATAATTATAAATATTAAATCCTAGTTACTAGAACCTAGTTACTAGAACCTAATTCATATGACAAGAGTAAAAAGAGGAACAATAAAAAACAAGAGACGAAAGAATATCCTTGCACAAACGAAAGGATTCCGTTTTGGACGCAGTACAAAAGTCGCACAAGCTAAAGATGCACTCAAGCACTCGGGTAATTATTCTTTTGCTCACCGCAAAGATAAAAAAGCTGATGCGCGTAGCCTTTGGACAACACGTATCAATGCTTCAGTTCGACCACTTGGAATTTCATACAGTAAATTCATTGATGGAATGAAAAAGAAAAATATTATGATTGACCGTAAAATTTTATCTGATTTTGCACAAAATAATCCCGAAACATTCGCTAGAATCGTAAAAAGTATATAAGCAAAAACACCTCACGCCTGTGGGGTGTTTTTTATTGTCGTTCTTGTTATAATATGCATATTAATAAAATTAATACTAAATCAAGAAAAATCTATGAACAAATCAAATCTCGGGAAAGGTCTATTAATATTATCGCTACTCCTTGCGATAATAATCCCCCTCAAGATGGGAGCTCAAACGGGAGCCTTCGGTACAAGCACCTCCTCCTTCATCTCCTTCTCCCACTCTATCAATACGCAAGAAGATAGAGAAGATGTTCAGAGAGTCCTAAACAAACTC
>Ga0182027_10000120_pt1 | contig 122260 bp, 131 predicted proteins | sample 712E1DmetaG_FD_121300 | JGI IMG/M metagenome (GOLD analysis project Ga0182027, IMG submission 121300) | Permafrost microbial communities from Stordalen Mire, Sweden - 712E1D metaG (Illumina Assembly) | ecosystem: Environmental > Terrestrial > Soil > Wetlands > Permafrost | place: Sweden...
CGGATCAGGAACAAATGTTATCGCAGGGCTTGCTGTTTCCATGAAAGCTACCATGGCGCCAATTCTTTTAATTGCCGCCGCTATTTTAGTTGGCTTTAATTTAGCCGGACTTTACGGAGTGGCCATTGCCGCCATGAGCATGTTATCACTCGCCGGAATCGTAGTCGCAATTGATGCCTTCGGACCAATTACCGATAATGCCGGCGGAATTGCCGAAATGGCCGGAATGGATCAAAAAGTCAGAGACATTACCGATCCGCTGGACGCCGTCGGAAATACCACTAAGGCTGTTACCAAAGCTTACGCAATCGGCTCGGCCGGTTTAGCTGCATTGGTTTTATTTGCCAGCTATACTCAGGAATTAGTTAAAGGCGGACATTTTAATGGATCCTTCTCACTTTCTGATCCAAGTGTTTTAGTCGGACTGTTTATCGGCGGCGCCTTACCATATTTCTTTGCAGCTCTAGCTATGGAAGCAGTCGGAAAAGCCAGCGTTTCCTTGGTCAATGAAATCCGAAGACAATTTAGAGATATTAAGGGAATTATGAAAGGCATTGCCAAACCGGAATATGCAAAAGCAGTCGATATTGTTACCAAAGCCGCGATCCGCGAAATGATTTTACCAACCGCAATTACGGTTTTAGCACCAATTGTTGTCGGATTTGCTTTAGGACCAAAAGCCTTGGGCGGACTATTGATGGGTTCTATTATAACCGGATTATTTATCGGCATCTCTATGACGACCGGCGGAGCAGCTTGGGATAACACAAAAAAATACATTGAAGAAGGAGCTTTTGGTGGCAAAGGAAGCTTTGCGCATCAAGCAGCGGTTACAGGAGACACAGTCGGCGACCCATACAAGGACACAGCCGGACCGGCAATTAATCCTATGATTAAAGTTATGAATATCGTTGCTCTCTTAATTGCAGCCTTTTTAATCTAATTTTTAATTTAAAATTTTAAATTCTTAATCAGATCCTAATGTTTTAATTATTTATTAGAAATTAAGAATTAGAAATTAGAAATTTTAACGTTATGGCAGATATCGGCAAGCTACAATCAACAGAAATTACATTTGAAATGAAACGCGCGTACTTAGATTACGCGATGTCGGTTATCGTTTCCAGAGCTCTTCCCGACGTTAGAGACGGATTAAAACCCGTTCACAGACGCATCCTTTATGCGATGCATGAAATTGGATTAACCCACAGCGCCAAGTATTCAAAGTCCGCCAAGATTGTCGGAGAAGTAATGGGAAAATTCCATCCTCACGGCGACGTGCCAATCTATGATTCTTTAGTCCGTATGGCTCAGGATTTCTCAATGCGCTACCCGCTAATTGACGGGCAGGGTAACTTTGGCTCAATGGACGGCGATCCGCCGGCCGCCATGCGTTACACCGAAGCCAGAATGGCCGCCATTACCACCGAGATGCTTTTGGACATGGAAAAAGAAACGGTTGATTACACCATGAATTTCGACTCGACCTTAAAAGAGCCGGTCTTTTTACCTAGTCTTTTACCAAACTTGCTTTTGATGGGATCCGAGGGAATTGCCGTCGGAATGGCCACCAAAATCCCACCGCACAATTTAAGCGAAGTCATTGATGCGGTCGAGTATTTAATTAAAAAAGCCAAGATCATTACTGAACCCAAAGTCACAGTTACTTCCGAAGTAACGATTGATGAATTATTGGAATTTATTAAAGGTCCGGATTTCCCGACCGCCGGCGCAATTTACGACTGGGCAGAAATTAAAAATGTTTACACCACCGGCCGAGGCAGAATTTTAATCCGCGGCAAAGCCGACATTGAAGACATCGGGCAGGGAAAATCCGCTATTATCATTACCGAAATCCCGTACCAAGTGAACAAAGCCTTGTTAGTCGCCAGAATCGCCGAGCTTGCCAAAGAAAAAAAGATTGAGGGAATTTCCGATTTAAGAGACGAGTCGGATCGACACGGAATCAGGGTTGTCGTCGAACTTAAAAGAGACAGCAGCCCGAAAAAGATTTTGAACAATCTGTTTAAATATACTGCGCTTCAGACCAGTTTTCCGGCCAACATTGTCGCTTTAGTTGACGGCACACCACAAACATTGAATCTTAAAACCATTCTTGAAGAATTTCTTAAACATAGATATTTAGTCGTTAAAAGAAGAAGTGAATTTGAGCTAAGACAAGCTAAGGCCAGACTTCACATTTTAGAAGGATTAAAAATCGCCGTTGATAATATTGACGCTGTTATTAAAACCATTAGGGAATCCAAAGATCAGGATGAAGCTAAGAAAAATTTAATGACTAAGTTTAAACTGAGTGAAATTCAAGCCACTGCCATTTTAGACATGCAACTTCGAAGGTTAGCCGCATTAGAAAGACAAAAAATCGAAGAAGAATACCAAATGGTTAAAGAAACAATCGCTTATCTTGAAGATTTGTTGGCACATCCGGCAAAAATCTTAATCGTTATCGGTGAAGAACTGACTAAGCTTAAGGAAAAATATTCCGATCCAAGACGCACCAAAGTTTACAAAAGCAAAGTCGGAGAATTTTCCGAAGAGGATTTAATTCCCAACGAACCGACCGTAATTACGTTGACTGACACCGGCTATATCAAACGACAAAGCTTAAACAGTTTCCGGACACAACAACGCGGCGGCAAAGGCATTATCGGTATGACCACTAAAGACGAGGACAATATTGCCGATATTAAATATATTGAAACCCACGACAACCTGTTATTCTTTACCAATAAAGGCAAAGTTTACCAGATTAAAGCTTACGAAATTAACGAATCTTCCAGAACCAGCAAGGGCACAGCCATTGTTAATTTGCTAAACATTGAGTCCGGCGAAAAAGTAGAGGCATTTGTAAATTACCGAAAGGGCAACGAAGCCAAGTATGTCTTTTTGACCACCAAAAGCGGCACCGTTAAAAAAAGCTCTTTATCTGAATTTGAAAATATCCGAAGAAGCGGAATTTTGGCAATTAAACTGGATAAAGACGATGAACTGGTTTGGAGTAAATTAACCACCGGCAATGACGACATACTTTTGGTAACAAGGAACGGCAAGTCGATTAGATTTCCTGAAAAATCAGTTAGGCCGATGGGCAGAAACACCATGGGAGTCAGAGGAATCTTAATTAAGAAAGACGCCTCAAACGACCGGGTTATTCAAATGGACGTAGTCAAAAAAGACGCCAAACTGGAAGTGTTTACGATTATGGAAAAGGGCTTGGGCAAGAAAACTCCGGTTGAAGAATTTCATATTCAGGGACGCGGCGGACAGGGAGTAAAAGTGGCTGAAATAACCGATAAAACCGGCAAAGTTGTTTCTTCCATGATTATTCCGCAAAACTCCGAAGAAGTAATTATTACCTCACAAAAAGGGCAGATTGTAAAATTAGAAGTTAACTCTATACCAAAACTTTTAAGAGCAACTCAGGGAGTAATCTTAATGCGCTTTTCCGATAAAACAGATCATGTCGCATCCGCAACGTGCATTGAAAAGTAAATTGAGGCGGCCCGAAGGCCACCGAAATCCCGACTGAAAACTATCAGCGGGATAATTAAAATTATGATCATCGATGGAAGACAAATTTCTTCTGAAATTCTAGAGGACCTCAAAAAAAGGGTGGAAAAACTCAACAAGAAAGGCGTTACTCCAACTATGGCAGTTATTTTAATCGGCGACCAAAAAGCCTCGGCAATCTACGTCAGACAAAAAGAAATAAAAGCCAAACAAGTCGGAATCAACCCGAAAGTTTTTTATTTTGACGACAAAGTAACTAATGACAAAATTGAAAAACTAGTTAAAAAACTAGACAATGATCCAAAAATCCACGGCATTATCTTGCAGCGACCGGCACCACCGCACATTAAAGTTGAAGAAATTGAAGAATCAATCTCACCGATCAAAGAGATTGACGGATTTGGCATTAACTCAATTTATCCTGTTCCGGTGGCCGCAGCCACATTAAAAATGATTGAGAATGCTTATGAAAATTTGGGAATTGATAAACCATTTATTAATTGGCTAAAAAGCAAAAAAGTTGTGGTTATCGGCAAAGGCGAAACGGGCGGCAAAACAATTATTCAGCTATTGCAAAAAAACGGAGTTAAACCGTTTGTGGTTGATTCAAAAACTTTGGACCGTGATAAGGAAATTAAAAAGGGCGACATTGTTATTTCGGCAGTAGGGAAAAGCGGGGTAGTGACAGCTTTGAACTTGAAAAAGGGCGCGATTTTAATTGGCGTTGGAATTTTCTCGGAAAATGGAAAAACAAAAGGCGATTATGACGCTTTGGAAATTGCCAATATTGCCTCCTATTACTCACCAACTCCGGGGGGAGTCGGACCGGTTAACGTTTCCATGCTAATGGAAAATGTAGTCGAAGCTTGCGAAAGCCTCTCTAGGTAGAATTCTCCTTGACAAGCTAAATTAGATATCTTATTGTTAATATATAGTATTTATTCCAATTTATGCCGAAAAAGAAAATTAAAGCAAGCAATGTAAAACGAAGAGTTACAAGAAGAGCTTCTAAAAAAACTTCATTGTTTTCATCCATATTTAGGCTTCCGCATTTTAAACTGTTTTTATCCCTAGCTATTCTTGTTACGTTGGGACTTTCGTTTTTATCGGCTGCTAACAATGGGAAGACCGTGCTTGGCTCTTCTATCTCAGCCTGCGGATCCGTAAGTGGAGAAAAATGCGCCTCTAGCTGTCCTAATGGAACTTCAGATACCAGCACTTGCTCTATGCCTTATCAATGCTGTAAAAAATCTGCTCCAGCCATAACCCCAAAGCCAACGTCAAAACCGATTAAGACCCCAACGCCGACGCCGAAACCAATTGCGTTAAAAGCTCCAACTGGGCTTACTGCGACCACTTCCTGCGCCGGCGATCTTTCATATTCTGCCTTAAGCTCCACCATGGACTTTAAATGGGCTAAAGTCTCCGGAGCAGTAGGGTACAATTTTTATTATAAATTAGGACAATATAATAATTATTCTCCTAAAAACACTACTAGTGCGAGTTATTACTTGGGTAATTTGCCAGTTGGCACAACTGTTTATTGGTATGTTAACGCATACAAAAACGGCTCATTAGGAAATGTTCTAAACTCAAATTCACTAGGCCCCAATAGCGCTGTTGCTTCAAAAGCTACCAATGCCTGTAAGCCTTTACCTGGGAAATTTAATCTATATACCGTATCCACTGATTGCGCAAAAGCTACCGCAGTTGCTCCCACCGATACTGCGTATAACACCTTAAAGTGGAATTATGCCACTAACGCAGAGTATTATACTGTTCATTGGAAATATGCAAAGTCCTCATATCAGAATATTAAAATTGGCGGCCTCGACAAAGACGAATATCCTATCTACTCAGAGATAAATAAAAAGGGAACCGTTATCTCTTGGTACGTTACCGCTACTAATAGATATGGCTCTACTAACAGCTCTGATCCAAAAAAAGTTGGAACGACTAAGGTTCCAAACTGCTACTAGATAAACTTATGCCGAAAAAGAAAATTAAAATCAGAAGAGTGACAAAAAAGAACAGTTCGATTCTCTCCAGGCTTCATCCTCTTAAGGCATTATTTGCAGTCGTGATACTTTCCGCCTTTGGCATTGCGCTTTTTGCGGGCATGAACGCGAATAATAACAAAAGCGTATTGGGAGCTACCACCATTCTTCCCACTGCCTGTTCAGGCTCAGGCAGCAGTGGAGGCTATTGTTTTTACAACAGCGGAGGCGGCTGCGGAAATTTAAAGTTAAGTGGACACTCTGGCTCATGTAGTAGTGTTGGGAGTAACTATGTTTGCTGTACTCCATCGTGTACAGTTGGAAATTATGGATGCTCAACAGGCGGCAATCTTCAAGAATGCACCGGCGCCGCATGGACTCTTATTACAACTTGCACAAAAACACAAACCTGTAAATCTGTCAACAGCTCCTACAATTGCTATAACAATCCTACGCCAACACCAAAGCCAATCTGCACTGCGGGAAATTATCAATGCTCAGGCAGTAAGCTTCAGAAATGTAACACTACCGGCAGCGCATGGACCACCACTAAGACTTGCACAAGCACACAAACTTGTAAATCTGTCAACAGCTCCTACAATTGCTATAACAATCCTACGCCAACACCAAAGAAAACACCAACGCCGACGCCAAAACCGAGCATCACACCAACGCCGAAGAAGATTACATTAAAGGCCCCAACTAACTTAAAAACAACTACCTCTTGTTGGGGCGATGATACTTCCGGCATGAAATTTACGTGGAATAAAGTTTCCGGAGCAACAGGATACAATTTCTTTTCCAAAATAGGACCATATAGCAATTACACCTCTGAATTTACTTACGCAATTACAGGAGCAGCTTTACCAAAACTTAATGTCATGAATAGCTTACCGCCTAACCAAACTGTCTATTGGTACGTTAATGCAGTCGATAAGAATTCCGGCTCAGTAAGTCCTAATAGCGTCATAGCTTCAAAAAAAGCTGTGGTCTGCAAAATTCTACCTGCAAAGTTTAATCTATCCTCTTCGTCTCATGATTGTCCACTAGCTCGTGGGGTCGAGCTTCCTTATCCTCGCATAACCTTAACGTGGGACGTGTCTGTTGGTAAAGATTACTATATTCTTCATTGGAAATATTCAAATTCTTCATATCGGAATATCCAAATTAACGATTACCCGAATTCATACCAATTCAATCCCGATGAAAATAAAAAAGGCACTAAAATTTCATGGTACGTTACCGCATCTAACAAAGATGGTTCCACGAACAGCTCTGATCCAAAAAAAGTTGGAACTGTTACGGTTCCAAGCTGCAACTAGATTAATTTATGCCGAAGAAGAAAATTAAAATCAGAAGAGTGACAAAAAAGAACAGTTCGATTCTCTCCAGGCTTCATCCGCTCAAAGCCTTGTTTGCAGTCGTGATACTTTCCGCATTCGGCGTTGCGCTTTTTGCGGGCATGAATATGAACGCCGGTAAAATAGTACTTGGAGCCTCAACCGCATCTTGTGCATCTCAAGGCGGAACTTGTTACGGTGGATATTCCTGTTCTAACACACAAGTCCTGATCGGCAATGGTCCCAATTCTATTTGCTCCACCGGCGTTTGCTGTAAGCCAAAGCCGACATCCACGTCAACACCGAAGAAAACAGTAACTCCCATTCCTACCTCAACGCCAACGCCGAAGAAAATTACGTTAAAAACACCAACCAATCTTAAATCTACGCCTCTTTGTCTCAACAATTCACAATCCGATATGAATTTAAAATGGGATAAGGTTTCCGGAGCAACAGGATACAATTTTTATTATAAACTTGGAGCATACAGTAATTACTCCGTAATTACTTTTGATGGTACCCCTGGAGTAAATTTGCCGTCGCTTAAGAAGATGACCAGTCTACCACCTAACCAAACTGTCTATTGGTATGTTAATGCATTTAACAAAAACTCCGGCTCAACAAGTCACAATAGCGTTATTGCTTCCGGAAAAACTAAGCTCTGCCAGATGGTTCCTTCGAAATTCACTTTAAATTTCTCTAATTACGATTGTCATCATGATGATAAAAGCGAACTTGCTCCTTTTGCTATTGTAGATACTCCTATAATTAATCTATTTTGGGATTATTCTGACTTTGCAGATAGCTATACTCTTCATTGGAAATACTCTAATTCCTCCTATCACAACATTTCACTTGATAAGAGTGTCGGCTCATACACAATCAATGCAGATGCAAATAAACATGATTCAAATATCTCTTGGTATGTTACCGCGACTAATAAATACGGCTCTACCAATAGCTCTGATCCCAAAAAAGTCGGAACAGTCAAAGTCCCAAACTGCAACTAAATTAATTTATGCCGAAAAAGAAAATTAAGGTCAGAAGGGTAACAAAAAAGAACAGTTCGATTCTCTCCAGGCTTCATCCGCTCAAAGCCTTGTTTGCAGTCGTGATACTTTCCGCATTCGGCGTTGCGCTTTTTGCTGGTATGAATATTAATAACAGCCAAAACGTCTTGGGCGCCAGTACTCAACCGAAAAATATTACCGGTACTGCATCCAGCTGCTCCGGTAATGACGGCATTACTAGACACATCTTATCAGCCATGCAAGGCTGGAATGGGCATAATTACAGCACCACTGCAAACAATAACGATAACGGTCTGGGCTTATACATTGCCCTCAACAGTATTCAGGACAAGGATGTCGCTCGCTTGGGAGATGCCAATCTCTATGCAAGAACCATCGTCGATGCGCTCGGAGACTGGCTAAATCACTGCAACAAGAAAGGTAGCGGATATACACCGCTTCAATGTTCAACTGCCACTATAAATTACATCAATAACAACATCACCAGCTCAAACAGAGGTAATTGTAGTGTTGGTATGAATCTAGCAGGATGCGGCATGAATTCCTCGACATATTGCTCGTTTACTTTCGCTCCCGCTCCAGCACCCGCTACTCCCGTTGCCGCCAGCAGTTGCACCTCAAAACAGGGAAAATGCGTAGCCAACGCTTACGTTTGCAACAACAATAACAATGGAAGCGTTATCGCTAATACAACCTGTTCGGGTAAAACGCCTGTTTGTTGCAAAATACCAACTAAAACTGCATGTTCAGGAACTGGGTATAAATGCACCGGAAGCATTTCCGACTGCACAAGTGGATCACACGGAGCATTAACTACTGCAAAAACTTGCACCAGCGGCTACTGTTGTAAATTACCATAGTTAAAATTATTGACACCTTCTTTAAAATCTTCTAAGATTAGGTTATGAAAGAAAACTGGCCGGGCGCAATTATTGTTTTTTTTATCGTCTTGTTTGTTTACACGAAATTGGCTGGGCCGATTCCGTTTTTTATAAACAGCGTTAACACTACCAAAACCGATCTTTTTACCAGTAATGGCGAGGGGAAAATAACTGCTGTTCCGGATGAAGCCACGGTTGATGCCGGCGTTACTGCACAAAGCCAAACCGTTGCCGACGCTCAAACCAAAGTTAATCAAACAGCTGATAAAATTATTGCCGATCTTAAAAAATTAGGACTTTCGGACAAAGACATTAAAACAACCGATTATTCTGTAAGTCCGAATTACTCAAATGAAGTCGTTCCCATGGGAGCACCCATGATGGCTGGAGGACAACAGACAATTACCGGCTACACAGTTACACAAAACTTGGAAGTAAAAGTTAAGCCGATTGATAAAGCCAATAAAGTAGTTGATACGGCAACTGCTGATGGGGCAAATTTAGTCGGGAACGTGACGTTTACCTTTAGTGATACTCTTCAAAAATCGTTGGAGCAGCAGGCAACCCAACAGGCAGTTAACGATGCTAAGGACAAAGCGCAAACTCTGGCCAATGCTTCCGGAATTCATTTGGGAAAAATCGTTAATGTAGTTGAAAATTCAAATCAACCAAGACCGCTGATGATGACGGCAGGAGTGGCAGAAAAAACTGACCAAACATCAACACCATCAACCAACGTTACTCCGGGAGAAAACACTTTAACAATTGATGTTGTGCTTTACTACGAAACCTACTAGATAATCTGCGGGGAGCTTACAAAATTTTTAAGCTTTCATTCGAACTCTTCAACTACAGTTTTGCATTTTATGACCTTGAGCTGAAAGCGAGAAAATTTTCCGTAAGTGACCTCAGCAGACCTATCTTACTTATTGCCACCATGAAAATGCCTATGAACATCATGCAATTGTCTGTTGGTAATGTGCGTGTAGATCTGGGTCGTGGCGATATTTTTGTGTCCAAGCATTTCCTGAACCGAGCGAATGTCTGCACCGTTGGTTAAAAGATCAGTAGCAAAAGAATGCCGCAAGGTATGGACTGTTGCATCAACGGGAATCCTCGCTTTTCGAACATATTTTTTAACTATCCTTTCTACGCTTCTGACAGTTAATCTCATCTTTTCTCCACCGTTTTCTTCCATTATTTTCCCGGAATATCGGATAAATAAGGGCTTAAAAACATCCTTTCTTTCATTCATGTATCTTTTTATCCAATCGGACGCCCGGTCGGAAACAAATACTAACCTTGCCCTCCCGCCTTTTCCAATAACGCCAAATTCTTTTCTTTCTATATTTACCTGTTCATGATTTAATTTTGCCAACTCGGAAACACGAAGACCGGTGGAGAAGAGTAGCTCTAAAATCGCCCTATCCCTAAGTCCCTCTTCGTTAGATGTGTCAACGCTTGTTACCAAACGGTCCACCTGTTCCTTTTCTAAAAATTTTAGGCTTCTTGATTCGGTTTTTGGCAAATCTATTTTTGAAGGTTCAAGCGTTTGGTAATCATTTTTTATTAAAAATCGTAAGAACGAACGAAGTGCAATTACGTAATAATTTTGCGTTACCCGCTTTAGCGTCATGTTCTTACTATCAACTCTATTAGCTAGAAATACTCTGTATTTTCGGATTGTCTGTAAATCCAAATCTTTTAGAGATTTTCCGGGTAGGGTAGTGTCAAACCATTCATTGAAAACGTCTAGATAGTGCCGGTAATCACGAATAGTCAGTTTTGAACAATTTTTCTCGATCTCCAAATATTCTAAAAATTGGTTTATAAGTTCAGGCAAAGCTTCGTTATTCATATAGTGACTAAAGTTTATTTTACGACGTGAAAATGTTGTAAAATAAACTTTAATTATGCGACATTAAGATGTTGCATAATTTTATTATGCGACGCGGTAACAACGTTTGTCAAGAACTTCACTATCGCTTTCGGGTTGACAATAAACAGAATAAAATTCATACTAAATATATACTATGCGGGACAAATATATCGAACTCATCAAGGAATACATAAAAGCAAAGCCGGAATATAAAACTGTTCTTAACGAAATAAAAGCGGATGTCTTAACGATTGGCGCGACCGAAGAGGAATTTGATGAAGCAATCAATCAAATGACCGATGCCGAGACTGCCAAGCTGATTCTTGGCGGACCTCAAGATAGGGTAATTGAGCAGCCACCGGCGCCGGCTACAATGCCAACACAAACCACAATGCCCCAAGTACAACAACCGGCAGTTGCCAAAACCGCAGAGCCACATCAACTTGCACAACCGCCGCAACAGCCAAAACCGGCTCCGGCTAATTATCTTAAAAAATTAACGCCGCTTATTTGGTTTGCCAGAGACCGAATCCTTACCAAAAAGAAATATTTTGCCGCCGGCTTAGCGGTATTAGTAATCATCTTTGTGCTTATTTTAAGTCTTGGCAAAAAAGACGCTTCGAAAATAGCTGTTAATAATTTGCCTTCTATAAAAATCCCAATCGTTGACGGCGGAACAATTCCGTTGGTTTATGCCACCAGTCAGACAATTGATTCTAATAAAATTTTTTCCGTAAAATCTAATAACGTCCAGCTGACGGTAACCACTAAGCCTAAAAAAGAAGTATTGGGATTTTTTCCTTACTGGATGTTGCCAAATCAAGATCAGATTGATCTGGCACCATTAACCTCAATTAGTCTTTTTGGTCTTGAAGTCGATGGTAACGGCAATGTTATCACCGGAAACGCAGATGATGACGTTAGCGGCGGCTGGGCGATGTGGAGAGATCCAAAACTTGACGATCTTCTAAAACGCGCTAAAGACGAAGATGTAAAAATTTACTTAACTTTAAAATGCTTTGACAGCTCAAATATTGAAAAAATAGCAACCAGTGACGACGCCCAAAAAACTTTAATTGCCAATGCTTTATATTTCGTTAACTCCAAAGCGCTGGACGGAATAAATATTGATTTTGAATATGTCGGTAATCCTACGGACGAAGTCCGCAGTGGATTTACCAGATTTATCACTAATCTTAACGCCGAGCTTAAACGCCAGGTTCCAAATACCGTATTAACTATTGATACATATTTAGTTTCCGGTTCGGAAAAAGGAATTTTTGATATTCCAATGCTGGCCAAAAATTCCGATGCTTTTGTCATTATGGGTTATGATATGCATACTCCGCTTGGCGAGCCGGGTCCGGTTTCGGCCATGGGAGGAGTCACTAATATCATTGGCTATGTCCAAAATTATTTAGAACAAGTTGACGCTTCGAAATTAATTCTGGCGGTGCCTTATTATGGATATGACTGGCCGGAGACGCAAGCCTCACCATCAGCCGACATGGTTAAAATTTTGCCTTACGCCGAAATTATGACTCAAAGCCAAAACCTGCAGCTTAATTGGGATGACACTTCCGAAACGCCATCCTTTACCTACAACGACGATGCCGGACAGCCAAGAATTGTCCATTTTGATAACGTGAGGTCTTTAGGAATTAAATATGACTTTATTAACCAAAAGAATTTACGCGGAGTCGGAATTTGGGCATTGGGCTACGACGGACAAAACCAGGATTTGGAAAAATTATTGATTGATAAATTTATAAATCAATAAGTGCCGAATTGACAAGCTAATTGTTTTAATGTAGTCTAAAATTATGGGAATTGATAATGTAGGATTATTGCCGCAAGCGCATCCGGAACCCGGAATAGGCATTCCGGATCGACCAACTGTTCCAAATTTGAGAAAACATCCGCAAATCAGCCGCCGCCAGCCCTTACGCGAAGAACCTCCTGTAAATGCTCCCCGGAAATTTATGCCTTCGGAAATCACACGCGCACCTATTGCCGATTTCTTTTTAGGAAGACTTAATACCGGAAATGGAGGCATAGAAGTACCAGATATGACCAGAGACGCTATACTCGGAACTTTAGGATATCCAACAGCAAATATACTACAAAACCGCCAAGCAGCTACAGCTCTTCAAGAAGTTTTGGATGATCTTACTACAACAACAGATGCAGTTCTAAAAACCGTTGACAAGAGAGGTTTAACTCGTTATAGAGGTCTTAATCGAGGTACTCTTGAAAAAGTTTCCACTGAAATGCCGGCCGGAGATTCCTCAGTTAGCCAAGCAGATACAGCCCAAAGAATAAAAAACGTTGACGCAGCCCTAGCGCAGCACGCAGATCAATTACCACCTACTTTGCGGCCAGCTACACCTCCAACTACTGCAAAATAAATAAAAATCCTCTATAATTAACTTATGGCACAAACAAAAAAGGGAAAGTGCAATTGTCCATGCCACGGGATGTTTGGCGGAAAGCTAAAATGTCCCAAATGCTGGCTGACTTGCATTCTCAAAAAGAAATAATTTTTAACTTCTTTTTTATTCATTACTGAAGGCTTCAGAAGCTGTTATAGTCGTTTGTATAGTCTTTTCCCCTACGAATCCAGGCCCATTCTTATTCCGCCGGCCTTCTATTATCATTCAAGCCCATGCCAAGGTGGGAAAAAAGATAAGCTTAGGGGAAAACACGCTTTTGAACAATTTTGACGTATTTTGCTTCACTTTGAGGCTAAGAGACGTCAATAATTGCAATAATTCACAAAATTTAGCCTCATTTAGCCTCAAAAAATAATAATTTATCAACCCCATAGTAGGGGAGAGCAGAAATTTTCTAAACCGTTTAAAAATAGAGAATAATTCACAAGTGGAGAATAAACATCCGAAAAAATTATTGAATATAACGTCAAATAATGTAAGTCCAAGAACCACTTCTCCCAGGTTTTGAGCCTGAGTGATGTCGTAAAAGTATTATTGTACGACATAATCAATTTCTCTCTTCCGGGGGCTTTCTGTTGCTTATTTTTCCTATACCACAACATGGAGAGAGATGAAGACAATAATAAAGCACTAAATCAACAACGCTACTCTCTATGTACTCTTACGCTATCAATTATTTGCTTGTAAACACATCCTTCTTCAACAAGCGCCTCTCTCCCCGAAGTTTTTTAAACAGCGTTAAGTTTAGAGCCTTATATCAATCTAATCGTGTGATTTTAGCCTCGAAAATGCGTGATTTAGCATATTGTTAATACCAAACTAAGGAGAACAGAGCTCCGCATCCAAACACTCATTCGTATTTTTTTCGTATTGAAGCTGATCTACCTGCACCGTAGATGGAACATTCTTACGAGGCGAGGACGTAGCCCTCGCGAGGAAGTAAGTGTGTTCGGTGTGAAAAGTGAAGCATATTCTCCGTGAAAACTAAGAAGTTATCCACATTAGCCGCGACTAGCGTCCTATAATTTTAGAACAGTTAGGTATATCAAACTATATCATGTCTTATAGTTTAATCAATTCCCGACCCCATAAAACTCTCCCTACTTCCCTCTTCCCTATTTTTATTCTTAATAAATTTTGTGGCGGAAACGTAAAAATTGAAGCTAATTTAACCAAAATTCGTAAACAAAACGAGGAAAATAAAAGCAATTACCGTCAGCCAGAAATACTCAAGGATTACTCCCCTAAACAATCTCTTTTCAAACCAGGCTTGGGTTAAACCAATCAAAACATAAAATATTGCCGATAAAAAAAGCGCTAATACCGTCGGCGAGCTTGGCCTAAACCACAAAAACACAGCTACTTCTACTAAACATATTGTCAATGATAAAACCCAAAAAATCTGCGACAGAGGATTTCTGTCAAGCGTGCAAACCCAAATCGACTGCAAAACAAAAAGGAAAGTGTAAATGAAGATTAAAAACAAGGTCATAAAAACATTAATATGAAAAGAAAAAACAACGTTTGAAAGAAAAAAGAACGAAAGCAGCGTTAAAACAAGTGAAACGGTTCTGGCTCCGGACAAAAGAGCAATTGTTCTGATTGCCGAAACAGTAAAAATATTCTGACTTAAATAAAGCGAATAAAGTCCTAAAGCATAAAGACTGGTAATTCCAACTCTGGTGATAAGTCTTGCCGGCACCAAAAGATAGAAAAGCCCGATGGAAAGACTGTACAAAAACGGAAGGATAAAAACCTGAATATTAAAATTGTCTTTAAGATCCTCCTTTAAGGCAATGAACAGAAACAGCGAGGTAAGAATTGATAAAACGAAAACGATCGAAATGGCCGACTTCCCTAAGATATATTCCGAAATAAAAAGTCCTAAGCTTAAAATAATTACCGAGACAATAAGCTTTTGCCTTTTGCTGGTTAAAAACCGGGAGATAAAATTTCCTATTTTTTTCTTTTGTCCCCTACTGTTGTTGCCTACTTTCTTTAGGTTAAACATAAAACTTACTGAAGATTTGTGTAAACTTTTTGTACATCATCCAGTTCTTCCAAGGTATTGATAAAATTTTCGATTTTACTAAGCTTATCTTCTTCAACTGAAACAGTCACCACGGGCTCCCTGATGAGCTCTGCTTCCAAAACTTCGACCGATGCTGCCGTTAGCGCATCTTTTATTTTTGTCAGTGTCTGTAAGGACGTATAGATAAAAACTTCATCCCCAACTTCTTCAATGTCTTCGGCTCCTAAGTCCAAAGCAATTGAAAACAAATCGTCAAAAGACTTGCTTCCTTTTTTGGCAATAATCCTGCCGATGTGCTTGAATTGATAAGAAACCGAGCCGGGTTGGCCAAAAGAGGCATTAGCCTTATTAAAAATGCTTTTCACTTCCGGAGTGGTACGCATTGGATTATCGGTTACCGCTTCAACAATTACCGAAACGCCTCCCGGAGCAAAACCTTCGTAAATTACTTCCTGAAAATCAGCCGTGTCTTTTTCCGTAGCCCTTTTAATTGCCCTTTCAATATTTTCCTTGGGCATGTTTTCCCCTCTGGCGGTATCGATAGCCAATCTTAAGCGAAAATTTGATTCAGGATCGCCTATTCCTCCACCCTGTTTAACAGCGATAGTTATGGCGTTGCCAAGCTTGGTAAAAGTTTTACCACGCTTTTGGTCATTTAAACCCTTTTGCCTTTTTATTGTTGCCCATTTTGAATGTCCGGACATAAAAATTACCAATACTACCAATTTCAAATACTACAAATATTTAAATATTGGATTATTGGTACTTATTGGTAGTATTTGTAGTATTGCATGCTATTATACCTTTTCTGTATTGACTTTTGCAATAAAGATAGTGTAGAATTTGTCAATCTTTTACCCCACATGACATTAAAAAATCAAGCAATTCAAACAGCGCTGGAAGGAAATTGGCAGGAAGCAATTGTCCTGAATAAATCCATCCTTAAAGAAGATCCCGCCGATATTGACGCTTTAAATAGATTAGCCTTGGCATATGCCATCTCAGGAAAACCAAAAGACGCCAAATCTGCTTATCAAAAAGTTTTAGAACTTGATCCTCTTAATCCAATTGCGCTTCGAAATCTTAAAAAACTTAAAGACAAAGGCTTGGATCTTGCAAAAAGCAACCTTGTAAACGGTTGTATAAACAATAAGTTCCTGGAAGAACCGGGCAAAACTAAAGTCGTAGAATTGGTAAACATTGCCCAACCAACAATCGTTGAAGTGCTTAGAACAGGACAGTTTCTTGATTTAAGCATCAAAAGATTAAAAATTTTTGCGCTTGAGGGAACACAATATATTGGTGTTTTACCGGACGATATTGCCAGAAGATTAATTAAATTTATAAAACACGGCTGCAAATATGAAGCCTATGTTAAATCATCTAATCAGCATAAAGTTACCATCTTTATAAAAGAAATAAAAAAGACAGCCAGATACAAAGACCAACCATCCTTTACTTCAATCACCGATTCCCCGTTGGCGCTCGATAAGGGAGGAAAAATAAAAGCGCACCTTGAGAATCAAAGAATAAAAGATGCGGAAATTGAAGATGAAACTGAGGAAACTCCGGAAGACTACGTAGAAGAAACTACCTAAGAAGAACGGGAGTGGAAAATTACCCTATCTTTATCCAAGCTTCTTTTTACATCTTTAATTGCCGGTTTTTCGTTTACGTTTTTTGCGGACTTAAGAGCTAGAACAAACGAAATAATAAAAAGAACAACTAGTATTAGTATAAACATATTAAAATTTGGAGCCGCCTGCTCCATCCTTACCTATTGTAATTATAACATCCGCCATTCCCCTTTTGTCAGATTTTTCTGTTTTAAATCCGAGATAATCGCTTAATTTTTTAACCGTATAGGATTTATTTCCGTAATAAACGATCTTAGAGACTTGAGCTATTTCATCTGAAGTTGAAATTAGAACAACATTCCCCCCAATATTCGTAACTAGCGCTGCTAATCTCCCGCCAATTCCGTAAATACCGGCTGCATTAATTATTTGCACGCTCTGATTCTCCTGATAAACCGAAGGGTCGGAAAAAGATAGCGAAATTAAAGTCGACTGCTGGGCAGCATTAAGATCCGGTGATAATTCTCGTTCCTTAACGTTATTTGCGGAAACTGTTTCTGAAAAAATAAAAAGTCTCAACGCATCCAGAATTGTCAAACCACTTAAAGGTTTACCCAATGAAAAAATTGATCCAAAAATAGCCGGTGGTATCTTGTCATTAACTTCTTTAATGCTGATTTTCCCATCGACAGGAATTTCTAGTAATTTCGTAAGATCCTTCGAACTGTTAATATCAAGTATCGAAAGAGATTTCCCCTGAGGAGAAAATGCGACTACCCTGCTGCTTTTTTGCCCGATAAAACTGACTATAAAATTATGTGTCCCGTCAAATTTACTTGTTTTTACAATAAGAAAAAATTTAAAGAGAATTGATAAAATAATTAAACTTAAAACAAGCACAACAAATAATCCCGCCAGTTTTAAATTGGAATTTTCCGGTTTTTTTCTTTTTATCATGACTGGTAGTACCCTGCCCATCGCTAAAGCGCTGTCCGAAGAACATCGGACCAAGCTTTTAGACGGGTTTCTTTTTCTTTGCGACTATTTCGGGCATAGTATAAACAGGCGCGCTTCCGAAGCTATTGTTTTTTGCTTCTCTGTCTTTTTTTTGTTTCTTTTTATCGCCTTTATAAAATCCGCCAAAGCTTCCCATAAAATCACCTCCTAATAATAATGAAACCAATTTTTGAATTTAAAGTCAACCCTGTTAAGCAATATAGCTTAACGGGATTGCTGTTCTAAATAACTTAAAACGCTTTGCAGCTCATACGGAAGCGGGCTCTCAAATTCCACTTTCTCCCCCGTCTTTGGGTGAAAAAAGCTAATTTTTTTAGCATGAAGAAAAACTCTTTCCAAAATTTTCCGGTCATCCCTTGAAGTTTTTCTTCCCGCATATAAAGAATCCCCGAAAATCGGATGATTAAAGTATTTTAAATGGACTCTGATTTGGTGCGTTCTGCCGGTTTTAGGATTTAACTCCAAAAGCGTAAATGGTTTTTCAAATGTTTTTACCACTTTATAATAAGTAGTTGCTTCTTTTCCGCCTGCTAAAACGCCGAACCTTTTTCTGTTCCAGGGTAATCTTCCGATAGGCACAATAATTTCCCCTTCCGACACATCTATGCGACCGTGAACTAAGGCGACATAAGTTTTATTAACCTTTCTGTCTTTAAATTGAGCTTGTAAATTTTCAAAGCTGCTTGGGTTTTTCCCGACAATTAAGATTCCTGAAGTTTCTTTATCAATGCGGTGCACAAACCCGGCACGCTGATAAAAATCGGATTCCTTATCCGCCGTAAGCCACGCTTGATTATTCTTGAATTTTTCTTCCAAATAATCTTGCACCGTAAATTCATCTTTCGTAGTATCTGCTTTATTAACGGTTACACCCGAAGGCTTATCGAGCACGAGAAAATCCTGATCTTCAAAAATAACTTTAATATCACTCATTTTTTAAATAAAAATTTGTCCATTATTTCCTGGTTCACCAGAAGAATTAAAGAGGAAAATAGAATAATTAAAATTAGAATATTCTCTATGCTCAAAAAAGAAAAGCTTTTAATATTTAAAAATAAATTTATCAGAAAATACAAAGAAGAAATTATGGCCGTAAAAATTAAGGCTAAACTTCCATCTTTTATCTCTCCTCTATTGGAAAAAGGATAGATGATTTTTACAAATAACAATAATAGTAAAATAGATACAATTAAAAAAATATTGTCAAATAAGCTGACTTTTCCAAGATGAATTAAAAAATTTCCAATATACCCCAGCGGCATTACTCCCATAAATGCAAATGTAAATAAATCAAGCATTTTGCCTATTGGCATCTTTTTATAGTTTGCCCACAGAACAATAAAAAGCTCCGCCGAAGCGATGCCGCCCATAAGCGAAAGGCCGGGAAAATAAGGTATAGCTAAAAAACCTAATAGATTAAATAGTTTCGGATCCGGATGAATTAAGACGAAAAATAATCTTGCAAAAAACAATGTTACAAAACAAGTTAAAAAAGCTAAACTGAATATCTTTTCTATCGAAACGTCTTTTCTGGCAATTACAAAATCATCCCGCGCAATATAATAAAGCACGTACAGAAAAATTAAAAAACAAATAAAAAGTATTAAAATCATATCTTTAATCCCTGTCTGTAATAATCCTGATTACCGCAATAATTAATACCACAATTCCCATTCCTGTAATTACCACTTTTACGCCAATTAAATCCGACAGTCCTCCGACTACAATTACCGGAATTATCGACATTACTCCGATTAGAGTATTAAGTACTCCATACACTTTACCCCTGGACTCATCGCTGGTTTCTTCCTGAAGCACTGTATTCGCCGGGACAAAAACCAGAGACGTGGCGATCCCTAGTATAAATGCCAAAACTACCATAATATGCACCATGTTTATTTTTAGGAAATGCGGGAGGTAAAAATTTATTAGATGAACTATGTCTCTTGATTCGACTCTTGAACCAAAGGGCAACAAAAGAATGGAAATTCCCATCAGGAAAAGTCCGATTTTTGTCAATAATCCTCTTGGATGTTTATGCAGAAAACTTCCGATTACCAAAGCACCAAGCGCCAACCCGATAATTGCCGGTGTTATAAAAAAAATCGGGAAACTTTCGACCTTTATTTTTAAAACGTGTTCCGCGTAACCCGGACCAATCGCCGCCAAAACGTAAATTAAGATTTGTACCAATGTTAAAGAAAAAAGAGCATGTGATAATTTTTTTGATTTTGATATTAAATCAAGAACAACTTTAATTTCTTCTTTAAAACTTAAGGCTACTTGATTAATTTCAAGCTTCTTGGGCTCAACTTGTGCTTTATTTATTTTAATCAGAGCCGCAAAGATTCCGGCAATTAGAAAAAGCGCTGTTAGAAGAACAAAAATATTTGTTTTACCGAACATTAAAAGAATTGGGCCGGATAACGCATAAGCCAGAAAGATTGAAGCGTAGACTCCCATCCCGAATAAGGCGTTTGCCGAAAGGAGTAAGTCTTTCTTAACCAAGAGCGGAATTATCGGAGTTTCTGCCGGAATAAAAAACTGTGTTACCATGGCCACACCGAAGGTCGCTAAGTAAACAAGCCCCAAACTTCTGTAAAAAAAGGCCAGTGGCAACACGATTAGAGCTCTAATTAAGTTTGTTCCGATAAGAACGCTTTTTTTATTCCATCTATCCACCATTACTCCCGCCAAAATTCCAAAAATTAACGCCGGCAGAGTAAAAGCAATTACAACTCCCGAAACTGCGGTGTTTGAATTGGCAACGCTAAATACAACGATTAAAAGGGCGAAGTTAAAAAGATTCATCGAGAACTGGGAGAAAAATTCTGAGGCAATCAAAAACAGGAATGGTCTAATACGAAGAGTCTTTAAAATAAGATTGTCTTTCATATGCTATTTATTGAGCTTTTTCTGTGTAAGCTCCGGTTCTAGTGTCAACGCGGACCTTATCCCCTGTTTTAATAAATGGAGGTACTTTGACTGTTAATCCGTTTTCAAGCGTTGCGTCTTTGAAAACATTGGTCGCCGAATTTCCCTTAACTCCCGGAGCGGTTTCCGTAACAATCAGGACTACTTTCGGCGGAAGCGTAACCGAAAGAGCTTCATCGCCCAAGAAACTGATTGAGTAAGTTTCGCTTTCTTTTAAATATTTGTCTCCTTCGATAACATTTAGCGGAACGCTGATTTGCTCAAAGCTTACGGGATTCATAAAATAAGCGCTGTCGCTATCCCTGTAAAGGTATTGATGGTCTCTTTTTAAAACAGTGACATCGCTTACCTTGGCAGTGTTGATAAAACTTTTTTCAGTGGTTGATCCGGATCTTAAATTTTTGACTTTAACTTTAATATTGGCCGATCCCCGCCCAACCTTAATGTGCTCGTAAGATAAAACCTGTAACAGGCTTCCGTTTTCTTCAAAAATTATTCCGGCTCTAAGCTCTTGAACTCCAATCATGATAATAAGTTTAGCACAGTCCTTACCCCGTGCCCAGTTCCTCCTTTAGGTGAGATATCTGTTGATTTTGAAACAAACGCCGGTCCGGCAATATCCATGTGCGCCCAAGGTTTATTTCCGACAAATTCTTCCAAAAAAAGTGCTGCTGTTATTGCTCCGCCGTATCTTGAATTTGGAATATTGGCAATATCGGCAACGTCACTTTTATTCATCTTCTTATATTCTTTCTCCAGAGGCAACTCCCACATTTTTTCCCCGGCTGTAAAAGCAGCTGATTGAATTTCCTTGGTTAAATCGTGATTGTTTGAAAAAAGTCCGGTGATGTCGTTTCCCAATGCCACCATGCATGCACCGGTTAGCGTTGCAAAATCCAAAATTTTAGTTGCGCCCTCTTTAACCGCAAACGAAAGACTGTCCGCCAAAGTTACCCGCCCTTCGGCATCGGTATCCAAAATTTCGATTGTCTTGCCATTCATAGCTTTAACAACATCGCCGGGAACAAGCGATGTTCCCGAAATTAGATTTGGAGTTGCGGCGATAACGCCTATTACCGGAAACTGCGGTTTAATTTCCGAAATAACCGAGAAGACGGAAAGAACAATGGCTGCCCCGGCCATGTCCATTTTCATATCCTGCATATGATCTCCACCTTTAACATTAATACCACCGCTGTCAAAAGTTATTCCCTTGCCAACCAATGCCAATTTTTCTTTGCTTGAACTCTTATCCGGCGTGTATTCCAGAAAAATAAACTTGGGCTCCACATTCGTGCCCGCTGCTCTGGCAATCCCCAAGAATGCTTCCATTCCTAACTTTTCAGCCTCATTTTTACCAAAAATCTTGCAGGAAATATACTTCGGATCTTTTTTAGCAATACTTAGTGCTAAAGCTGCTAAGTACGTTGGTGTAGCAACTGCAGCTTGTTCATTAACTAAATCGCGGGCCAAAATTGTGGCATCAGCATAAAGCTTAGCCTTTTCAATTCCATTTTGAACATCTACCGAAACCTTACCGGAAATAATAACCGTTGAAAATTCTTTATTTTGATCTTCTTTTGTTTTGTATTTACTGAATTCGTAAGCGCCTAAAAGTAAGCCTTCTCCAACCATTTGTGCCGTTAAAAAAGAAGAAAGCGGGGTTTCATCCTCTCCCGGCAACTCTAAAGCGATTGAAGCAATCTTCTTCTTCATTTTGCCGGAAATTAAACCGGCTGCGCGCCTTAAATCGTCGGCGATAAATTCCGATTTTCTACCAAGTCCTAAAACAATAATTCTTTTGGCTAAAAACGTGCCGTCCTCCGGGAAAAAACTGAATGACTCCCCTCTTTTACCTGTAAACTTAGCGATTTCTAAAACTTTTGAGATTGAACCGTTAAGAAGACTGTCTGCACTTTTGAGACTTGCAAGCGCATGAAACTTTTGTGTTTTTTCCTTATCATTTTGGAAAGCAAAAACTAAAATGGCATCTGCGGAGATTTTATCCAAAGAATTAACAGAATACTCAAATTGCATAATGCCTATTGTAGCATTCCGTGCTTAAAAAATAAAGCCTAGCAGGGATTATAATTTTCATCAATCAAATCCATATTTGAAGTTACAGGAATAAATAATTTCTCCCGAAGTAAGTAAGATCCTACTTTTCTTAATTCTTCTATCCTAGCGCTAGACATAAAGTCTATAGAAAATACAACAATCTCGGCTTTAAAACCAGTCGGTTTAGTAATCAATGTTCCTGGTATAATTTCAGTCCTTAATCTATCACGTTCTTTTGGAAATACGCCTAATCCAAATTCACGTATCAGTTGCTCTGCCAAGAGCCAGCCCGCCAACTTGTGTTTGGCATATCTCGCTGTAACTAGATATGATTTTGTTAGCAAATCTATCGCAAAACCTCTTAGATGCGAATCTGAATCATTTTTATCAATTAATCTTTCTCGTGCTGCAAGAGTAAGATTTCTCATTTTCTGCACTTCTCCTAAAAACCCGCTCTTTGAAATTGTTTCAAACGGATTCTTTATTTCTGGTATTGCAGCATCAAATTCTTCAGCTACAACTTCTCGGGTCGAAAGATGATCCCATCTTAGAAATGCAAGAGTAATTGCAGTATTATCATCCACTCCTACATCTGGAAAATTATGCCTGTAAGCTGCAAGTAAAGCATCTATTTGCGGCGCGGCATTTCTTTTTAAATCATCCAATCTACTTAAATTTCCATTTCCCGGCTGCAAGGATCTACTGTCGAAAGCTACTTGAACATTTGGTCCTAGTTTTTCCATAAGGGAAATTATAGCTTACGTAAGGTTGCATGTCAACTATAGGACCTTATACGGGGCCTAATTGTGGGCGAAGAGGTACATGCTCCGCTTCGCGTCCAGCATCGCGCTTTGCTTGATACATGCATACGCAGTATCTCGTGCTGAGGCACTCGAGATTCTCACCTTTCAGGTTCGAATACCTTTGTGGGCGAAGAGGGATTCGAACCCTCAAGACCTTGCGATCAATAGTTTTTGAGACTATCGCGTATACCGTTCCGCCACTCGCCCGCAGCATAGATTATATCAAAAAATTGATTGAAGAGTCACAAAAAATTATACTAATCCATCGAGCAGTGCTTTAGGACTAGTATAATTTTGTATTAAAACTTTGCGTTAACAAAATTATAATGCTGGTGTTCCAACTATTGGCACTTCGGGTTCAGGCGCTGGCACTACCGGTGCGGTAGGTTCAACGACTGGCGCAACTGGTTCCGGTGTTGGCATAGCCGGTGGAACAACTACTGCTGGATCTTGAACTGGCGGAACAACTGGCTCAACTGGTGTGGCTGGTACTCCCGCCGGCTGCATTGGATCAGCAACTGGTGCTACTGGTTGTGTTTGATTATCCATTAATTAAATTCACCCCCCCTCCAATTTAAAGAATTACTCACTTAATTAATCATAACCATAAAAACTTGGGGAAAGCAATACCCTTATTCGGAGTGTCTATTCGGCCATGGCCGTTGTAAAACGCTCCGTAAGCCGTATTCGCATAGAATTGAAAAGGCGAACGGTAAGTTTACTCGGCCTCGCGTTTTTTCTCAACACTGAAGAATTTAATTCTGTCGCCGCGGAACAAAAGATCTACTTCGCCCATCGGACCGTTTCTATGCTTGGCAATTGCCAGCTTAGTGGGAATAACATTGGAGGTAACTTCGGCATCTAACCGATACAAAAACATAACAACGTCGGCATCCTGCTCGATTGCTCCCGATTCTCTAAGATCCGCCAACTGCGGTTTTCTTTCTCCCCGATGCTCGACTGCCCGGGAAAGCTGGGAAACTGCCAAAACCGGAATCTTCAATTCCCTGGCTAAATTCTTTAATCCTTGGGAAACAATTGAAACCTCCTGAACACGGCTATCGTAGCGCCTGCCGGGATCTGCCAGCTGCAAATAATCAACAACCAAAAACTTTATTCCCTGCTCCAGCTGAAGCCTTCTGGCTTTTGTTCTCATTTCCGAAATTGTAATTCCGGGAGTATCATCAATAAAAATTGGCGCGTCTGCCAGTTCTCCCATGGCTTGAGAAAGTTTGGTAAAATCGGACTCTGTTAATCTGCCTGTTTTAAGTCTCCAGGCATCAACGTCCGCCTGTCCCACCAAAAGCCTGTCCACCAATTCTTCCTGACTCATTTCAAGAGAAAATATACCAACCGGAATCTTTTGCTCTATGGCCATATTTTGAGCCATATTAATAATCATGGCTGTTTTACCGGTACCGGGGCGCGCCGCCAAAACAATTAAATTTGACGCCTGCATTCCGGAAAGAATATTGTCCAAATCGACAAACCCTGTTTGCACTCCTCTAAATCCTAAACCCTTTTTATGCAACTCATCAATGCGGTCAAAACTTTCAGCCAGACCCTCTTTAATTGCCGTAAATCCCCTGATATTATGACCTTGCGAAATGGCAAAAATTGAACTTTCCGCTTTATCCAAAAGCTCCGGCACTTCACTATCTTCTTTAAAAGCTTTTTCGGCAATTTCTGTTCCAACGCTAATTAAACTTCTTTTTGTTGAAGCCTCACGGACGAGATCTGCGTAATGCTCAATGTTTGCGGCTGTAGGCACGGAATTTACCAGCTCCGAAATATAAGCCGAATCGACTTTCTCGCCGTTTCTGGTTTTTTTGAGTCTTTGGGTTAAAGTAATAACGTCAATCGGTTTTCTTTCTTCATACAAAGACAGCATTGCGTCATAAATAATACCGTGGATATCGTTGTAAAAATCTTTCGGGGAAAGAATTTCCGAGACTAAACCAATCGAATCCTTATCAATAAGAATCGCGCCTAAAACGCTTGTTTCTGCTTCGTCATTATGCGGAGGAGATTTAAGTTCTGCCATATCATTTATTTAGTATTAAGACTTTAGTAGAAAACTGCCGATTTATCAAGAAGCAAAATTACCAAGTGGCCGGCGGAACATCTTTTGGAACATTTCTCGTAGCTCGAAGTCCGTCGCTCTCTAATTTCGCCAGCGTTCTCTCTGTATTTGCCAAATCTTCTGCAACAATTTGTTCTTCTCGTGGAGTTTTTGGTTTCGATCCACGCAACAATTGAAATCTACGAGCCGTTTCCGCAGCCGTATATGCTCTTGGTTCTGCTGCTGGCTGCTCTGATTCTGAACCCTCACCTATTACGTGAGGCATTTCTGATCCGATTTGTGCTTGTCTACCTTCTATAAAAAGATATGACCGAAAAGTACCAGTTGTTCCATCGGGTCTAGCCACTTCATCAACTATTACTTGCAAAATTTCTGGCGAACCTTCTTCTTCTTTCATAAATCGAATATATTACTGCAGGTATTACTTGTCAACGGGGAGATTTTAGGCAGCTTGGTCAAAAGATGCGGAGAACCGTATTCTCATATCAAAAGCATTTCCCTGTGTTACAAGAATAGGATCTTCGTTAATTGCATTGTCTTTCCCACATAGTGGCTCAACGCAAACAGAGCCGCCAAGAATTTCTGACCAGACATTCAAATATTTAATTACAGGTTTATCGCTAATGTCTTCTATCGTTATCGCTCTTCCTGGAACATGTACAGTTGTTTTACCAGCATAGTCATATAGCTTATCTGGAGGATTCTTATCCCAATTAACTATTGCTGCATTAAATTCAGGAATTCCATCAATGCTCATTTTGCTCTTGTCATTATTAGCAATCTCAAAGTACGGATGAAGCCCTGGGCTAAGAGGAAGAGGTAAATCTTCATTTCCAGTATTTTCAACATGGAGATTATAGATAAGGCTTCCGTCTTCTTCTACTTCCACTGTTATTGATGCTGCAAATGGATAAGGATATTTTTCTCTTGCTTCTGGTGAAATTTGTTTAGAAGACAATCTCATTACAACTTTATTTCCTGTGCTTTTCTCAGCATCAATTGTCCACATTGAATTTCTACCAAAACCATGATTGGGTCCTTTATCTCCACCTTCTCCATAATATGGGAAAAGCGTAGGAATTCCAGTTCTTCTAATAGTTTTTGCTACGTCAAGAATATTTTCAAAATCTCCTTGTGGATTTTTTACTTGCCAGCTCGTTATATATCCACCATCAGGATTTATGCCAACTTTGGTTCTCTCGGATTCTATTTGGAGTTTATCAAAGACTCTCCTGTCTTGATCGGGTGGTAAAAGACCACCTGCTGTTGCTTCTGGCATTAATGAAATTATACCATAACGAATTATTTGAGGCTAAATCATACTGTTCTAGTTAGACGAGGATTTGGACATCCATCTCTTCAGGGAGTTTATCTTCTGCCAAAGCGATTTTCGAAGAAGTTACTGCCGCGTCTTTACCCAAAGTTTTCGCTCCCTCTTTGGCTTTTGCTCCGTAAAGAATAACCACCTTTGGCTCCATTGCGGTAATAAGGGTCTGATTTAAATCAACATCCGCATCTAATATTAAAATTTCATACTCCCCTACTTTTTCCGCCGAAATTTTTGTTAGAGAACTTGTTTTTGCAATCAATGTTGCAACATTTCCCGATGTTAATACAAACATTATGTCTGTCTCCACATTTACACCGGAAATTTTCAAACCGCTTACTTCATATTCCCCTGCTGCCTCAATTACAACCCGAAAATTATTAATTCTGTTAATATCCGATGTCTTGTCCATTACTAAAATCGCATCGGCATCGAATTTTTGAATTGCAGATTTTGGATTAACAGCCAAGGTCGTCTTTTTACTTTTTATTTTGAGTGAATCCGGTCCGAATATTTGAATATCCATAGTAAAAACTATCCTAACATATCTTAATTACCTTGACAAGATAACACTTTTTTCGTATTATGGGTTACCAGCTATGAAACAGGAAAGAGTAATACTATCTTTTATTATGGTTTTGATCGGCTTATTGGTTGCCGGCGCAGCATTCTATTTTTATCAATCAACCAAAAATGTTTCATCCTCGACCACCAATATTATTACTGCCAAAAATACCCCCACCCCAACTCCTTCACCCAAAATTTATTTAACTCTTAACCAGTTTGCGGACGAACAAGTTGTAAGTGATAAAACTTTTAAAATTAGCGGCAAAACAAATTACGATGCAACGGTTATTATAATTACGGATGGCAATCAAGAAGTTTTGCAACCATCAACTCAGGGAGATTTTTCCACAACCATAACGCTTTCCGATGACCAAAACATAATTCAAATTATGTCAATATTGCCGGGAGGAGAAACAACAAGTATTCAGAGAACAGTAACCTACTCAACCGAGGATTTTTAAAAATATGCAAAAAAATATCATTATTTATCTAACAATTTTTTTAACAACAATAATCGTTTTTGCGGGTAACGTTTACGCCGACACGCCAACCCCTACAACGTCAACCTCGCTTCTTGAAAAAGTCGCCAATGAAATTGCCTCAAAAACCGCACAGCTAAATTTAGTCGAAAAACGGGGAATTATCGGAACGGTCACCGATTCTTCCGGCACGCAAATTACTCTTTCCGACATTAACGGCAATATCAGATTTGTTGACGTCGACGAACTGACAAAATTCTCCTCGTCTTCCTCAAGTTCTTACGGACTTTCCGATGTCACCAAGGGAACAATTTTGGGAGTCTTAGGGCTTTACAACAAACAATCGCGAAGAATTTTGGCCAGAGAAATTACCGTTGAATCTTCTTTCCCAAACATTATTTATGGCACTATCTCCAACATTGACAAAACAAATTATGAAATTAGCATTGTTAAACAAAATAAGCAAACAGTGGTAATCGAAATTCAAGATGTTACTAAAACAAGCGCGTTTTCGTCCGGAAATTTAAACAAATCAGGCTTTTCCAAAGCTTTAAACTCGGAAACAATTATTGCAATCGGCTTTCCCGATAAGCAAGATTCTGGTAAAATTTTGGTAACCAACATCGTTCTTTTACCCGACATTCAGACAAACTTTTCGGCTGGATTACAACCGGCGGCCGGCAGTCCGACAATCCCACCATCAACCGGCTCTGGTATGAAGCTCTTCCCGATTGGAAAATAATTTTATGAATCGTGCTGTAAGCATAAAAAAACTTTTGGGAAAAAATTTTGACGCGCTTTTGGTTTCCTCCACTAAAAACATTATTTATCTGACTGGTTTTAACGGTTTTTCCAACGAAGAACGGGAGGCATATCTGCTCTTGACAAAGAAAAATAATTACATCTTTACTGATGGCCGGTACTCTGAAGTTGCCAGTAGAATCAACGGTTTTAAACTAATAGAAATTTCTTCCGGCAAGAATTTTAAAGAGGTGCTTGGAGAAATTATAACTAAGGAAAAAATTCAAAAGCTGGCAATTGATGAAGACAATTTAAAAATATCCGAAGTTATACAAATAAAAAAAGTAGTTAAAATATGCCCTGACGAAAGCCTTATTGAAAAGTTACGAATGATCAAAGATGAAGAAGAAATTAATAATATTAAAAAAGCCTGCAATCTCGGGGATGAAGTTTTTAAATATATTTTATCCGAAATTAAACTTGGCGTAACGGAAAAAGAAATCGCCAAAAAAATTGAAATATTTATTCTTAAAAATGACGCTGAAATCTCCTTTCACCCGATTGTAGCTTTTGGACAAAACTCTTCTTCTCCGCATCATGTCGCAAGCAGCAGAAAATTGAAAAAAAATGAAACTGTTTTATTGGATTTTGGAGTCAAATCCGAAGGTAATTACTGCTCAGACATGACAAGAACTATTTTCTTTGGCAAAGCAACTGATGAACAAAAACGGATTTACAAAACGGTTCTTAACTCCCAGCAGGAAGCAATCAATTTTCTTAAATCGTCAATCATTAATCATCAATCGGTAAAAGGATCTGAACCGGACAAAATAGCTAGGGAGTATATTAAATCCAAAGGTTTTCCAACGATCCCCCACTCCCTGGGACACGGTATTGGCTTAGAGGTCCATGAGAAACCATCGCTCTCACCTCGCAGATCCGAAGATATGCTGCAAACAGGCATGGTTTTTTCGATTGAGCCCGGAATTTACCTTCCCGGATTCGGCGGAATCAGGATTGAAGATTTAGTGGTTTTTCACAAAAACGGCCTTGAAATAATCACCCGTGCAAATCGTGATTTAATTGAGCTATAATTAAATCATGTTCGAGGAAATTAAAAAAGAATTCACGTTTTTTAAATTATTGATTTTCCTTCTGACAATCGCCGTCTCGATTTATCTTCTTGGAATCTTATGGCAATTTTTAAGCGTTTTTTCCGATGTAATTGTTATTACCGTTATCGCCTGGCTTTTAAGCTTTATCCTTGAACCGCTGGTTGACATTATTTCCAAATTTACAAAACTGGCTAAAGTCTGGTCGGCTTTAATTGCCTATGCATTTTTTGCGCTTATTTTTGCGACAATAATATTATTATTCCTGCCTGTTGTAATCGCCGAATTCCAATCTCTTTCCAAAATTGCGCCAATGTATCTGGCATCTTTTCCTAAATTTGTTCAGACCTGGAATAATGCAATAACCACTTCGGTTAATACTCTTATTTCTCTTATCCCTTCTATTGCCACTGCTTTTATTGATATTATTTTAATTCTTGTTTTATCTTTTTATTTTATCGTTGACAAGCAAAAAGTAAATAATGAACTTTATAAATTAGCGCCAAAAAGTTGGCATGAGAATTTGAAGTTTATCCAGAAAACAATTGACGAAACTTTTGCCAGTTTTTTAAGAATTCAGGTAATTTTCGGTATCATTGCCGGAATTACAACCTGGATAGTTTTAAGAATTTTTTCAATTGATTTTGCCGCCTCAATTGCGCTTTTATCTGGAGTTCTAACTATCATTCCTGTTGTCGGACCAATCTTGGGAATTATTCCTCCGGCGTTTATTGCATTAGCGACTCATCCTGAAAATCCAATTTTGGCAGCGGCAATTTTTGCAATTCTGCTTCTTGTCCAACAAATTATTGCCAATACTGTCGGACCAAAATTAATGGAAAGGGCTTTTAAACTCCACCCGATTATTGTTTTCCTGTCAATTATTATTGGCTTTAAAATTGCCGGACCATTGGGAGCGGTTTTTGTCGTTCCGGTTTTGGGAATTATTGTGATTGTAATTAAAAAACTCGGATACCACTTTATAAACCCCGAAAACTCTTAATTTGAGCTGGAACTTCAATTCATGATACAATCAGAGTGTGGCAACACGACATCCCGAGCCATAGCGAGCGACCGAGTATGGCAATACGACGTCCTGAATGTATTGAAGGATGGAGTGCGCACACGACATCCCGAGCCTTAGCGAAGGAAAGAATTTATGAAAATAGAACCTAGAACATTAAAAGGCTTTCGCGACTTTCTACCCAAAGAAGCGCGTAAACGAAGTTACGTTTTAGACATCTTGAAAAAGGTGTTTGAATCCTATGGTTTTGAACCACTTGAGACACCGGCTTTAGAATATGAAGAAATTTTAGCTGGTAAATACGGGCAGGAAGGTGATAAATTAATGTACCGTTTTATTGATAACGGAGACCGGAAAGTTGCCATGCGCTATGACCAGACAGTTCCACTTGCCCGCGTTGTTGCCCAGTATCAAAATGAGCTGCCTATCCCTTTTAAAAGGTACCAGATCCAAAATGTTTGGAGAGCTGAAAACACTCAACGCGGAAGATACAGAGAATTTTTACAAGTCGACGTAGACGCTGTCGGATCATATTCTCTACTGACAGATGCGGAAATAATTTCCATTGCAATTAAGTCTTTAGAAAAATTGGGTTTTAAAAATTTTAAAATCACTATCAATGACCGCGCTAATTTTGTAGGTATTGACCCATCCGCCATACTCACAATTGATAAACTGAAAAAAATCGGAAAAGAAGGGGTACTAAAAGAGCTAAAAGACAAAGGACTTCCAACTTCATCTCTTGACGAAATATTAAATAAGCAAATAAACGATAAATTAAAAACGATTTCCGATGTGTTAAAAGACAAAAGGGTAATTTTTGATTCTTCGTTAGCTAGGGGTTTAGATTACTATACCGGGCTTATTTTCGAAGTTGGAGTTGAAGGATATGACGTTGGTTCGATTGCCGGCGGCGGAAGATATGATGATTTAGTCGGCATGTTTGCAGGCCGCCAGATCCCCGCGGTTGGATTTGCTTTTGGCTTTGACCGCCTTATCGAAGCCATGGAAACTTTGAACTTATTCCCCTCCGAACTTTATACTACCAAAGTTTTAGTTGCTTTTGAAAACTCGGAGCTGCAAAAAAAAGCTTTAAAAATCGCTAATGAATTGCGTGACAAAAAAATAAACTCCGAAGTTTATCCTGAAGACGTAAATTTGGAAAAACAATTAAAATATGCCGACAAAAAACAGATTCCTTATGTAGTAATTATTAATGATAAAGGATTCATGATGAAAGATATGGGGAAAAGAACCCAGGAAGAATTGAATCTTGAACAAATAGTAGAAAAGTTGAAGTAATTATTTTGCCGCTTTTATCGCTTCCAAAATTTCATCTACTGTGATCCCCATTCTATTAGCTTCGTTATTAATTAATTTAAATTCGAGAGGAACTGATTCAAGCCGACTAGTCCTGCCACGATAAGCTTGAACTAGACTTAGCATATTATCCACATTATTTCTAATTGCAAGATATGAATCTTCCAATCTCTCTCTTATTGCAGGAACCATTTGATATACCTCCTCTGCTCTACTCCTAAATCTATGCACATTATTTTCCGATCCATCTTTAAAATTAGCAAAGTCTAAAACTACTTTATTTCCCTCATGTGCAATGTCCGTCATTATTTGCGCAATTCCTGCTTTTGCCGCATCGATCCCTGCCGCTCTCTCTACCTCATCAGTACTCCCTTCGGCTTCTTTCAGTCTTGCGAGTATTTGATCAAATCTATCATTATTGCTTTCATCTCTAATTAATTCCGAAGTTCTTCTGGCTATCCCTGTTTGTCCAAACATGCGCTCCACATTATCATGTTCTTCCAAAGAAATATTTTTCGCCTGATTAAGAAGAACGCTTATGTCATGCGACCTCGAATCTGTAATCGGTCCCAAAGCTCTTGTTGCCAAATCGGCAGAAGCGCCAAAATCAAACAAAGGAACCACTAGGGAACCTGCCTCTTGGATTGTTTCCTCTATATTCTGGGCTCTAGTCCTAGTAAACTGAGAGAAATTACCCAAAGACTCTTCCAACTGTGTAAATAATTGTTCCTTATTTGGTTTTTCGGGAGCGGCCGGTTTTGCAGCTTCCGCTTGTGGGGTTACAGGCGGCGTTGAGACTTCTGCTGTTTTTAATACATCGGCAGGAGGAACTATTGGTCCGGTATCTACATTTCCATCACCACTCATTAATTTATTTTCTATTATCTACATTCTGATGTCAATCGCTATAATCCTCTTGAGGTTTTAGCTTAATTCTTCCCTTATCCACTCCTCCACTTTCTTCGTTTTCATGATTAAATTATATCACGGAAGAAATTTGTTGACTGCATATAGTATAATTCCAACATGTGGGATAACATTAGGAATGCTTTGGCTAGAAATTATCAGCCGTTAAATATTATTGAAATTTCCAAAGCCAATTTAACGCATAATTACCGTTACCTTACTTCAATAAACAAAAACCTCCTGGTTGCACCGGTTTTAAAAAGCAATGCTTACGGACACGGTATTTCTCTTATTGCTAAACAATTAGATAAATTAAACCCGCCGTTTTTTTGCGTTGATAGTCTGTATGAAGCATATAAACTTTTAAAAATAGGAGTCAAAACACCGATTTTGATCATGGGATACGTGGACCCCAAATCTTTAAAAACAAAAAAACTTCCCTTCTCTTTTGCTGTTTACGAATACGGGGTTTTACTGGCATTAAATAGGTACCAACCGCAGGCAAAAATCCATATTTTTGTAGACACCGGGATGCACCGGGAAGGCGTTAGAATTGAAGAGCTGCCAAAATTTTTACATACCATTATTTCTAAAACGAATTTGGAAATTGAGGGAATAATGTCACACTTCGCAGAAGGCGAAAATCCTAAAAATGTATCGACTAAAGAACAATTGCGGACTTTCCAAAAGGCAACCTCTATTCTGAAAAAATCAGGCATTAGTCCAAAATGGGTTCATATTGCCAACTCCTCTGCTATTTTAAATGATAAATTCTATAAGGAGGAACTTGGGAATATGATTAGAACGGGAATCGCTCTCTACGGTATAGATCCTCAGGGAAAAGATAAAAACCTAAAACCCGTGCTTACATTAAAAACCAGAATTTCTCAAATAAAAAATCTTCATAAATCGGAAAAGGCAGGATACAATTTTACTTTTACGGCAAAGGAAAACATGCAAATCGCTATTTTGCCAATCGGTTATTATGATGGTGTTGAACGGGAACTTTCCAATAAAGGATTCGTTTTGGTAAATGGAAAGACATGTCCAATTATTGGCCGGGTTAGCATGAATATTACAACTGTTGATGTTTCCGAAGTTCCAAACCCGAAAGTCGGTCAAGAAGTGATTATTTATTCCAATTACTCAAATGATAAAAATTCTATTTTAAATTCAGCAAAAATTTGCGGCAAAATTCCCTACGAACTCCCAGTTCATCTGGCATCCTCAACCAAACGAATTATAGTCTAGAATTGACGCGGCACCGATTTATCCTTGTCTGCTTTATTATATAATCTTCTTACCGCTTTCAATAAACTTTTCATTATCCTCATCGTCCTGTCATCAGGAAGCTCGTATTTTCTTAAGCCACGTGAGACATCTATTTTTTTGCCTTCTTTTATTTTTTGAATGTGAATTGTTCCGCTTACAATTTGCCTATCTTTGTTGTACTTTCCGATTATATTAATTTCAATCGAATCCCCGCGTAACTTTGCCGGAATCACAGGAGTCGAATACAACGCCTGATCTCCATTTATATTGGGATTATATCTTTTGATCAGTCCGTCTATGCAATTAAGAAAGCCTTCAACTTCTTCCCTTCTCCTTGGACTTTCTATTCTTGTAGATAAATTTTTATCGTTTGGATTTCCCCGGCGCGCTCTTTCATTCATGACAAAATTATAGCACCAATTATAGGATGATCAAGCAGCAAAGAAGAAAAGAAGATAATTATAATATATAAAACGTTTCCCTTGGGAATTTCTAAACACTTCTTGACATCCAAGCCTTCCTTTTGTATCATGCCTGCATGGAAAGAAGAGTGCGCGGAGACGGATATGTAGAAATTACCGCAGTTTTAGAAGAAGCGGCCGTTGAGGCTGTTGATTCTACTGTCAGAGCGACGGGCGCATCGCCGGATCGCGTACTTAGTCAATTAGTTATTGATGGCGCAGATTTTAGGAATTACGCGGAGCAAGGAGGCACTATAGTTGTAGAAAGAGAACATGAAAGCGATCTCCGAATTGCTTTACATCCCATACTCCCCGATAATGTTATTCCGCTTAGAAGACTACGAAGCGTGCCCCCTCCCGACAACATCGCTTAAAAACTTTCCCTACAAAAAGAATCTTTCATTCTAAAAAAATAGCTGCTATAATTTCACGCTATGGGGCTGAAAGAAATAACTCATCAAATTGGCAGCGAAATAAAAAAATATTCAAGAGACGCCGTTACACCTACGCTTGCTAGTCTTACCGGAATTAGTGTTGCCAGAAAAGACTGGAAAAAAGCAGGTTTCTTAGGAATTGCCACGGGACTATCATTTGCCCGCGATTTTTATCGGGCTGACTCCGAAGAAGAACAACAATTTGACAAAGGAAAAGTTTTTGGCGAGGCTGCAAAAACAAGCGCCGAAACAATAAGAAGACTTCGCTCAACCGATAGTCCGTTCTATGAATCTTTGGACGGAGAACATAGATTAACTTTAGATAACATGAGTGATTTGATTAAAATAATTGGAAATTCTCCGGAAGAAACTCTTGGAAAGGCTGAAACAATTCTCCGGAAAGCAAGAACCGAAAAACTAAGCATTGAGGACGCAGAACTTCTACGGATGATAAGAATTGCGCCCGCATTGTATCCTGAGCTTATGCTGGCAATTTATTACGAAGACCCAGACAATATTTTTGACGAACTTTTAAATGTCACTGCGAAATTCGAAGAAGACTATCAAAAAGAACACATGCAAGTAAGCGATGAGTCGCAATATACTCCTAATTCCTCGGGGGCATATTTTTTTATGCCGGGAGACGGAATTATCCATTAACCCTTTAATTTATTGTCTTCTTCCGCTAACCCAATGCATTGTTGGTTTAGGAAAAACAGAATTAACCATAGAGGTATTTTTAATGCGACTCTACAGCTGGAGATCCTCGCCGTGGAGTGAGATGTCTATGTAATTCTCGCGCATGAGGATTTTGCGCAGGTAAAGCGTGTGAATTTGTCGCATTAAGTATCGCCTGAGAATTCTGCCTGTCTAAAACCTCTCCTAACGAGAGAGGGATTTCTTCAGTAATTTCCGCCTGAGGTTTTAAAGCTTCTTCGGCCTTTTTTCTAGCAACCCTACCCGCTTCCGAAAGAGCTCTTAAATGCTGCTCATACCGACTTTCCATAAAAAAATAATAACCGATACCTGCATAATTTGTCAACGAAGAAAAAACCGGAGCTAATTTATTGTCTTCTTCCGCTAACCCAATGCATTGTTGGTTTAGGAAAAACAGCGTGCATCTGTCCAATAGAACCTTCGAAAACATCATCAATCACCAACTCGTAGGGAATAAGCGTTGAAGACTTAGGTATTTTTTTGGAACGCATAATTAATGCCGCAAAGGAAGACAACTCATCTTGTGTTGCCACTAGTCCGTGTACGATTATTTTTGGCTTTAATCCCCCGGTAACCTCAACTAGCGCTACGTTTCCGGATCCCAAATCCCCATCCTCTACTTCCCCAACAGCTTCTATTAATTTATCCTCTATAAGTGAATCCGGAGTTTGTCCATTTCTAATCGCTTCTCTTTCGATTGCAGCGTAGGCCCTATTGTCTTTTTTACTCGGTAGTTTTTCCATGATGTATTTGTATCAAAATTGTAAAACCCAGTCAACGGATAAAAATTACTTCTAAACTTTTTCTTTCGTTATAACATTGTTATAACGGTAATAATGCAAATTGGTTATTCTAATATTCTTAAGAATTTGAGAATAAGAATGTTAATTGTAGTGATATATTAATACATGGAAACAATTTCGATAGTAAAATTAAATCGTAGAAAACCGGAGTGAATACCAACACAAGGAAAAATTTAAAATTACCAAGTACAAGGTTGTCTTCTTGACGCATCGCTTGGACGAAAACTTCGCTCCAATTCTTCCTGCTCTGCCCTAACCCTTGACGCTGCCTCAGAATCCAAAGGCTGTATCACTCTTACAAGAGCCTGCATAAGCCTAGTCTGGGTTTCCGTTGGAGCTAATTCAATACTTACCCCCGTAACTTCTGCTGGAATTGATTGTTGTTCTGACATAAAGCGATAATACAATCCAAAGCCTTCTTTGTCAACGGGAAAAGCCTTGTATTAGATACGATTTTACGGTATAATTATTGAAATGAAAGCGACAGGTCACCCACAATATTTTGAACAAGCTCAAGTTGTTTGTGCTTGCGGCAACGTATTCGTAATTGGTTCAACCCAAGAATTAACTCACGTGGAACTTTGCAGCAAGTGCCACCCCTTCTATACCGGCGAGCAAAGATTCGTTGATGCCGGTTCAAGAATTGAAAAATTCAACAAAAAAGTTGAAACAGGTAAATTGCATATCACCAAGAAAAAAGAAAGAGATCAGAAAAAAGCTGACAATGCTCCAAAGTCACTTCGCGAAATGCTCATGGAAATTGCGTAGCCCAACCGAAGGGCGGCCCCTATGGATGATTATCGACAAGTTCAGATAGCAGACTTAGATAGAAAAATTGAGGAGACCAAAACTCTTCTTGAAGACCCCGAAATGGCCGAATTGGCAAAATCAGAAATTGATAATCTCGAAGCGCAAAAACAGGAAATCCTTAAAACTTACGAAATTCAAAACCTGGAAACAGCTGACGTTGATGATTCTTTGGGAGATAAAAACGTCATGATCGAAGTTAGTGGCGCTGCAGGCGGAGATGAAGCCGGTAATTGGGGCAAAGAAATTTTAAGAATGTATTCAAGGTTTGCCCAACTGAAAGGTTTTAAAGTCGAAGCTTTGGATGAAAATGTTATTAAAATCGAGGGCCATGGCGTCTTTGAACTCTTAAAATATGAAGCGGGTGTTCACCGCGTACAGAGAGTTCCGACTACTGAAAAAAGAGGAAGAGTTCACACTTCCACCGCTACTGTTTCTATTTTGCCGGAATTGGAAGACATTGATTTACATATCCGTCCCGAGGACATTGAATTCGAAGCGCATAGATCAGGCGGACACGGCGGGCAAAATGTTAACAAAGTTTCCACCGCTGTAAGACTAAAACATACTCCAACCGGCATTGTGGTTAACTGCCAGACGCAGCGCTTTCAGGCGCAAAACCGCGAGCTGGCAATGGAAATGTTAAGAGCCAAACTTTGGGAAATCGAAGTAGACAAGCAACACGGAGAAATCGCCGGACTTAAAGCGACACAGGTAGGCCGCGGCATGAGATCTGAGAAAATCAGAACTTATAACTTCCCTCAGGATCGATTAACCGATCACAGAGTAAGTAAGTCCTGGAGGAATTTGGAAAGCATTATGGACGGAAATATTGACGACGTTATAAACGAGATGAAAACGCTGGAAACGCCTCCGGAGCCTACTACTCAGGACCTACCTACAGCAAACACCATTTGAGCAAATTGAGTTAGGTCCATTACTAATGGTCATCTTCCCCTTTGAGCAAACATGCCCCGCATAACAAGCCCCACCAAGCGATGTGCAAGTTGTTTTAACCGGTGTTATCTTTTGTAATCCGATATTATAGATTGTATTTTTGTTTAGATTAATCCGCATTGAATTACCGGAGTTTGCCCGATAACTCGTCGGAACAGACACCCTAAGCGTATAAATTCCTGTCGGATTTGCACTAAGAATAAAATTTCCCTGACTACTTATTTTTAAATATCTTGTAATCTTAGTATTACTGATTGTGATTGTCCCCCCAATAAAAGCCTTTTCACCGTAATCGAATTTTCCATTATTATTTACGTCGTAATAGACTTTCCCCGACAAATTATATTTTGGCGCCGGCGTTGGAGTAAGAGTTGGGGTAGAAGTTAAAGTAACCGAAGAGATTGGATACGGAATACCACCTTGTAAATCTAAACTAATAAAACCCGTTAATAGTCCACTGGCGGCATAGCTAAAATTACAAGCGCCATCGTATTCCTTGATTACTTTATCTGATCCACCCTCAGGTTTTACAGCCCAACTTAGTTTTAAATATTTTATCGGATCTACTCCTCCGCTACCCGAACACCATTTCGCGAAATCAACATTGCTAAGTCCAGACGTTAAAGCACCAATGTGATAGACAACGTTTTGATAATCACTTAACGAAGATGACTTGTAATCATAGGTTAGATAATTAACCCTGTGTTCGTTTATGTTTCCATTGGTGCCTTGCAAAGCTGCAAATTTATTATACGCACTAGACAAGAACTGCACAACGGTTGGGTTTTTCCCGCTATAAGTAAGCTCAATCCATGGATCGCCTGCTAGAGAATATACCCTTGAATTAGGATTATAACTGTTAAGAAAACTATTTACATAGCAGAAAGTGCCGTAGTAATTAGCTTGAATTTGATCTGTGCTCGAATATAAACTTATACATCCACCATTATATCCCAAAAGCACGGCATCAGAGATAAACTCCACGGGAATATTTGGGTTGAGTTTAAAATTAATCAATTTACCACCAACAACATCATCGCCGCTTTTTTCCGTGTAACCATAAAGTGGTTTCGAAGTTGAAACTCTTGCTCCTCCCAATACGGTAAAAACCGTACTCGCAGAATACATAGGTCCGGAACCTGTATTTTTAATTAGGGTTGGGCTTGATGTTATCTGAAGATCGTAGAATTCACCGGTTTGTGGATCAACAACTGCCTGACTTCCCAAAACATTTTTTGGACTGGTAATGAAGCTTAAATTAAGATGCGAAAAAGTAATTGCTCCAAAAACTATGAAGAAAACAAAAAATCCACCTAAGAACGCTTTTAAAATAAAACTTCCTTTCTTTTTCTCCTTGATTGTTTTCTTTTTTGCCACTAATAGAATTAGAACATAACGAGGAAACCGTGTCAAGAGAGGCTCTGTAAACTCTACTTTTCAGTTTAAATACTTCTGATCTTTTTGTTTTAGGCTTTCGATATTTTCCAAATGGTTTTCCGAAATTATTTTTGCAATTTGTCTCCCGCCGGCTAAATGCGGCAAAATAACATAATCCGCCCCTTCTTCGTATAAAGTTTTGGCGTCCCGACTATCCATCGCCATCACCACAATTTTTGCTTTTCTATTTTCATGTTTTAATTCCTTTAAAAGCAAAAGATTATCTTCAAGATACGGAATGGTTGAAATTACCACTTTTGCTTCATCGACTTTTGCCCTTTCCTGAATATCCAAATCCGCAATGTCGCCAAACAGCCGGTGGACGTTTTTATCCTTAAGCCTTTCCACTACTCTTGGGTCAAAATCCACCACCACCACCTCCATACCAATATCCTGCAAAGCCTCCATAATGCTCTCCCCCATCTGATCACCGCCGACAACCACAACATGGCCGCTTAGATTTTCTAAACTATCCTCTGCCTGTTGCATTTCATCTTTTTTAGCATTTTCTTTCTCCAGGAAACTGAGCCTTGGCCCTAAAATCCGGTAAAGTTTTTTTGAATTAATTAATGCATAAGATGAAACAAAAAAACTGACTAAACCAACCAAAGTGACCATCGAAACAACCGATCTTTCCAATACGCCTATTTTGTTTCCGATAAAAACCAGTATCAAAGAAAACTCAGAAATTTGCGACAGCGAAACGCCGGTTAGAAAAGCCGTTCTTTTCCGGTACCCCATCGCCGTCATCACTACCATCGTTAAAAATGGCTTAACAATAATTACAAAAATAGAAAGGACTATTGCCGGCACTATTATTAAAGAGAGCTCCCCGAAAGACATTTGAATTCCCAAAAGCACAAAGAAAATGACAATGAAAAAATCCCGCAAAATTTTTGCTTTGGCAATTATCTGGTAATTCGCCATTGAATTGGCTAAAGCTAAACCCGCCAAAAACCCGCCTATTTCAATCGAAAATCCGACATACGGTGAGCTGACAACTGCCGCCAGTCCAAAAACCCAGGCAAGACTTACCAAAAACAGCGTTTCGGGAGATTTGGTAATTGACTCAATAATTTTCGGAAAGATTTTTTTACTTAAGAAAATGACAATGCCAACTAAAATTGCGCCCTTTAGGAAAATCAAAAGAAAATTGATTAACGCTTCCGTTGAACTGGCATGAGCATTAAATCCGGACAAAAACATCAAAAGGCCGATAGCCACAATATCCTGCGCCAAAAGAATTCCCAAAGAAAACTTTGCGTATAAAGAATGCATTTCCCTTTTGTCGGAAAGAATTTTAACCACGATAATTGTTGAGGAAAAAGTAAGCGCAGTGGCAACGTAAAAGGCGGGCAAAAGACCCATTCCAAACATTATTGAGATCGTAAAACCCGCAAGAAAAGTTAAAACGATCTGTCCCAACGATGCAATCAACAGTGCTTTTCCGATTGAAAAAAGTTCGGAAACCCTGATTTCCAAACCCACCATAAATAAAAGCAGAGTTACACCAACTTGAGACATTGTCTGCAGCATGTCCTGGCTTGAATTTTGAAAAAGATGAAATGAGCCGATGATAATGCCGGTTAAAATATAAGCCAGAATTTCGGGTTGTTTAAAAAGTCTGAAGACAAGAGATAAAACTGCGGCCAAGCAGATTATAACCGTTAGATCCAAGAAAATATTCTCCACAATTATTTATACTATGGACTACACTTACCAGTCAATCTTTGATCGTTCGGTTTTGTTATAATTATTAAAGATGACTGATGATCAAAATGCTACCATAAAATACGAAAAGCTTGAAACTTTGGGCAAAAAAATCTTTGCCGGCCAAAAATTAACTCAGGAAACAATTACTAAAAACCACGTCGAACTGGCTAAGAAATTTTTAATTGATGGCGCCTCGGAGATAAACCCGCAAGTTCTGCCTGCCTTTTGGGAACACATTCTACTTTCACCAAACTTGGGAAAAAGAATTGCGGAAAAACTGGCAAGTACCCAAAAATCTGTTAATCCAAACGCCATTGAATTTTTACTTTACCTTCACGACATCGGACGGTTAATCATACCGTCCGCTTATTTTAGGAACGACCTAATCGGCGACCGCTTACTTCTGGCAGTTGGTTTAGAGAAAGAATTAATTGATAACTTACCGCCATTAGGCAGGATTTCCGTTTTGGCAGACGAAGAAGAATTTAACGATGAAGAACTAAATTTTGAAAAACCATTAAGCACTGAACAGAAAAAAACTGTGCAAAAATACTTTGACTCTTTATCGCCTACCCAAAGAATTATTAACTTAGCTGATAATTTGGGAAAAAGAGATAATAACGGAATTTTTAATCTTGCAAGTTTTGAAAATTATCTGAAAACACAGGAAAAAAGATATTCAGAGGATAGCCATTGGGCCTGCATTCACTGGGCAATTCAAAGACGACGCGGCGCTGCTCTATTCCAATATCATTTGGTTAAAAAAACATATGATTGGCTTGGGAAATTAAACATTAAAGTTGATAAGATTTTGCATGAATTAAAAAATTACGGACCGAAATTTGTGTTAATCATAAGACACGGAGAATTGGAAAACCCGACAAACCTTGCTTATAACCGTGACTCTGTTATGAAAACGCCAATCCATTTAAGTACATTAGGTAAAGAACATATGCAAAAAGTCGGAGAGCTAATCGCAACAAAAAAATTCAATCTGACAAAAATAATCACCAGCCCCGAAATAAGAACTCAAGAATCGGCTCTGGAATTAAAAAATAAATTAGATTTACCAATTACAATAGATAATTATTTAGACGAGGTTTATGCACCCGACCCTTATAATCGAGGCTGGAAAATGGATAAATTAATAGATTTAGGAGGCGATATTTATAATTTACCTAATACCGAAAGTCCGGAAAGTGTCACAAGGAGAATGCTTAAGATTTTTAATATAACTGCCAATAGCTTAAAAACTGGCGAAGCGGCAATTTTACTATCTCATGGAGATCCGATTGTCTTTTTAACGCAGTTTTTAAAAACGCAGTCTATCCCTAATCCGAAAATTTTAAGAGAAATAGCATATCCTGCTAAAGGACAAGCTACAATTGCGATAATTGGAGCTGACGGAAATATTTTTACTCTTTACCTGCTTGAGGAAAATATTGAACAAAACACCTACTGATCCAAGCGCATTATTTCTTCTTCCAAAGAAATTCCGTATTTTTGTCTAACTTTATCTTTAATAATTTGTATTAAATCTGAAACGTCGCGGGCTTTCGCATTGCCTAGATTAACAATAAAGTTTGTGTGCTTATCTGAAACAGCCGCGTCCCCTACTCTTTTGCCTTTTAGTCCTGCCAGAAAAATTATTTTTGCCGCCGGCACGACCGGAATCGGATCGTCTTTGACATATTGCTGCAATTCATTTTTATACCAAACGGGAACGCTTTCAAACGGAACATTTTTAAAAACGCTTCCCGCATTCGGACTCTCCAGCGGATGCTTGGCTTTTCTAAATTCCGCTTTTTCATTAATCTGTTTTTCGATCGCTTCTCTTTCCCCTTTTTTAAGTCCAAGAGATGCCGAAATTATTACTTCGTCTGTAGCTTTTGTTTTAAAAATACTGCTTCGGTAGGAAAATTCACATTCTTGATTACTGCGCTTGATAACATTCAGGTCTTTGAGATTTAAACTTGTGACACTTAGAATATTATCCTTTGTCTCTCCGCCAAACGCGCCTGCATTGCCTCTGACTGCCCCACCGACTGTTCCCGGAATTCCCCCGGCCCATTCGAGTCCAGACAAAGAATTTTCAATGCAAAAATCGTTAAGTTTAGACATTAAAGTTCCTGCTCCGACCAAAACCCGGTTGCCATCTGCCGTCATTGAATCTAAAGAAATTTTAATTACCAAACCCTTAAATCCTTCATCCGAAAATAAAATATTTGTACCCCCGCCCAAAATAAAAACTTTTTTTTCATCTTCCGACAAGTCTTTTGAAACCGCTCGCCATTCCCTGATGCCCTCTAATAAATCTTGTTCTTTTCTAGCTTCTAAAAAATACGCAGCTTCACCACCGATTTTATAATTACTGAGGTCTTTGAGAGAAACGTTTTGTTTAAGCATACTTTGATTCTAGCATAAAGAACAATTGAAGATTGAGAATTGAAAATTAAAAATTGCCATCTATAGCTCTACTGGTTTGGGGCTACCGTCAGACTCACTGTCAAATCAACTGTTTTACCGTTTCGCCAAACAGTAATTGAAACGCTGTCTCCTGCTTTTTTACCGGCAATTAGCGTTGATAATTCGTTTTTTGCATCAACAGTTTTTCCGTCAAATTTTACAATAATATCGCCCTGCTGAATGCTTCCCTTTTCCGCCGGAGAACCGCTAACGACGCTTTGCACATACGCCCCCTGGACAACGTTATTGAAAAGCGCTTCCTGTTGGGAAATCGTGTTGTAAGCAACGCCAAGATAGGGCCTGTTGAATTGCCCCGTCTGGTTAAAATTATCTATTGATGATTTAAGAATACTAATTGGAAGAGCAAAACCGATGTTTTGTCCGTTCTGAGATACTGCCGTATTAATAGCAATCACTTGTCCTGCCGAATTAACCAAAGGCCCTCCGGAATTCCCCGGATTAATTGCCGCGTCGGTTTGAATTACATCATTTAAATTTTCGATATAGCCCTGCAACTGGTCTCCGGCCGTAATTGCTCTGCCCAAGCCCGAAATAACTCCGGTTGTAACCGTATTGTTAAATTCCCCAAGCGCCGTGCCGATTGCCACAACAAATTGACCAACCTGCAAATGACCGGAATCCCCTAAAATTACCGGCTTAAGATTCTGCCCTTTATTTTCGTTCGGATCAATTTTTAAAAGCGCAATATCGTTTAAAGAATCCCTGTAAATCTTTTGCACTGTATAAGTTTTATTGTTACTGGTCACGATCTGGTATTTTCCGCTCGTATCCGCAACAACATGCTTATTTGTTGCAATAATACCATCTGTTGTAACGACAAAACCCGAGCCGATTGACTGGGCTTGTGGCGTCTGGGTTTGTTGCTGAGGCAATCCGAAAACCTGGAATGGTCCAAAATTAAACGTCTGACTTTGAATTGGGGCTGCTTTTTCAACCACCGTTACAACCGATGGCCCGACATTTTTAACAACATTAATCGTTACCGATTCTTCGGTCACCACCTGAACTTTTTCCTGAGGAGCAGTACCGGCAGGCAATTTTAGCTTGGAAGCAATTTGCGGAAAAATCGAAAATATTTCCACCCAGATTCCTAAAAAAATTATTAATGCAGCTAAAACTAATACTAACCTTTTCATAAGCGTTACTATTTTAGCAATTCAAATACCGCTTTTTCAAGTTGGGTGTCCCGAGCAGGATCTTTTGGATCAAGCGTCACTACCACATCGGGAGTAAGACCTACTCCATGAACCCAAGTTCCGTTTGGCGTCAACCATTTGGCAATTGTCACATGCAACCCCGCTCCGTCCCCTAAATCTTCCGCTTCCTGAACCGTTCCCTTACCAAATGATTTCTCTCCAACCAAAGCAACCGCTCTTTTATTGTCTCTTAAAGCGCCGGAAACAATTTCACTGGCCGAAGCGCTTCCACCGTTAATTAAAACTACTACTTTAATTTTCGGATTGGTCAAAAGCCCCTGTCTTTCAACATTTAACTGAGTTTGAGCAGTGCCACTATCTTCACTAACTACTTTAGTTCCCATCGGTAAAAATTCCGAAGCAATAAATTGCGCATCGGTTAAATATCCGCCGGGATTATTCCTTAAATCAAAAACTATACCTTTAATACTTTTATCTTTATCTGCTATTTGAGCACTGATTCCCTTAATCATACTTTCCCAATCCTGATTGGTGTTATCACCAAATTCGGAAAGCCGGATGTAAGCATATTTAACGCAATCCGAAGTCGCACACGGGTCGCCTTTGGCGATTAACGTACACCCTTTCCCGGTGCATTTCGCACTGGCAATATTCATCGCCACGCTTTTGACGGTAATCACATCGCGAGTTATTTTTAAATCCACCGCTTTTTGCGAATCTTTATGAATTACAGTTAAATTAATATCCGTTCCTTTTGGACCCCTGATCAAAGTAACAGTTTTTCCCAAATCCCAGCCGGCGGTTGACTGCCCGTTGACCTTGATGATAATATCTCCTGACTTCATCCCCGCTTTTTCCGCAGGTGAACCGTCAAGCGGCGCTATAACAATAATATCGCTGCCTTTAGTGCTAAGCTCGGCTCCTATACCGGAAAATTGTCCGGCCAAATTTTGCTTGAAGTCCGTATTAGCAACCGGAGGAAGATACATTGTAAACGGATCGCCCAAAGCCCCAACCATGCCGGAAATTGCGCCGTTGAGCATTTTTTGCTGATCAAGTTTTGATTTATCGTAATAACCTTCTTCGAGCTTTTGCCAGACAGTCCAGAAGGGGTTAAAATCAATATTAATTAATCCTGAAGGTGGTTCTTTGTTAACTGTATTTAAAATCGGTTTGTAATTATGCCAATCTAAATTTACTTTAGTAATGCCAAAAAAATATCCGCCCAAAAAAGCAATCGCTATAACAATAATAATTTGCAGTAACTTTACTTTTCGATTCATAAAATAACTATAGTTTTATCTTTTCCGCCAATGTAAATTCGTTTTTTGTCCGCCTTTACAATTTTTTTATAATCTTCTTCATTCACAATCATTACCGGCGTCTTTATATATTTGCCTGTCAATTCCATGAAATCCGTATCTTCCAGGCTTTTGACGATGATACCGATTGCATCCAAGCCGATTGCCTTAAAAAGCGAAACCTTATCAATAACACCTGTTAACAAAATTTTTCCTTGCGTCTTATTCCCCAAACTTGTCTCTTCAACCTTTTCAATGTAGAAAAGTTCGCCCTCTGCTCCCTCTCCCAAACCGTCAACTGCTAAAATCGTGTCCTGATCGGTTTTAATTACGATCTTTTCATTATTGCAAAAATCAACCGTTCCGGCAACTGGCGAAATTATATTCTGAAAACTCCCTTTTTCCAAAGAGCTCCTAATGCTTATGTCTCCGTTTGTTTTATCAATCTTAGTAATCGTTCCTGAAAATTGACTGATAAGTTTTTTCGAAGCTTTTCCAAAACCTGCCGTTTTTTCGGCTAGCACTTCCCCTTCTAAAACAGCGTCGCCTAAATTTTTCTTGAGGAATTTATGAATGTCCAAAGCAGACACATCAAAATAAAAAGCAATATTAATAATGTTTTCCGAAGTAGTTTTCTTTTCGGCAATCGTCTGCCCTACTGCTAACTTATCATTAACAGTCACTTTTGATTCGTAGTCTTCTGGAAGAAGAACCGGCAGTAAAGTCATTATATAAATTATTAAACCTTAACTACAAATGGCAGGAGCGCCAAATGCCTTGCGTGTTTTATTTCAACGGCAATTCTCTTTTGATGCTTTGTGCAAAGTCCACTTCGAAGCATCGGGATGATCTTAGCCCTGTCGGTAATAAAACGGTTTAAGGTTGGGACATCGGAAAAAAGCGGCTCTTTTTTCTCAGTGCAGAAGAAACACTTTTTTGGTGCATTGTTTTTTTGGACTTTTCGGATGATTCTTTTTTTCTTTTTTGGCATATTTTAAATTAAAAAGGGATATCGTCGGGCGCGATTTCGTCTTCTTTTGGCTCTTCTTCGGCTGCTTCTTCTTTTTTGGCTGTTTTGGCTTTTGTAGTTTTTTCCGCTTTGTGAACTTCTTCCACCGGCTCTTCCGCTTCCTCAGCCGCTACTACTTCCTGATCGCCAGTTCTTTTTGAATCAAGCAAAATCATGTCGTTGATAACTATTTCGGTTGTTTGTTTTTGCGTTCCGTCTTGCGCTGCCCAACTTCTGGTTTGCAGTCTTCCTTCAACGTAAACTTTTCTGCCCTTTACCAAAAACTGCGAGCAAAGTTCGGCTAACTTGTTCCAGGCAACAATCCGATGGAAATCCGCTTCGTCTTTTTTCTCACCGGTATCGGTTGTCCAACTTCGGTTGGTGGCAATACTAAAAGAACAAACGGCTGTGCCGCTTGGCGTATATCTTAATTCCGGATCGCGGGTTAAATTTCCGATTAATTGAACTTTGTTTAAACTTCTTGCCATATTATATTAGTCTTGTCTGAGCAATAAATGTCTTAGCACATTATCGCTTGCTGTAAGCTTTTTTTCAAGATCTACTGCTAATGTTTCTTCTACCTCAAAAACAAAATTCTGGAAAAACCCGGAATTCATCCTCTTTATTGTGTAAGCCAAAACTTTTTCTCCCCATTCCTCTTCTTTGGTAAACTTGGCTTTTCCGATCCAGCTCTTAACCGTTTCCAAAAACTTTTTTCTGTTTGCTTCAGTTAAGGCTGTATTTAAAACTAAAACTAATTGATAACTTCTCATAAGGCTTTTATCTTACCAAACTTGAGCTTGCAAATCAATAAAGAAAATGCCAATTGACAAATCCTACGACTAGCGTATAATCCGTTTTACGCATGAATGAACGGTACTCAGCAAAAACTGAACAAAATAAATCTACCCAACCAGACACTGCCGCAAACCCAGTTGAGAAAAGAGAAGAAACTCAGGATCTAAGAATATTTGCTGTCGCAATTGAATTTCCAAGAGGACAAGAGGATTCATTAGGTGCTCAATTGGTAAGAGAGCCGTCGCTTTTTGACCGCACGTCAAGCTTTGTTGCCGGTCTTTTGCCGGATATTCATCTGCCTAAAAAAGCTAGAAATGTATTGGGAACGCTTGCTTTAGTCGCAATTTTAAGTGGCTGCCAGGGAGCAATCGCTCCTTCCGGCTCCGCTTCTGCCGAGCCGAAATCACCTTCTCCTGTCCCAACCGAAACGTCAACAGCAACTGCTGAGCCAACCGTTACGCTGACTCCAACTCCGGAGCCAACACCAACTTCAACCGCAACTCCCGAGCCTACTCCATCACCGACTCCCGAACCAACACCGGCTCCGACCAAAAAACCGTCCTCCAAAGGACTTCCTACAAGCGGCAATGTAATTTGGCGTGGACCAAAAGACGGCAAAACCGTTAACTTAACCTTTGATGATTGCTATAGTTCAACCGATACTAGAAAAGCGATCCAAATAGCTCATGATCTGGGAGCAAGAATTACGCTTTTTTGCATTGGAGCAGCTATTAAAAGCTCCTCGCAAATTGCTAATATGAAACTGGCTATATCGTATGGCGATGAAATAGAAAACCACACGGAAAGTCATGCCAAAATGATTACTTCGAATGTTTCATTTATGGAAGCACAAATGGCTGACCAATTATCGGCTGTTAGAAAAGATCTCAAAGACCCAAGCTACAAAGAATATTTAGTCAGGCCGCCCGGCGGAGCCGGTAGAGATAACCCTTATTTTTGGAAAGCTGCGCAAGCCGAGCATCTAAGAATAGTCATGTGGACTGTTAGTTCGGGAGGAACATCAGATGCTTATAATACTAGTCCCGCCAGAGTTCAAAAAATAATGAATTCCGTTAATCACGGTATGTTAAATAAAAGCGGGAATTTAATCGGCGGGACAATTGTCCTAGAACACGCCAGACCGGCTGATGTGGCAGCTCTCCCCACTTTAATTAAAGAAATACAAGCTAAAGGCGGAAGATTTGGGCTAGTTGGAGATATTGTCGGAAGACCGGACGCAACTGCCGCAGTTAGCAATGTAACTAGCATCAAACAACAAACAAAAGATAACGATAATTATGCGGAAGTTTTTGCCAAAAAGTCGGAATTTGAAGATCAACAGGACATTTTTAACGCTGCCGCCTAAGCATTAATTCCCATTGGACTATAGATGCTTGAAATCCTTTTCAAAAACCTATAGTTGTAGTATAATCGTTCACTCAAGATGAGACACGAACAATCACCAATAAGTTTTATCGAAAAGGCTGCTGGAACCATTCTTCTAACCGTTGCTATTGCGGGATGTAAAGGCACAGCACCTACTCCAAACTTTACTTCTTTGGACAATTCATCTTCCCGACCTATCCCAACCGAAACGTCAACAGCAACTGCTGAACCAACCGTTACGCTGACTCCAACCGCCAGCCCAACTTTAGAGCCAACTCCAACACCAACAGTTGAACCGACTCCGACGTTAAGACCAACAGCCAATCCAAAAATAAAATGTGATCAATGGCTCGTCCCCGATGCCATTCCCGTACCAGCAATTACAAAAGAACCAGCAAAATCATTTAAGTTAAACGTCCCTATTTTGGAATATCATCGAATTATTGGACCCGAAGCCAAGGGGTTAGCTCACCTAAAAGTTCCGCCAAAAACTTTTGATGCGCAAATGAAAAAACTTTACGATAACGGATGGCACACAATCACACTAGCTAAACTTGCAGGCGATTTAGAACATGAAATAACTCCTCCGGCAAAAACATTTGTCGTAACTTTTGACGATGGTTATGCCGACGGTTACCTAAACGCTCTCCCGATTCTTCAGAAATACGGTTTTGTTGGAACCTATTTTATTATTACTTCGCGTCGGAATGGATCATTCCTTACCCCAACTGAGGTAAAAGCCTTATCCCAAGCCGGTAATGAAATTGCCGATCATACCGCCTATCACGTAAGCCTCACCTCCGGAAAAGCAGATCAGGAAGTTGACAGTGCAGCTCTCTATATTGCTCAAACTACCGGTAAATGGCCTTCCACTTTGGCTTATCCATACGGTTCTTATAATAGCTATGCTAAAAATGCCGTGGCAAGATGCCAGCCAATGCGCATGGCAGTAATTCAAGAAGCATCTTCCGGACCAAAAGCAATTGAGACCTGGAGCAATCGTTTTCAAGTACCGCGTATTAAGATTTCTCCGGGAACTAGTCCAAAATATTTATTGCAGAAATTAACTCCTTACGCAGGTAAATAAACTTAGGCGCCGATTTTAAATTCGACAACACTTGCCCCGCTTATCGCTCTTTGAGCCGTATTTGAATAAAATTAAAAAGGCGAAAAGGAAGATATTGTGGGGTCGCCATCAAGAACCTATCTTAAACTCAATTACATCACCATCATTAACAATGTATTCTTTGCCTTCCAAAAGCGCTTTGCCTTTTTCCCTGCTCCCCTTCCAACCATTGTTTTCAACGAAATCTACAAAGTGAACAACTTCGGCTTTAATAAACTTTTTCATAAAATCCGTGTGAATTACTCCGGCCGAGGCAAGAGCCGAGGAACCTTTTTCAATCGTCCATGCCCGCACTTCTTTTTCTCCGCAAGTAAGGTATGAAATTAAATTTAGCATTTTATATCCTTCTTTAATAACTTTTTCCAAACCCGACTCCTCCACTCCCAAAGTTTTTAAATATTCTTTTGCTTCTTCAGGTGAAAGTTCCGAAAGCTCCGATTCTGTTTTTGCGCAAACCGCGATTGTGTCCGGCCCGAAATCTTTGGAAAGATCATCCTCATCAACATTGGCAATTATGAACTGCGGCTTCATGGTTAAAAGCTGCAAACTTTTGGCTTCTCTTGCTTCTTCTTCGGTTAGCTGAACTTGATTTGCAAGCTTTCCGGCGTTAAGCGCATCTTTTAATTTTAAAACCGCGGTCCATTTGTAACCTTCTTCTTTTGTTGCATTGTGTTTTGGCTCATGTTGATTATTAAGAGTTTCCAAATCCGCCAAAATAAGTTCCGTATTAACTACGTCAAAATCCGATTTTGGATCGATGGAACTTTTTTCGCGAATTACGTTTGTGTCTTTAAAGTAGCGAACAACTTGGGCAATGGCGTCACATTCCCTGATGTGGGACAAAAATTTATTTCCCAAACCCTCCCCTGTTGCCGCGCCCTTTACTAAACCGGCGATATCAACGAATGAAACTGTGGCTGGGATGATGGGCGGCGGATTAACCATTTTGTGTTCGGCTTGGGTAATTTCTTGAAGTTTTGTTAAACGGGAATCTGGAACAGGAACTACGCCAATGTTTGGCTCAATAGTGGCAAAAGGATAATTCGCAACAAACGCCGTCTGCTTTTTTAACAAAGCATTAAACAAAGTTGATTTGCCAACGTTCGGTAAACCTACAATTCCAATCGAAAGTGACATAAGAGGATTATAACAGAATTAAATTAGTTTTCTCCCTATTAATTAACACCCCAACTTAGAAATTGAAAATTAGAAATTAGAAATTTTGGAGCGCTCTCCTTTCTCCCAAAAGTCAATCAATCCTAAGCTTACTCCTTCTCTTTTGCGATTGAACAAAGTGCGTTAAGTTTTTATGACTGAGTGCGTTGGGGGGATTCCTCACAAACCTGTTGAGGAGGGGGCGAAATTACCCGACAAACGAAGGAATAAAAATAGCACGACTTCACCTCGCAAAAAGTTTTGGCCACTTTCCAAAAAGTGGCAATAAAAAATAGATTCACCCGTTGTCAAATTTGTAACCAAGATCACATTCTTTATGATAAGATTGCGATAGAATAAAAGTATGAAAAAATCAAAAGGATTTTCAGACGCAGAAAAATCGGCGATGCTACGACGCGCCCAAGAACTAGCAGCAGAAAGCAGGTCAAACAAGAATAAAGTTCAAGGAGAAAATGACGTTCTAAAAGCAATCGCAAAGATGTCTGAGCCGGATCAAAGCATTGCCAAACGACTTCATGCTCTCATTAAAGAAGCAGCACCAGCCCTAACGCCTAAAACTTGGTATGGATTCCCAGCATATGCAAAAGGTGACAAGGTAGTCTGCTTCTTCCAATATGCGGGAAAGTTCAAGGCGAGATACGCGACGTTAGGCTTTAGCGATGCGGCAAATTTGGATGATGACAATATGTGGCCTGTTACTTTCGCTTTAAAGAAGTTGACTGCTGCCGAAGAGACAAGGATTGTCGCGCTTGTTAAGAAAGCAGTGAGTTAAAGAACTAATCCTCCCCCTTTTCGCCCGTTGTCAATTTTATGAGATATTAACTATTTATTTCTAGATCTTAGAGGATTAAGATAAGCTTTCATTACTGCACTTTCTAGCAACGAGGGATCAGCTTTCCATTCTTCTTCAGTAAGATCCGCCATCTTCCCATTACCCCAAACTTGAATGTATCCAAATATATTTGCTGCAACAGCCATACTAGTCTTAACTTTCCTTTCTACGTACCTCCCTGTATATGTATCACTAGACTCCATTACGAAAGATGCCACTCGACCAATAAGATGAGAAACTCCGTCTATTTCATCCCTGTGATCGTCCATATGTATACCTAAAAAACGATCTATGGGAAGATTACACTCTAAATCTCTTAATAATCCTAGTGCGCCACTTTTTTCTAAAATCTCCCGATCTATCGCTTCCCTTATCACTTGCTCCTCAGTAGCTAGTCTTTTTTCTTCTTCTGTAACGCGTTCTGCAAAACTCATAGTGTGTAATTTACTCCTCTTCTCGCACTCTTGCAAGCCCCAGGGTCGCTGCGTTTGCCCGTTGTCAAATTATCTGGTAATTTAAGACTTTGTTTTATTTTTCAACTCTCCGCGAATATGTGCAATCTTTATGGGTATACATCGCTTGTAAACGCACCTCCAACGGATACAATTGTATTTCCTTAATTGGTCTCGCATTAATAATTTCTGTCGGGCCGGTTACCAATACGCCCGGAGCGCAATCGGCGATAAAATTCACCATATTTTCAGCTTTTTCCTCTCCTTTTCCCGTTAAGCACGAGTCAAGCAATACATATTTCAATTTAGTCATTCTACCCAGATGCTCTTTAACATCAGAATCCAAAGATGTAAGACTGACCGAATCTCCTGTGGCAAGTTTTCTGTATTTTGAATTCTTTTTGCCAAACTGAATACTTGTTGGCGATCCGTGGCCGCCCAATATTAAAAGAGTTGTATCTTCTGCTTCATCTAATTCTTTATACATTTCTGTTGTGGAAGAAATTGCACGAATTTTAACATCATATTCTGTAGCAAAAGTCCTAAGCATTGCAAAGGTTCCTTCATCCCTGAATGCCTGAAAACTAATATATTTATCATCATTTGTCGGATAAAGAATCAGCGCCTTTGGTTTCCCCGAATTTGCGAAATCAACCTTATCTTCGCTAAATCCCATTGAATGGTAATACATAATGGTATGTCCGTTAAGTCCTTTTAACGCAAGCTTTCTTGCGTATTCGAGCGGAACTTCGTGATACAACAATAAAGCAATTTCCTCACCGTTAAAACATGTATTTCCGTTGACATCGGTAACTAGAAGATATTGTTGTATTTTATCAATATTGTCATGCGTTACCCCCAAAGCAATAACAATGTCTGCGCCATCGCGGAAAATAGTTTTCCCATCTTTATCGGTAAACCCGACTATATCTTTGGCAACTGTAATAGTGTGGCTAGCATTCCCCCTTTGGGAAAAATTAACAACGTCTTCACCGCTAGAAAATACTGTTTGCCCTTCGCTATCCTGAATGCTTACGAGTTTTTGAGCAAAATCTATTTCACCACTGCACTCTTTAAATAAAGCAATTGAAAATTCATCAAATATTTGTTGGTTTCTATGGTCGTAAAGATTAAGAAGTGCTTTTGCGTAATCCAAATCCCCTCCATTCTCCAAAAATCTCTCAATATCTCTGGGAGTTCTAAAAGCCGATATTCCCCGGTCATTTTTAATATCCACTAATTCTTGGACTGCCTGCGCTGTGACTCCACCTTTTAAAACAGACGTTATTGCGCTAAATCCCCTAAGACCCCCTTCCGAATCGTCATTCCTAAATACAGTCAATCCTTCGCTGTCGCGGATTTGAACAAGAGCTTTTGCGTCTTCAATATTACCGTGCATCTTAGCAAAATCCCAAAACTCCGTAGAATTATCAAGAATCGGATTATCATCCTGGTCTTTTAACTTAGACACTTCCAAGAGGTCTTTTGTAGAATAACCGTTTTCCAGAAAATAAATTGTATCATTCGTAAAAAATCTTTCCGTATCGGGTTCCCGCCTGGTTATATCTCCAAACAGTGTTACGAGATCATTAAGGTCGGCGCCCAAATCATATAACTTGGCTGCTTTTCCATAATCGCACATCTTCCCACCACGCGGATTACGCAGTCCTGTTAGGACAGCAGAATATTCAAATTGTGAAGGACGTTCCTGTTCCGGCATAAGAGCTAATAGAATATCACATGAGACACCCAAATTCAACTATAGGATATTGTCGGGTTCCTTTTCTCCCCGTTGTCAAATTGAAAATACAAATCTGGATTGTTTTGAATTTAGAGGGGTTACGAAAATACAATTAGAAACTTAGGACTGATTCTCTTCTGACGGTATGGGAAGGAAGCCCATCTGCCTTAAGGCCTCTCTTTGGAACTCCTCCATTAACTCTGCAAAAGTAGCTCTCGGCGCTTGTACGACTCCACCTTCAATAAATACAGGTTGCGCTGCACCTCTTTCCCAAACAACAGTCCCCGCTTCACCCTTAGGCCATCCGAAGACAAGTGCTCCATTTTCATTCGATATAACCTCATCGCGAGGACCGATGAACCCTTTGCCTTCAAAACTCATGTCTACACACTGGCCTCCTTCAGGTTCTTTTGTTACTCTTAAAAGTTTAGACTCATAAATGACTTCTTCACCGGGACGCAAACCTCTTTCAAAACCCATAATCAACAGATTATACCAGATAGTAATAAAATGTCCAACTATGGGATTCCGACACCTCTTTCCGCAGTTTTGCAAGCACTTCGTACAGGTTAGACAATTTTGCTATCAACAGCGGGCTTACGTGAAAATTGCCAGTTTCTCGAAATTGTGGATCATGTAAGTTGGATTTTCTTTCTGTAATTGTTCTTTAGAATGGGCGCCCCATGTAACTGCGATCGTATCCATGTTAATTGCATTCCCCATTTGAATATCGAATGTAGAATCACCAATCATAACAGCATCTTTAATATCTATCTGTAGCTTTTTAAGTATATGCAAAAGCATTTCGGGATTTGGTTTCTTTTGTGCCACCAAGTCATCTCCAATATACAAATCGAAATACTGATCAATCTTAAGATACTTACAGCTTAGTATTGCAAATTCAGTTTTTTTACTTGTTGCAACAGCACATAATTTACCATTTTCTTTTAGTTTTTTTAGCGTTACGGCAACCTTAGGAAATATGAGAGTTTTTTGCGTCAGGAATTCTCTGTAGAATTTACGATAATTTTCAACAAGATTATTAAGCATAATATCGTCAAGCTTTTTCTTAATAAGTTTTTCAAAAACTTCCTTTAACGGAAGCCCTGTATAGTAAATAATTTGTTCTCTTTTGGCGTTTGGCAATCGGTTCTCCTTGAGTGTTTTTTGAAATGAAGCCACAATACATTCTTTAGTATCACCTAACGTTCCATCAAAATCAAAAATAAAGAGTTTGTATTTCTTTTTCGTTGCGGAAAACTGTTTCATACGAAAAATTTACTCCCCTTTCCGCACTTTTGCAAGTACCTCACTTCGTTCGGCCCATTATCAACTCAATTATTTGACGCAGGCAAAAAGTTGCAACCCTGAGTTAGTAACGTATAATGTATATATGCACGCCTATTACATCTGGTATTTTTTAATCGGCGGATTCCTCGCAAATGGTATGCCTCATTTTATTTGGGGACTGTCAAACACTATTGCCCGTAGTCCCTTTGGCCAACGAACAAAACCGAAAATTAACTTTTTGTGGGGACTAACAAATTTTATTGCGGCAACTCTTCTTTCTGTATGGCAAATCTATGAAAAGACCTTTTCAGGTATTGCGCTGGTAATTTTGTTGATAGGCTTTTGGCTAATGACTGCCTCGTTTGGTTTTGGAATTAAAAGATTTTTAAAGAAGTAGAAAACTATACTCCTAGTAGTTCTCGAGTTCAAGTCCGCTTGGAAAAGAAATGTTAGGATGCTTTGCCTTGAATGCATCAACCGGTCCACCTGTCCGCGCAAGCACTCTGGCGTAAACAACTTGATCGGAATCCCTTTTATCTCTTAACCTTAAAGTTCTATACAAATCTAATTGTCCCTGTTCTGTAAAGAGGATTCCGCTATGATGTCCCATAAATTGTGTCTGATGAAACGAGTAATCATTCTCAAAAATCACTCCAGATGACGCAAGAGGCGCCGAAATCTCGGAAGAAGTTGGAACTCCAGTCTCAAGTAGACTCACGCTGTGATTATACCACTCTCCCCTTTTTGCCGCTGTCAAATTTATTTTTCAGCTGAACTTCAATTTTCCATGACACCATTAGTGCTATAATTTTGCCATGAAGTTTAAACTACCAAAACTACCAAAACTACCTCATTTGCCCAATTTGAACATTGAGCCGGTGAAAAAAGTGGCGTCGTTTCTTTTCCGGCATAAAATTTCTATTACAATTTTAATTTCCATTATTGCCTTTATTACGGTAGCAATGTGGTACCGCGGATATCTTTTGTCTAAAATGAAACAAACTTCGCCAAGTTCCGGTAATGAAATTTTCAACTCGGCCCCGGCTGATGATCAAATTCCAACTATTGCCGTGCCGACACCCGAGGATGATAGCAATTTCACTAATTCCGGCTCTGACGATTCTAATTCTTATGACAACACAATCCCGACGCCTTTCCCAACTCTTGCCCCTTTACCAACCATTGCCCCGTATGTGGCCCCCGCCACTACCACCAGCACTTCAAGTTCCGGAAATTCTAACTGCACAACCGGCGACGGCATTCCGAATAGCTATTATTCTGACGTTTATCCAAATCCCACAATTACAACCAACACCGGCTCTGTCGATTTAATAGTTGAAATACGTGATTGTAATGGACAATATAAAAATGCTCCGGTAAGTGACAAGTTAAGCATTTCATTAAGCTCGGGAGATTCCAACACGCTGATTAACGGCAATAAACTTCCTTATTCCAATATCACTACTCAAAACGGTGAAGCCAAATTTACGGTTACCTCTCAGGTTGTCGGAATAGTCACATTGGTTATACACGATGACACAAGCAATTTTACGGTAACCGATCGCACCGACCATAATCCCAGTATTACATTTACCAACAATAGCTCCGGAAATTCCAGCGTAAGTTCTAATTGCTCGACCGCAAATGGCGTAGCGAATTTCTGGTATTCTACTTTTTCTCCGGCTTCTCCTATCAACGCCAATACAGGCTCAACGGCAACAATCACTGTTAATATACAAGACTGCAGTCAAAATAATGTCTCTTCCGATAACCTGACATTTTCGCAAACTTCCAACGATTCCTCCCTTACGGTTAACGGCTCTTCTGCGCCGGTCAGTGTTCAAGCGCAAAATGGCGTCGCCACCTTTAACGTTACTTCACAAAACGCCGGGACAGATACTTTTACTATTCAAGATACCACCGGTAATTTCCCCGTTACCGATATTCATAATGATAAAACCAGCAGTATAGTTTTTAGCGGCTCGTCAACAGCTACTCCGACACCAACCGCTGCTCCGGTTACAAATCCAACCGATACTCCTCTACCGACTGCGGCACCATCTGATACTCCAATCACAACTCCATGAGGTTAATAACTAAAGTTGTTAATTAAGCGATTAAGGCAATATGCTAATATAGTTTTATCGTATGAAATCTTTTTTCAAAACTAAAAAAATTCGTAAATTACTATTGATTTTGTTAGTTGTCGTTTGCGTATTGGCAACCTTTTACTTTCTTATTCACGGCTCAAATTATTTTAGCCATACAGGCATTAGACAAATACGTAATTACACTAAGTCTTTTGGGATTTTTGCGCCGTTTATTGTAGTCTTTCTGATTTTTCTAAGTACTGCCATTCCGCCATTGCCCTTGCCTGTTCCTCTGGTCGAGCTTGCTGCGGGCGCGGTTTTTGGATTTGCAGAAAGCGCTTTAATTATCTGGATTTCACAAATTGGATCTTCGATATTTGCATTCTATATCGCAAGATTTTTAAAAAAACGGTTCTTCGGGGCAAACATTATTAAAAATAGCAGATGGGATTTTTATAGATCTTATTTAAACAAAAAGGGCGCATTGGCAGTCTTTCTTATTCGTTTCGTTATGGCAGCGCCTTTTAATATTATTAGTTACCTGGCGGGATTAACGCAGATAAATATTGTGAGTTTTATCATTGCTACTACGCTAGGGACAATTCCCGAATCGTTATTGTATAGTTATTTAGGATCGCAAATCAGAACCCTGCATATAAAATTAGCTTATCTTTCGCTACTGATTATTTTTATCGGCTCTCTTGGTTTTATTTTTACATTGATACTAATGTTTTTACTAAAACCGCAGCAATCGCAAAAAAAGAATTAAGTATTTTTCCCTAGAGCTATGGAACTTAAAGATTTACTAATTGAACAATTAGACCATTTGGGGCCGGTCCGCTTTTCTAATTCTTTTGGATGGATTTGTATTTATACCGGCAGAAACATGTTTGGTGGATATAAAGCTATAGACAGTAATATCCTGCTTTTGTTTCTGATTTTATCACCAAAAGGGTTTGAGAAATCATTGGAGGAAAATTTTGAAAAGTTTGAATTCGGGAAAACCTGGGCACAAACAGAAATTTCGGGAGAAGACGATTTGCCTCGCGTTTTTCAATTTATTCAAGATGCCTTCTACTATACCCAAAAAAGACGTGAGCTAAAAAAGAAAATCTAACCCTTTTCGGCTTTGCACCTCGCTGTGCTCAGCCCGTTGTCAAATAGCGCGTTTTGGGTTGACAGCTGTCTTTTCCGGTGGGATACTTTTTAAATGCAAAGCGAGCGCACACACTGGATTGATATTGCAAGAGGCATCGGTATTATTTTTATTATTTACGCGCATATGCTGGGAAGTAAGGATCCCCGTTATCTTTTTTACGCCTTTCATATTCCATTGTTTTTCTTTCTTTCGGGTGTTGTCTACAACCCCAAAAAATACGGAAACTTTCTTACCTTTTTGAAAAAATCCATAAAAGGACTGCTTGTCCCCTATTTTATTTTTGCTTTCATTTCCTTTATTCTATGGCTTGTTGGATTAAAAACATTGAACTTTTTTTCTCCGGAAATTATTAAACAATTTTTAAGCATTTTTTACGCCAACAGCAACTATGGCTTGATGGCGTTTAACGATGTATTATGGTTTCTCCCTGCGCTTTTCGTAACCAGAATTTTGTTTGCGTTAATTGTCAATTTTTCCGCAAAAACCAAAACCCTTGTCTTTGTATTGCTGCTTTTTTCCGTTTTCGGATATCTGTTTTCTATTTTCGCATCCAATATTAAACTCCCTTTTGGCTTAGAAACCGCTATTTCTGCCGTCGCTTTTTACGGAGCGGGTTTTTTGTGGAACCGTTCAGAAAAAGCCAAACTCTTTCTTTATAAATACAAATTTCTGCTATTTGTTCTATTATTAATTGCCGGAGGAATTATCTCAACTGTTGATTTTAATACTTACGGACACCAGATCGACATGAGATTAAGTCATCTTAACAATTATTTTAGCTTTTATATTGCGGCCTTCAGCGGAATTTTTGCATGGATCTCTTTTAGTATAATTTTGAACAAAAATTTGCTGCTTGAAAAAATCGGCAGAAATTCGCTTATTCTATTTGCCTGGCACCCGATTGTATTTACTTACTTTGGAATTATTTTGAACGCTATTTTGGGTTTAAGTTTAATTAAAAATATTAAACTCTTTATACCTTTAATTTATACAACTGCATCCATAACAATTATCCTTTTGGCAAACTCTTTTTATAGTAAACTCAAATTAATCTCCCAAAGAAATTGATAACTAGAATGTTACTCAGCGTTCTCTAAGAAAACATCTATACCATAGGTTTATACAATTTAAAAAGGAGGTGATTTACAATATGAAAAAGCAAAAAATTGCGCTTTCCCTGTTAATACTTACGGTTTTAACGACAGCATTGTTTGTTGCACCAGCGGCTTTTGCTGCAAATGCAACAACAGACAATAAGCCTAACTTTTTCCAAGGGCTAATCACCTTTATTGAGCAGAAATTCGGGCTTAATAAGGATCAAGTTACGTCAGCGGTAAACGAGTACAAAAGTCAGGTTAAAGCGACGATCACACCGCGTCCGACAATGACGCCGGATCAAATTCAAGCTCAGGAAAAAACCAGACTCGATAAACTTGTCGCTGCGAATAAAATTACCAGCGATCAGGAGAATAAGATCTTGGCTGAGCTTTCTACTTTGAACGCTCAATTTCCGTTAACCGGACTAACCGGAACTCAAAGAAAAACTCAGATGCAGGCAATGCAAGCAGCGATTAAAACATGGGCAACAAGCACAGGTATTAACGCTACTTATGTAATGCCATTCGAAGGAATGGGCGGACCAAGAGGAGGAATGGGTGGTGGAAAAGGCGGTTTCCGTGGACAATGGGGACCAAAACCAACCACAGAGCCAACTCAATAAAATCTTTTCTGTCTAAAAGCAGAGCCTAAAAACAGACGCTTTTAATCCGAGCGTTTGTTTTTTTGTTTCCTACAACATCTTCTTCATCAATCGAAAAATTTGCTACAATATGCATGCCTTATGCTAAACAGACGCAATCTGAAATTTCTCATCTTTTGCTTTTTGTCCCTCGCATTTCTTTTGGCAATTGCGTTTAACATTTCCCCATACCTCAGAGGACCGGCTCCTTATCCTCCGGATTGGCAATGGACATATCAATTTACAAATACTTTAGGCAAAATCTGGTTTCCACTGATTATTTTGGCAGGCATTTTTCTACTTGCGCATAAAACCGAAAACATGACTAACAAGATACTTGCTAAAAATAAATTCCTGATCATTGGCATACTAATTATCTTAGGTTTTCTTTTGCAGATAAGTTTGTTGTTTTACAGCCGGGGCGGAATTGCGGTTATTATCCACCGCATAATTGATCCCACAATTAACGGCTATTTTACTGCTTCGCTTGGAATTCACAATGTTTTAGACTTTCTACGGACATATAATCAGAACCTGATAAATTTACCGATGTATGCGAAATACCATCCGCCGGGAGCAATTCTATTTTTCTGGGTTATAAATAATATTACGCATTTTTTCTCTTTTTTAAAGATTCCCGGAATTAATAATCTTCCCTCGCACAAAGATGTTGCATTGATTTGGGAAAGTTTAAAGTATTATCAGAAAGAGAGTGCAATTATTTCCGGTTTTATCGTCACCTTTATATCTGTTTTGTCCCTAATTCCTTTATATTTTTGCTCTGAATTATTGTACGGAAGTAAAACTGCTATAAGAAGCATGTTTCTATTTTTACTACTTCCCAGCATTTTACTTTTTACACCGCTTAATGATGTTTTTATGCCAATCTTTACGCTTTCTTCTCTGTACTGTTTTTTGAAAGGCATAAAACTGGAATCAAACAAATACATATTTGTATCAGGCATCATTTTATTTAGTGGAGTTTTTTTTGACTTAACTTTTCTGCCTTTAATAGCATTTTATTTTCTTATCTATTTTATTTACCGACTTAAAAAAGGATACCGGATAAACTACGTTCTATTAAAATTACCTTTTATTTTTAGCGTAGGTTTTTTAATAATTCCCGCAGTATTATTTACAGCCGGACTGAATTTTTTTCAAACCGTAAAAATCATCATGGGTTTTCATGAAGCAGCACAGCATGGAAGACAATACGGAACATGGGTTTTTTATAACCTGTATGATTTTCTTCTTTTTCTCGGGATCTTCCTCGCTCTTTTATTTTGCAAGATGATTTACGCGCTTTTGAAAAATATTTTGCAGAAAAATTTTTTGATAGTGAAAACAAACGATGTTATTTTTTTAGCTTTTATCGTCCTGTTATTCGTGCTGGACATAAGCGGTTCTGTCCGGGGAGAAACAGCCAGAATTTGGATTCCCTACGCTCCCCTATTTGTACTTATAATTGCAAATTATATAACAAAAACTTTTCCGTTAAGCCGTTGGCAATTTGTAATTCTATTATTTTTGCAGGCGTTGCAGATTCTTGTTTTTCAAACCGTTTTGGTTACAGTCTGGTAACGCATTAACCTTTTCTCCAGTTTTTCGGAAGCAGCGGACTGTCAATTTCTATCTTAGTATACTCCGGTTTTTTATACCCCTGTTTTTTTACCCATTCCCAAGTTCTAATTAATCCCTCTTCCAAAGAAACACTTTCCTTATAATCCAAATATTTTTTACAAAGCGCATGGTCGCTAATCGCAATTTTAACCTCCTGCGGCCGGGCCGGAAGAAAATTAGGCTTTAATTTTGATCCGGCAATCTTTAGGATTTTGTCGGAAAGCTCATTCACCGTATAGTCTTTATCCGAACCGATATTAAAAGTCATACCCGCTACTTTTTTGGTTGCACATAAATAAAGCGCCTGACAAACATCGTCAATATAAGAAAAACAGCGCCGTTGTTTTCCGTTGCCATAAATATAATAAGGTTTCTTTTGCAAAAGCGCGTTCATAAAAATCGTCACTACATTCCGATACGGGTCGCGCATATTTTGCCGCGGGCCATAAATATTATGGGGACGGGTTATAACATATTCAAAATTGTGCACTTTACTTAATATTTTGAGGGAATGTTCAAATGCAAGCTTTGATACACCATACAAATCTTCCGGATCGGGCGTATCCTGTTCTTTAAAAGGAGTTTGCAACTGTCCGTAAACTGCAATACTTGAGGTAAAAATAAACCGCTTCATGCCATGACGGATAGCAGCTGTCAACACTTTTATTGCTCCGTCAAAATTACGCGAAGTGATGTCGACCGGTGAAAACTGCGCTTTATTTTCGGCTGCATTTGCCGCTAGATGATAAACGATTTCCGGCTTAAACTCGGCCATTATTGCATCAATTCTTTTAAAATTACGGATATCCGCTTTAAAAAAACGCGCCGCTTTATTGCAATTCTTTATCTGTCCGCCCGAAAGATCATCAATTACCGCAACTTGAAATTTTTGCGAAACGAGTTTGTCTACCAAATGGCTTCCGATAAATCCCGCTCCTCCCGTAACCAATACTTTTCTCATGTTGTCGAAAACCTCCGTTTTGTTGCGCATTTAAACATCTGCATTCCGACTATTATAGCGTGTTTCAAAGAACCGGTTATTTTCGACTCCCCGATTCTTTCTTTATAGTGAACAGGAATTTCTTTAATTGAAAAATTGTTAAAAAGCGCCACTACCAAAAACTCTGCCAAAAAATATGATCCTCCGACTTTTAACTGCGGCGACATTTTACGGGCCACTTCCCTTTTCATTACCCGATAGGTGCAACCGCAATCGCTTAGCGGACATTTTGAACAATACAAAATCTGGATATATTTTGCCAGAATTTTATTTCCCCAAAGCAAAAGATTTTTCATGTTGGCTTTTTTACCGATATATTTCTTATTGGTCCTTGTCCCGATTACAATGTCATATTTTTCTATGTCTTTTAAGAGTCTTAAGGCATCTTTGGCAATAAAAGTGCCGTCCGGTTCACACAGAAAAATATAATCCCCTTTTGCCTCCCGTAAGCCTTTTTGCAATGCAAATCCATATCCCTGTTTTTTTTCAAAGATTACTTTGGCTTTTTTTTGCGAAGCAATTTTTGCGGTATTATCTTTTGAATTATTATCAACAACAATTATTTCATCAAAAATACCCAAAACTTGAAATTCACTAACAGCTTTTCCGATATTTTTTTCTTCATTAAATGCGGGAAAGACAATTGAAATTTTTTTTCTTTTATACATTTTTATTTACGGTAACTATGAAGGGATTATATCAGAATTAATTTTATTTTCTAATATCAATTATGTTTTAAAAATTTAAGGATTTTTTGATTTAATGTTATAATCAATGTGAATTTATAAAAATATGGATAGCTTTACGCAGGAATACGTGTCGCCGGTAAACCAAGAGCCTCTTGGTCAGGTTTTGACAACAATCGAAGATCAATGCTGCGATGAATCAGATGCAATTAGCTTATTCAAAGATGTCACCACCCATGATTACGAACATCCGGAAATACAAGCTAAATTTGCCGCCAATGCGGTTTACGACGGGATGATGCTTACCCTAAAAGAAATAGGAGCATGTGCCGTAATAAAAGCACAAAACGAAGAACCATCGCCAATGACTAGGGCTTACGACACTGTTGCCAGAAATGTTGAACTTATGGCTCTTGCCTGCCGTGCTTTGGCAGATGATAAAATTCCGCTGGTAAGAAACGTCCATAGGGAGGAACTTAAACAACAGAATGGAGATCAGGTACATATATATACTGCCAGGAATGTAACTATTGAAGGACATTCTTATGAAAAAATAGATATATTAATTAGGCCAACAAGATATGAACAACCATTAGCGTTAAGGCGAAAACTAAAAGACGGAAAAGGCAAGCCGGAGAGTAGACAACCACGTATGAATATCGAACTTATTCCGACTGACGCAAACGAAGACAAAATTTCCATACACGTAGACGAGGAAGACTTATTGTTGGGAAACGAAATAACCTATGATGTTCAAATTCGCAACGCCGACGGCATTAATTTAATGGACATTCTTGATTTCTCACAACATGGAGAGTCACTGATTGAACCCGGACAAAGATTTACCCACCATTTTTCCAGCGACCTTACAGCCGGACAATTTAAGACAACTTTCGCACAGATTTTGGAAGCGTTTAATCAGAAATTTGCGGGCGTTGCGGATGCGCCAAAAAATCCCGCGTCTTAACTCATGTCTAGAATAACTGTTATCGCCCACCCCAACGCCAAAAAACCAAGGGTTGAAAAAGATCTGTTGGGGGAAATGCATGTTTATGTAAGTGAACCACCTTTAGAAGGAAAAGCTAATCGGGCTGTTATTGAAAGCTTAGCCAAATATTATAAGGTGAAGAAAAACGCCGTTTTGTTTATCTCCGGCGAAAAATCTAAAAATAAAGTTTTTGAAATATCCTCCCCGTAGGTTCTATCCGCTAAAAATGGTCCTATAGCGATTTGACTCTCAGCTAAAAATAGCGTATACTCTAAGCCTACATTTGTGGCTAAGCTAGGCTAATTTGCTGCCTAGATCTTGGCCGCATATGTGGTAAATTTATTTGCACTTTAACATTTTACGGAAAGCAAAATCATTCTTAGTAGGTGACGCTCTGTGTATCTCAAGCGACATAGTTGCGCGAGGTATCCGGTGCGTCGCCTATTTGGGATGATATTATCTAAACAAGGAGGAAAACAATGTGTCATTCGTGTCGCACTCAGCGTCATCGTCATGGTCTCACCCTGCTTCCGTTCGATTCAGACTCTGAAGGCTCTTGCCGTTCGAGTACGATTCTGGAGTGCAGCGGTGGTGACACTGATGTGAACGCCAAGTTCTTCGACCAAATCGAAAAACTCCTCCCGTCAGCACGCGTACCTGAAGGCTTCAATAGCTGGATGGATCTCGATCGTGAGGACGATGAGGAGCCGGACAGTAGCAGGAACAAGAGAAACGGACTGGGAGAACCCCTGCTCTACGTCACGGTCGAACAACTCGTTCGCCTCGCTTCGCACGAAGGAGTCACAAGCACTCCTCACAACAAGGCGACCTGGGCATACCTGGCGCAAATTTCGCCAAAGACCAAGGTTGCCCTCTACTGGAACTAGAAGTATAAGGAGGACTAGAGAAAAACCGTCACCCGCTGTTTTTAGCGCAAACGTCATCGCAACGTAACGGAAGAAAGGGATACTTCAGCATGTCTGCTGCTATCCGAGTAACATTTCGTCCGGTGCAATTCGCACAAGTCTTCTTTAGAGGAGACGAACACAGTCGCCCCTCCAAAATCGTTCCGCTCGTCGATGGTCAATCCATCGAGGAGATCGCACGCCTGTGCTGCGAACACGCCTTCGCCATTCGAACCGGTTGGGTCGCTAGGGGCACAAAGAAGATCGGCGAAGAAACCGTTCCTGCCATGGTTGCTCCCTGGGGAGTTTCACCAAGAACATTCCTCGGCGGACAGGTCTTCACCAACTTCGACGCAGCGCTAATCGCGCTTGAAGAAAGCACCGAAGAAAACGAAGACATCGAACGACTGCTGAGCGAAGGAGTCAGACTCGTCCTGATGGAAGCGAATGGAGTCACTCAGGTGATTCTCTGTCGCACCGGTCAGTTCGAACCGTTCGGTTCCAACGACAAGGTCCTGCCGCTTAACAGCGAAGCATAAGGAGGAGTAATCTAAAACTTCGGTTTTATCCAGGCAATGGCATCAATCCTAAGGAGAACATCGTGTTTCCTTTCAACCGAAGCAAGACCGTCTACAAACTGTCCGTTCCTGCAGTCCGCTACGCCGAGTTCATCGGTGGGCAAGACTCTGAATGCGGTGACATCTTCCGAATCGACGATGAGTCGATTGAGGAGCTCGCACAGCTAGCCTGCCCGCACATCATCGCCATCCGCACCTTCAAGTCCCTTTCGGGCACTGCCAAGGTTAGCGGCAACACCGTCGTCGCGGTCACAAGCGACCGGTTCGAGGTCACCCCGTGCGTCTTTCTTGACGCCGAGGCACTGACCATCGATCAGCTGATGGACAAGGCTACAACGCCCCGGCAAGTCTATGCCGCAGTGATGCTGAAGGCACTCGGACTCAAGCAAGTCGTCCTCTGCTGCAACGGCCAACACAAACCCTTCCATCCGGAAGATGGCGAGACAGTCTTGTCTCTCCGCACCGCCGGCGAGGATTCGGAAGAAGATTCCGACGACGAGAACGACTGGGGAGAAATTCCCGATGAAGCCGCTCCCGCCGAGCAGAATGCCGCCGAGGGCAACCCCGACGAAACCGCTGCTCCCCAAGCACGCGAGGACACCCCTCCTGCTGAGGAAGCCGCTGCTTCTGCCAAAGACGTTCCTCCGGCTCCGGCTGCGTAGGTCACAAACCTACTCCAGTAACTTCTTGTCAGGCGAAAGCTTGATCAAGAAAGGAGACTCATGGGAAGAATCTACGATCCTGTCGATCACACAATCCTTGCTCATTTGAGCAGAGCCCAGCGCATCAAAGCGCTCAGAGAAAGGCGGAAAAACCAGCCCAAGCGAATTGCAGATGGTGACTACTGTCACACTTCCTACTGCAACGCCTGCGGACATCCTGCTGACTTCAGTCTCCAGCGCACCGGAGATGTGGGTAAACTGGCTGATTTCTGCCCCGAGTGTAACTCACTCAGAAAGAATGGCTGGCTCACTGTCTAACAACTTTCCGTAAAACTGAATATTGTGCAAAAAGGCACGTGGTCCCTGATGGGAAATATGAGAGATTTGATCAACATTACGTTGATTCTTGCGAACCTTCGTTCGCTCTCCCCTCTATTTTCTATTACACCATGTGCCTTTTTCTTTTTAAGACTGGGGCACATTATTTTACTATTGGAGTTTCAAGTTCAACCTGAATATATTTTGCAGATGGGACTTTTGCGCGGATTTTATCTTTAATTTTATCAATTAACTTTTCTAATTCCCTTGTTCCAAGCTTTGACCGCATATGCACATCCAAATCTACTAATAATTTCTCTGTTCCTATATGCAGTGTTTTTATCCCCAAAATATCTTCCACTTCTTCTACTTCTAACGCAGCTTCTTTAATTTTTGTTTCCGTTTCCTCCGATGCCCTTTTACCAATTAAAAGTTCCCTGATTCCCGATACCAAAAATAAAGAAAAAATCGCTAAAACTATACCGATAATCATGGCTCCCAAACCATCAAATCGCACGTCACCTATTAAAATATAAATTCCTAAAGAAACTACTCCGAGTAAAGATGCCGAAGTACCCATTAAATCCAAGATAAAAGTAGTTTTTGTTTCGATTAAAGAGGAGCGATAAAAAATTCGGACAATATGTCTAAGCGGTCTCTGCTTAAGTAGCCTTCGAAAGCTTATGAAAAACGCATAGCCATTAGTAAAGAACGTCAGCATAAGAACTAATACTGCCATATAAATATTCTTGACCGGCTCCGGATGAAAAAATCTTTGCCAGCCAAAATAGAAGGATAACGTTGATGTGAGACCGAACATAATTACCGCCGCCAAAAAGCTCCAGAAATATATTTCTGTTCCATATCCAAAAGGGTGAGATTCATCCTCCTTTTGTAACGACCTGCTAAAACCAATTAAAAGAAGGCCCGATGATGCTAAATCGGAAATTCCCTCTAAAACCTGTGTTAGCATAATCACACTTCCTGAAAGAATAGCTACCGAAAAGCTTAAAATTACATCGATAAGATCAACCATAAACGAAGTAATAAGTACCCTTTTAGTAGTAATTTTTTGTTCCGTTTTTAAATCCGGCATTTTATCCATTACTTTATTATAACAAGTCTCAAGATAAGTATTTTAAAAATTGTGAGGAGCTAGCGGAGATCTAAAGTGTCGCCTTTGAAGACTAGGTTTTTCGGTTTAATAATAACCTGCTTTTCACCTGATTGAACAGAAACCGCATCAAGCGCTGCAAATTTATTTTTGGCAATAATTTTGAGAGTTTTTGCAACGTCTTTTGCCGGAACAAAAATCGCATAATCCATTCCCATATTGTAAGTTTGATACATTTCATCATCGTTAAGCCCCGCGTGTTGTTGAATGAATTTGAAAATTTCCTGCGGCTCAAATATTTTTTCGATAAGGTATGTAAACTGTGGCCTGGCCCGCATTATCTTTCTTAAACCGTGACCGGTGATGTTGGAAATATAATGAATATCTACTTTTGAGCTTAAAAGATCTTTAATAAGTTTTGCGTAAATATTGGATTTTGTCAAAAGTGCTTCTCCATACATTTTTCCGCTTGGAAGTTTTGTCGCGTATCCTTTTGATAATTTTTTGGCAACGGCACGGGTTAAAGAAATTCCGTTAGCGTTTACTCCGTTACTTTTAACTAGAATTATCCTATCCCCGACTTTTAATTTTTTATCTGTGACGAGGTTTTTTGGCGATTTGATAATTCCGACTGCCGAACCGCCAAATTCAGCAACGTCTTTAACAACAATTTGTTTAATCGTTGCCGTTTCTCCCCCACCCCAGGAAACACCTGCCAAATCACAAGCTTTTTTCCAGCCGTTAATTAAATCCGTCATTCGCTTTGTATCGTAAAGCCAATCGTTGTCTTCAATTGCCCAATACGCATGCAAAACTAAAGGCGTTGCTCCAACCGTCACCAAATCGTTGATGACCGTTGCCACCGTATCGTGAGCAATAATATCGTAATAGGTTTTACCGGTTGTTTTTCGCATGCCGTCCGCAATTAAATTTTTTGTCCCAAGCCCTTCGATAACGGATGCCATTAAAATATTCCCCTGTTTCCAGACATACGCCGACTCACCTCTGGTATCGGAAACTTCGGAAAATCCGTGAGCTAATAAATTTTTTCCGGTAGCGCGCGCCGACTCCTGAAATAATTTCTTAATCGGATCTTTGGTTTCGTAATTATCCCCAACCTGTGAATATGTAATTTTTTTCATAAATTTAAAGCATGTATGTCATTCCTGTAAGCTTAAATATTCTATCATAATTCGTTAATAATTCCTTCTTTCCATTTTCTTTAAAAAGTATAATCGCGTGGAAAGAAATAAGCGGAGATTCTTTTTTGCCTTTTATTTTGGAACGAGGCTCAACGGTTATAGCCATTGGTGGTTCAATTTTTAAAGTTTCTAACGTATTTACAAATTTTCTTTTCTTACTAATCATTGCACATACTTTTTCCCAGGCTTTTTCTCCGGATTTTAAAATCTTCATTTCTTGAAACCCCATGTCTTCATAAGAAAAAGGTACTGTGTGCCCGATATTTGTGTTTGTCGGATCCGAAATACTGTAAATTATATTTACTAGCTTTTTTTTCTTAAGTAATTCATTTCCATATTTATAAACATCTGAAAGCATCATGTCTTGGTTTGTATTTTTGAAAATTTGATAAATAATATCTAAATTAGTTTTTAATTGGTTCTGAATACTTTTATTTTTGCCAAAATAAAGAGTCATTTCAAAATCACCAATAATCCCGCTTTTTTTATCAATCGGGCCAAAATATAAAAGCACAATCCCTCCTTTAAGATCTAAGAATACATCATCTCTTGACCAATACTCTTTGGGCCTGATGCTTTTAAAATTTAATCTATCAATATTATTTTCCGTTGCAAATAAAACTCCCATTCCGTGAGGTGGTGGCATATACCAACCGTCCGGAAAAATATTTTTGTGCTTACGCATTTCCAAAAGCCATAAATTCCTAAACATAACTTCTGATATTGGCTCTTCTAATTTAAGAACTTTTTGCAGTGTTTTATAAAGCGCGTCCGCGGCAATTTTTCTGGTTTGTTTACAAATTTTAAGTTTATCCATCTATCGAATTTATGTCCCGATTATAATTTGAATTATTACAAATAGCAATTGCTGGTTTGGCGTGCTATAATCTGCCAAACAAAATGAATCAATATGAACGCTTTCCCCGGGAACTGCCTCATGTAATTTTAGATCGGGCAAAATCGCCGGAAATAGAACGCTACAGCTCTGTTGTAGTAACAGACCTTGAAGGACCTCTTCTTTTGGGAGATACTGCTTTAAAAGTTATGTCTACTTATGTTAGGCCCGAACAGGGAAATCCCCGGATTGATTACGGGGCGGTTCTTTACGAGGAAACTTACAACTGGTTTATGGAAAATTTTTATAATAACAAAGTCGGACAGGAAGGCGCGGATATTGTTTTACCTCTTCCTCTCCTTTTGTCTTTAGGCGTAACCGATGAAAATCTTTTGGAACAAGCGCGTACTTCCCGAAGAGCTCCGGGCGCTAAAGAGTACTTAGACTTTTTAAAATCCCAAGGCGCTTTAGTAGTTGGCGTTACCACCGCCTGGGCCGCTCCGCATATGGAAATCGCAAACAACATAGGTCTTAGCGGAATGATCGGCACCGATTTTTCACTGGATGATGCCAAACAAAAAATGATTGAATCAGGACAAATGGAAACAGAGATGCAAATGACTGAAAATTTTCTATCTGATTGTTTTGAAATTATTACCAATCGTCAAACCTCTCAAGATGATGTTGAAAAAAAACAATTAACACAAATGCTAAAAGAAAGAATTGGACAATTTTTCGTGGAAGAAATAGGAGTAAAATGGGATCTTACGGGGAAAATGGTTTCAACTTCACCGCGAGATGGATACAAAACAAAGCTTGCTGAAATCATGACATCGTATAGAGTCATTGGTTGCCGCGAAAAGGCCAAGGTTGCTAAAGCTTTATTTGAAAAATATGCGCCATCGGGTATACCGCGAATTGCCATCGGCGACGGATTTAACGACATCCGAATGCTTGACAGTTCTCCCTGGTCGATTGGAATAAACGGAGCTAAGGCGGCTGAAGCTGCAAAAATAGGAGTAATAACTAACAACGTACAAATTCTTGGTGAATTAATTAAGTTAATACAACAATATCCGCAGCCAACCAAAGAAAATGTCAAAAAAGTAGTTCAAATTGCCAGGGAAAAATTTGGAGATAATGCGATTATTCATCTCGGAGGCAGATTTGGCCGCTTATCCACCCAACTTCTTAAATGGCACCAGCTTGCAAAAAATATAATTCGGCAGGAAGCAGCCCTATTGCCCTAAAGATTCAAGTACTGACATTGTTATTTCCGACAAACTATTTACTATTTTATCAGCCTTCGCAAAGTCCTGATGCTTTGTATATTTATTTGGAATTGCGATAACTTTCATGCCGGCGCTTTTTCCGGCGATAACTCCCGCCCCCGAATCTTCAATCACAACGCACAATGACGGCTTAAGCCCAAGATCATCTGATACTTTCAAAAATATATCGGGAAAAGGCTTTCTTCTAACTTTTTCGCTAAAACCCACAACGACATTGAATTTATTTTCTAATCCTAATTGCTTAATAATTAATTTAACTTGCCGTTCATTTCGGCTGGAGGCAATTGCCAATTTTAACTTTTGTTTTTTTAATTCTTTTACTAATTCTTTCGTACCGGGTATCGGAAGAAAATTTTTAATTAGGTCTTCAAAAAATCCTCTTTTTTTAACCCTGATTACTTCCAAATCCTCCCCTAATAAATTATGCCTTTCTATAATGTCGCTAAAACTTGCTTCACCAACCTCATGCACCAACCCGGAACTGTTAAAAACCGGTTTTCTTTTATACTCGGCCAAAACTTTTTCCCATGCCAAAGATTCTATTGGCTCGCTATCGACAATCACTCCGTCCATGTCGAAAATTACTGCTTTTGTCATCATGCGTTTTTTGCAAAATTAACCATATTTACAAAAAGAGGCAAACCCTGAGGCTTTTTTATTTCTCCCCTTCTCCAATTTGGATGTTGCTCAATTCTGACAAAACATTCCGGATGCGGCATCAGTCCTAAAACCCTTCCGGTTTCGTCAGTTATTCCGGCAATAGCATTAAGTGCTCCATTTGGATTATCCGGATATTCTTGTGTCTCCTCACCCTGCTCGTTAACATACCTAAACGCAACTAAATTATCATTTTCTATTTTTTTAAGAATATCTTCTTTTGCCAAAAACTTTCCTTCTCCGTGCGCCACCGGACACCAAATTATCTGCTCTCCCATACCGGTCAGAAATTTACATTTTGAATTTTTATTGGTTTTAAGTTTTATCCAGCGGCATTCAAAATGTCCGGAATCGTTATTGGTTAAAGTCACGTCCATTTCTCCGAATCTATTAAAAGGTACCAACCCTGTTCTTACCAGAACTTGAAAACCATTACAAATCCCAACTGCCGACGTATCTTTTCTTGCCACAAATTTTTTAAGTTCTTCCGAAAAAAAGGAAATCAGTTCTACAGCCAAAATTTTTCCGGAAACAATATCGTCTCCATAAGCAAATCCACCGGGAATTCCCAAAATCTGAAAATTTTTAAGACTTTCTTTTTTATTTCTCAAATCATTAACATGAACGATTTTAACATCGGCCCCGGCCAATTCAAAAGCAAACGCCAAATCTTCATCCCTGTTAATTCCGTCTGTTTTTAAAATTAAAGCTTTTGGTTTAACGCGTACTGAGCTTGTCGAATGTATCATATTTTAAGGAAACATATTTCTCATTGGTTTTTGCCAACTATTTTTCAGCGCCTCCAAATTCGCGCTGAACAAAAGTTTTTTATTGTCTTTAACGGTAATCATTTTTAATTTTTGTGTTTTACCGATAATTATAAACGGAACATTTTTGAAAATTTGGCGGGCTATTTTTTCGTTTTCCATTTCAACCACAAAACTTCCGGCAGTTTCGTTAAACAGAACATAATCCGGCCGGTCATTTTTAATTTTTGTTAAATTAATATCTGCTCCCATATTCCCGCCAACGCACATTTCGAAAACTGAGGTTATTAATCCGCCTTCGCTAATATCATGCATCGAAAGAATTTTATTTATTTGTAAACTTTCATAAATAGCTGTCCCTATTTTTGCTAAGAGTCTTAAATCAACTTTTGGAAGATTAGTTCCCAAAAGTTTTTGAGTATCGAAATATACCGAACCGGCCATTCCTTCCAAATCCTGTTTCCCAACCAAACAGATTACGGAATCTGTCTTTTTGAAATCCGTTGTCATTGTTTTTGTCGCATCGGGAATTTTACCAAAAACAGACATACATAAAACTTCCGGAATTTTAATTACCTTTCCATCTTTCGCCCGGTAAGTTGAAGATAAACTGTCCTTACCCGAAATAACCGGAATCTTTAAAATCTTCATTGCGTCAGTAACTGCGTCAACTGACTTATTTAAACTCCACAAAGATTCCTCATCGGGAAATGGCCAAATATAATTATTGATAAGTGACGCTTGCCTAAAATCTCCGCCGGCGGAAATATAATTGGAAATTGCTTCGGCAATCGCCCACAAACTTCCATAGTAAGAATCAATTCTATTGAGAACCGGGTTAAGCCCGTGAGAAATTAACATCCCGTATTTTTTGTCCAAGAACGGTCTTAAAACTACCGCGTCATTCGGACCGTCAAGTAGCTGCCCCGAATAAGCTTGCATATCATTTGTGCCCTGAACGGAGTGGTCATACATTCTGATAATCGGTTCTTTCGAGCAAATATTTCCATGCGACAAAATCTTAGCTAAGACATTTAACCACTCTTTTTGATTCTTGGGTTGCTTGACGGTTTTTGACTTTTGACTTTTGACTTTTGACTTTTGGGCAATCATTGTTCTCTGCGGCAAACCATGATGTAAAAATTCCATTTCCAAATCGCAGACTAATTTTTTTCCATAATAAACTCTTAATTTTTTATCTGTTCCAAATTTTCCCAAAATTGAAGTTTCAACATTATATTTTTTAAAGATTGCCAGTAATTTTTTCAAGTTTTTAGGAGCAGCTGCAATTACCATTCTTTCCTGCGCTTCGGAAATCCAAATTTCCCATGGAGAAAGTCCCTGGTATTTCAAAGGCGCCTTGGCAAGGTCGACTTTGACTCCGGTTTCCTCTCCCATCTCGCCGATTGCCGAAGAAAAACCGCCGGCGCCGCAATCTTGAATCGCCCGGATTACTCCCGCATCTCTGGCTTCTATCATTGCGTCAAACATGCGTTTTTCTTCAATTGCATTGCCGATTTGCACTGCCGAGGAATTAACATTAATTGTTCTGTCTGTCATTTCCGCGCTGGAGAAAGTTGCGCCGTGAATTCCATCTCTTCCCGTTTTTCCTCCCATTGCGACAACGATATCGCCGGTTTTTGCCTGTCCTTTTTGCGCTTGTTTTGTCGGAATTATTCCGTAAGCCCCAACAATAATCGTCGGCTTTGCCCGAAAATCATTGTGAAAATGAATAGATCCGTTATTAGTCGGAATCCCCATTCTGTTACCATAATCCCTGACTCCGGTCACCACTCTTTTTAATAAATAGTCGGGCCTAAGACAGCCAACCGGTAACTCTTTGTCGGAAAGCGCAGGATTTGCGAAACAAAAAATATCGGTTGAAGCAATTGTTTTGGCGCCTTGTCCTGTTCCCAAAACATCCCTGAACACTCCGCCCGATCCCGTCATGGCACCGCCATATGGCTCTATTGCACAGGGGCTGTTATGCGTTTCTACTTTTCCGCAAATCGACATTTTGTCATAGAATTCCATTACACCGGAGTTATCAACAAAAGCCGAAACTATATTTTTGTTGTGTCGAAGAGCTTCTTTTTTTAAGCGACTCATTAACGGCTCTTCTTTTTTTCCGTCAACAATTAATTTTGCTTTAAAAGTTTTATGCGCGCAGTGTTCGCTCCAGGTTTGCGCCAAAGTTTCCAATTCGCAATCGGTCGGATCTCTTTTTAAATTCTTAAAATAATTTTGAATTACTTTCATTTCCTCAAGATTTAAAAACAATTTATCTTTTGATAAAGCGAGCAAATCGCCGTCGATCATTTTCCTTAAGGGAATTATGTTTGTCGGACCAACCTTGCCCACAATCAAAAGAGTTTCTGGTTCCAAAGTTACAATATATTCAACCGTAGTATTAAGAAGACTTAATTTTTTGACAATTTCATCAATAACTATTTTTGAAACTTTACCGAAAAAATGGTACTCCGTTGACGAATCCGCCGCCGTTAATTTGACACCCAAATCTTTTGCCGACTTTAAAATTGACGCCGCCTCAGGATTCATAACTCCGGGTTTATAAGCGATTTCAATCTTTTGCGATTTTCCACCTACGGTTAAAGGTTTATCCAAAGAATATATCTGATTAATTTCTTCACAAAACAGTTTTTCTGCCAAGATTTTTGCCTGCAATTTCGTTATTCCCTCAAGCCGGTATAAGCGGTTTGTTCTGACTTTTGTAATCTCTGTATTTTTCAACTCCGCTAAAATCCCCAATCCTTTTAAATCATCTTTTTCATTAATTGAACAAACTCTAATTATTTGAATCATGATAAATTTTCCCTTTCCAAATCCCTCCATCCGATATCCGTTCTGAAATGTAAATTATTTTTTTGAATATTAATTATTGCCATTGCTTTGTAAACTTTATCTTTTGCATGAACCAATGTTTTTCCTTCTCCGACAACATGAAAAACGCGGCCGCCGTGAACAATAAAATTTTTACCTTTCCTGGCAATTCCCGCACCAAAAATTTTAATATCCGGAAGCTTCATTGCCTGTTCCAACCCGGTAATTATTTTCCCTTTTACTTTTACATAATCAACCGGGTATCCCAAACTGCACCCCGCAACACTTAGTCTTGAAATTTTATCACAATGAATTTTAATTTTATTCAGTTTTTTAGAAAGCGCGCTTTCCACAATTTTTAAATAGTCTGTTTTTATTGACGGTATTAAAACTTCCGCCTCAGGATCACCCCATCTTGCATTAAACTCAATAATCTTAACTCCTGCTTTTGTCAGCATTGCTCCTAAATATAAAACACCGGTATAAGCTCTTCCCTCTTTTTGCATGCCTTTCATAAATGGTTTAAGAATTGTCTGTTCAACTTTTTTTAAAATTTGAGGAGTAACAACTTTAGGACTGGAAACGCAACCCATTCCTCCGGTGTTAGGACCCTTGTCGTGATTATAAACAGTTTTATGATCTTGCGCAGACCCAATAATTTGGTAATTCTTTCCGTCACAAATTGCAAAAAGCGAAAACTCTTCGCCAGTCAAACACTCTTCAATTAAAAATGTTTCACCGGCTTTTCCGAATTGCTTCATTGAATTAATTGCTTTTATTGCCTCTTTTTTTGTTTCCGTCCGAATTGCGCCTTTACCGAGAGCCAAACCGGAAGCCTTAATATAAAGCACTTGCTCTTTTAAGGAATTTACGTAGGCGATTGCTTTTTTCGAATCATAAAATGAATGATACGTTGGCGTTGGTAGTTTATATTTTCCCATGAAGTGTCTTGACCAATCTTTGTTCCATTCAATTTCCGCTGCCGCCTTTGTCGGACCAAAAGCTTTAATTCCCAAAGAGTTAAACTTATCAACAAATCCTTCGGCGAGTTGATCATCAGCGGCAACATCTACTAAGTCGATTTTTTGTTTTTTGATCAACTTAAGAATACCGTCAAAATCTGTTGCCGCAACCGTTGGTTCAGTTTTAATTTTTTTAGTTTTATAATCAATAAAACCGTTGCCCGGAGCAACAATTATTTGTTTTATTTTTTTGCTCTTGCTGTAGACAGTAGCCAGAGCATGTTCCCTGCCTCCGGAACCAAGAATTAAAATATTCATTTAAATTAAAGTTATTGGATCTATATCAAATTTATTGCCGTTTTTACAAAGCTCTTTGAGAACTTTAATGTACAAAACATTTTCTTTTTTCTTTAAGCGCTCGTAAAGAGTATCAATCGTATCTCCCTTTTTGATTTTTTCAAAACATCTTCCGAGTACTTTTCCGAAATCAAATTCTTCACTTAAAAAATGGTTTGAACAGCCGGCATAAGTCGAGCGCTGCGAGAAAAAGTTTTGAATTGCCACATCGGTCATTTTGCCCTTATTCCAAATTGCTTTTGTTCCGTCGGGATTTAAAACTATTCCGTCAATTTTATCCGGAATAAGTCCGGGATGTGTATTTAAAATTCTGTTGGGGAAGGCCTTGAGGACATCATCGGAGATTATTTGCTTCCATCCGGCAAGACAAATAAAAGTTGGGTTAAGCTTATCAAGCAGCGTTATCAAATCCTGTTTTTTAGAGCAAATATGAGTCGGGATTTTATGTCTTCTCGCTCTTATTAGTCCATACGCACTCTCTTTATCGGAAATCACTGTAATTATTTTTGCATTTAATTTTTTGCTTTCGATTGCATCGATTATTGCCTGCAGATTAGTTCCTGTTCCGGCATCGGAAATAAGCACTGCCAAAGTTTTTTGTTCTTTTGCATATTTAATATTTTTCTTGTTATCTCCAATATCAATTGGATAATTGCCGGTAAAACAAGAAGTACAAAAAACATCCTCCGGTAAACCCGTCGCTTTTATTAAACCTCTGTAAGAAAGATAATACAACGAATCCGCTCCGGTGAATTTTTCGATCTGCTTAATAGTTTTATTAGCGCCGATCAAATTTTTTTGTATTGGCGTGTCTATACCATAGAAATCGGGAAATTTAACAGGAGGAGAGCTAATTAAAAGATGCACTTCTTTTGCTCCGGCGCTTTTAACTAATTTAACTAATTTTTTAGTTGTATTCCCCCTAACAATGGAGTCGTCAACCAGAATAACCCTTTTCCCTTTGACAACTTCCGGAATTGGATTTAGCTTCATTTTTATACCTCTATCTCTAAGTCTTGAATCGGGCATAATAAATGTTCTCCCCACATAGCGATTTTTAACAAGCCCCAACTCCAGGGGAATTTTACTTTGAATTGAATAGCCTGTTGCAGCAGGAATTGATGAATCCGGAACCGGAACAACAACATCCGCGTTAACTAAATATTCTTTTGCTAACTCCTTTCCCAGATTTTTTCTAACCTCATAGATTCTTTTCCCCATAACCATACTGTCGGGACGCGAGAAATAAACAAATTCGAAAATATCCAGTTTTTGATTTGACGCTGATAATTGATAAGACTTAAGACCATTTTTCCCGACAACCACCATTTCTCCCGGAAGAACTTCTCTTAAGGTTTTTCCGCCAACCGTATCAATCGCGCAAGTCTCCGAAGAAAAGATAAACCCGGAATCATTCATTGTTCCGATTGAAAAAGGTCTAATTCCATAAGCATCTCTGACCGCCGCTATTTTGTCTTTAGTCATAACTAAAAGAGAAAATGCGCCGGTAAAAAGCGGATAAGCCTTCTTAATCGCGTCTTCAAGACTCAAGCCTTTTTCAAGAAGATGCTCCAACGCCAAATGCATTAACCTTGAATCGGTTAGTCCATCTGTTTCTCTATGAAGTCCATTAGCGTAAAGAAAATCAATTAATTTTTTCGTTTGCGGAAGATTGCCGTTATGAGCCAAAGCAACTATATTTTTTCTGCCGGTTACCGGTTGTGTATGTTCAAAGAAAGAACCGCCGTAAGTTGAGTATCTATTATGCCCTATTGCCATTGCACCTTTTAACTTTTCTAGCTCTCGCTCATTATAAACCTGCGTAACAAGTCCCATTGCCTTGAAGGTTTTGATTTCTTTCCCATCCGAAGAAGATATACCCGTACTTTCCTGTCCCCTGTGCTGAAGCGCATAAAGCCCGAAGAATGTAAGTCTTGCCGCTTCAAGATTTTTTCCGTAAATCCCAAAAATTCCGCACTTTTCACCCAAAGGTTGTTCTGACATTTCCACTGGCTTATCTTTCTTAATCATTAATTTTAGGAATCAAAACGCTGGGAATCTGTATGAAACTATTTTTTCTTTTTATTTTTTAGCTTAGGTGTTTCCGATTGGATTTTTATTTCTCTTTTGTCCGGGACAAATTTCTTACCGGTAATTTTTTCGTAAATTGTAATATATCTTTTACTAATTTTATTGATAAAACTTTTTGGCATAACCGGCGGCTTTCCGTCTCCCGTATATCCTTTTTTCTTAAACCAAATTCTCATAAATTCTTTATCAAAATTTTCCGGCTCCAAACCCTTTTTAAATCTTTCGCTGTAAGTCTTTTTGACCCAAAAACGGGACGAATCCGGCGTGTGAACTTCGTCTATTAACATTAGTTTACCCTTTTCATCCAAACCAAATTCATATTTTGTGTCAACCAAAATAATTCCGGCTTTTGAACAAATCCTTGTTCCTCTTTCAAATAATGCAAGCGCTGCTTTTTCTAATTGCCTCCAAATTTTAGGCGTCACAATTTTTTGTTTAAGAATTTCTTTTCCCGTTAGTCTTTGATCATGTCCGACTTCCGCTTTTGTCGTTGGAGTAATAATCGCTTTTGGTAATTTTTGATTCTTCTTCATGCCATTAGGAAATTTAATTCCGTAAATTACACGGTCTCCTTTTTCATATGAACCCCAAATCGAAGTTCCGGTTACACCGGTTAAGTATCCTCTAACAACCATTTCAATCGGGATTTGCTTTGCGCTTTTAGCAATCATCACGTTGGCATGAGGAACTGATAAAACGTGGTTTTGCACAATGTCTTTTGTTTTTTCAAACCAAAATTCGGAAATTTTATTTAGAACCTGTCCTTTATGGGGAATAAAATCTAAAACTCTATCGAATGCGGAAACCCTGTCAGTTGTGACTAAAATTCTTCTTCCATCTACGATATAATAATCGCGGACCTTCCCCTGATATTTCTTGCCCAGACCTTTGAGGTTAACTGTTTTTATTACTTTCATTTTGCAAATACTGCTGATAACCAATTTTTTCTAATTTCTCCGCTTTTTTGGCAACGCCATCTCTAAGAGTTTCTTTATATTGATCTACTTTTTTTTGGATCTTTTTGTCACTAGCGCCGATAATTTGCGCTGCTAAAATTCCGGCATTCTTGGCTGCATTTATACCAACTGTCGCAACCGGAATTCCCGGGGGCATTTGTACGATTGATAAAAGTGAATCCAAACCCTCCAACGACTTTGCTTTTACAGGAACACCGATTACCGGAAGAGACGTTAAAGCGGCAATCATTCCGGGCGCATGCGCTGCTCCACCTGCTCCGGCAATGACGACTTTTATTCCGTTTGGAATTAATGATTTTGCGTATTTATAGAGGCGGTCGGGGGTACGATGCGCGGAGACAACTGTTAATGTGTATGGAATTTTAAATTCGTCTAAAATTTTTGCAGCGTCCTGCATTACCCCTAGATCCGAATCTGATCCCATTATTATTGCGACAATTGGCTTAACCATAATTATCGGGCGGCAACAACATTATCGTATGTTTTTTACAAAATTTCAATAGTGAAAATATGCTCAGTTTGGTATAATTCTATTGATGAAAATAATTCCATATTCTAATAACTATTATAAACAAACTGTTCAATTAATTTTAAGTATTCTTGAAAATGAGTTTCATGCATTTGGATATAAGCGTCCGGATCTGTTAAAAATTTCCGAAACGTATCAAAAAGATAAAGGAAATTTTTGGATAGCGGTTGAGAATGAGGAAGTAGTCGGGACTATTGGTCTAAGGAATTACGGGAATAACCGTGGTTACTTAAAAAGATTCTACGTTGACAAAAATTTTCGGGGAACGGGCCTTGCTCAAAAATTATTGGCAACTTTAGTTGATTTTGCGAAAGAAAATAATTATAAAGAAATATTTCTGGGAACTTCTGAAAAAATGATTGCTGCAAATAAATTTTATCTAAAGATGGGCTTCAAAAGAATAGATTCACTACCCATAGATATACTAAACCCCGGAGATACAGTTTTTTATAAAACCTCTCTTTAAACAAGACTTATGCTTCTTCTATCCTTGACTTTGTGAAATGCATATATTATAAAGATAATGCTTTTATGGCAAAAAATAAATTACCCAAATCTCCCCTACCGCAAAAAAACAATGAAAAATACGCGCTGTTAAGTGTTTGGGACAAAACCGGTATTGTTGATTTTGCGAAATTAATTTCCGATTTAGGGTTTAAGATTATTTCCACCGGCGGCACTGCGAAAGCCCTAGTTGATGCCGGAATAAAGGTTGTTCCAATCCAGGAAATTACCGGCAATCCGGAAAGCTTTGACGGAAGAATGAAAACGATTAGTTACCAAGTTGAGAGCGGAATCCTATTTGACAGAACCAATCTTTCGCACGTCAAACAAGCTAAGGAATTAAAGGTTAAACAAATTGATTTGGTTGTTTGCAATCTTTATCCGTTTGAACAAACGATCGCGAAAACAAATCCCAAAGTTAAACTCGACGACGCAATTGAAAGTATTGACGTTGGCGGACCGACTATGGTTAGAGCCGCTGCCAAAAATTTTAAAAATGTCTTAGTAGTTGTTGACCCGAATGATTACGGAAAAGCTCTTGAGGTTTTAAATAATAAATCTGGTGATCTACGAAATTTAAGACAGGCTTTAGCAGCTAAAGCGTTTAACCATCTATCTTTTTACGATTCACAAATCGGAAAATATTTAAGCCATGAGCAATTTCCGAAAGAACTGGCAATTCCCGGCCGAAAATTAATTACCTTACGTTACGGAGAAAATCCTCATCAAAAAGCTGTTGTTTATTTTGAGCCGAATACCAACTCCCCGCTTAAAAATTTACAAAGACTCACGGGACGCGAACTTTCCTATATAAATTTTACCGATATTTTCTCCGGACTTGAATCGGTTAGAATGTTTAACACTCCGGCTGCAGTGGTTATTAAACACAACAGTCCATCGGGAATTGCTTTAGGAAAATCAACGTCAGAGGCATTGTCGCGAGCAGTCGCAGCCGATCCGGAATCGGCCTTCGGAGGAGTAATTGTTCTCAACAAGCCGCTTGATCTTGCCACCGCCAAAACCTTTGCCAATTTTAAAGAAGAAAACGGAGTTTTAATTGATATCGTTGCCGCTCCAAGCGTAACCAATGACGCTAGAAATTTTGTAACCACAATTAGAAAAAGTACCGGAATTTATACTTTCGGAAAAATCCCCGGCAAAAGATCCAATCCAAATAATCTAAAATTTTTCGACGGTGGTTTTGTAATTCAGGATTGGGATGACACTTCTGACAAAAATCATAGGAAATGGAAAATTGTAACAAAGAAAAAACCAACAACTAAACAGTTGGAACAAATGAAAATAGCCTGGAAATTTATTGCCAGAATTAAATCTAATACTATAATTATTGTTGATAAGAATTTACCGATGACCAGAGGCATTGGCTGCGGACAAACTTCCCGGGTTAGATCAACTAAGATTGCTCTGGAGCAGGCCGAGGGCTTTGCCCGAGGCGCAATTCTTGCCAGTGACAGTTTTTTCCCGTTTGATGATTCGGTAAAATTAGCGGCAAAAAATGGAATTTCCGCAATTATTCAACAAGGCGGATCAATTAACGATAAACTTTCTATTGAGGCCGCGGATAAAGCCGGAATCGCAATGGTCTTAACCGGAGAGCGTAAATTCTGGCACTAAAGCTTAGTTTCCCCTATTTCAATAGTTGCCGCTGTTGCTAAGGACTCAACTTTTGAATATTTCCTAAGCAAAACGCCTAATAAAATAGGCGCTAAAGGAACAAAATATAACCAATATTTGGCAAAAGTGACTTGGTTGCCCAGTTGTATAAAAAAGAATAAAAACAACATGCTTACGACTCTTGCAGCTCCTAAACAGGTATCCCGTTCAAGTAGAAATTGATATTTTTCTTCCCATGGCTTCTCTACTTTATCAATCGCATGCAGAAAAACTATTGAGAGCCAATTCGTCAGAAATGGCGTTGTAATTCCTCCAACAATAATATAAAAGATTAGTCCATATAAATTTTGGAACATTGCAAATCCGATCAGACCAACTGAAAAACCTAACGCACCAATCCAATAATAGCCGGCACGCTTCTTTAATAGATATATTGAGATCATACTTCCGGCAGTTCCCAGCAAAAGACCTACTGTTTGTGCGCCTCCAACTAATAATACTTTTTTAAGAATAAGAAAATACATTATTCCACCCACCACTGCAAATGAACCATCAAACAATCCCAAAACCATCTGTTGACAAAGGATTATTTTCCATTGCATAGAACGCTTGTGATAAATAACATCTTTATAGGAAAAACGCAATATATCATGAGTCGGTAATCTTCCTGCAACAAAGTAAACCAGCAAAAAAATTAAGCAAACAGCTAAGAATAACAGCCCATACCCGGCATCTGCTCCAAAAAATTTGCGTAAGCTCGTAAAACTAACAATGGCGCCACCGATAAATGGCGCTATCGCTTGCAAGAAACTGATAGCTCCGGCTGACGAACCGAAATATTCTACTCTTTTATTTTTGTTGGTGAAAATATATTGGTTTAAATTAAAACCGGCCCAATAATTTCCCGCTGCAAATCCACTTATAATTGCCAACAGAGCAACGTAATGAATAGCGTTTGTGCGTAAGAAAAACATTAAGAAGTAAAAAAATGCCCAGGCTAATATTCCTGATTTTATTAAAATTCCCGAAGAAAATCTTCGCAGCGACCAACCCGAAAGAAAGTAAAATAATAACAATGTGGAAAAAACAATCAAATTATAAAATAATGTTGTTTTCAGATCACTATTTGCAAAGAAAAAAATGTTTACAAAAACGCTGGCTAAAGCCGAACCAAAAGAAATAAACGATTGAATAAAAATAAGCTTCTTTTCTTCCAAGTTAAATCTAGGCATTCCATTTATGATTATATACTAACTGCGGCCTATTTTTCGCTATATCCGGGGAAGAAATCGGTTTTGATTTTCAAACTATTTATACCACTGTCTTTAAGAGTTTTTTCAAAATTTTGCACCATTAGCTGCGGGCCGGAAATATAATAAATTCTTTTTGCAAAATCCGGAATTTTTTCTTGAATCATCCGGGTTGTAACATGCCCCGATGCTCCCTGCCAACCTTCGGGAAGTTTTTCCAGGTCAGTTAAATTATAAATCGTTCTGATTCCATTGCTTCTGGCTCTTTCAAAAACATCCGCATATAAAATATCATCCTTCGTTCTATTCGTATACAAAAGAATAATATCCATTGATAAATTTTTATCAACGACATATTGGATCATGCTGCGAAACGGCGCGATTCCTACTCCGCCGGCAATAAAAACAAGCGGCTGTTTTAAATTTTTGGGTAAAACAAAATCTCCCGCTACTTGCGTAGCAATTATTTGTTTGCCATTTTGTAAATTAAATAATTCTTTTTTGTAAGAGCTGGGTGGATTATAAAATTTAACCGTCATTGTTAATTTGTTCTCCGTTGGCGATGAAGAAATACTAAAATACCGGCGGTTTCCCCTGCTGTCGACATTTTTATGATTGAGCGTCCATTCCAAATACTGTCCGGCAGTAAAGTGAAAATCTTTTTGCTTATCAAACACAAACTCATAAGTATCTTGTGACAACTGCTGTTTATGCTTAAGAGACAGTGCCAATCTGTAATTTGGATTTATAAAATATGAAAAAGCGTTCCCTAAAACTAGTGCTACTTCCGGAGTAAATGAGATTCCTAAAATATTAACAGTTGGCGTTGCATATAAAAAAGCTACAACGTATGAGTAAAGCCCACGCAATTTTTTAGTAGCCGGAGATGTTAACGGTTCCGTTAACATTACGAACATAAAGAAAAATAACGCCGAGTGAAAAATGGTTAATTGCCATTTACTAAATATTGATATTATTGAACCTGTTGTAATAAATGCTCCAACTGCAATAATTAGAAGATAGAACACCAGGAAACTAAAAACCATATCCTCTCTTTTTATTTTTCTGACTAAAATCAATCCTCCGATTAAAACAAACGGCAGCATTACCGGCGTTCCAATCCACCAAGTTGCGGCATGCTCCGGAGAAAGCAAGGAAATTGCAGCAACGGAAACCGCTGCGGGATTAAACAAATGTCTCTTTTCGATTGTCAAAAGATATTTTGCCGCCATTGCTAAAACCGCTGCGCCGATAAAAAACGGAATATTAAGTGGATATTTTACCGGAATTATTAAAACTAAAATCAGAGCTGTAATAAAAACCGACTCGCTATTAGTTACCGCTTTGGTTATTTTTGCAAAAATATAATTAGCTATGTAGCAAACAATTACCGCTAAAAAAGAATCGATCAAAATATCCAAAGGGTTGTAGCTAAGAATTCCAAAAAAACTAAGCGTCGTTGCCACTCCAATTAGAAAAATTAAATAATACAACGTTAATTTGTACATTGTAATTTTGTTTAAGAATGAATCTAAAATTTTCATATTAAGTAAGATAATCATTAAAACCGCTTGTCAGAATTGCTTTTTTATTTTTCTTAACCATATAGCCTTCAAACCCTTTTAATTTTTCTAAAAAATTAATTCCCGCTTCTCCCATCGCAAATGATGCGGTTGCAAAACGATCCGCTTCATAAATATTTGGGCCGATTACCGTAATTCCCGCTATCTCTTCCGCAAACCGTTTTTCTTTTGGATTATAAATATGAGTGCCTCTAATATAATTTCCCGATGTGGCAATTCCCTTATTCGAAAGCTTAACTACTTTAACAATCTCGTCTAGGTTAAATGGATTTTGAATTCCTATTTTCCAATTCTCTCGCTTTTCATTTTTCCCTTGTACTTGAATATCTCCGGCAATCTCTACATAATAGTTTTGAAAATTCTTTCTTCTTAAAATTTCTGCTCCCTGAAAAACAGCATAACCCTTTACTAAGCCCGATGGGTCTAAGATTCCATTGTAGTCTATATCAAAAAAGCCGTTTGTTTCCTTTTTTGTTTCCTCAGAAAGCTTAAGAATTTTTTTCATCTCATCGCTATAATCCAATTCTTTTATCTCTCCCCTATTTATTTGCGAGATTTCACTTTCTTTTTTGTAAGTGCTGAATTTTTTGTCAATGTAGTGAAAATAAGAAAATACCTCATTGATATCTTCCTGCGTTACGCCAACATCAACTACGTTGATTGTTGCCGGCATTCCCATGACAATTGCTTGTTTTTTCATTATTCTATTGAGCTTTAGCTAGAGCATTTGCTAAGGATGCTTGAAATGCTTGGCTGGAAGCGGATGCTCCTGAAACGCCATCGACTTGCGCGCTTTGCGCTTGAATGGCCTCCTGTTTTAACATTGGATCCGCTTGGCTATTTATATATTGAGACGTACGGTTGTCATTTGGAGCTTGCAGAAAAATAACGTCAGTTATTTTCCCTCCGTTGATTACGGCTTGCACTTGAATATTTCCATAAAAAGCATCTTGAACATTACCGGTATATGAACCATCTTTATATTGACCCTGTGGTTTTGGAGTAGACGTCGCTGTTGGCGCCTGTAGCGTAATAGAACTCGTTGAAACCGGATTAGTTGGTTGAACAACGGGAACGGTAACCGAAGCTTGCGACTGAGAGGAAGTAGGATTAGGTTGTGACGGAACCGGATTGCTATTTTGGCTACCAACTACAACCGGCTGATCATTGCCTTTTATTTGTCTTAATACAACCAACCCTGCAAATATCCCTAAAACTACTGTGATCTGCAAATATTTTTTCATTATGAATCTATTTTTGCGAAAGAAGCTGAAAAATTACTGAGAAAAAATTATTTACCGGTGATAACCAATGACAATAAAGCCATGCGAATATACATGCCGTTACGAACTTGCGACGAAAGATAAACCGCCCGCGGATCGCTGTCAACTATCGGATCTATTTCCCCCACTCTTGGTAACGGGTGCATAATAATTGTGTTTTTGCCGGCCTTTTGATTCACCAAATTTTTCGTAACAATAAATCTGTTTTTTAAACTTTCATAATTTTCAAGCGATTTTAATCTTTCTTTCTGAACCCTGGTCCAATACCAAAAATCCGCATTTTTTGGCAACTCTTCTTGTTTTGAAATTTCAATTAATTTTACACCTCGTAAGCTGTAGTCCCGAAAGTCTTCTTTGGAAAGTTTTAATTCTTTGGGAGACAAAAGGTAAACCGTATTATTTTTATAAAGCGACAAACCCTTAAGTAATGAATGAACGGTTCTTCCGTTTAATAAATCTCCGACCATAACTCCTGTCAGCTTATTCAATCTTCCATGTTTTTCGTTAATCGTGCAAAGATCCAAAAGTGTTTGCGTCGGATGCTCACCTATCCCGTCTCCTGCGTTAAGAATCGGTACAAATTTTGCCGCTTCGGCAGCAATCTTGGCCGTTCCGGCAACCGGATGCCTAATTACAATTGCGTCACAGTAAGCTTCGAAAACCCGGATCGTATCCTCCAATGTTTCGCCTTTTGAAACAGATGAAAAAACCTGCGGATTTAAAATATCAACCGTTTGTCCGCCAAGTTGTTTGACAGATGCGCCGAAAGAACCAAAAGTTCTGCTTGACGGTTCATAAAAAATAAGTGTCACAATCTTACCATCTAAAACTCTTGAGGGCTTTCCATTAGCGGCAATCACCTTCATTTTCCTTGCTAATCTAAAAAGAATATCGATGTCTTTTGGAGAGAATTGATCAAGGGAAATAATGTCCTTTCCTTTAAATTTACCGTTGATCTTTTGAGGTTCAAAACTCATAAAGCTTGGATAACTATAGTGGAAGATTTTTTGTTTGTCAATAAATAAAAGGATTACCTTTCGACATCGGTGACGGCCTTGCGATAACTGCAATAATCGCAGGTTATTGATGACTGCGGGATGACACTTGAATTTAAACATTCGTAAGCATCTATTATGGTTTTTTCGATCCAGGAATCGTCTCCGACATACGGAATTATTTTTATATCAAATTCCAGCTTTGCGTCAAATTTTTCCCCGTCTGTTTTACCATTACAGTAAACAAAATATCCGGTATTTGAAACTTTAAAATCATTTTTTCGGAAAAGCCACTGATAAATCTCCATCTGCCTTTTATAACCGATTTGCCACTCGGCATCCAAACTGACCTCCGCCTCTTTTGAAGTAGCCTTATAATCCACAATTATTAATTCTTTTTGGGGATTTATCCAAAGATCATCAACTCCGCCTGTGATGACAAAGTTAGTCGGCTTAAATGCATAAGTTACGCCTTTGAACGGATCGCGCCATTCATTTAATTTTTCGTGTTTAAAAGGAATTGCATCAACTCCAAATTTTTTCATTAAAGGATGCTGCTCTCCAATTTCTCGCAAAATATCAAATTCTTTTTTTAATAACTTATCTACTGCGGAATTTAAAGAAAAAGGATATCCCGGCGGTTGACCAACTCCTAATTTTCTGTCCAAATAAAAACAGCGCGGGCAATTTATAAATAAATCTATTTTTGAACGGCTTAATCTGAAAGAAAAAGATGAATTTGGATCATATAAATTCCCTTTTCTTCTTGGATTGTAATACGCTGACATATCAAATTATTCTCTCATAAAACTCGCCTGCTTACCAGAGGAAATCACATAACGTCTTGTATTTTCCCCTCATTTAATTCATGCTATTAATGTAAACATTAATGTGAGTATTGAACTACCTGATAAAAAAATAAAAGACTTGGAATTAAAAGCCAACCAGGCGCGCCAACTGGTAATCGAAATGCTTTTAGCTGCCGGTTCGGGGCATGCCGCAGGATCTTTGGGAATGGCAGATATTTTTACCGCCTTCTATTTCCATATTTTAAAGCATGATCCGACCAATCCCGCCTGGCCCGACCGCGATAGACTTATTCTTTCCAACGGTCACATTTGTCCGATTAGATATGCAACGATGGCAATGAGCGGATACTTTCCGGTTGAAGAACTGAAAACTTTACGGAAATTGGGAACAAGACTTCAGGGACATCCGCACCGCACTTCTCTTCCGGGCTTAGAAACTACTTCCGGACCCTTGGGCGAAGGAATTTCCCAAGCGATCGGAATTGCATTGGCGGGAAAATTAGACAAAAAAGATTATCAAACTTACGTTGTTTCTTCCGATGGCGAACATGAGGAAGGAAATACCTGGGAGGCAGTGATGTTTGCCGGAAAAAATAAATTAAGCAACTTAACCGGAATTGTTGACCGCAACAACATTCAGATTGACGGACTGACCGAAAATGTTATGCCGTTGGAACCATTTAAAGCAAAATACGAAAGCTTTAACTGGAACGTTTTGGAAATTGACGGAAATAATGTCCGCGAGTTTATTAATGCTATAGATCTTGCAAAAAGCGTTTCCGAAAAACCGACTGTAATTATTGCCAATACGATTCCGGGCATGGGAGTTTCGTTTATGGAAAAGGACTTTGCCTGGCATGGCAAAGCGCCAAACGCCGAGGAAGCCAAAAAGGCCATGGATGAACTTAGAACGTTGCAAGGAAGAATCGAGACGGAATGACTAAGGATAAAGGATCAATGATTAATGAGGTTTTAATGGTTTGTCAACACGCAGCCGAATGCGTGAAAGATTGAGTGAATGCGTCAGGGGAATTCCTCGCAAACTTGTCGAGGAAGGGGTGAAATTACCCGACAAATGAACGAGATCTTAAAAGCATGAGGCAAGACTTGGCAAGAGTTTTTGATTCTTTTTGCGGAAAAAAGAATAAGAATAAACTATGTTAAATCCGGATTTAAATCTAAATAAAAATTTATTCGAAAGCACGGTCGAGAAAAAAGCCACCAGGGAGGGTTTTGGCGAGGCTTTAATTGAACTCGGGCAAACCAATCCCAACGTTGTAGTTTTAACCGCTGACCTTTCCGAATCAACCAGGGTTGAAGGTTTTGCCAAAAAATTTCCGGAAAGATTTTTTGAAGTCGGAGTTGCCGAACAAAATTTAGTCGCCATTGCCGCCGGTCTTGGAACAAGCGGAAAAATTGCTTTTACTTCTTCTTACGCTGTTTTTTCTCCGGGAAAAAATTGGGAAACGATCCGCACAACCATCGCTTATAATAAGTCTAACGTTAAAATTGCCGGACACCACAGTGGGCTTTTAACCGGACCTGACGGCGCCACTCACCAATCAGCCGAAGACATTGCCCTAATGCGAGTTTTGCCAAAAATGACAGTTTTTTCTCCCTGCGACGCAATCGAAGCTAAAAAAGCAACCTTAGATGCGGCCAAAATCAACGGACCGGTTTATCTACGTTTTACCCGGGATAAAACTCCGGTTATAACTACCGAACAAACACCTTTTGACAGGAATAAAATTGAAACTTTTTGGACTTCCGATAAGCCGCAGGTAACAATTTTTGCCACCGGCTATCTTCTCTATTACGCGCTGCTTGCGGCAAAAAACCTTGAAGAACAAAATATTCAAGTTTTAGTCGCCAATGTTTCGACGATTAAACCGGCTGATGAACAGACAATTGCAACACTTGCTGAAAAATCCGGAAAAGTTGTAACCGTTGAAGACCATCAAGTAGCCGGCGGCATGGGCGGTATGATTGCCGAAGTTTTGGCAAGATTAAAACCGACACCGATTGAATTTATCGGATTACAAGATACCTTTGGAGAATCCGGCCAACCCTTGGAACTAATCAAAAAATATAATCTTGACGATGCGGCAATCGAAAAAGCAGTTAAAAAAATGTTAGCTTAAGGGAGCAAAAACTTTGTAGAATTTTTGGAAATTATTGCTGACTGTTTGAATTACTTCCGCTTTACCAATTTCTCCTTTGTAAAATTTTTCCAAAGCTTCCCAGAAAATTGTTCTACCGACCGCAAAGCCGATTACGCCCTCAAGCTTTGGGCCAACCTCCAGCCACTCCGCTTTCGTACCGGTTTCCAACCATTCATCTACCTTTTCTTCCCCCGCTCCCCTGCCTAAAACTACCAGATTTACATTATCTCTCCCGTTAACTTTTATTGCCTCAACAACATCTTTGTAATCTCTTACCGTTTCGAAGCCTTCGAGTTTCCAAACATCCGGCTCAACGCCGTAACCTTGCAAATCTTTTATAACCTCTATTGTTAATCCCGTTCTCATTTCACTGTCATATTTTGCTTTACTGCCACCAACTTCTTTTAACTGATCTTCTGTCGGAATCACCAATAATTCCAGTAAGAATTTGTAATCACTGTTGTAGCAAAAATCACTGACTAATTTTAAGTTTTTCTTTTGTCGATTTTTTAAGTCATCTTCATCCGCCGGATTATATCTGATTAAAACCTTGGCAAAAGTTGGATGATATTTTTCAAGATGTTCTTCAAAATTTTCATACGCAAACATAAATTCTGTCTCACCGCTTTTTTCAAGCGTTAGCATGACTATGAATTTATTAAGCTGAGCGTCCACCAAAACCGCATTCCCGTATTCCTCATCACAAAGAATAGCAGCGAAGTCTTGCGGTATCTGCTTTTCTACCGCGTCTTTAAAACCTTTATAAATCAGCATTTTAAATTCTTTAATTAAATGCTTTTGTTCTTCGTTTAATTCTTTTTCCGAAGGTAAACCGAACATTTTCTTAGCAAAAGTTGCCCTGTGGTCAAACGGCAAAATATACAGCGGTTTTGTGTAACCAAGTTTTGAAAAATTCATGCATATTTAGTTTGACGTTATTTGGGGATTTTGTCAACGCTTCCTAGAACATCCTAAGAAAGTGCATTCCCTGTTGCTGAAAAAGCAACATCATTGCGGCAAGTAAAACAAAGAGCAAAAAAATAAAAAATGTCCAGGAATGAAATTCTATACTAATACCTTTATCAACTTTTGTTTTTGCTTTTGAGGATACTTTTTTCTTTTTTATAATTTTCTTCTTTGCCATTATTACTCCTTTACTTATTATGCTCATAGAATGCATACTTTTGTCAACCTTGTTAAATCGCTTTGCGCCAGCCTTGCTGGATTTAACAGGGTCAACTTTTAGTCCTTGACAAGCCTATATAGATTTACTACGCTGAGTCTATAATGAATATTATTAAGCTTAATCTTCCCTCAATTAAGCGAGGCGGGCCGGAAAATTCGTCCTCGATATCCCCCGAAGAACCACGTAAATCCCCAAGAGAGATACAACTCGCAATCGCAAAAAGAAGACAATTTTTAGGATACGGACTCAAAACTGCGGTCTAATTTTAACTTTTATCCTCTACCTTATAGCCCATTTCTATTATTCTCTCTCTAATTTTATCTGCTTCAGCAAATTTCTTTTCTTTTCGTAAAGTCTCCCGCTCATCCAACATTTTTTGCACCTCCCCCGGAACTGCTTCCTCTTTTTGAACGATTGATTTTGAATCTTTAAGAGAAAGTCCTAAAACTTCATCAAATTTAAACACTGTCGCCGCCTTTTCCGAATCCGGTTTATCAGATCTTACAACCTCCCAAGCAACAGAAAGCGCTTTTGGCATATTTAAATCATCATTTATTGCTTCCGAAAATTGTTCTTCGTATTCTTTAATCGAATTTGAACTTTGACCATAAACTGAAATTTCTCTTCTAAGCCTATTCAGCGCGTTTTGCGCTGCTTCCAAAGCCTCAAAAGTAAAATTCATTTCCTGCCTGTAGTGAGTTTGCAAAAACAAATATCTTAAAGACAGAGGATTAAAACCCTTAGCGATAATTTCTGAAAGCGTATAAAAATTATGCAGACTCTTACTCATTTTCTTACCGTCAACTAACATATGCGCTCCATGAACCCAATATTTTACAAACGGCGACTCCCCTGTTTTTGCTTCAGATTGGGCAATCTCGTTTTCGTGATGCGGGAAAACCAAGTCAATTCCGCCGGCATGAATGTCTAGCTTATTTCCCAAAATACTTTGGCTCATTACCGAACACTCAATGTGCCAACCGGGCCTTCCTTTGCCCCACGGCGAGTCATAACCGACTTCACCAACAAGAACGCCTTTCCACAAAGCAAAATCCTGAATATTATCCTTAGTGTATTCATCAGAAAGCATTCTGGTGCCACTTTTTAACTCTCTGTTTTGAACGCCGGAAAGTTTTCCATAATTTGGAAATTTGGAAATATCAAAATAAACCGAACCATCTTTTTCTTGATAAGCAAAACCTTTTTCGATCAGAACTTTGATAAATTCAATCATTTTTTCGACATATTCAGTTGCCCGTGGTTGCTCTTTTAAATTTTCGGGGTTAATATTTAATTTTTTAATGTCTTCTAAAAAATACTTCGTAAATTCCTTTGTGATTTCTCCGATTGTCTTATTCTCTTCTTTGGCTTTCTTAATAATTTTATCGTCAATATCCGTAATGTTTTGTGCTGCTTCAACGTTAAACCCATTAAACTTAAGGACTCGAAACAAAATGTCGGAAAAAACAAAAGTCCTTAAATTTCCGATATGCATGAAGTTATAAACCGTTGGACCGCAAGTATACATCGAAACCCGCGACGGATTTTGGGGATTAAATTCTTCGACTTGATGAGATAGCGTGTTGTAAATCTTTAACATTTCTTTTTGAGCTTAACATAAAACAAGGTAAGTTGTAAATAATTTATCGTAAAGATTCTACGTATGCAATTAAGCTATTCGAAATAGCATTAACATTTTGTCTTGCCTCAATAACTTTAATTCTAGCATCCTTATCTTTAAAAACACGTCTATAATCCTTTGAAATACCTGTCAAAGATGTTTCTCCGTAAATTCTGGGGACTCTACCTTTATCTAATCCCTCATCTCCGGAAAATATTTGGACAGCTCTAGTAAGAGCTCCCCTGTAGCTATCCTTTGGCATTGCCAATGCAATACTGGCAACGGCAAACTTAACCTTGGCCATATCTAGCATAGCCTTAATATTTGCCACATGCCCGCCATTCTGCATATATTCCGTAATAACTAGCGCTTTTGTCTTTGATCGTGTCACTTGAACATCATGTAGTCTTCTCCCTAGTTCCGCTTTTTTTCTTTCTGACAAGTTTCCATGAAAAAAATAGGTTGGAATAGGAGGTAAGCCGATTTTAGCGTATTCGGAATTTATAACTTTACGTAAAACCAGAGTCGGAATACGTCCTGAAGTATCATCACCAACAAGACAAGAATATTCTCCTTGTTTTACATGTGGTAATAACTCTGCTGTTAATCTTTCCAAAGGCTCTTCTATATCAATAAGTCTCTTATCTTTTACTCCGGACCCACCGACAAATAGATTCTCTAAAGCTGCTTTAAGGAGAGGATTCGCAGCTCTTTCTTCTGCGATATAATAATCCATTGCGCAATCCCTTGGTATCTTCCTAATCCCATGCAAAGAGATATCGGAATATATGGCGTTAATCTTTTCTAAAACAAATTGATTGGTTTTACTATTGGGAGCAATACTCCAAGCCGTAGATCGCTCATTCCAATATCCTCCCCTAAAGTTAAGTTTCAAGTTACTTTTTACCGGACTCTGCCTAGCTGATAAAAAAACCGCAGTTATATATGATTTATCTCTCGCAGGCAAGGGTGGCCTTAGGACATACTCTAGATATTCGTCATGCGATTCATCATCTTCCTCTAAATTAATTCTGGCGAGTGTCCAGGCGTTTGGATCTCTACTTGATGTCTGATTTTCAATTCTATTTCTTATGGAATCAGCCATTCCGGCGACCGCTCCTACCGCCAACTCCGAATGGCCTTCTCTTAAAGACTCACTTGCCAAAGAGATATCCCATCCAAGATTGGATTGATTAGCTACGGGACCATCCGTCCTTGTTCCTAGATCAGCAATTTCTGTAGTAAACATGCACGATATTATACAGAATTAAGCTAGTTTTGTCAAACTATAGGTTTCATTCGTAGCGTGATTACCCCGCGGCGCCTCTGTTTGATTCCACTTTGGTCTGGGCACGGGTTTTGGCAATGTCCTGATCTTCCTCGGCCTTTTTCTGCTCTAATTGCTGTTTTTTCTGTTCTTCTTCCTGCTCCTGTTTTTCCACTCTTTTTGCCGCGCTGTCCTCATCTTCTTCTTGCTCGGTCTTAGTTTCATGTGCCAATAACGGATCATAATATTCACTCCTATGCAGTTCATGGCGCAGATTTGCCAGTTTTTGTTGGGCTTCTATTTGCGCTTTTTGCTGCATTTGCGCTGTCATTTCGGGAGTAAGATTTTCAGGAAGATCTGTTGATGGCGCATAAAATTCTTTAACGAATTGTTTTGTGTCTTCCGTGCTGGCAGCTTGAGGGATTGGAGCTTCTGTTTGCGGCTGAGCTTGAACACCTCCTGCGGCTTGACCTTGAACTTGCTTCTGAGCATCAGGACCGGTGGCCTCGCTTTTGCCACCAATTCCTATTTGCCCCGCAACAGAATTGGCAACATCGGAAACAGCACTTTTAGCTGTTTTTTGCATGGTTTGCTGTCCCTTTTCCAGCATTTCTCCAAAAAATCCATTTTTATCCATAACTTAATATTAGCATTTTTATTTACGATGAGTCTACGAAGTTTAAAGAAATTATGCTTGTGCTGTAGCGGATCTTGAAGCTCTATTTCTGTTTATTCCTGCTGAAACTGCGTTATAAACTACTTTTGCAGCAATAGCAATCTCAGGCTGTCCACCAAGTGTTGCCAATGCTACCGCGCCGACAAAAGTAGCAGCATCAACTAGTTCACGTACCGTCTTTCTTCTTGGATGTTCATGCTCCCCACCGGATGTCAGATCATAATAATAATTTGGTTCCATTACTTGCATTATTCCGCTTGATGATCCATTGAGAATTTTACCTAATCTTTTATTTTCGTAAAACATTCCCCCTGCATCTTCTACTCCCTGCTTAGCAGCGGTTATTCCCAATGTGTCCGATACGATTTCTTTCAGTCTTGCCATTGTCTAATTATATAGTTTAATCGCTATTTGTCAATATTGACTTCTGCCCTCCATTGCGCGCTGAAGTGTTGTGTCGTCGGCATATTCCAAATCCGCCCCCACCGGCAATCCCCGTCCTATTCTTGTAACTTTGACATCCGGATTTTGTGCTTTAAGTTGCTTGGCGATGTACATAGCTGTTCCCTCGCCTTCCATTGTCGGATTGGTCGCCAAAATTATTTCTTTAATCACTGATTCCTTATTTTTTATTCTTAAAATTAGTTGATTAACAAAAATTTCATCCGGTCCGATATTGTTTAAAGGATCAATCCTACCATGCAAAACATGATAAACACCCTTATAGCCTCTGCCCTTTTCCAAAGCGAGAACATCCAAAGGTTGCTCAACTACGCAAAGCGTTGAATGATCGCGCTGAGTATCGGAACAAATACTGCAGGGATCTTTTTCGTCAATCATAAAACAATTTGAACAAAGAATTGTATTTTTTTTAAGATTTTGCAAAGAGCCGGCAAATTTATCTAATTCGCTTTGTGGAACATGCAGTAAATAGAACGTCAACCGTTGTGCCGTTTTTGGACCAACACCGGGAAGTTTTTCAAAAGATTCAATTAAATTTTGGATCGCTTTAGGAATTGTCATAATTAAATAGAATTGCTACATTGTTAAATGATTAAATTGCTGATTAGCTTAGTCTAACAATATAACAATTAAACAATCGAACAATTACTCAAGTATCGCATCGGCAGCTATTTTTGAAATCGAAACTATCTCTAATTTGGGAAAAAGGTTTTCATCGGGAATTTCAACCGTATCTGTAACAAAAACTTTCTCGATTTTTGATTCCTGCAATTTTTGGCTTGCGATACCCGACAAAATAGCATGCGTTGCAAAAGCAAAAACTCCTGTTGCCCCATTTTCCAAAAGAAGATCTGCGGCCTTAATCATTGTCTCCCCGGTTGACATCATATCGTCAATCATAAGAGCTTGTTTTCCCGCCACTTCTCCATTTAATTTGCTGTCGCAAATATTACCGGTATTTAAATCCCTGTCTTTAACAATAGTCGTAAAAGGAATATTAAGCATTTCCGAAATTTCTTTTATTCTTCTGATTCCACCCATATCCGGTGAAACTAAAATCGGTTCTTGGCCGGAAAAACTTTCTTTAATTTTTTCGGCAAAAATTGGCAGCGCCGAAAGATTATGCGTTGGAATTGTGAAGATTTCGGGAATCTTTATGGAATGAACATCAAAAGCAAATACCTCGCTTACTCCAACCGCCTCAATAATCTTTGCCATTATCTCCAAGGAAACTCCTTCGCCGTCCCGGAAAATATGATCCTGTCTCTGATATCCCATGTATGGCATGAGCAATTTTACAAATTCCGCACCGCTTCTTTTTAGAGCATCTACCATTAAAAAAAGCTCCATATAATTTGCATCAACAGGCGGGTTGGTTGATTGCACCAAAATTACGGTTTCCCCCACTGCCCTTTCACCAAGAGTAACTCTTTTTTCTCCGTCGGGGAAAGTAAATATTTCAAGTGGAGAAACCTCTTTACCGAAATATTTTGCAACTTTTTGAGCCAAAGGCTTATTCGAAGAACCACTAAAAATCAGCATATAATCATTGTACTACACCGGAGTTTTCATTCAAACAGAGAAAGTTAACCGACAATAAGACTACTTATGGAATCTCCTGTCTCGATACGCCTAATCGCTTCTGCCATAAGCGGAGCAATCGAAACTATTTCAATTTTAGGATGTTTTAAAACTTCCGCCCGGTGATTTACACTATCGGTTACTATTACTTTTTCCAATGCTGAATTACTAATTTTTGTCAAAGCGTCTCCGGAGAAAAGCCCGTGCGTTGCGCAAGCGAAGATTCTTTTTGCTCCCTTTTCCCTTAGGTGATTCGCCGCATGAGCAACTGTTCCGCCATCTCCAATTAAATCATCAACAATTAGTGCATTTTTACCTCTAACATCCCCAACCATCGCCCGTGCTTCCGATTTGTTATTCGCACTAATATCCCGCTCTTTATAAACGATTGCCATTTCGCTTGCTTTAAGTAAACCCTGATAAAATGTGGCCCTGGGCACTCCGCCTTTATCCGGAGAAACAATCACTAAATTTTCTAATTTTTTCTTTTTTATTGCCGGAATAAAAGCATAAGTGGCATAAATATTATCCCAAGGATGTTGAATAAAACCTTCTTCCTGTTCCGCATGAATATCTAAAGTCAAAATTCTGTCAGCTCCCACATACTCCATTAATGATGCCACTACGGCTGAGCTGATGGGAACCCTGGCCATCTCTTTTCTGTCTTGTCTTGAATAACCAAAATATGGGGTAATCAAAATTACTTCACTTGCAGATCCGCGTTTAGCAGCATCGATCATCAGTAAAACCTCCATAATTGTGTCATTAACCGGTGGACAAGTTGGCTGGATTATAAAAACGTGTCTTCTTCGAAGGTTAGGTGCTATTCTAATTCTTATTTCACCGTCGGAGAAAACACTAACCGGATTCGTACTGTAGTTTTTAAATTCTTAGCAACACTTTTAGCAAGCGGTTCATTCGCAGTGCCCGTAAGCAGAACAAAATTTTTGACATCAAAATTTTTAAATTGTGTTTTTGCCATTCTTAAACGTTTTGATATTAACAGGAATTATTTATTTAATCAAGAACTTTGCCTTTTCTTAAAATTACTGACCGCCGCCCAAAAGTCCGGCAAGTCCGCCTTGCATTGAAGCCAATTTTTTGGCTGCAACTTCTTGCGATTTTTTAACCGCTTCGTTAATCGCCTCTTTTACGTCGTTGTCCGATCTTCCGTTAACCTTTATTTCTTTTATTTTCTGGTCTCCGGTTATAACGATTTGGACTCCGCTTTTGTCAACGCTTACCTCTTCTGCTTGCAGTTCTTTTTGAATTTGCATTGCCTGCTGTCTCATTTTATTAATTTCCCCAAGTTGGGAAAATGGATTATTCATAGAAATTCACCTCCTTCGTCCTCCGACCAAGCGCTCCGAGAGCCGTATTCGAATAGAGAATTGAAAAGGCGAACGGCAAGCTTAGGCGGGCTGTAAAGTAATTTGTACACTAATATTCTTCCCCATTATTTTGTCCGCGCATTCTTCCAAAAGTTTTATTGTTTTTGTTTCTTCCAATTTTTCTTTGTGAAATTTTGATCTGGCAATAATCTTAAGTTTATCATTTACAATTTCTTCCGCCAAGCAGCCTCTTAAAACTCCTGCGACCAAATGATTTTGCAATTTTACTTGGTCGATTAACTTGTTATAAAAACTGACTTTAAGATTTGCATCGGGATGAAACAATCCTTCTTTTAAAGCATTTGGGTCTACTGGCGCTTCATTCTCCTGGTTACTTTTAGAAACAGGTTCCTGGGCTTTCTTTGGCAAATTAGGAGCACTTTGAATCGGAGCTGAATCTTCTTGAACTTCTTCTACACTTACTACTTGAGCATTATCTTCTCCCCATTCTAAAATTGCCAATTCCAAAGGCATTTGCGCCAAAACCGCAGTTTTTGTTTCCTGATAAGCCTGCGTTAAAATTTCAAATAATTTTTCTATCTCCAAAAGGCTAAACGGAATTTGCGCCTCCCTTTTTTCAACTCCGACTTCCTGCAAAAGCATCAAGTGAAGCCTATCAATTAGCTGCTCTATAAAAAATTTAAAATCCATCCCTTGCCTGACAAGTTCTTTGCAAATTAAAAGTCCTTTTTTCGTATCTTTTTGAGATAAGGCTTCAAGCATACTAGCAAGATTTTCCGAAATTCCCAAGGTATTAAATCTTTCATTAACTAAATCCGCCGTCACATTTTTTCTGCCCGCAAAAACCGCCACTTCTTCCAGGATTTTGGTCGCGTCCCTAAAGCTCCCGTCGGCAATTTTGGCAATTTCCAAAAGAGCTTCTTTGTCTGCTTTTATTTCTTCCGCCTTAACAATTCTTTGCATGGAACGGACTAATTCTTCAGCTGTAGCTCTGGTAAAATTAATTCGGAAACATCTGGAAGCAATTGTTGCCGGAACTTTATGCGGCTCAGTTGTGCAAAGAATAAAAACAGCATGCGCCGGCGGTTCTTCCAAAGTTTTTAAAAGCGCGTTAAAAGCTTCCGTGGTTAGCATGTGGACTTCGTCAATAATGTAAATCTTTTTTTGCGCTTTAAACGGAGCTAAGTTTATCTTCTCTTTAAGATCCCGTATTTCATCAATTCCCCGGTTTGATGCTCCATCAATTTCCAAAACATCCAGATTATTGCCGTTTGTAATTGATAAGCACTGTTCGCATTTATTGCATGGCTCAATTTCTTTCTCTGTTCGTTGACCTTTTAGGTCCTTATGTTTTTCGCAATTTATAACCTTGGCAATGATTCTGGCCGTTGAAGTTTTCCCCAAACCTTTTGGTCCGGTAAATAAAAATGCGTGGGCAAATCCGCCTTTTTGGAAAATAGAATAAAGATTTTGCCTGATTTCTTCGTTATCTAATTCTTCTATCTTTTGCGGTCTGTATTTTCTGTAAAAAACCATAAACTCTAGCTCCTTTTTAATTTGCGGGGAGATACAAAATTTTCGCTGCTTTCATTCGAATCTTCAGACTTCGGGTCTAACTTTTTAGAACCTTGAGCTGAAAGTGAGAAAATTTTCGTACCGACCTCAGCAAATTACCTTACTCATGATGCAATCCTAAAAGGTGCATCAAGCCATGTTCCACTAATTGATCAACTTTATCGTCAACCAGCATTTCGTCTCTGACCGCATCATTAATTACCTGCGGATAAGATAGCACTATATCGCCAAGTCGCAGAATCTCGCGAGGCATTAAAAGCTCTTCCCCTTCGGTTTGGGAAAACGACAAAATATTTCTGGTTTTATCTTCGCCTTTATATTTCTTGGAAAGCTCGCGCATTTTTCTATCTCCCACAATTGCCACCGACACTTCAACGGCACCGTTTATTTCATTTTTATCAAGTGTGTTTTTGATAATTTGTTTGATGCGTTTCCTGCTGACTTTGTACCTGCTCTCCACAAAAATTAAAACCGAAATATTTTCCATATTTTACTTTACCTTAAGCACTTGCCATTCTCTTTGCTTTTCTTGCGTCCTGCACCTTTTGTTTCCTAGCCTGAGAAGGTTTTAGATAAAAATCCCGCCTTTTTGCTTCCTGAATAATTCCTTCAGACATTACTTTTCGGGAAAATTTTCTGATAAGCGCATCATCGCTATCTCCCGGCATTTTTTTAACAACTACCATAATAAAACACCTCCTTTTATGATTCCGTTTTTGATATCGGTCCCATCACGTGAAAGTGCACATGCCTTACGGCCTGCGCTCCTCCGCCGTTTACGGAAACCCGATAGCCTTTTCCATCTTCAAGTTTTTGTTCAACCAGCATTTTGTTTATAACAAGTTTTATTTTTGCCGACAAATCCAGATCATTGAATTCCAAATAATCCTCCGTATGTTTTTTGGGAACTACTAAAAGATGAACCGGCTTAAGCGGACTAATGTCCGGAAAAACCATTACATCATCGTCTTCGTAAGTAAAGTCTTTAGCTATTATCCTATCTCTTATCTTGCAAAAAACACAATCCATAATTAGATATTTTTTAACACCTCTATTATATCATTAAGCGGTAGTTTCGTCGGTTTCATTTTAGGATTTTTCGGACTGCCGTTTAAAAGCATTTTCTTCGAGACGTGCAAAAACCAGGTTGCCTGCGGATCCATCTTGCTTAGTTTTTCACAGGTTAAAGTTAAGTCAACGCCCTTATCGTCATCGCTTTTATTCGGCTTGGCTTTAATTCGTAAATAACCTTTTCTTGGATCCCGTCTTACAACCACCACGTATCCCATTAGCTGCGCCAATTTGACGACTGAGTCGTTAATTGATTCCATCCCCAAACCTTTCCCCCATCGTGTTTCAAATTCGATGCCTTTTTCCTTAATTTCTTTTTCTGCCCAAATTTTATTTTCAAAATCATGCAAAAGCGCATCCAGACACTGGGAAATAAAATCAAAATAATATGAATCGCTGTTTGGTTTTTCTAATTTTAATCCGTCTAAGATATTGACAACTGAAAAATCGTTGTAATCGGCTAAAGCATCTTTTCGGAAAATCTCCTGAAAATGATCCACTTCCAAAACGTAATTTACCATCCGCTGCAGTGCTTCCAGTTTTTCCGGATTGAATGGCGGCTGACGCTTGGCCAAATCATACTGTTTAACGAAATCGAAAGTCAGAGTCGTGGCGCAAACTTTGATGCTTTGTATTTGATGGTGATCCAATGGACCCATTCCTGTATCGGCCTGCAGATATTCATCCTGTCCGATTTTTTCAATTGCAAAATCAAAACTTTGGCCCTTTGGCAAAGGACCGATCCGGTCTCCGGCAGGCACAAATTTAACCTCCGCATCTTCCCAACCGGCTAAAAATCTTTTAATTAGCCATGCTGATGTAATTGCATCCATATCCGGTGATGTGTGAACAACAACGTATTTCATAATATTCTGAATTTAGAAATTAAAAATTAGTAATTAGAAATTCTTTACGTATTGTACCTTTTTTAAGCTTCAAAAAAAAGTGCTAGAAGAATTTTGCTATAATAAACGTATGGACAAAAAGAAAGTGGCGGTAATTTTTGGTGGCATCTCTCCCGAGCACGAAGTATCAGTAATTACCGGCCTGCAGGCTTTGGAAAATTTAGATAAAGATAAATTCATAGGCATTCCCGTTTATGTTTCAAAAGACGGAGAGCTTTTTACCGGAAATGAACTTTTAAAAATTGAGACATACCGAAATTTACTTGAAATCCCACAAAAATCACAAAGAGCGCAGCCCTACTTGGATAATAAAGAAAAAGGAATTCAACCGGTAAGTAGTAGCTTAATTTCTCTTAGGCAGAAAATTGTTGATATTGACGTTATTTTCCCCTGTTTCCATGGCGGAGTTGGTGAAAATGGCGCTTTTCAGGGATTTTTTGATTTAACAAATATTCCTTATGTTGGATCGGGAGTTTTAGGATCAGCTGTGGGTTTTGATAAGATTGCCACAAAGCAGCTTTTTGCGCAAGCCGGACTTTCGATTACGAAATATTATTGGTTCTACTGTACATCATGGGAAAAAGATCAGACAAGAGTATTAAAAGAGATTAAGCAAAAGCTTTCCTTACCGCTTTTTGTTAAACCGGCTAACGCCGGATCAAGTATCGGCGTTGCTAAAGCAAAAAATGATGACGAACTACAGAACGCAATTGAAGTGGCTTTACTTTTTGACCGGAAAATAATTGTTGAAGAAGCTTTTGAGGGACGGGAGATAAATATTTCCGTCTTGGGAAACAGCGGAAGTGAATTGGAAACGTCGGTTTGCGAAGAAGTTTTCCCATCAAAAGATTTATTAAGTTACGATGATAAATACAATTCGGAAAATGGCAAAACCAAAGGCATGGCATCAACCAGTCGAAAAATTCCGGCTGATTTAACGCCTGAAATTGAAGCTAAAATTCAATCTATGGCCAAACTCGCCTATCAAGCGCTTGACTGCGCGGGACTGGCCAGAATTGATTTTATGTTCAACGAAAAAACAAACGAAATTATAATTCTGGAAATAAACACAATTCCGGGAAGCTTAAGCTTTTACTTATGGGAACCCAAAGGCGTAAAATTCAAAAAACTTTTGACGCGACTAATTGAACTTGCCCTGGAAAGACACGAAGAGGCTCAAAAACTTACTACCAGCTTCCCAACTAATATTTTGGCCAATTTTAATCCCAAGGGAAAAGCGTCAAAGATCTAATAATTATCCGGCAAATCATTTTCTAAAAGCACCACGGGGTTCTTAAAATTTAAGCTTTTTAAAACGGTTGATAAATCACTGATTGAATCCATCCAATAAATCTTTTCTTGACTATTAATGCCTACTGCAAGTCCGTTAGTGCGGTCGCTTTTGCCAACCAAAATTATTTCATCGCAAATTTCTTCAGCCAACATCCCTAAGTTTTTATGAATTTCCAATGTTTTTGATCCCAAGTCGACAATGCCCGGAGTAACAATTATTTTTGGCCTGTCTTTGAAATTTTCCAAAAGATGCAGCGCCTCCTTAAAACCGGTGACATTGCTGTTATATGCGTCATCAATTATTAACATGTTTTCCCGCTTTCTGAATTCTAACCGATGCGGTACCGGAGACAAATTTAGTATTGCTTCAATAATTTTTGCCGGTTTTACTCCAAGTTTAAATGCCATCGTCGCGGCGGCAACCATATTCTCTACCTGCGATCTACCGATTAATTTTGTTTTGCACTTATAAATTTTATTATCAAGGACTAAATCAAAAACCGTTCCGTCCTCATTTATCTTGATATTTTTTGCCGAAAAAGCATAGTTACCTAATCCGTAAATCGCAAAATTCTTTTTGTATTTTGTTGAATTTTCTTTAACCAAATCATTATCTCCGTTTATAACCGCAAAGCCATCTTCCGGGATCGCGTTGATCAGCTCAAATTTTGCCGCAACCGTATTTTCGATTGAACCGAACATTTCCAAATGTTGCTCGTTAATTCCGGTTAAAATTCCGAATTTAGGATGCAACATGTCTGCCAATTCCTTAATTTCCCCGCGCTTATATGCTGCCATTTCGCAAATAAAGAATTGGCAAGAATCGTCAAGCTCCAAGTCTATGACTTTCGCAATTCCTAAAACAGTGTTGTAACTTTCCGGAGTTTTCAGAACCTGATATTGCGTCTTAAGAATTGCGTACAAAAATTCTTTGACGCTGGTTTTGCCATATGATCCGGTAATTCCAATCACGGATAAATTTTTAAAGCCTGACAATTTATTAATGCTTTTTCTTTTAATCCAAAATCTCATTGCCGCTTCGAAAGGTTTTAGTATCAATGCGGAAATTGTGAGAAAAATATAACATTGTGAAGAAAGAATTAAACTAAAAACTAATCCGATTATTCCGAATGAAAGAGTCAAAACCAGAATGATTAGTAAATTAATGAAAATTGCTAAAACCAATATCGCTTTTGCCTTTGTGGAAAAAAACAGCTTTTTTTTATCTCCTAACTCTCTCTTGAAAAAATTTCTCAAAACCCACTTTAGGAAACTAATAATTCTATATTCCCCCTGCTGTAAAATTTGTAATTGTAATTTGTAAGGAAAAATTTTTGCGATCATAAAATTTCTTTTAAAATTGATAAAAATTGCTCGGTCTTCTCAAGATGCGGATTATGCCCTGCTCCCCAAACAATTCTCACTTTTGAACCAATTATTTCTTTTTTGAAAATTTTGGTTTGTGAAACAGGTAGCGTAGCATCTCTATCTCCCCAAATAATAAATGCTGGAACTTTTATTTTTGGCAAAATAGATTCTAAATTTTGATTAACCACTTTAACCAAGGTTTTGCGCATTTCACCAGCCGATTTATAATCTTCTGACCCAATTAAATTACGGATTTTATCTTTTATGAAAAGCGGCAATTGCATCAATATGGGAAGAGAAATTATCTTTAAAACATGCATTATTTTTGTATAAAGATTTTTTCGCTCTATGCCTGAACTATCCACTAAAAGTAATTTCTTGACTATTTTATTTTCTGACGCTAAAACAATACCTATTCTTCCTCCCATTGAATGCCCCAAAAGAATACACTTGTCTACTTTAATTTTGGCTAAAAATTGTTTAACAAAATCAGCGTATTCAAAAACACCAAATATTTTTTTAGGAAAAGCTGTTTGACCACTAAAACCCGGCAAATCTAAAAGTATTACTTTATATTTTTGAGATAAATTTTGGGCAACCGGCATCCACTCATTAATTGAGCGTTTCCATCCCGGCAAAATCAGAAGAGTTTCTTTTCCGTCCCCAAAAATTTGATAATTAGTTAATAAACCGCCGATAACTATCTTTTGCATATCTACATTATACTAATAAATGAAAAAGGTTGCAGACTAAGGAGGCTGGACTCATAAAAACGACTTGACAAGAATCCTTGTCATGAGGCTATAATAAATTGACCCTGCTAAATCCTTGCAAGGCAAGGTGCAAAACAAGTTTTGCAATTTAACAGGGTAAACTGCCTATGAATCCCAAAAGCGTCAACGACTTGGACCCAAAACTTAAGGAAACTTACGAAAGAGTAATGGGAACCTCTTTTGCTCCGGCGAGCCCAAATCCAGCACCCGTCCAGACGTACCCGGTTCAAACAACTGTTGCGGAACAAAATCCCGTAAGCAATTTTTCACCGATGCCACCGTCCCCCCAACAACCATCCATAGAGCCTGCTCCTGAAATGCCGCCCCTACAGGTGCCGCAAATACCCAATCCATTTCAGGAAGTTCAAGCGCCGCCGGCCACCGTACTGGTTAATGGCGCAACCATAACCAAGAAAAAAAGCATCTTAAAGCCCTTGCTTCTTATTGTTGGAGGAATAATTTTCTTTGTGGCTTATGGAGTAATTTGGGCTAAAGTTTTCGGTCTTTTCTAAGCCTTAAGCCTCTTGATAACTTGTGCTAGATCTAAAATTTCCGCTTGTTCGCTTGCTCTTTCTTTCCATTCAATTTGATTTTGAGTCTTCGGGCTGACCACCAACCGGACCGGAATGCCGATTAAATCCGCATCGTTAAATTTCGCGCCGGTTGAAGCCTCAACTCTGTCATCATACAAAACTTCGATGTTTTCGCTTAATAAGCTTTCGTAAACTTTGTCTGCAGCTTTTGCAACGCCCTCATCCTGATTGTTAAGCGCCAACAAATGGACTTGATACGGCGCAACCAACTTTGGCCAATTAAGCCCTTTTTCGTCTCCATATATTTCCACCAATGTTCCTATCATTCTTGTAATGCCTATTCCGTAGCTTGCCAGATAAACCGGTTTTTTACTTCCGTCTTTATCTATAAAATGCACATTCATCTTCTCTGAATAGGTAGTACCGAAATTGAAAATATTCCCTACCTCAATTGATTTTGCCTCCTTAATAACTCCATCACATTTTGGACATTTATCACCGTCTTTAACTGTAGCAATTTCTTTATTCTCGGCAAAACTACATTTATTACAATAGTAAATCGTGTCTTCTCCCTGCTCGCATAAAACCTGAAATTCATGCGTATGAGAATCGGTGAAAACTCCTCCGGCGGCTTCAACAATTCTTGCGTTCAGACTCATTCTTTTGAAAATCTTAAGATAAGCATCTGCCACCTCCCAATAATATTTATCCAAATCTTCCGCTGATACGTGAGCGCTGTATAAATCTTTCATTAAAAATTCCCTGCCTCTTAAAATCCCTGATTTTGCCCGCGGCTCATCCCTGAACTTTGTGGAAAAATGATATGCTTTTACGGGAAAATCCTTTTGCGCAGAAGCTTTTTTCCTAACTAAATCCAAAAATATTTCTTCGTGTGTAAAAGACAACGCATACTCTTTATTGTCTTTTTTGAATTGATACATTACTTCTTTTGCTGTTTCCCATCTACCAGTTTCATTCCAAATTCCCTTGGGATGCAAAAGCGGCATTAATATTTCGTTGGCTCCTGTCGCATCCATTTCCTCCCTAATAATTTGTTCAATTTTTTCTTTGACTCTAAATCCCAACGGCAAAAGTGTATACGAACCGGCCATTAATTTGTCTATAAACCCCGCTTTGAGTAAAAGCTTGGCGTTTTTGGATACCTCATCTTTAGGCGCTTCTCTTAAGGTTTTCCCGAATAATTTTGCGTATCTCATTTCTTAAAGTATAGCATTTTTTAAAACCTTATTATATACTTTCAAAGTAAATGAAAATTCCATTATTCGACATTGACGGAACTTTATTTAAAACACGAAATCCTATCCACCAAAACGCGTTTGCGTTTGCCTTTAAGAAAGTCTATGGAAAAAATGCAAAGCAAATTGAAGCACACCCCGAAGGAAAAACGGACAAGCAAATAATACTTGAGGTTTTAAAGCGTCATGGAGTTCCTGCCGAAGAAATAAGAAAGAAAATAAATACAGCTATGCAGGTAATGGCTATGTACTTCAGTGAACACGAAAATCAGGTTAATCCCGAAGTGCTTCCAGGAGTTAAAGAGCTCTTGTCAAAATTAAAAGGACAGAATATTCCCATCGGTGTTTTAACCGGAAACGTGGAAAGAATCGGCTGGACAAAAATAGAGAAAGCGGGCTTAAGAGATTTTTTTAACTTTGGAGCTTTTGGCGATAAAACTGAAAAAAGAGTGGAATTAGTTGAAATTGCCAGACAAAATGCAGAAATTGCCTTAGGAAAAACATTTCAAACTCAAGACTTTGTAATTGTCGGCGATACGCCAAAAGACATTCAATGCGCGAAAGATGCAGGCATAAAAGTGATAATTGCCGCAACCGGTATTTTCTCATTTGATGAATTAGCCAAGGAAAAACCAGACTTGTTGGTTCAGACTCTTGAAGATCAGAAAGTTTTTGATTTTATTACCTCTTAATTTCGTGGCCGCCGAAAGCATTTCTTAAAGCATTAATCATTTTTGTGGTAAATGAGTTTTGAATATTTTCGTTAGCTTGTGAACGGGTTCTGTAATTCAACGCACTTTCGATAATTTCGGTTTGAACATTTTCTTTTTTTCCTTCTTCAACTGTCCAACGCGCTTCGCCCGATTCGGCAATCGGTCCGGCCATATTTTCCAAACTTGGATTTTGAGTTAAAGCCTCAGTTGCCCGATCCAACATAAATCCGGAAATCAGACTTCCCTTTTGCCAAAGCTTGGCAACTTTTTGAAGATTAAACTTGTACTGCGATCCTTTCAGGACCGCAAATCCTTCACCCAATGATTGCATTATTCCGTACTCAATTCCGTTATGCACCATTTTAACAAAGTGCCCTGCTCCGCCCTCGCCAAAATATTCATATCCACCGTTGGGCTTTCCCAAAGATTCAAAAATCGGCTTTAAGTATTCATAAGCGTTTTTTGATCCGCCGATCATAAGCGGATAACCATTTGTCGCCGCAATTACTCCCCCGCTGACTCCGATTCCCAAAAACTCGATCCCTGAATTCCGAAGGTGCTGATATCTTTTTCCAGAATCCTCAAAATGCGCGTTTCCACCATCAATAACAATATCGCCTTTTTGTAAAAATTTTTGAGCTTCGTCTAAAACGTTTTGCGTTGGCTCACCCGCCGGCAGCATTAACCATAAAACCCGCGGGGTTTCAAGTTTGGAAATTAACTCTTCTATCGTTTCAAAAGCGCGGGGAGATACAAAATTTTCGCTGCTTTCACTCGAACCTTCAGACTTCGGGTTTAACTTTTTAGAACCTTGAGCTGAAAGTGAGAAAATTTTCGTATCGACCTCAGTGCTTTTAACAAACTCTTGTGCCACGCTAAGCGATCTATTCCACACCGAAACTTCGTGTCCTTCTTCGTAAAGTTTTTGGGCGATTCTGCTGCCCATTTTTCCAAGACCGATTATGCCAATTTTCATACTACCTCTGTTCCGGGGGAAACTTCCGATGAGGGTTCCAAAAGCACTGTTTTCGCATCAATGCCACTAGTTGCGACTAGCATTCCCTGTGATTCTTCACCCTTAAATTTTCTATATTCAAGATTTACGATAAACGGCAAACTCTTTCCCACCAATTCCTCCGGCGTAAAACTTTCGGCAATTCCCGAAACAATCTGCCTTTGAAACTCTCCGAAATCAACCTGCAATTTTAACAGCTTATCCGCATCCGCAACCCTCTCACAAGCAATAATCTTTCCAATTCTGATTTCTATTTTTTTGAATTCTTCAAAATTAATTGTATCCATAATTTAACTAATCTTTGTTAAATCTCCTTTTAAAATTACTGGCTGCATAATTGCTACTTCATGTGCCCATCTGATTTTATTAAAATCCGGAATCGCATTTAGTATAAAAATTTTCTTTCCCAAAAAATGCGCAATTCCCAGCTCCATTAAGGTTGACGTTCCTATATATCCATTTATACCATTTTTCGGAAAATTTAGCACGAGAATTGCATCTGCATTAGCTACTAAATCAAAACCAACTTTTAGAACATTTTCATTTATACAGTGCTCCAAATTTTCGCTTAAATTATCTATGAAGTTTGGGTCGGAAAGATGAAGTTTTGTATCCTGCGGCACCAAAACAACATGTCCCATTTTTATCAGCTGTTTTTGAATTTTTGTCATTTCTTTGGCAAATGACATGCTTCCGCAAATTTGGATTTTCATATTATACTATCCATTTCCGGCCGTCTTTTTCGATTAAATCGTTTGCCTCTTTCGGTCCCCAAGTTCCCAATTCATAAGTTTGAACGGCTTCTTTTTCGTTTTTCCAACTTTTAAGAATTTCCGTAATCAACCTCCATGAACTCTCCAATTCATCCGACCGGTTAAAAAGCATTTGGTCTCCGGCAAAAATATCCAAGAGAACTCTTTGGTATGCCTCAAGCCCGCTGGTTCCAAAATCTTCTTTGTAATTAAACTTCATATCCATTGAGCCAAGACCTAATTTTGCACCGGGAGTTTTCGCGATAAATCTAAGCTTAATTCCCTCGTTTGGCTGGATCCTAAAAGTAATGACATTTCCAATCTCCGGACAACCATATTCTTTAAACAGAATGTGGCAGGTTTGAATAAAAACGACTGAAATTTCCACGACTTCCTTAGGCATTTTTTTGCCGGCCCGAACATAAAATGGCACACCTGCAAATCTTTCCGTATCAATAAATAGCTTCATTCCGACAAACGTTTCGGTTTGCGATTTCAAAGCAATATCTTTTTCCTCCACATAACCTTTATATTGGCCTTTGACAACCGATTTCCCCTCAACGCATTTGATTGAATCAATCACTTTTGCCCGTGCGTCCCTAAGATCCTCTTTAGTAAAACTCTTCGGCTGTTCCATTGCTACCGCCGCCAAAAGCTGCATTAAATGATTTTGCGCAATATCCCTAAGCTCCCCTATTCCGTCAAAGAATTTTCCCCTACTGCCGACTCCATCCGTTTCGGCAAAGGTAATTTGTACATGATCAATGAAATTTTTGTTCCAAACCGGTTCAAAAATTCCGTTGGCAAACCTAAAAGCCAACATGTTCTGCACTGTTTCTTTACCAAGATAATGGTCAACCCGGAAAATTTGTTTTTCCTCAAAAATTTCCGCTAATCTTTTATCTAAGTTTCTCGCGGTTTCCAAATCTTTTCCAAAAGGCTTTTCGATCACTACCCTTGTCCACTTACTTTTCCCAAAATCTTGAGAATCGTAGCCGCAACCCTCGGATAATTTCGTTTCAACTAATTTATTTAGAATAATTTGATAGTGATCCGGCGGAGTTGCTAAGTAAAAAAAGCGGGTAACGCAAGCTCCTAAATTCGTATCTATTTCTTTTAATTTATTTGAAAGCTCAAGATATCCATTTTCTTCCTCAAAGCTTCCCGATTGATAAAAAAGGTTTTTGACAAAATCATTCCACTTTGGATCATCTTTTTGCTCTACGAAGTAATCACCAAACTCTTCTTTTGTAAAATCGCGCCGGGAAAAACCGATAATAAAAAACTTTTCCGGCAAAAATCCTTCTTTAAAAAGCGAAAATAGCGCCGGAATCAACTTGTGCTGAGCCAAATCTCCGGTCGCACCAAAAATAATCATTATAAAAGGCCCCATGGTACTGAGCTTAGCCGAAGTAACTTTCATCGTTAAGAAATTATAGAACTTAAGAGGCTAAATATAAAGAGCCAGTTGCGGTTAATAACCGCATTTGCCCGTTGACAAAATATTATCCGAACGATATAGTATTCCCCATGGCAGCAGCAGAAAGACCAACAACAGATGCAGCAACAAAAGCGGCAGAAGCGACTCCACGAGAAGATGACATCGTAAGAAATTTCCGCGATGTAGCCTACTGGGTACTTGGAGAACCACGGGAGATTAATGCGATTTGGTCATCTACCGATTCCAGCGGAATTTTTATTGGTGAAAAAGCCCATTTACGCATTGCGCCAGCTACTCAATTATATCCCGCAACTGCTGATTTTTCTGCAATGATTAGACCCGCTGTAGACGACCCATCCGAATCTCTATCGTTAGGCCATGTTCGAACTCCAGAAAGTCTGCCGCAATTCCCAATTATTCCGGCAAAATTAGATTTTGGAGAGAAAGCGCAATTAAACTCTGGCGATTTGGCACAAAGAAAAAAAATGGAACAAGCAGTCTTAAAACAAGGAGTAGCATATTTAATGGCGGTTCCCCGATTGCTCGACATGCCTGATACTACGGTTATAGAAATTACAAAAGGAAGCGGAAACAATCCTCCAGTAGAAACTCTGCGCGTCTCTCCAACTGAAATTATAGCAACCTTTAGCATTACCGAATTTGACAAACGAACAATTAGAGCCGTCATTGAAATAGATAGAAGTGTTGATCTGTCTGTTACCAATATGGTAGCCGGAGCAGACGGTCGTTCGAATACGACTCAAAAATGCGGTATTGAAGCGCTTGTTGACGCCAAAGCAGCTGTTGAGAGCTTTTTCCCAGGATTCGCAGAGTTTTTTAAGCAAAAAAGACCGGCCCAAACCACAGCTAAACCGGCAACTTCTGATCTGTAATTAAAATCACTTTCTCCGTAATTTCTTTTTGAGTTAAAAAACGCGCCGGAATTTCGGCAATTGAACCGGGCTTGAACATTAATTTTAAAGCCTTTTTCTTATCTTCCCCAAAAACCAACACAATAATCTGATCTAATTTCGACAGTCCTAAAAAAGTTAAGCTGATTCTTTCTTTATACTCTCCCGGAAAATCAGTAAAACTCGTTACAAGATTTGTTTCACTCTGAACTCCGAACTCCGAGCTCTGAACTCCGGCCGGCAGACCCGCCGTATGTCCATCCATCCCCACGCCTAAAATCCCGACACTTTTCCCAAAATAGTTGAACAGAAAACGCACCGTCTCATCATAATCTTTTGTTGTTTGTCCGATATCTTTATTTTCCAAAATCGGATAGAATTTTATGTTCAGTTTTTGCAAATATGACAACAAACGAGTATTTTTTATCATAAATTCATTCGTCCCTAACTTAGAACTTGGAACTTTGAACTGTGAACTTGGCGCATACCGTTCGTCCACCATTGCCACTGCTCCAACATTAAGTTTTTTCTCTTTGGCTAATGTTTCGTAAAGTGCTTTTGGGGTTTTGCCGCCGGACAAAAACAATATCGTATTTTTGGAAATAATTTCGTAAAGAAGCTTTTTGCAAACTGTAATTCCCTCTTTGGGATCTGCAACTTTAATTATCTTCATCGCGTTTTTATTCTAGCAGATTCGGGGCGCTATTTCGTTTACTTTTTAATGGATTCCAAACTGGATAAATTATGCATTGGGAAATAATAATGACGCACGTAGCCTGGTTTTTCTCCCATTGGAACTTCCCTTATGAGATGCAACATTGGTATTGAACTATGAAATGGAACTACTTTTTTGCTAGCGCAAATTCCAACAATGTCTCCGCTTACTGGATCCCAACTATTTAATGAAGTTATATCACGTGGATATTTATATTCGCTATTACCTGATTTATGTAAGAATCCCAAAACTCCTGTTTTTTTCGCTTGAGGCGTTTCGGGCAAAATAATTCCACTATATGGCCACCAGGGAGATGTGTTGTGGGAATCACCCAGTCTTGCAATTGCTGATAAAACCATTCCGGATTGTCGCGCTGCAACAATGAGTTCATTTAGATTATTCAATCTTTCTTCTGCTCTGACCATATCCTCATAGCTTCTATCTTTATTTGCGCCTAATTTTCTCAAAATTCCACCGGCACTAACAAGCTCTCCATAAAGATCACTCTTGAATGCTTCTGCTTGCTCCGGGGACATTTCGGCTGACTGCGGAGAAACTAATTCATCCGACTTGGGAGATGTAATAATGGTGACGCTTCCTCTTGCTTCGCTGTTTGACATAAAAGCTTTATATAATAAAACTTATAATTTTGTCAAGGAGAAATCTATTTCGGAAGAAGCGGCTGGCCGGTAAAGATTCTAAACAAGTCGTGCAATGTAATAAGAGCAATTAATCCCAATAGAACTGCCATTCCAACTGCGTGCGCATATCCTTCAATTTTCTGATCGACTTTTTTACGGAAAACTCCCTCAATTAAAATAAATAACAGTCTTCCGCCGTCAAGCGCCGGAATCGGCAAAACATTTACCAATGCAAGATTTAAGGACAAAAGCGCAACAAACGATAAAACCGCATATATTCCGTTGCTAACAACTACCCCTGTTAATTGAGCTATCCCAATCGGTCCTGCAACATCGGATGGAATTGAACCTTTGGTAAAAAGCTGAACCACAATCATTACCAGCCCATTGGCAATTAAATAGGTTTCATGCAGCGCCTCTTTGGTGCCGACAAACGGCGCCTCGTACCACGGGTATTTTTTAATTGTCGAGTTTTGCGAAATTGCAATTCCCATCGCTCCCTCATTTGCCGGATAAACTTTCCTCGGTGTTATTTCAATACTTTTGACTTTTGAGTTTTGAGTTTTGACTTCAAGCGTCAGTTTCTGACCGAGATGTTTTTTTGTAATGGTAATTAATTGAGTCGTGCTGGTTATTGAAACGCCGTTTATTGATTCAACTGTATCCCCTGCTTTTAATCCGGCTTTTTCCGCGGGAGAATTTTTTACCACCACGTCGACGTTTACTTTATTGCCGGAGATTGGCACGCCAACGACTGAAAAAAGGAAAGACAGTATCGCCACAGCCAAAGCAAAATTCATAAAAACTCCGGCGAAAATGACCACTGCTCTTTGCCAAACCGGTTTTGCGAAAAACGCCCTTTTTTCGTCCTTACTTTCTAACTTTGAACTTTGAACTTTAAAGCTTGGCTTGCCAGCCCCTGCTTCATCTTCTCCGTAAAGTTTGACAAATCCGCCAATTGGCAACCAATTTACGGAGTAAATTGTTTCACCAAACTTCTTCCCGAAAATTCGGGGTGGTAAACCAAAACCAAATTCTTCAACTTTTATGCCAAAGATTTTTGCGCTGATAAAATGACCACCCTCATGAATCAAAATCAAAATGGAAAGAATTAATACAAAAACAATTATCGTCAAAAGCATCGTTTAGAAAGTATAGCAGAATAAAGAAGATAATCTCAAGCTGTTTTTGTAGATCGGATTACCGTTTGCCAAGATGAAGCAATACTCTATAGGGTGACTCAAGAGGCGGAGTGTATTTCCCAAGAGCTCTATACATAAATCCTCCCCGAAAAGAAATGTCACTTACTCCACCGTTAAAAGCTGCATATCCATCAACGGCCTTATGTAATATTTCGGAAGCATTCCTAAGCGATCTTTGATGTCCGTATTCTCCGCTAAATCTCTTGCCTTTATTATCAAGAGTGGCCGCCGTTCCTACTTTTGGATCGGGATCGTCAAAACCCTGCCTAAGTCTAAATAATTTATGCCCATTTGGCGCAACGTATTCAAAAGCGGAAATTCGTCTTTTACCGTCAACTACTAAGGCAACCGTCGGCACTTCTTTGGGATCTCCCGTGGGAGTCGAAAGTCTTACTTCCACACTTCGATGTTGCGGCGCAATTTCAGCAGCAACATCAAGGAACAATTCAACCACTTTTCCTTGCGTCAACCTCTCCAACACTTTATGCTGCTTTTCCGAGGTGGCTGCCATGTCCTTTTGGATTGGCCCTTGACCTTCTTTTGACATTGGCTTGAATTATACGCTAGAAGACCTGCAATGTAAAATTGAGGAGAATTAAATCTGCATTAGTTCTTCTTCTTTTTTCTTGCCTAAAGAATCGAGCTCGGCAATTGTTTCATCGGTTATTCTTTGAATTTCTTTTTCGGCGTGAAACATTTCGTCTTCGGAAATCGTTTTATCGTTAAACTGTTTTTTATAATCATTAATTGCTTCATGCCGCACTTGTCTGATTTGAATTTTTCCGCCTTCCAGTTTTTGATTAACCAGTCCCACCAACTGCTGCCTTCTCTCCTCGGTCAAAAGAGGAATGGAAATTCTGATTATTGTTCCGTCAATAACCGGCGTTAAACCAATATTTCCCTCCAGTAAGCCTTTTTGAATTTCGCCGATAATTGACTGGTCGTATGGAGTGATGACGATTGTCTGCGGATCCGAAGTGGCAATCTGCGCCAGCTCTACAACTTTTAAATTTTGCGTTCCGCCATAAGCGTGAATAACAACATTTTCAACAAGTGACGGTGACGCCCTGCCGGCTCTAACAGTTGCCATGTCAATTTTAATGACCTCGACCACCTTTTGCATGCTTTGCTTAACTAAGTCCAAATTCATAACAAGTAAATAATAGCAACTAATCTTTGAAAATACAATTAAAACTTAAAAATCCAAATATTCAAGCTCCAAATAATACCAAAGTTTTAATAATAAAAATTCAAAACGTTTTAGATTTTGAAATTATGATTTATTTGAGATTTGTAATTTTGAGGTTGTAATTTCGTATCAGTCCCAAGCGCTCTAACTTAAATTTCGTACCTTGTGAATTCTTTTACGACAATGTTTTCGCCCAATTTTCCGATTGTTTGTTTAACTAAATTTTCAATTGTAGTTGAGCCGTCTCTAATATATTCCTGCTTTAAAAGCGCCTCTACATTTTTCGGATTCATCGCCGCAATTTGCATCGCAATTTCATGCAGAAGATGTTTAAAATCATCGGTTCTGGCTACAAAATCCGTTTCGCACAAAACTTTAACCAGCACTCCGACTTTTCCATTTTGATGAATATAACTTTCAACTAAGCCCTGCGCTGTTTCGCGGGTTGCCTTTTTTTCGGCTCTTTCAATTCCCTTTTTCTTTAACAGCTCAACTGCTTTACCGTAGTTTCCCTTTGCCTCTTCCAAAACGACGCGGCAATCCGCAATGGAAGCCTGCGTTTCATCTCTTAATTGTTTTATTTGTTTTACGTCAATTTTCATAATTTTATTTTTTCAAATGCGAAAGAAATAAAATTTTCGCTGTTCGCATTTCGAGCTTTACTTTTTAGCTTTGACTTTAACTTTTGATTTTTGAACTTTGACTTTTGATTTAGTCTCTTTTTTCTCTTCTGTTTTCTGAACTTCAACTTTAGCTTTTTTCTCAACTTTCGGTTCCTCAGATACCTTTGGCTTCTCGCCTGCAGGTACTTCGACTTTCGTCTCAGCCTTCGCCGGCTTTTGATTTTTAATTCCTTCCGTCCAGGCATCCATAATTGCCGCCACGATTAATTTAATTGAACCGACCGCATCGTCATTTGCCGGAATCGGATGGGTTATCACAAAAGGATCCGCATTTGTGTCAACGATTGCTACCGTCGGAACGTTTACTGCCAGTGCCTCTCTGACTGCCAAATTTTCCAAGTGCGAATCAACAATAAATAATGCGTCCGGTTTGCCTTTCATCTGCCAAAGTCCGCTGTAAAAAGAATCAAGTCTTTGTCTTTCTTTTTCCCATTGGCCAACCTCTTTCTTTGTAAACTTGGCTTTTTCTTCGGCGCTAGCCAAATTTGCTTTTAGATCTACGAGTTTTTGAAAATTCTTGGAGACTTCCGTAAAGTTTGTCATTATGCCGCCGATCCATCTTTGGGTAATATAGAATAGCTTGTTAATACTGTCTGTTTTGTCATCTTTGAGTAATTCTTTTACCCTGATAATTTCTGCATCAATAATTGGTCTTGCTTGTCTTTTTGTTCCAACTACGAGTAAGCTTCCGCCTCTTTCGCCAAGTTTTCTGACAAAATCAATTGCCGCGTCTAATCCTTCTTTGGTTTTGACCAAATCAATAATCTGAATATTGTCGCGGTTTTCAAAAACAAAATCTCTGGCTTTAGGGTTTGAGCGAGTTACCTGATGACCAAAATGGCATCCGGCCTCAAGAAGTTCTTCAAGTGTAATTTGTTTCATAAATTTTTTGCTTGCCCCGTTCAAATCGCTCCGTGAGCCGTGTACGAATAGTACCTAAAGGCAAACGGTAAGATTGAACTAGGGTTGTTCCTTAAACCGCCATTCGAACGAAGTTTTTATACTCAGGAACAAATGTTCGAATGTGAGTGATAGGTACTATTATATATGAGGCACGGAAAAGATGCAAGAGGATGAAGATTAAATAAATTACTGATTCCTAATTACTAATTCCTAATCAATTTCTAATGACCAAATGTTTAAAAATTAAAGCATTGGGATTTGATTAGTCATTAGGTTAATTAGGGCAATTAGGACTTAGCTAATTTTTCTTGACTTTCGCCCCTAAATCCCCTACTTTTAATATATAGGTTTTATTTAATGAAAAAGCTTTTTTCGATTCTGTTTGCTATTGTATTTCTACTTTTCTTTGCTTCCCTCTTTTCCCAGAAAACATTGGCAACGTTACATACGTATTCAACAACATCTACTCCTGAATGCTTAACAAATCTTAGTGCATCAGATAAACATCTTTTCACAGATGCACTCGATACATGCAATAAAGATAAAACGGTAACAAATTGTACCGGCAGCATTAGCTGTAATACTCCCTGCCCAAAAGCAACTGGAGACAACCCTTGCGGCATGGATACAACTAAGTATTATTGCAATTGCACAACTACCGTAACTACCGGAACTGCACCCGCTCCGGCAGTTGTTACTTGTACTAGTCTAGGAGGCGACTATTGCAGCTCACCAACTGGTGGTGGTTGCGCAGCAGGAGAAACAGAAAAGCCAGGAGCAACTAATTGCGCCGGAGGACGATGCTGCAAGTACAACTGCCCTGCCATATGCGCCGCTAATAATAGAGCTTGTGGAACCGTTGGCTCTTGCGGTTGCGGCCCAGGAACTCCAAGCACTACCAATACGGGAGTTTGCCCTTCTCCGCAAACTTGTACGCATATAGCAGCTGATGGTTCATATCTATGCAGAACAACAAGCACAGTCTGCACGCCAAAAACATGCGCACAGTTATCTCCTAAATGCGGATCTGCTGTTCCCGATGGCTGTACCGGAACAAAAAATTGCAATTCTAACTGCGCAAGCACTCAAACTTGCAGCAGTAGCACCAATGGAACTTGCGAAAACAAAACAACCGCCCCAACTTGCACATGTCCCGCAAGCAGCGGTAGCTGTACCACAACGAAATCTGTTAAATGCTCCAACGGAACTACGAAAAAAATGAGCTGCCCCGTCGCTTGCCCTACCACAAAAACTACTACAACAACCGGACAGGCAAAACTTACTATTCATGTGGCGGGAAACGTTACAAGCGCAGTCTTTCATTCCTTATCGCATAGCATTGGTAATTGCAATGTCCGCTCTGGCGTAAATGGAACCAATTTTACTGTAAGCGGAAGCAGGATTTGCTCTGGAACTACAATTGGAGATTCGGGAAATACCACTAGCATCGTGCCCAACACCAGCGGCGTGACCTGGACTATAAATTCAAAATCCAGTGGTTCAACGCTAACTGCTTCCGGCACTTCACTTAAAATTTATATCCCGGGTGGAGGAACAGCCGATGTTACTGCGCATTATGGAGCTGCAACAACTCCCGGTCCGATAACGCCAACGCCGGAAACGACCGGAACAAGCACCACCGTCTCTTTAGTTGTCGGCTTGGACGGAGTCGGCAAAACCGGAGATCAGGTCAATAAAACTGCCGTACCCAGCGACAGCATTGTTGCTCCTGCGGTAACCACCACCAATGCAACAGTTGAAGTGCTCGACAATAAAGGTGTTTCAAAAGGATCCGGTACCGGACAACTTACTTATGACGATACCAGTACGGACCCTAATTATGGATTGTTTACCGGAGATATTGATTTGGATCATGCCATTACGCCCGGCAATTATAGCGTTAAAGTAACAGTGGATAATCATTTATCCGATACTATTAATAATAAAGCCATTGCCGCTACCGGAACTATAATAACAGTCGCTAACGTTGAGGCCGGTGACGTTTTCGGAGCTGCCGACGCAACACCTGATGATCACTTATTGCCAAGCGATTATTATGTTATTGCAAATTGCGCAGGCTTTACTATTGACAATCAAGTCGCTTGCACCGGTGATCTTCTGGGCAAGGCCGATCTTAATCTTGACGGAAATGTTGACGAGTTTGACTATAATCTATTCTTAAGAGAATACTCTGTCCGTCAAGACGGAAATTAGAAATTATTAATTTATGGAAAACGTAAACGAAACAAATTCAAATCCAGTTGAGCAACCGGCAACTGAACCAGTAATTGAACCCGTCGCTCCACTTCCCTTTTGGGCTAAACTACCAAGGAGAAATCTTATTGTTATTGCAGCTCTTATTTTAATTACAATTATTCTTTTAACGCTTAGTCTTTTCCCGGAAACTTCTGTAAAACAGGAAGCCAATAATCCAATTCCAACCCCGACTCTGGCGCCTTATGTTCAGTCAAATCTTTCTCTTTCCGCTCCTCAAAAAAACTCAAACGGTAAATATTTTTCCAATGCCGAGATTGCAACTGCACAAAATCAAGTCATCGGAGTACAAGTAAGTTTATCTTATGATCCTAAAGTTTTGACAAACGTTGATATTACTCCCGGAACTTTCTTTGCAAATCCTACTATTCTTTTAAAGAAAATTGACGCTGTGAAAGGAATTATCAACTATACCCTGTTTGCCAATCACACCCAAAAATCAGCCTCCGGAAACGGCGTCATTGCCACTCTGTCTTTTTCGGTTATACCGGGAAAAACTTCTTCCACCAAAATTAATTTCCTTTCCACAACCGAAGCAGTGGCGCTCGGACAATTCGAATCGGTTTTAAAGAAAACATCGGGAACAAGTTTTACGACAAAATAATATTGACATTTCTCCCTCAATCAATTACCTTTAATCTAGAGGGTTTTATCTTTGACATGTTAAATCATTTGAAATCTAAAAAATTCCTTGCCGCAATAATCCTTATCGTCTTTCTTATTATTCTTGTTCCCCTGGTTATTATTTTTATAGTTCACCCGGTTAAGCAGAAACAGACAGCTAAAAATGCAGCGCAAAAAACACAAGTCGTAAAATTTACATCAACTACTGAATTGGCAACCTTTAACGGTTCCCCTATTTACG